>Ga0100380_10000485_pt1 | contig 44425 bp, 41 predicted proteins | sample CryGeymeta201504_FD_80417 | JGI IMG/M metagenome (GOLD analysis project Ga0100380, IMG submission 80417) | Groundwater microbial communities from Crystal Geyser aquifers in Utah, USA - Crystal Geyser metaG 2015-04 | ecosystem: Environmental > Aquatic > Deep subsurface > Groundwater | place... | reverse complement strand
TTTTATCATACTTGGTAGCGATCGAAATGATATCTTCTGATACAACTATAGGCCCTTTTCTCATGAAAGTAATTATACATGATTATTGATAAAAGACTAAGTTATTTTTTCTAATCTCCTAAGACTGATTGAAATAAACGACGTTTAACACCTGAGTAACAGCTTGGTTTATCGCCCTTTAAATCATCGTATTCTTCGTGGATTAATTGACCTGATGCATTCGTTCCTGGACGTGTATTATCCCAATTATGAGCACGACCAATATGCGCCAATTCATCGATGAAATGTTCGAGCCGTGTTTCAAGGGTGTAACCGTCGCAGGGAGGTGTATTTTCATCACACGCTCCAAGATACAGCATGGCAATCAGTGGCTGATATTCTTCAAAGGTCGACCATGCGCCCTGAGCACCACGATCAACATGAGAGGCATAATTATCCATCCAAGGGTTAGGTTTAGATAAATACCGAAAGGCCGTGTGGTCTTTGTGCTGATAATACGCCTGTAAAGCGTGCTCGCGTGTATCTTCAGATAGAGTTTTTCCAAGTTCTTGCCATGCATCCCAAGTGAACGGCAAATCTATATCACGACCATCACCCGTACGGATATGCGCGGGATGTGCTGCATAACGAGCCTTGAGTGTATCTCGTAACATTTGCATGACAGCAGTCACTCCACCGCGTTGCTTTATCTGTGGTTGATAGGTTTTAATTGCCCGTGCTAATCGACGCTCTTCCCCGGAGGTTAAAGCCGTCATGGAGGATTCACGGTCTTCGGCTAAAGCCCTTAAATTTAAGCCACCCCGTGCTTCATCTCGGTAAAAATTGTTCTGCTGCGCGAGTTCACGAACCGCAGGTATCGTCAGCAGTAAGTCTGCCGCCGCTTGATTGTTTACACTTTGCGCCAAGCGCAAAAGCTCATTGGGTTGATTCGGTGTGACGGCCGTATGCAATAACGCTTTGACTGAAGGGATGTTCATCAAAAACAGCATGTCATCACGTACATTAGGCACATCACCTCTTCGGATAAGATTTCTTAACATATAAAAACAAAGCTCAGCTTCTTCTGGCTCAACATCAAACACCGCGTGAGGGTTGTTTGTCTCGAATGATTCACGGCGTTCCCGCAGGTTTGCGAGTCGTTCTTGAACGAAGGGGTGAGTATATCGTTCACCGTATTCTTCGTCATGCATCTCGGCATAAGCAAACACGGTGGGGAGCTGGAGTAGGCGATTGACGACTGGGAGATGAGTGTTACGGGCGGCAGTGCGAAAAGCAACGTAATTCCCTGAGGAAACCATGGCCTGCAAGTGCTCGGGCGAAACAAGCTCAATGAGGCGATTAACCACGGCGAGATGACCGTTACGGGCGGTATAGTGAAAAGCAGCGTAACCGCCAAAGGCATCCCTTGACGAAATCATGTCCTGAAGATACTCGGGCGAAACAAGCTCAACAAGACGATTCATCACGGCGAGATGACCGTTACGGGCGGCATCGCAAAAAGCATAGTAGCCGCCAAAGAGATTCTTTGACGAAATCATGGCCTGCAGGTGCTCGGGCGAAACAAGCTTACTGAGGCGATTAACCGCGGCGAGATGACCGTTACCGGCGGCATAGCGAAAAACAGCGTAATTCCCTGACGAAATCATGGCTTGCAGCTGTTCGGGTGAAACCTGCTCAATGATTCTATCCAAAAGACTTAATCTTTCCGTAAATGCCGCAAGGTGAAATACATACTCATCCTGAAGACCTAAGCGTTTGGAAAAACGCATCAACACATCATCCTGGATATCTGGATGACCATAAGCGAGCGATAGCCACGTGGCCCGTTTTTCGCTTAACCCAAGTTGTTGCAGCGTCTCGTCATCAAGACGCTCTAGATAACCTTCTATATCATTGGATGGCACCTGCATGAGTTCAAGCTGACGCTCTGATAGTTCATGGTTAAAAAACTCATAATCTGCCCACGCATCCAAAGGTATACGCCCCGCTTGTGGGTGCTGCATTCGTTCAGCTTCAGTATTAAATTTCATGTTTTGTCTCCTGTGATTCATGATTAACACTGAGGGCGCATGCGCCCGTCAGTTATTTTTTAACCCTTAGACCCTGGTTTCCCATTTACACCAGGCTCTTTCAATTCTTCCTCGCCTCCAGATGTTTCAGGTGAAAACATGCGTAGCCGAGCAGCACGAACTGCTTCTTTGCTTAGGGGCTGCTCTTGAATATTCAACTCAAGCAAGCCCATAAGGCTTGCTTCTCCACCAAAGCGTGCAGCGTGTGTTGTTATTTGGTCATCTAAGGCAAATCGATTTTGCAGGTGAGCTGTAAAGCTCGGGTCTTCATCAAATTGCGATGGGTATTGTGTACGTAAGCTTTCGATAAATGCGTCTTGCTCAACTTCGGAGATGTTCATGCCTGATAATGCATCACCACCTTGACCTGTCTCGCACAGTTCATCCCACGCTTGTTTCCATGTGATGGCTTCTTTGGGATGATTTAAAATACACGCCTTGAACTGTTCACGCACGTAATCACGGAGCTCTTGCTTGATATCATCCAAGGTCAAGATTTTAAACAAAGGATGACCTAAGACCGATTGAAATAAACGACGCTTAACACCTGAATAACAGCTTGGCTTATCTCCGGCTAAATCATCGTATTCTTCCTGGATTAATTGACCTGACGCATCCGTTCTTAAACGCGTGTTATCCCAGTTATGAGCACGACCTATATGCGCCAATTCATCGATAAAACGCTCAAGCCGTGTTTCAAGCGTGTAACCGTCGCAGGGAGGTGTATTTTCATCACACGCCCCAAGATAGAGCATGGCAATCAATGGTTGATATTCTTCAAAGGTCGACCATGCATCCTGAGCACCACGATGAACATAAGGGGCATGATTATCCATCCAAGGGTTAGGTTTAGATAAATACCGAAAGGCCGTGTGGTCTTTCTGCTGATAATACGCTTGCAATGCATGTTCACGCGTATCTGCCGACAGAGTTTTTCCAAGTTCTTGCCATTTAATCCAGGTGAACGGCAAATCTATATCCCGACCATCACCCGTACGGATATGCGCGGGATGTACTGCATAACGAGCCTGGAGTGTATCTCGTAACATTTGCATGACAACAGTCACTCCACCGCGTTGCTTTATCTGTGGTTGATAGGTTTTAATTGCCCGTGCTAATCGACGCTCTTCCCCGGAGGTTAAAGCCGTCATGGAGGATTCACGGTCTTCGGCTAAAGCTCTTAAATCTAAACCACCCTGTGCTTCATCTCGGTAAAAATTGTTCTGCTGCGCGAGTTCATGAACCGCAGGTATCGTCAGCAGTAAGTCTGCCGCCGCTTGATTGCCTACACTTTGTGCCAAACGTAAAAGCTCATTGGGTCGGTTCGGTGTGACTGCCGTATGCAATAAGGCTTTGACTGAAGGGATGTTCATCAAAAACAGCATGTCATCACGCCTATTATCACCTACCTCACCTCTTCGGATAAAATTTCTTAACATATAAAAACAAAGCTTGGCTTCTTCTGGCTCCGTAATGTCAAACACCGCGTGAGGGTTGTTTGTCCCGAATGATTCACGGCGTTCTTGCAGGTTTGTGAGTCGTTCTTGAACGAAGGGGTGAGTGTATTGTGCGCCGTATTCTCGGTCATGCATCTCGGCATAAGCAAACACGGTGGGGAGCTGGAGTAGGCGATTGACCACGGCGAGGTGGCCGTTTTCGGCGGCATTGCGAAAAGCTTCGTAATTCCATGATGAAATCATGTCCTGCAGATGCTCGGGCGAAACAAGCTCAATGAGACGCTCCATCACGTCGAGGTGGCCGTTACCGGCGGTATTGCGAAAAACAACGTAATTCCATGATGAAAGGATGTCCTGCAACTGCTCGGACGAAACAAGCTCAATGAGACGCTCCATCACATCGAGGTGGCCGTTACCGGCGGCATAGTGAAAAGCTCCGTAATTCCGTGATGAAATCATGGCCTGCAACTGCTCGAGCGAAACAAGCTCGATAAGGTCACTGGCATCTAGGGATTGACCGATGAAGGCTGCGTAGATAAACGCGAAAGCAACGTAGCTAGGCGTAATCAAATCACCTGATAAAATCATGCCCCATAGGCACTCAAACAAAGCGCTCTCAATAACTTTATCCAAAAGACTTAATCTCCCCGTAAGCGCCGCAAGGCGAAATACATACTCATCCTGAAGACCTAAGCGTTTGGAAAAACGCATCAACACATCATCCTGAATATCTGGATGACCATAAGCAAGTGATAGCCACGTAGCTTGTTTTTCGCTTAACTCAAGTCGTTGCAATGTTTCGTTATCAAGACGCTCAAGATAACCTTCTATATCATTGGATGGCACCTGCATGAGCTCAAGCTGACGCTCTGATAGCCCATTGTTGAAAAAAATATAGCTTGCCCACGCACCCAAAGGTATGCGCCTCGCTTGTGGGTGTTGCATTCGTTCAGATTCAGAATTAAATCGCATGCTTTATCTCTTATAATTTTAAAATGCACATTACCTGCTCATAAAAAGAGTATATGAAACCACCCTAAGGAATGCAAAATTATAAAACACTGGTGTTAATTAATATCTACAATAAATGAATAATAAACAAAAAAACGTGCGGTTTCATGTCATGCTTGGTGTTGATTTTTATAACAAAATAAACGAGAATTGGCTCCAACATGAGTTATGAACGGGTAGACACGTGATTGAAAACAATAAAAAAAATATTACTATCTTATCGCTAGACTATGATGGATGTGGGGATCTTTTGTTTGAAGGTGCACTTGAACATGGATGCTTTAAACATCGATGCGATATTTTGCATGCGGAGTATCTATTAAAATTCAACCATGTCCTTCAAGGAGCAAGACAGGCTTTAAACAATGTTTTATCTCATGAAACAACTGGTGCAGATGTTGTGGAGCTTTGTGTAGGGTCAACGCGCCAAACGCGCTCTTTAGATCGACTCAACCATTCCCGCAATAACAATGGCTTGTGTTTTGAAAATTATGCTGATTTAGCTGAAAAAAACAAATGGCATTTTAACCGAATGTTGTTTGCTGATTTTGTAGATGCTTCTGGCGAATTACGTGATCCACCTTTAGAACCAGGCCAATCGATGGGCGTGCTAAATAAAGACATATTCGGCAAGTATAAATACTCTCCAGATGCTTTTTCAGACAATATTCAAGCATTTGGTATGGATGAGCATAAAACCGTTTTATTATCGTTACAAATCAAGGCTATTCTTAAAAAATATCCTAATGACAACATAAAATTTGTTTTTATAGATGACCGAATGGATATACTCGATCAATTAAAAACATATTTTAGTTTAGATTCGGAAGATAAATTGGGGCATATACAACTAAAATTAATCCGAACCACCTGCGGCGAAGAAGATTCTTTATGCGATTACGCTAGAACACAAACGACGATGCCTAATATCGTTAGGTTAGAACAACGAAAAATAGTCTGTGTCGCTACACTGGATAAAACGACGAAGCAAGCACAAAATCTTTCAATATCCCACGGTTTGTTTTCTCAGTCACGTCAAGGCAATGCATCCATGACCGAGAACGAATTTATGTACAAACTACTCGGATTTATATCAATATGCTTAGTCATCTTAATCATGGCTAATAGCTTGCCTAAAAACAATCATTATGAGCATGAGCATGATGTGATCCCTTCGTTTTAGTATGTGATTTAATTCATCACACGCCATGAACCATCGGCTTGGCGACAAGCTTGACCATAAATTTGTTCTTGTTTACCACCAATATTGGCATACGTTGTGTATTCACGGCACGGTTGTTCGTTACGATAATACGTACGTGTCGGCGTGACACTGTATTGATGGCCAGAATCAGGATTTTTCCAACTTGTTTTTTTACCGGTAGGTGCTGTTTCTAACGCTCGCTCCATGTTCAGCTTGTCTTGGCGGTCCATGTATGCACCAATTTTTCCACCCAAAACCGTGCCTGCAACCGCACCAACTACCGTTGCGACCACTTTCCCCGAGCCACCGCCGATTTGGTTTCCTAAAATACCGCCTGCAACGCCGCCTGCAACACTACCCACGCCTTCTTGGTTGATCTCGGAACAACCAACCACACTGAACGCAACCAACACCACACACCATCCATTTTTTTTCATGATATTTATATCTCCATATAATCACAGAATCACAGCATTGATATCATCACAGCCTTGGCACGTACCCGTGGCGAAATTTGGCAAATAAGCTCGTACCCAATCGTTTCTGCTGCACGCGCAATACGTTCAACAGGAAGATGCGCGCCCCATAATTCAACTCGCGTACCCAGCTGAATATCAGCCGCTTCAAAATCGGTGAGATCCACCGTCAGCATATCCATAGAAACGCGTCCAACAACAGGTACATACTGACCGTTAATATACACCGGTGTATCAGGCGCTATATGTCGTGGATAACCATCGCCATATCCCGCAGCCACCACACCTATTCTTGATATTCGCTTGGCTTCCCACGTACCACCATAACCCACACGTGCGCCCGGTGCATAGGTATGTATCGCCATTATTTCTGAAATAAATTGCATCACAGGCTTTAAATCCAACAAAGCTGCCGTTTGATCTGAAAAAGGTGAAACACCGTAGAGCATAATGCCAGGACGAACCACATCGGCTAATGCTTCAGGAAACGATAAAATAGCTGCTGAATTACTGATGCTGCGCTCAAATACACCATCACTCAAATCAAGCTGGCTAAATAAAGCCAACTGCGTTTCATTCTGAGGATGACAAGGCTCATCCGCCGAGGCCAAATGCGTCATGATCGCAAGATTATCTTGAACCCAGGGGCAGGCTTTGAGCGCCGCAATCACTGTTTGTGCCGTAGGCACATCAAATCCAAGCCGGTGCATGCCCGTGTCCACTTTAACCCAAACACGAATCGCTTGGGACAAAGGCGTTTCTAAAATCCAGTCAAGCTGCTCAGGCTGATGAACCACCGGCTCACAACCTGCAGCGGCTAAATCAAATAACTCATGTTGTTGAAACACGCCTTGCATAAGAACGCAGGTGCGTGATGTAAATTTTCGAAGCACCCTCGCCTCTTCGAAACATGCCACACCAAACGCATCCACATGGGCGTCGAGTGCAGGAACAACGGCTGACACGCCACACCCATACCCATTGGCCTTAACCATCGCGATAATTTTCCTTCCCGGTGCGCAAGATTTAACACGCTCAATATTATGTCGCAGCGCATCAACATCCACTTCAATCCGAGTCGGTCTCGCCATGCATTACTCTCCCTGGTATTGGCCCTGATACCCTTGAAAAGCCAAATCTTCAAATCGTGTAAATTGCCCTAAAAATGCAACTCTGGCGCGCCCAATAGGACCGTTTCGTTGTTTCGCAATAATAATTTCAGCGGTACCTTTGTCGGGGCTATCGGGGTTGTATACCTCGTCACGATAAATAAAACAAATCAAATCAGCATCTTGCTCAATCGCACCGGATTCTCGTAAATCTGACATCACCGGGCGTTTATCCTGACGTTGCTCAAGGCTTCGGTTGAGCTGAGAAAGCGCAATCACCGGCACTTTTAACTCTTTCGCCAAGGCTTTTAAACCACGTGAAATTTCTGAGATCTCCGCAGCACGATTATCAGCACGAAAACCAGGTACTTTCATCAGCTGTAAATAATCAATCACGATAAGCCCTAAAGAACCATGCTCTTTCACCAAACGCCTTGCACGTGCACGCAAATCAGCAGGGCTCAATGATGGTGAGTCATCAACAAAAATAGGCGCTTCTGAGAGCATATGCACCGTTGATGTGACCCGCGACCAATCATCATCGTTAAGCTTACCCGTTCGAATATTATTTTGATCAATACGTCCAAGAGACGACATCATACGCATCGCAAGCGAATCGGATGGCATCTCCATCGAAAACACAAGCACAGGTTTTTTAGCCTCAATCGCGACATGTTCTGCAATGTTCATCACCAAACTGGTTTTACCCATAGAGGGCCGACCGGCCACAATCACCAAGTCAGATTCTTGCAACCCCGAGGTCATTTCATCCAAATCCGTCAATCCAGTAGGAACACCGGTAATAGAACTCCCCTTATGAAATAAGGCATCAATTTTTTCAACCGCACGCACCACAATCGACTGCATGCCTTCAGGGCCGCCTTCTTTGGCTGTTTGTTCTGCAATGGAAAAAACGCGTGTTTCTGCAAAATCAAGCAAATCAGACACTTCACGCTCACCGGGATGATAGGCCGCATCAGCAATCTCACCGGCTGCCGCAATCAATTGGCGCTGCACCGATTTTTCACGAACGATTTTTGCATATGCCACCACGTTTGCAACACTGGGTGTGTTATTGGCAAGATCAAACAAATACGCTTCACCACCGACAACATGCTCGTCATCACTGGATTTTAAGCTGTCCATCACCGTCACCACATCAAACGGTTGCTCTTTTGCAACCAAATGCGCAATCACACGAAATAAGACGCGATTCTCGGTGCGATAAAAGTCCTCTTCGCACAATATGTGCCCAACTTTATCCCACGTTTCGTTATCAAGCATTAACCCACCGATGATCGCCTGCTCGGCTTCAATCGAGTGCGGTGGACGTTTTAATATATCCGTTGTTTTTTTTCGCATGCGTAATTCGGTGTCTACCATGAGTGTACTTCGTAAGTTTTTATTTTAGACTGTTATATAGTGTACCTAGAAATGCAATTGATATAAACATCATAAGGTGTAATAATTCGCCATCATTAAATCATGCTGCTTTTTTATGAATCCTATAAAATGTGCCGTCATCGGCGTTGGATATTTAGGCCGTTTTCATGCTCAAAAAATCCAAGTTTTAAAACAAGCCAAACTCGTCGCCGTTTGCGACCGCAATACAGCTATTTGTGAAGCAGCATCTAACGAGTTTGAAGTTCCCGGTTATTGTGATCATCGTGACTTATTTGGGCTTGTTGATGCGGTCTGTATTGCGGCCACCACAAATGCGCACTTTGCCATTGCAAAAGATTGCCTGGAAGCCGGTATACACGTTCTGATTGAAAAGCCGATCACCGAAACTGTACAGCAAGCAGAAGCGCTGATTGCACTTGCAAAAAAACATCAGGTCAAATTACAAGTAGGTCACATGGAGCGCTTTAACGCGGCACGTTTGGCCCTGGATGATTTTTTAGAAAAGCCTTTGTTTATTGAATCCAATCGATTAGCGCCGTTTAATCCGCGCGGCACCGATGTCAACGTGGTGCTTGATCTCATGATTCATGATATTGACCTCATTCAAACCATGGTGCGATCGCCCATCAAATCGTTAGATGCCCACGGCGCTCCGGTACTTTCGCCGTCGATTGATATTGCGAATGCACGCATTACCTTCGAAAACAATTGCATTGCCAATGTGACGGCAAGTCGTGTGAGCTTTAAAACCGAACGTAAAACACGTATTTTTCAGCGTAACAGCTATATTTCAATTGATTACCATAACAAACAACTGGCTGTGTTTACCAAAGGCGAAGGCGAGATGTTCCCGGGTATTCCTGATGTCACGCGTCATCAATCCGTCTTTGATAAAGGTGATGCACTGCTCGAAGAAATTAAAGCTTTTTTGAACTGCATCATGAACAACACCACGCCTTTAGTGACCGGTGAAGAAGGTCGCGAGGCGCTCTCAACTGCCGCACGAATTTCTGACATGATTCAACACAACTTAACAACCAATCATGCCGAACCAGCAGAAGCCTAAGCATATTGTGCTGGTTGCCGGTGAAGAATCCGGTGACCAACACGCCGCAGCTTTGGTCAAGCAGCTCAAGCAAATCGATTCATCTTGGGTGTTCACCGGTATCGGTGGTAAGCATCTAGAAGCCGAAGGTATTGAGCTTATCAGCGATTTAGCACGTTTTGGTGTGACCGGCATCACCGAAGTCCTGCGGCATTTTAAAACCATCAAAAAAGCATTTCGTGCCATATGCAAGCATCTCGAAAAAACCAAACCGGATCTGCTTATTTTAGTGGATTACCCTGGTTTTAATTTACGTCTTGCAAAATTTGCTAAACAAAAACTCGGCATTCGCATTTTATATTACGTCAGTCCTCAATTATGGGCGTGGAAACCCGGGCGCATTCATACCATTAAAGCCTCGGTTGATCACATGGCGGTGATTTTTCCGTTTGAGAAAAAAATTTACGAAGACGCTGCGGTGCCCGTGTCGTTTGTCGGCCATCCCTTGATTAAAAGCTTAGAAGCCTGCCGGGCACAAGCCCCGACACGCCAAACTTTGGGCTTACCAGAAAACAAACAACTGCTTGCAATATTACCCGGTAGCCGCACGCATGAAATTGAACGACACCTGCCCGTATTATCCCGTGTCGCCGAAACATTACATGCACAATTTCCTGATCTACACGTCGTGATCCCCATTGCAAAAACACTCAAGCCTGAAATGATTCACAAGCACTGGCATGCCACCACAGTCCCCTGCAGCTTGATTGAAGGCCGTGCAGCTCATGTTATCACCTGCAGTGATGTTGTTGTGGTTGCTTCAGGTACGGCATCGCTCGAATGTGCCCTGCTCGAAAAACCGATGTGCATTATTTATAAAACCGGCTTAATTGCTTACTTAGCGGCGTCTATTTTTCTTCGCGTACAATACATCGGTTTATGCAATTTGCTCTCAAATCGCATGATTGTTCCTGAACTTTTGCAATATGATTTTAATCATGATGAACTCACCCAAGTGCTGTCTGAACTTTTAAGTTCAGACAAGAAAACGCTGAAGCACAAAATGCAACGCGAACTTAAAGCGCTTAAGCAGAGCCTCACAGAAGAGCAGGCCGACTGCTCACTCCCCGAATTGGTTGTACGCTTACTTGAGCGAAAAAAAAGTACTCAAAAATTAGAAAAAGGGGTAGCTTCTTAATTTAGCTTCAGGTAGAATTATTGAGCGTTTTATATGTGATGCACCCGTTATGACGCTTAAACAATGCGTTGATTTAATCAAGAGATAAGGAAGTTATGATGAATGTTACTGAACCAACAGCTACAATTGACGCGATCAAACAAGAGCAAGGTTTGCAAGATTTGGTCTACCAACTCGTCAATCGTTTTCTTGCTGAAAATAAAAACAAACCTGTCAATGATCTGTATGACATGATTCTTGCTGAAGTTGAGCCACCTCTGTTACAAGCCGTCATGGAACGCCGTCGTGGAAATCAGCTCCAGGCAGCTAAAATACTTGGTATTAGCCGTGGTACCATCCGTAAAAAATTACAACGTTATTTTGGAACCAAGTATTTTCGTCTTACAGATGAATAATCAATAGCTATCCAAATAAATACTTTATACAAGAAGGTCGGGTGAAAACCCACCTTCTTTTTTTATTAAGATCGTTTTTAAGCAACGTCTTTAAAGTGCCCTGCTGCGTATTCATGCAAAACACTGGCTATAAACGTTTGATAAGGGAGCCCTTTATAAGCAGCCTTTTGTTTTAAACGTTCTAAATCGCCACTTGAAATACGTAACGTAATACGTTGATCTTTACGTAAGAAATTTTCCGCAGCCTCTCTAGCAAGTGCCGCCTCCTCCTCCACATCGCTCACAGTATTCCATTCTCCTTGCTCGACGGATTCTAATAGTTCACGCTCGTCTTGATCGAGTTTAACATCAAATTTATCGCGTTTCTTTTGCATCATACACCTCCGTGATTCAAATATTTTTTAGTCAGCTTACGGCTTGGGAAAATAGTCTTAAGAAAAATTGTTTGCTCGTCTTTTATAACAAAGGGCACTAAATAAACATATCCGCTTAAATTAACAATGTATATTTTTTGATTAGGATATTTCGATTCATTAGGATGAGCAATAATATCCAACAAATGACCATGATGTAATGCTGACACGATATCTTCAAAGCTAACACCGCGCTCTTCAATTAACACCTGATTTTTTTCAGGTGAAAAATCATATTGTAATTTTTTAAGCTTCATAAGTTTAACAATAGAACGATGTATGACTTTTGTCAAATTATATTTGGGTAAAATTTACTCACATCAACCGATAACACCCATCAAGTAACACCCATCAAGTGCACTTAAGATAGCCGACTCAATGCCTGAAGAGGTAGCTGGTCCCAAGGCATCGCCGATTACCCCAAGCTTGTTTAACGACAGGTGTAACGTTTGACCAACTATATTTCAAGCCGTCATGGAGCGACGTCGTGGAAACCAACTCCAGACAGTAAAAATACTTGGCATTGGCCGTGGTACCATCCGTAAAAAATTACAACGTTATTTTGGTTTGGAACGAAGTATTTTCGTCTTACAGATGAATAATCAATACTGCTCCAAATAAAATAAAAAAAAGAAGGTTGGATTAAAAATACACCTTTTTTTATGAGGTCCTTTTAAGCAGCCTTTTGTTTTAAAATAATTTTTTCTTTGGGGAGTTTCCTAACTCCATCATTCTTACAAACTATTCTTGATATTAGATTCTCAGATAATTACACTTGCGATGAGTTTCGATAACAAAAAACGCCTACCCCTTGATACCTATACACATCGTGTGTATAATTAAAGTATGAAAAGTGCTGAAATAATAAAAATACTTAAGCGTGAAGGTTGGGTTCAGTGCCACCAAAAAGGTAGTCACTGCCAATTCAAGCACCCTGATAAAAAAGGCCGGGTGACAGTGCCTCACCCGAAAAAAGACTTACCTATCAAAACGGTAAATAGCATTTTCAAACAAGCTAATATAGATAGGAGGGCTTAACATGCGTTATCCCATTGTGATCCACAAAGACGAAGGTAGTGACTTTGGCGTGATTGTTCCCGACATCCCTGGATGTTATTCTGCTGGCGATAGTTATGATGAGGCTCTACAAAATGCCATCGAGGCAATTCAGTGCCACCTTGAGGGGTTGTTATTAGATAATGAATCCTTACCCGTTGCTTCGTCCATTGATAACTGGATTAATGATCAAGATTATAAAGATGGTGTATGGGCGATGGTTGATGTGGATTTGGCGCAAATTTCTGGAAAAGTAAAACGTGTAAATATTACTTTGCCCGAACGTGTTCTAAACCTGATTGACCTTTACGGAAAAAGCCACTCTGTAAAAAACAGATCTTCCTTTTTAACAGATGCCGCCTTAGATTTTATGGCTAATCATAAATAGCCACCGCCTATGGCTGTGTTGAAGTAAAAATATCGTTATGTTTGTTGGCTATGCGCGCATTTCAACATCAGATCAAAACCTTGATCTTCAGCTTTCTTTATTGAAATGGCGCTTGAAGTGTTAAGAGAAAATGACACTCTGGTTGTGTGAAAATTAGACCGCCATTCGTCTAGCGAGATCACGGTATCAAAAAACCTTCAATGGTCGACATAACCATGCAGCTATCACGACAACTTTGTAAGGCATTTTTTGACTTTTTTCTCGAAATCAGAAAAATTCATCTCTGGAAATAATCGTTGAAGTTTTTGATTCGATAATTGCTTAGATGCAACAAGAAAATGGCGTTTCATCGGACTGGCCGTCGCCATAACATCCTCATAGTGCTGCTCAATCACAGCTTCATCCTGATACGCCGCCACCATGCGTTGTAGCGTACCCATTTTTTTCGGCATCCCGTCTGAAACATTGACAATACCCAGCCCCGTTTGATGTAAAAAAGCATGCAGCGCAACTTGCGCCACATCTTCGATATAAACCAAATTGCTGTACGGGGCTTCGTCTAGATAAATCACAGGTTGATTGGTGCTCGGCATGCGCCCCGGGCCAAACATCCCAGCAACACGCATGATAGACCATGGTACTTGATTAGTTTTTGCAAATAATTGTATCTTAGCCTCAGCATCTAATCGCCGACGCTGAATATCAGAGGTGATATGACACGTGCTTTCTTCATCCACCCAACGCCCGGCATGATCGCCATACACACCACTAGACCCCCAATACACAATATTTGCCACCAGGTTTTTATGCACAAGCTCATCCAAAACCTCACCTAAAAGTGTATCACAGACACCTTGAGGCGGAGGTGGTGCACAATACAAAATCGCATCAGGCTTATCATCAGCATCAAGATTCAAGCTACGAATATCACTGCATACATGCTTTAATTGCTCTAATATATAATGCTCAGAATAAGTACGCGATACAGCAACCACCTGATGCCCATTATCTAATAATTTTTTAGCACAATAATAACCACCATAACCGTAACCTAAAATTAAAATTTTCATGTAAAAATATGATTATCAAGAAGTTGATTGAGTGTATCATGTTCTCATGATCTCACAGCATAAAATATTATATAGGATGCCTCATGAAACTCATGTGGTTTAGGCGAGATCTTCGGATCGAAGATAACCCAGCACTTTATCAAGCCAGTCTGGCACAACAAGGCGTGATTGCTTTACACATCACAACACCCACCACCTGGCAACGTCATCATATGTCAGCCGTGCAGCAAGATTGGTTAAATCAAAATCTTGACGCATTGCAACAAGCATTGGATACAATCAATATCCCCTTGATAAGAACCCAAACGGATTTTTTTTCTAATTGTCATGAAGTTATTTTAGACTTAATCAAACACTATAAAATCACCGAAGTATATTTTAATTTAGAATACGAATGGGATGAACGAGCACGTGATCATCAAATAATCAAAAAATTAAAAGCTGCGAATATTCCTGTTTATATCTTTCATGATCAATGCATCATCCCGCCCGATCAATTATTTAATCAACAAGCACAGCCTTACATGGTATTTACGCCGTATAAAAAAGCAAGTCTTGCTTATATGCAATCCAACCCATCCATGCTGATGACAGCAAACACACCGCTATCTCAAAAAACAACCTCCATCACGTCTTCAAATCATTGCACACACACACCCTCGCACACCCAAGATATTAGCTGGATAAAACCCGGCAATCGGGCTGGCTTAACTAAAGTTCAACAATTTATCGAACACAAAATCCAAGATTATGCTGAAGCACGGGATATCCCAAGCATCGACGGTACATCGTGCATTTCGCCCTATTTAGCATTAGGTATCATTTCCGTCAGACAATGTATCCAGTTATTAATCGATTCAACACCTCATCATAGCTTGAGCCAAATCAGCGAAAATAACGGTGCCATGACTTGGCTAAGCGAACTCATTTGGCGTGATTTCTACAAAATGATTTGCTTTAATTTTCCTCAAATCAGTCGAAACCAACCGTTTAAAGCCAAAACAAACAGCCTTGAATGGTCTAAAAATCAAGCGCATTTATTAGCCTGGCAACAAGGTCAAACCGGCGTACCTATCGTTGATGCCGCCATGAGGCAATTGAACCAGTATGGCTGGATGCATAATCGCCTACGGATGGTGAGCGCCATGTATTTAACCAAAAATTTATGGATAGACTGGCGAGAAGGCGAAACTTATTTTGCATCTAAACTGGTTGATTGGGATTTTGCATCCAACAACGGAGGTTGGCAATGGAGCGCATCCACAGGCACCGATGCTGTGCCCTACTTTCGCGTGTTTAATCCCGTCAGTCAAAGCGAACGGTTTGACCCACAAGGCCAATTTATTCAACAATATTGCCCCGAATTAAAAAGCTTAGATCATAAACAGATTCATGATCCCTATCACCAATGTAAAAAACAACTTGATTACCCGAAGCCTTTGGTGGATCTAAAAAGCTCGCGAGCCTATGCCATTGAAAAATTCAAGATGATATAATTGATACAATTTTTATGATAAACAGCCTATACTTCGTGTACATGCTTCTTTTTTGTTGCTATCGATGAAAATCCATCAAAACATCTCGTTAACATCTTTCAATACGTTTGGTATCGATGTTTCTACGATTGCTTTTGCCGAAGTCAGCTGCTTCGAACATCTTACAAGCGTATTGCGTGAGAACAAAAAGCAACTTTTAATTTTAGGTGGCGGCAGTAATATTTTATTTACACAAAATTTTGATGGCTTGGTGATTAAAAATAATTTTAAAGGGATTTCGATTCTTGACGAAAATGATCAAGACATACTAATTAAAGTAGGCGCTGGCGAAGTATGGCATGATTTTGTTCTTTTTTGTATTCAACATCATTATGCGGGTATAGAAAACCTATCACTCATACCCGGCAGTGTTGGGGCGTGCCCGATTCAAAACATTGGCGCCTATGGCGTAGAAGTTAAAGATGTGATTACTGAAGTTGAAGTGTTTGATTTACAAGAGCATGTCACCCGAACATTTTCTAATTCAGCCTGTGAATTTGATTACAGAAGCAGTATTTTTAAAACATCAGAAAAGGGAAAGTATTGCATTACGTCTGTCACGTTTCGATTAAAAAAACAAGCCACCATCCATACCGCCTACGGTGATATAGAACAAGAATTAGAACGTATGAAAATTTTATCTCCTTCGATTCAAGATGTAAGTCGAGCCGTGATGAATATACGCTCCAGAAAATTACCCGACCCCAAAAAAATTGGAAATTCAGGAAGTTTTTTTAAAAATCCCATTATTTCAGAAGAACATAAAAATAAAATATTACTTAACCATGCTAACATACCCCATTACGCCCAACCCAACGGATCTTATAAACTCGCCGCAGGGTGGTTAATTGAACAATGTGGGTGGAAAGGCAAACGTTTTGATCATTACGGTGTACATGAACATCAATCACTGGTTTTAGTAAATCACGGTGGCGCACACGGGCGTGATATTTATAATTTATCTGAAAGAATTATCGAATCTGTTTATGATACATTTGAAATCAAACTCGAAAGAGAAGTGAATATTCTATGATTAAATATTATTCGGCATTCATACTCATGGTATACAGTGCATTTAATACAGCTTATGCGCAATCCACCGCACGTACGGCCGAATTTACCAATGACAAAACCAACGTATGGAAAACCGTGATTTATCCTAAATCAAAGCAGGTTTTAAGCATGCATCGTCATGATTATGATCGCGTGCTTGTTGCGTTGAGTAACGGAGTATTAAAAATCACGAATAACAAAGGCGACATTCATTACTTAAAGCTTGAAAAAAATAAAGCCTACTATTTACCTAAAGATCCGGTTGATGAGCTACATCAAGATGAAAATATAGCCCACCACCCCATGACCGTCATGATTATTGAACTTAAAAAATAAAACGGAATAATATCAATTTCTTTACATCGCCTCAAAAATTGCAGCAGCCCCCATACCCGTTCCAATGCACATCGTCACCATACCGTATCTACCTCCGGTTCGGCGCAAGCCGTGCAAGAGTGTCGCCGCTTTAATCGTACCTGTTGCACCTAACGGATGACCTAGGGCAATCGCACCACCCAATGGGTTCACTTTATCACGGGGTAAACCCAAGGTTTCAATAACCGCCAACGCTTGCGCGGCAAACGCCTCGTTGAGCTCAATCCAATCCAGCTGCTCTAAGCTTAATCCTGCTTGTTTAAGTGCCATGGGAATCGCATGAATCGGACCAATGCCCATGATTTCAGGTGGCACGCCCGCGACAGCAAAGCTTAACAAACGCCCTAAAGGCTTTAACTTATAGGCTTTAAGTGCTGCCTCGTTCGCCAATAATGCAATCCCTGCACCATCACTCATTTGTGATGTATTACCGGCCGTGACCGAGCCTGTACGTGCAAACACCGGCTTTAAGCGCGAAAGGACTTCATACGATGTACCCGCGCGAGGGCCTTCGTCTTGGCTCACCCATGTTTCTTGGATACGCACATCACCCGTGTTTAAATCCGGATGTCGCTGTTTGACTAAAACAGGTACAATTTCGGCTTTAAAATCGCCTCGTTCTTGGGCAGCTAATGCACGACGATGGCTTTCGACCGCAAACGCATCTTGTGCTTCACGTGAGATACCCCACTTGCTCGCGACTTTTTCTGCTGTAATCCCCATGCCATAGGCAATGGCAACTTGATCGTTTTCAAAAATAGCGGGGTTGGTCGTGTATTTATTGCCTCCAAGAGGAACGCATGACATGCTTTCCACGCCTCCAGCTAATGCAAGCGCAGGGACATCACCACACGGCATGCTAGCCGCCGCCGTAGCGATGCTTTGCACACCTGACGAACAAAAACGATTAATCGTCATCGCAGGTACCGTATCCGGCAAACCGCTGAGTAAACTTGCGATACGCGCCACGTTCATGCCTTGCTCAGCTTCAGGCATTGCACAGCCAATCACCACGTCTTGGATGGCTGCCCAATCAATATTTTCGTGACGCGCTCTCAAAGCTCGTATGGTGCAGCTTAATAAATCATCCGGTAACGTATTTTTAAACACACCTCGAGGCGCTTTTCCAACGGGGGTACGTAAAATATCCACCACATACATCTGTGTCATGCGTTACTCTCCTTGTTCTTTTGAACCCAATATCATCTAATTGCGCAGAGGTTTTCCGGTAGTTAACATATGCCGAATGCGCGCCTGTGTCAGCGGTGTTTGTGCAAGACGCATAAACGCCGCATGCTCTAAACGAAGCACCCACGCTTCATCAACTTCTGTTCCAGCATCCACATCGCCACCACACATCACGTAAGCTAATTCTGAGGCCAAAAAGGCATCATGCTCGCTGATAAACCCACCCTCTTTCATATTGGCAACAAACGCTTTAAGTTGCGCCGTACCTGCACGACCGGCAACTTTAAAGCGCGTTGATAAGGGCGGTGCGTAATTTAAGGCTTGCATCGATTTCACTTTGGCAAGTGCTGCAAATAATACTTCATCGGCATGCATCACCCACGTGTCCGTCGCTTTCAAAAAGCCTCGTTGTTGGGCTTCGGCAGCACTTCCGGCGACCGTTGCCATAGCCGCTTGTTCAAAATAAGGTTGAAGACGGGGCATGATATCGCGCCCTACCGTTTCTGCTGCTGCCCTCAAGGCGAACTCTTTTGAGCCTCCACCGGCTGGAATTAAACCAACACCTGCTTCAACCAAACCCGGGTAGGATTCAAACGCGGCAACCACCGCGGCACTTTGCATGATAAGCTCACACCCGCCGCCCAGTGCACGACCTCGCAAGGCCGACACCACAGGAATCGTGCTGTATTTCACACGCATCAAGACATCTTGAAAATCATGGACCATGGCCGCCAAGGCTTCTATTTTTCCTGCCTCAAGAAATGCAGCAACACCGGCTAAATCAGCGCCAGAACTAAAATTACCGGCATTTTTTTGATAAATAATCATGCCTTGACAACGGGCTTCAGAAACCGCAACGGCTTCATACAAGCCATCTAACACGGCCTGACTGATGGTGTTGGATTTTGTTTTAAACGACAACACCCCCACATCATCTTGAAGATGCGATAAACACACCCCTTCGTTTTCAAACAAACTAGCTTGGTGTGTTGGGAATATTTGACGTTGATACACCGGTAATTTACGTGAGCCCTCATAATCAGCTAACTCAGGAGAAAACGCTTGGCCTTCGCGATAAAATTCGAAATCATCGCGATCTAACCAAGCTGGAAGAGGCGCTTGGCTCATGCTTGCGCCAGCCTCAATCGATGCCTGAAGCCACGCTGATGTATCGGTCATGCCAAAGGCTTGCCATGTTTCAAACGGACCCTGTTGCCAACCAAACCCCCAACACAGTGCTGCATCCACATCTCGCACGTTATTTGCAATACTTTCTAAATGAAAGGCTGAATAATGAAATAAGTCACAAAAACATGCACGTAATAATTCGGCTTGAGGTGAATCGAGCTTCAATAAGGCAGCCATACGTACTTTTGGATCAGCAAGCTTAAACACCGCTTTCACATCATCATCCACCCCACGTTCTGACGGCCTGTAATCCCCTAAATCGATGTCATACACATCAATATTTTTACCCTGTTTACGATAAATTCCTTGGCCTGTTTTTTGACCCAGATGCCCTGCCTTAATTAACTCAGACAACCAGGCTGGTAATTTAAAATAAGTATGCCATGGATCCGCTTCTAAACCTTCCTGCATGGTATGAATCACGTGCTGCAAGGTATCAAGCCCCACCACATCCATGGTTCGAAACGTGGCTGATTTAGGGCGCCCTAACAAACCACCGGTCAAAGCATCCACTTCGTCAAGCCCCAAGCCCAAACGCTCAGCATGATAAAGTGTTGCTAAAAGCGAAAAAACACCTATACGATTCGCAATAAAATTAGGGGTGTCTTTGGCGCGCACCACGCCTTTGCCCAAACGACTGGTGAGCCAGGTTTCAAGTTGATCTAATAATTCTGGAGAGGTCTGTTGTGCTGGTATTAATTCGGCTAAATGCATGTAACGCGGTGGGTTAAAAAAATGGACGCCACAAAAGCGTTCGCGCTGCGTTTCAGGAAAAATTTCAGCCAAAGCATGAATACTAAGCCCCGAGGTGTTACTCACCACGATTGTTTTTGAACTTAAATATGGTGTAATTTTTGCATAAAGCGCTTCTTTCCAATCGAGTCGCTCAGCAATGGCTTCAATAATCAAATCACATTCCGCAAGCTCACCTAAGTCGGTTTCATATTGACGCGCTAAAAGCAGCCCCGCGGTTTGGCTTGTTCCCAGCGGTGAAGGTTTTAATTGGGTGAGTTTTTTAATGCCTTGATTCACCACAGCATAAGCATCACCGTTTTGACCTGGTAAATCGTATAAACGCGTCTCAATGCCTGCATTCACCACATGCGCGGCAATTTGAGCCCCCATCACGCCCGCACCCAAAACAGCCACTTTTTTAATAAACCCTTGTTCCTTCATCACGCAACAACTCCCTTTCAAAAACATGTGGAATGCAGTATAACCTTAAATATAAAAAAATAAAAAATAATAAGTTGCGTGTGCTTATGGTGCTTAAGGCTCGATGGGTTCCCATATTTTTTTTACTGTGTGCTTTTAAATCCTACGCGATGGGCACCCATATTAATTGGGATCGCGCGGTCAACGAAGCCATTGTATCGTACGGCCTACCCGTCGAACCTAAACTTATCAAAAAATTTGAGAAATCTGGGGTTCATTACCCACCTGACGAGATTGCATTACTCGCATTCAAACAAGAGCAACACATGCAGCTTTGGGCTAAAAGCAAGCATCAAGCTTGGCATCATGTGCATACGTACCCGCTCACAGCCTCCAGTGGGCACGCAGGCCCAAAACTCCAAGAAGGTGACCGACAAATTCCCGAAGGCATTTATCACATTACGTATCTTAATCCCTTCAGCAACATGCATCTCTCGATGAAAATCGACTATCCTAATGCGTTCGATCGCCAACATGCGAGCTTTAAACGACGACATCGATTAGGTGGCAATATTTTTATTCATGGTAAAACCTCTTCTGTCGGCTGCCTCGCCGTCGGCGATAGCGCCATCGACGAGTTATTCTTGCTCACGCATCGCGTGGGGCTGGAACATGTCCAATTGATCATTGCCCCGAACGATTTACGCCGCACAAAGGCTATCAAAACAGCTTTTAATCAACCTCATTGGCTACCGACGCTCTACCAAAATATCAGACTGACGCTAAAGGAATTTCCTCTACCTCGTCATGGGCAGGCTCGTGTCGATTTAAATCATCATGATTAAAAAAGCTACCTAAAGCTTGGGTTACGGCCCCAAATGCCAAAGATACCCCATAACCAACAGCCAAGATCATACCTAGAGTCATGGTTGCTAAAATAGCGAGGCCGATCGCAAGACCCAAAATAGCCAGTACAGCAACGCCAGCAGACACCTCACCACCAACACATAAGACATAACCAGCAGCAAGCAAAGTTACACCGACAAAGATTACATTCAAGATAAGAAGCGTTTGATCGTTAGCGAATACTCTGATCTCTGAAATATCACAAAGCTCAATCAAACTTAATTTGAGCGCTTCAAATTCCGATGATGCAACACGATCACTGAACATCCCTAACCATGGAAAACGTGGATGAGTATATAAACGCTGTATATGCGCTGCCTGAAGCACTTTGTCTGTCGTTCGTTTGAACGTGAGTAGATCCTCTCTTTCTAGATTTGAATCAACTAAAATTGTGTTGGCTTTTCTCAAAACACTCAAGCTTTGAGTGACAAGCACCCTATCTTCATCTGATAGAGGTACACTTGCCTCTAAGCATAAAAGCGCATCTTCTACTGCTTCTACTACTAATAAAACGCGAAAACGCCAAACATGCAGTTGCCATGAATTCTTTTTTTTATTGGTATTTTCATCAATTAATGCATCTTTATTGGTATTTTCATCAATTAATGCATCGCTGATTAAACGCAAACAAGCACGAGCGATAAGCCCACGTAGATCGGGACCTAATTGCTCAGATACCTCTTGTTTCGAAAGATCAGGATGTGTTGCTAATGCATTTAAACCAGCAATAACGCTCTGGTCAAGCGTTGTGCTATCAAACAGGCCTTGATACAGCTTATCCAGAAGGCGCATTTTAAAATGCCATTGATTCTGCTCATCTTTCCAAACCAGTATGTTGCGCCCATCCAGGCATTTATGGTCGTCTTGAGGTAGTGATGGCAATAAATATATCTGTCTTGGCTGACGCAGCGTTAAAACCTTATCAAAGTCATAAACATGAGGAGCTATGAAGTGCATCACATTATCACTCTTAATGTATTAAAGATGCCCGCAAGATAACATAAACATAAAATACAATCAATATGGTTCAAAAAAAACTTACTCATGCTCGGGTGATACAACATAAATACCGGGTGCATTTCTTAAGTACTCTTGGTAGTCCATACCATAACCAAAAATAAAGTGATCATCGACTTCTAGGCCGACATAATCCGCATGCTGTACAGCATGAGGCTCTCGTGGGTGATGTTTATCGACCAACACAGCCGTGCGCACGTCCTTCGCTCCCATCGCTTTGATTTCATGGATAATCGCTGCAAGTGTCACACCACCGTCTAAAATATCATCGACAATAAGCACATGACGATCTTTAAGATTCGTGGTTGGTTTTGCACGCCAATGCAGATCGCCGCCGTGAGTCTCGCCACGATAACGTGTGGCATGCACGTAGTTCACTTCGAGTGGAAAGTCCATACGTACAAGTAAATTTCCCATAGGAATCAAACCGCCGATCATCACACACAACACCACCGGGTTTTTATCATGCAGATCGTGTTTAATTTCAACCGCCATTTTATCAAGCGCAGCCTCAATTTGTTCGAGAGTAAATAATTGCGTGGATTTTGCGAATACGTCTTGAATCAGGTTTGGATTAGAATTAGTCATTAAAAAGCTCAGCGAGAAAACAATCTCTAGTATACAAAATGCCAAGCCTTTATTCCAAGTATCTTTAGCTTTATTTCTTAAAAAATTATAATTTTAGCTCGGTAACAAAAAAATATTTTCTGGCGATTGCCGCAAAGGTGATAAAGGACGTTGGTACTTTTGCATAACTAAATAATAAAACCCTGCAGGAAAAAAAGATGCGAGTTTACCCATGTCGTTTAAAAATAAGCTTTTTTTAATCCAATACTCGCTTTGAATCGGTGGAACATAATAAAACACTTCAAAAGCAGCCTGCTGATAGCCTCGAGCCCATAAATCACGTTTTAACAGCAACGAGGATGTCAGGGTTACCCGTGCCCGGCCAAAGCCGGGAAGCCGGTGAAATCGCCGTGCTATACCCCATAAACTCAAGGGATTTATACCAAAAAAAACAACATACCCCATAGGTTTTAATACACGATCAATTTCATCTAAAACATGTTTTTCATGCCCAAAAATTTCGTGTGTCATGGGTGCAATCACGGCATGTATACTATTTCGATGAAACGGAAGTGCTTGGGGCGATCCTATAAAATCTGCTTTGGGTGCGTCTAAACACGGCGTGCACGTGTATTTTTGATTAAACAACAACGTATTAAGCCAAAGATTATCACCACATAGGCCTAATTGAAGCAGTATCTCGCCACGTAAAAAATCCTCATGACTTGTCAACTGCATGCTAAACGCTTCACCGAGATGATAACCTTGGGGGGTTTCAAACCAATCATTCAACGCTCGGTACTGGTATCGCTGTTCATCCAGGTTCACGAGACGTTAACGCTCCGCTTGTTCCTCATCTAACTGCTTGCGAATGGCGCGAACATCCGCCACTAAAGCTTGTTCTGCCAATTCTTTAAGGCTTGATTCAGGTAAAACACCTGAGTCTGAATAGATGGCAATCCCTTGCTTAAAGACCATGAGATGAGGAATCGACTGGATACTAAACATTTCAGCAAGTTCTGCTTCATGCTCAATATCGACGGTTGTAAATAAAATAGACCCATACTGTTCTGCAACGCGCTCATAGATTTTTGAAAATTGCGTACACGGTGCGCACCACGTCGCCCAAAAGTCCACAAAAACAATGGATTCTGCATCGATGGTTTTTTGAAAATTAGCCGCACTCAACACAACAAGATTCGTCCGTGTATCCATAATCAAGCCTCCTACTTAGGTTATCGCTGATAGAACACGCTGAAAAACATCCGGAACACCACCCTGTCCTGCCACGCGATGAAAATGAGGTGCGCTTTTTTGAGTCGCATTTAAATTTTTATAAAACTGAATCAACGGTTCGGTTTGTGTATGGTAGACCTCGAGTCGTTTACGAATAATACCTTCACGATCATCTTCACGCAAAATTAATGCTTCACCGGTGATATCATCAAGGCCTTCTTTTTTAGGTGGATTATATTCAATATGATACGCACGTCCAGACGTAAGATGCACGCGACGACCGCTGATACGTTTCACAATTTCATCGTCATCCACAGCAATTTCAATCACATGATCCAGTTGAATTTGAGCTTCTTGAAGAGCTTCTGCCTGAGGAATGGTTCGAGGAAAACCGTCCAATAAAAAGCCCCGTTCACAATCTGGTTGCTTTAAACGTTCTTTGACCAGTTCAATAATAATATCATCCGAAACCAATTGACCTGCATCCATAATTTTTTTTGCACTCAAACCCAGTGGGGTTTTAGCAGCCACAGCCGCACGTAGCATGTCACCTGTCGAAATTTGAGGAATACAGAAGTGTTCAGCTAATTGAACGGCTTGTGTTCCTTTACCTGCCCCAGGGCCGCCTAATAAGATCAATCGTACTGATTCCATTATATCTCCTAGAATACTCCTAATTTAATGGGACCATCGTACCGTTTTGTCGCCATATTGTCACGCATTTCGATTTGCTTCACACCTCGTATCTGCTACATTAGATGCGCAATCATCTCGTGTATTATAAGAGGCGCCGCATGACCGTACTTGTTTTTGATATTGAAACCGTCCCCGATCTTGAAGCAGGACGCAAACTGTACGATCTTGAAGGGCTCTCAGATGCCGAGACGGCCCAAGCCATGTTTGCCTTACGTCGACAAAAAACAGGCCGTGATTTTTTACCGCATTATTTACAACAGATTGTCGCGATATCGTTAGTTATGGAAAAAAATGCGCATCTTAAAGTCTGGTCGCTTGGCGACGAGAGCTCTAACGAAGCTGAACTGATTGAGCGATTTTTTACAGGCCTTGATAAACATACTCCTAATCTTGTGAGTTGGAACGGCAGTGGTTTTGATCTACCTGTTTTGCATTATCGTGCACTCAAACATGGAATTTCGGCGCCTAGCTACTGGGACGCCGGCGAAAAAAACCAAGGCTTTCGTTGGAATAATTACCTCAATCGCTTTCATTATCGCCATCTTGATCTTATGGATGTGCTGGCAGGTTATCAAAACAAAGCGTTTGCCCCACTCGATGAAATCGCAAGCATGCTGGGTTTTCCAGGAAAAATGGGCATGCATGGCGGACGTGTTTCGGAAGAATACTTAGCCGGCAATATTAAAGATATCCGCAATTACTGCGAAACCGACGTGCTCAATACGTATTGCGTCTATCTCAAATTTGAATTAATGCGTGGCAATTTGAGCGAAGAGGCTTATCTTGCAGCGATTCAATGCGTACGTTATACACTTGAAGCTGAAGACAAGCCTCATTTAGATGCGTTTCTTCAAGCCATGCCGCTGGTCAGCGGTTGATTATACAGGACGAGACCTGGATATGCGCAGTAGATACGACTCTTCTAGAGCGGACACGCCATAGGCTAATTTTTCCGAGTTTCTTTCATCGTTCTCTCTGGGAATAGGAATAGGCTGTGTTTTTTCTTTTGGAGACTGCGATAAAAAATTAAGCCTCATATCTAGAAGCGATCGATGCTTAATTTCTCCTGTTGGTGAAGATGGAAGTGATCCAACCGAACGCGGACTAGAATCTAAATGCTGGCGTTCTTTAATCAAGTCCTGATATGTTTTAGATAATTTTTTTTCACCGGTTGCTCGGAGCCTCATTTTTTCTTGCTCAATCAGCGTATCTAAATCTTTTATTCGTTTTATTGAATCTTGTCTTGATGGTTCTAGTAGTAATTTTGAAAGCATATGAAAATCCAAATGAAAGCCTAAAAAAGCGCACTTTACCATATTTAATTACAAAAGAAAACAAATACCCACTTTTTAGAAAAATTTAGGCCAATCGTGACGTGCTCATTTATCTTGGCAGGTTTTGAGTTGCGCTTGATATATATGCGCGCGCGTGCGAACTTTACGTGCCACATGCATCAACCAAGGCTTACGTCGGTACGTTTTACGTTGATAACCACCCACACCTTCATGATACGCCAAATATAAAGCTTCTGGATCGCGAAGCGAAATACCCGCACGTTGATGAGCCTGATGAGCATACCAACCAATAAAATCTACACCATCCGCAAAATCGGTACGGGATGCTAAAATTTTACCGCGTGATTGTTTATACCCAGCCCAGGTATCATCTAATGCTTGCGTGTAACCGTACGCGCTCGACGGACGCGTCCACGGAATAACCCATAGGATTTTTTGACGTTCTGGTTTTGCCTCAGCATCAAATTTAGATTCTTGGTGCATGATGGCCATTTGAATGAATGCCGGTATGTGCCAGCGTTGCTCAACAGCGCGTGTCTCACGATACCAATCGGGATATTGCTTGAAGATATGACAAATATTATTAATATCACGTGGTGGTGCTGTCACACACCCCGTGATAAAAAATAACACACCAAGTATTGGGATAAAATAAGCTTTCATCACTTATTATTATCACAATACCAAAAAATATAAAAATAAATTTATTTTTTCTTTTTAGGTGGTAAATACAAATCCGTCACGGTACCTTCAAACATTTCGGCAGCTTGTGCGATGGTTTCTGAAACCGTTGGATGAGGATGAATGGTGAGTGCGATATCTTCCACATCACAGCCCATTTCGATCGCAAGTGTTGCTTCGGCAATCAGATCACCGGCATTCACGCCCACAATACCTGCACCTAAAATACGTTTTGTTTTAGGACAGAATAAGAGTTTCGTCATGCCTTCTTCACGACCCATGCTAAGTGCACGTCCGCTAGCCGCCCAAGGAAACACCGCCTTTTCGTAGTCAACCCCTTCGGCTTTGGCTTCACGCTCGGTTAATCCCGTCCATGCAATCTCTGGATCGGTGTACGCAACACTTGGAATGCACTTAGGTTCAAACGAGTGCTTCATGCCTGCAATCACTTCAGCGGCCACTTTACCTTCTGGAATCGCTTTGTGCGCCAACATCGGTTGACCGACCACATCACCAATAGCAAAAATATGATCGACATTGGTACGCATATACTTATCAACGGCGATAAACCCACGCTCATCCACATGAACACCGGCTTTATCGGCTGAAATATTCCCGCCGTTCGGTTTACGACCTACAGCCACCAAGACCTGCTTAAAGATCTCAGGTGTTTTTGTTGCGTGCTCGCCTTCCATGGTCACATGAATGCCATCTTTTTTAGCATCCATCCCGGTCACTTTGGTCTTAAGTAAAATGTTGACTCCGTGCTTGGTGAGACGTTTTTTTAAAACATTGACCAAATCAGAATCGGCGCCTGGCATGAGCTGATCAGCAAATTCAACCACGGTCACGTCCACACCCAAAGCAGAATAAACCGTTGCCATTTCTAAACCAATAATACCACCGCCTAAGACCAAGAAACTGCCTTGAATATCCGCAAGTTCAAGTGCACCGGTTGAACTAAAAATACGCTTATCTTCTGGAATAAACGGAAAGCTCACGGCTTCACTGCCAACGGCAATAATTGCATGCTCAAAATCAACCTGAGTTTTACCCTCTGCACCCGTCACTTCGAGTTGCTTCGGTGATGTGAATTGAGCGCTTCCTGTCACACAAGTCACTTTACGTTGTTTAGCAAGGGCTGCCAAACCGCTGACCAATTTACCGACGACTTTGTTTTTCCAAGCCACTATTTTTTTGTTATCAAAGCTTGGCTTACCAAAACTTACACCAAGTTCATCCATTTCACGTGCTTCATCCGTCACTTTAGCAACATGCAATAAAGCTTTAGATGGAATACATCCGACATTCAAACACACACCACCCAGCGTATCATAACGCTCAACCAAGACCACCTGCTTACCTAAATCAGCGGCTCGAAATGCGGCGGTATACCCACCAGGACCACTACCAATCACCACCACATCTGCTTTAATTTGTTTTGTCATAATTTTGCCTTAATTTATTATAATAAAATACGTCGCATATCGCTCAAGCCGTCACTGATAAAACGCGTGAAACGTGCCGCTTCGGCTCCGTCAATCACACGATGATCGTACGAAAGAGAAAGCGGTAACATCAGTCTTGGCACAAAACCTTTACCATCATAGATAGGCTTCATGCTGGAGCGTGACAAACCTAAAATTGCCACCTCAGGACCGTTCACAACGGGCGTAAACGCCGTACCACCAATGCCACCGAGACTTGAAATTGTAAAGCATCCGCCTTGCATATCGGCTGGCATTAAACCTTTTTCGCGCGCTTTCTTACTTAAACGCGCCATTTCTTTGGCTATATCACGAACAGAGCATTGATCCACGTTTTTAATCACTGGAACAACCAAACCCTGCGGTGTTTCGACCGCAATACCGATATGACAATAGTGCTTATAAATTAAGTTCTCACCGCTTGCATCCAGCGAGCTATTAAACTGAGGAAACACCGCCAATGCACGTGCAACCACTTTGCATGTAAACGCCAACAACGTTAATTTATAGCCTTCTTTTTCAGCTTGTTTAAGCTCAGACTTTCGAAATGCTTCTAAATCCGTAATATCCGCTTCATCAAATTGCGTCACATGTGGAATAGTCACCCACGAACGATGCAAGTGCTCACCCGTGACGCGCTTGATTTTATTAAGCGGTTTCAGTTCAATCGCTCCAAATTTACTAAAATCAACCTGTGGAGCCTGAGGCAAGTTAAATCCACCACCCTGCGATTTTTCCTGCAGTTTATGCTTAACAAACTGCTCAAGATCTTCACGGGTAATACGATCTTTTCGGCCCGATCCGCTCACATCATCTAAATTTACACCCAGTTCACGCGCCAAGCGGCGTACGCCAGGGCCCGCCAAAATGACCGTATTGGATGAAACGGGTTCTAGTATAGCTTCTACAGGTTTGACGTTATTGACCACCGGTGCGCCAGAATGTTCCGCTAAAGCCTCGGGCGGTAAATCTGCAGACACCACGTTCTTCTCGGTCATCGTATCATCAGGCAAATCAATTTCTGGAGATAAGGCAGGTTTTTGTTGCTCGCCCGCATCACGCACCGACAGCACTAAAATCGCATCACCTTCCGATATTTTATCACCCAGCTTTAAACTCAGAGATTCGACTACACCTGCCATGGGAGATGGGATCTCCATGCTGGCTTTATCAGACTCTAACGTCACCAAAGGTGTATCTACCTCGACCGTATCACCAACATTGACCAACACTTCAATGACGTCGACATCACTCACACCGCCAATATCGGGGACCTTAACTTCTTGTTTGTTCGTCATCCTTACCTCTCATTAATGCGTTGCAGGATTTGGTTTTTTAGGATCAATTTTATAACGCTTTATTGCATCTGATACGACGGATGCAGCAAGCTCATCTTGATCCACTAAAGCTTTGAGTGCGGCCAAAACAATAAATTTGGCATCCACCTCAAAAAAGTGACGTAGTTTTTCACGCGTATCACTACGACCATAACCATCCGTTCCAAGCGTGACATAAGGCGCTTTAACCCAAGGACGAATTTGGTCAGCGTACAAGCGCATGTAATCCGTTGCAGCAATCACCGGACCTTTTTGCCCTGCTAATTGTTCTTCTACGTAACTTATGGATGGCTTTTGATCAGGATTCAAGCGTGCTTGACGTTCAAGCTCTAAGCCTTCACGACGAAGTTCGGTGAAGCTTGTGACACTCCAAATATCAGACGATACCGAGAAGTCTTGTTCAAGCAATTTGGCGGCTTTCATCACTTCACGCAAAATCGTGCCCGAACCCAGCAATTGCACGTGATGCTTTTTAGGTTTCTTGCACGCATCTAAACAATACATACCACGCAAAATACCTTCTTCTGCACCTTCTGGCATATCAGGATGCGTGTAATTTTCGTTCATCACCGTGATGTAATAAAACACGTTTTCTTGCTTTTCAATCATGCGATACAAGCCGTGTTGAATAATCACCGCCAGTTCATACGCAAACGTTGGATCGTACGAAACACAATTAGGAATCATCGACGACATCAAATGGCTGTGACCGTCTTGATGTTGCAAGCCTTCGCCTGCGAGCGTTGTTCGTCCGGCCGTTGCACCTAATAAAAACCCGCGCGCTTGCATATCGCCTGCAGCCCAAGCTAAATCGCCCACACGTTGAAAACCAAACATGGAATAATAAATATAAAACGGAATCATGGCCAACTGATGGGTGCTATATGACGTAGCCGCTGCAATCCACGAGCAAAAAGCGCCGGCTTTGTTAATCCCTTCTTCTAAAATTTGACCATCGCGTGATTCACGATAATACATGATTTGATCGCGATCTTCAGGTGTATACAACTGCCCTACAGGTGAGTAAATACCAATTTGCCGAAATAAACCTTCCATACCAAACGTACGTGACTCATCAGGAACAATCGGTACCACGCGCTTACCTAAAACTTTATCTCGAAGCAAGACGGAGAGAATACGCACAAACGCCATGGTTGTGGATAGCTCGCGCTTACCCAAACCTGCTGTAACACCAGAAAAAGCCGATAAATCCGGTACTTTTAACGCCTCGGCTTTTGTATTTCGTACCGGAAGATATCCACCTAACGCTTCACGCTGTTTTTTTAAGTACTGCATTTCTGGACTGGTTTCTGCCGGGCGATAAAACGGTATATTCGGTATTTCTTCATCCGTAATCGGAATACTAAATCTATCTCTAAACGCTTTGAGTTCATCATCCGACATTTTCTTTTGCTGATGCGTAATGTTTTGAGCCTCACCCGCAGCACCCATACCGTAACCTTTGATTGTTTTTGCTAAGATCACCGTAGGTGAGCCTGTGTGCGCAACCGCATCGGCATAAGCCGCATACACTTTTTGAGGATCGTGCCCCCCGCGATTTAAACGCCAAATGTCATCATCGGTTAAATGCTCCACCATTTTTTTCAACTCGGGTGAGCTACCAAAAAAATGTTCGCGTACATACGCGCCATCATTCCCTTTATAATTTTGATAATCACCGTCGACGCATTCTTCCATGCGCTGTTGTAATAAACCGTCTTTATCACGCGCAAGCAAAGCATCCCAACGCCCACCCCAAATAACTTTGTTGACATGCCAACCCGCACCACGGAATAACCCTTCAAGTTCTTGAATAATTTTTCCGTTGCCTCGAACAGGACCATCTAAGCGCTGTAAATTGCAATTGACCACAAAAATTAAATTATCTAATTTCTCGCGCACAGCAATCGAAAGCGCCCCCACCGATTCAGGCTCGTCCATCTCGCCATCACCCAAAAAGGCCCAGACTTTACGCTGGCTTGGCTCGATTAACCCTCGGTTTTCGAGGTATTTTAAAAAGCGCGCTTGATAAATTGCCTGCAACGGCCCAAGCCCCATCGATACCGTCGGAAACTGCCAAAAATCAGGCATGAGCCATGGATGAGGGTACGAAGATAAACCATCTACTTCAACTTCTTGACGGAAATGCTCCAGCTGTTTCTCAGACAAACGGCCCTCTAAAAAAGCACGCGCATAAATACCCGGTGCTGAGTGCCCTTGAGCATACAATAAATCAGCGCCACCAGGCGCCTCTGGGCCTTTGAAAAAATAATTAAACCCCGTTTCATACAACGTAGAGGCGGAAGCATACGAAGCAATATGGCCACCCAGCTCAGGCGAATGCTTAACCGCTCGCAGAACCATGGCAACCGCATTCCAACGAATCAAGGCATTAATGCGTTTACCAATGCCTTCATCGGATGGCATGGGCTTTTCGTCATGCCGGTTAATTGTGTTGCGATACGGCGTATGAATCGCCGTTGCAAGTGACACGCCCGACGCATCAGCCGCGCTCAATAATTGTTGAATTAAAAAAGCGGCACGCTCTGGCCCATGCTCTTTAATCACGGCTTCGAGCGATTCAAGCCACTCACGGGTTTCTGTTGGATCAAGATCTTTTAATAAATCTCGTGATAAATCTTTTGATAATTGATTAGCCATATCTATTTTCCTTAGCAACAAACGGGTGTAACTTGCAGGCGTTTATCAACGGGGCCCGCACATGCACTCATACAAACACGGTAGTCTGCAGGGCAATCACACGACGATTTTCGGCATTGTAGTGGATCGCGAAAGGATTGCAACTGAAGCGCTACGCGCTTTCCTTGCGTACGCTGCTCATGAACGTAAGTTTTATAACGCTGTTCCATCGTTTCATTTTCGCGAACTTGGCAGGCTTTGCAGCTATCGTCACATGTCCGCAAACAAGCCTGTTGGTGTTTCATACAAATCTGTTCGCACGCTCGCTTTTCCTGTGCCAGAGTCACATCTTTAGGATTGGATGTGCAACTCAGCATACACAATAAAGCACAAGCAACAACCATAACTCGAGCAGTAGCACGCATATTGATTTAATCCTTACGCATTTTGTCAGTCAACGACATCGGTGTGGGATATTTTAAGACCACAACATACGACGATACAATAAACGTTAAAATCGTTGTTGCTTGAATTAAATTAGACGCCACATCGGATATAAGCTTAGTACTTAAGGCAATACTTGCAACCAGTAAAGAAAATTCACTGGCCTGGCCAAGTCGCATACCCACTTCTTTGGATACGGCTTTTTTTTCACCCGCTTTAGATAACAAAAAGTAAAAGCACCATGGCTTAAACACTAAAATCAACGAAGCTAAAATTAATGCGGGTATCACCACTGGCGCGGCGGCTCCAAAATTGAACGTCGCCCCCACCGCAAAGAAAAACATAACAAGAAAGAAATCACGTAGTGGCTTCAAACTTTCGGCAATAAACAGCGAAATAGGGCTGGATGCCAACGCCACCCCGGCAACAAACGCGCCAATATCTTCAGATAAACCTAAGTGCTCTGCAAGCATCGACAAGGCTAGACACCACCCAATGGATAATAAAAACACATATTCTTGGGTTCGGTCAAACCGCGCCAAAAGCTTGACGAGAACATAGCGTTCCACCGCAAAAGCAAAAAAGACAAGCGCTGGCAACGTGATACAAACCGACACCAAATCACGCCAATCCAAGCCACCGACGTTCTGTGCGCCATTGATTAAAATCAACACCACAATCGCAATAATATCTTGCATCAACAACACACTTATCATCACCTCACCCGTGTGTTGATGATGCAAAATGGTCGTTGGCAATAATTTTAAACCGATAATCGTACTGGAAAACATCATCGATGCACCAAGCACCAACGATTCGGTCACCGACAAACCGAACCAACGACCAATACCATAGGCAACAAGCGCAAACAACAGCGAGCTTAGGGTTGCAATCCAGGTCACTTTTTTCAACATATGCAAAAGATTTTGCGGCTGCAGGTGCAAACCTAACAAAAACAGCAAAAACACAATTCCTACATCCCCCACTTCACGCACAGCCGTTAAGTCAGAAATCAGTCCTAACCCCCAAGGGCCCAAGGCCGCGCCTAATAAAATATACGCGACCAACAGCGATTGACGTGTGTAGAGCACCAGCGTCGAAAACACCGCAGCACCGGTAAAAATCAAAAAAACCGTATAAAACACCACCCCTTCTTGCATACGCCCACATCCTCCATAGTTAATATTTTATTGTTTATTCATAAGATCAGGATAGTCGCTTATGATTGCATCTGCACCCCACGCCCAAAATTGACGTGCCCACTTTTTGGAATTCACGGTATACACACACACAGCGTAGCCCTCGTTTTTAATCTCCTGAATCCGCTCTTGATTCACCACATGCTTCGGCAGATGCAGCGACACACCGTTCACATGCTGTAATCTTGTCAACCAATCTTTTTTCCAACTGAGCAGCAAAAGACCCAACGGTAATTCGGGTGATACATGAGAACAGAGCTGTAACGCTTTTTCATCAAAACTTGAAAGCAACGGGAGCGGTGCATCGTCCGACCAACATTGATTAATGCACGATAAAACAGCCGTGGTTGTCTCGTCTGTACGTCCAGGTAAAGGCTTCATCTCAATGTTGGCATGCAATGAATGACGTGCAAACCAACGCAAAGTCTCATCGAGCTTGGGGATTTTTTCATCACGAAAACGCGAAGAAAACCAGGAGCCGGCATCAAGCGACGCGATATATTCACTGGATGCATCCCCAAACTGACCTCGGCCATTAGTTGTTCGTTTGAATGTTGTGTCATGAAACACAAACAACTCACCGTCTGCACTCATCATCACGTCAAATTCAATCGAGCGCGCGCCTAATTCGCGCGCTTTTTCAAATGCTGCAAAGGTATTTTCTGGAGCATAAGGTGCTGCGCCACGATGTGCAATCAAAGGTTCTAGGGTTATTGCCACGCATGCCTTCAAATGTCAAATTTTCTCATGACATTAGAATAGCGCATTATTCTCTAAGACACCATGCATCTCGTTACGCTACCGCAAGAAAATATGCTTCTTCTGACGACATGTCAACCACCTCATTAAACGATAAAGCACGCTCTTCGCCATAAGTGAAAAATGTATAACGTTTATTTAAATGCTCACCTGGCTCGTCATCAGATCTTATCTGATCTTGTAACATAACAAGCGCATCAATTTTTTCCATCGCATGGTCGTCGCCCCCCACCGCAAGGTCTGCAATCATTTTATCACAGGCCATCACTTCATTAGCTGTGGTATCGGGTGTGTACGCAAACTCATCGGAAGAAAACATGGCCATAGCACGGGTAAAAATGAAAGCCGACAACGTATAAAACTCATCGAGAACAGGTCGCATATACGTTGTAACATGATAACCAATCATCATGATTGTTAGCGACAAAATCATGCCATCCAGTCCAAAAACACAAGCAAAAATTGTCATATATGCCTGAGCAGCTATCGAGAACGTTCGATTTTCCAGTACTTGTTCAAGCCCCAAAAAAGTCAGAAAGAGTACTAATATGACTAAAAGTACGGAGGTTGGCATCATCGCGAGCAATAAATCTATCCATAAATGAACCATAAAACCCAAACCAACACCACAAACAAATATCAGAATATCTAACGTTAAATGAGCGAGTATCTCACCCAAACGCATGAGCCATTGTTTAAATATAAACCAGAACTGTGCGAGTGTTTTAAATTGACCTGTATGCGCATACAGATGACGCGCCATCGCAACAAACCACAGTTCATGTTTCGCAAGATAAGTCAGCGCACTATCCCCGCCGTTAACCGGTTTTTCTTCACCTAAACGTACGCGTTGACATGCGTCGCTTCTCACTGAAGCCAATCCACGTGTATTCCATTGAGCCACATGCTCACGACCAAGTGCTTGCTTAAATTCTTCTAAGGCTAATACATCATGACAAAAAGGCAATGCTGATAAATTATTCTCTTTTCGAGTTTGTATAACATTGATTAATTCATCTGGCGTTAATTTTTGTGCCAAACGTGCTGTTTGGCTAAATCCTAAAACTTCAGTGTGTTTTAATTGATCAATAGCTTCTTGCTTATACTGTGCCTGGTTATTGCGATGATCGTTTAAAAACTCTTGGGCTTGGGTCGATGAGCATTGGTTTAAATACGACTTATCATGCTTGACTAAACGCAAAAGCAACGAGCTTAATCGTCGTTGTTCATCTGTTTCCCTCGCTTGTTCTAACAAAGCATCTGTAGCCACCACGGCCTGCTCTAAAAAATGAGCATCACTTGTTAATACCTTAGGTAAATTCGATAACAAAACTGGGTTCGTTTTTGCACGTTCCAATACGAGATCTGGGTAGTTTAAAACAACCTGTGCATGTTTTATGAGTGCTGCACGGCATACTTTGATTGTTTCTAAATTTTGAGCATCACACGCTAAAATCGCTTGGTTCACCTCAATCAAAGCTTTAGCCGTCACACCGTGTGGAAAATTAAAGTTTTTTAAATCTGAGAGCGAATACTGGTTTAAATTATCTAACGTGAGAAAATAAGCTTCACGATTTATTTTCTCCTGAACAAACCCTTTTAATAATTCAAAAAATTCAGCCCTAGGTTTTAACGTAAACTGAGTCCAGTCATCATTAAAATCACCTAATTCAACAGCAGCACCAGCAAATCCCAAACGATCTTCAATATATTTATTGAAGGCAGCAATCTGCTTTTCACCTTTCTTGTCTTCTGTGTCTTCCCTATCTACCAACGTTCGACCTTGCTGGACCCAAGATATGCCAGCATCGGGTTGATATAATTCATTAATTTCAAATAATAAATGTTGACTTAAGGTTTCTAAAATCTGTGCTTCATAATCTTCTGAAAAAATACGAGGCGCATGTTGTTTAAAATACGCTTGAACATCTGATTTAGAATTATTCGGTATACTGTGTTCAAAAACATCGTACACAGAATGTGCCACCTCTACTCCCATACCGGCGGCTTTTGCTTCTTTGAGCATAATATTTAAAACATGAACTTGGTAAGCGTCACCAACATGACGTTCATAATTAAAGCGATCATGTAAGGCACTGACAAGCTGATAACGCTGTTGAGATAAATAATTGGTGACCCAATCCAGATCGGTTCGATACAGCTGCATCACCATATTAAAACGCGTATTAATCCCCGTTTCACAGGTTCCCATGGCATCAAAAATTGCTTCCAGTAATTTTTCCTTTTTTGCTGGGTTCAGTTTGAATCGTGGGTCTTCTGTTGTATAAAGAAAATAAAAGTTCTCAAAATAATCAAGACTGTCATGCAGTGATAAATTAAATAAATTAGCATTCCCTGTTTTGCGTTGTTCTTTAAAAAGATTTAATGCATTGATAAATTGATTATGCGAGATAGTTCGTGACACAGGGTCTGGAATTTTTTCAGCTAATCGAAAAATAATCAAATTCCATTTTGCTACATCTCGACTTAATGCATAACAATACGTTAAAGCATGAATTTCGGTTTTTTTTGCTTGTTCATATTCATTGAGTGAGACTGTTTTATAAAGTTGTTTGCTTGAAAACATGACAGGATTTCCACTTTAGGCTGGGAATAAATGGAATTTAAATGTACCATAAATATAAAATTAAATCAATATAATTTTTAAGGCTCGAATCACCATCACCACGCTCTTTTTGTCCATTTTTTTTCTCAGATTGATTTACAACGCAAATCCGTTTATAACTCAGCATTCACTTATTTTCATGCTGAGTTATTCATGCCTTCTATTGAAAAAACCCCCATCGACGATGCTCATTTTAATGTACTCGATTATGCCGACGCACACGGTTTTGGTGATATTCATATTAAAGTTGACCCGGCGACGGGCATGCGCGCTATCATTGCAATACACAATACCCAACTCGGACCCGCCTTGGGGGGATGTCGTTTTGTTGAGTATCCTGACTCTAATACAGCGCTTTACGATGCCATGCGCCTGGCACGGGGCATGAGCTATAAAGCCGCGTCCGTTGGCCTGCCTTTAGGCGGTGGAAAAGCCGTGATTTTAAAGCCCCAAGGCGAATATGACCGCGAAGCTTATTTTCACGCCTTTGGTAAATTTGTGAACTCACTCGATGGCCGCTATATCACCGCGCTTGATAGCGGTACCGAGCTTAACGACATGGATATGATTGAGCAGCATACACCTTACGTTGCAAGCTCCTCACGCCTGCAAGGCGATCCATCTCCGTTCACAGCAGAGGGCGTGTTGCTTGGCATTCAAGCAGCTGCCCAATTCAAATGGAATAACCCATCACTCCAAGGCCTTCATGTAGCGATTCAAGGGCTGGGTCATGTTGGCTACGCGCTTGCACGAAAATTACATGCCTTAGACGTTAAGCTCACCGTGGCTGATATCAATGCCGATGCTGTGGCGCGCGCCATGCATGAGTTTAACGCTGAATCAACATCCACCGATAAAATTCATGAAGTCGCTTGTGATCTCTTTGCGCCATGTGCACTGGGTGCCATACTCAATAACAAGACCATTCCAACGCTACAAGCTTCCGTTATTGCGGGTGCGGCTAACAATCAACTTGCGCACACCTACCACGGTCAGCAATTGCATGATCGCGGTATTTTGTATGCGCCTGATTATGTGATTAATGCAGGTGGGTTAATTTTTGCTGCCGATCAATATTTAAATCATGCCATCAAACCCAACCCTCGGCAGCTTAATAATATTCATGACTCATTGCTTGATATATTTTATCGTTCAAGCTACGAAAATAGCCCTACCAGCACCATTGCCGACACCATCGCTCAAGAAAAACTTGAGAGAAAATCATGAAACATTTAAACCTCACCGAGCCACTTTACCAATATGTACTGGATTCCTCGCTTCGCGAACACCCTGTACTAAAAAAACTTCGTGACCACACGGCAAGCTTACCTTTGAGCGTGATGCAAGTTGCACCTGAGCAAGCCCAGTTTATGCAATTTTTAATACGCATGTTAGATGCAAAAAAAATCTTAGAACTGGGTACGTTTACAGGCTATAGCGCGCTTGCGATGGCCTTGGCCTTGCCGGACGATGGACGCGTTATCACGTGCGATATCAATACCGAATGGACCGACCAAGCTCAGCCGTTTTGGCAAAAGGCTGAACAAGCCCATAAAATCGACTTACGACTTGGCCAAGCATTAAATACCCTTCAAGCGCTTCTAGATACAGGAGAGGCCCACACGTTTGATTTTATTTTTATTGATGCCGATAAAACAAATTATACAGCTTATTATGAACTGGCATTACAATTAATAAGCCGCCATGGCGTGATTGCGATAGATAACACGCTGTGGCAAGGTGATGTGATTAATCCCGACGACACACGCTCTCAAACCCGTGAAATTCGTAGGCTCAATGCTCACCTTCATACCGACACACGCGTTGATATCAGTTTATTGCCAATAGCTGATGGTCTTTTTTTAATAAGACCCAAAAATAAAACCTAAATTTATACCCGATGCGACGGTGTAATATCAGCATCATCGTCGTTCGAGATATCAGATTGAGGTGCCTCGCCCGCAAGACGCCGATTCAAATCACCCAAGACTTTTTCTGCCGCACATAAGTTCGGAGCCTGGGTTATTTGTTGTTTTAACATTTTATACTCCACATCTCGGGGAATTGCTCCATCAGCTTTTAATATATCTAACCGAGTGACGCTGTTTTGTTGCAGGCTCAATCGCATATCATCAATAATCGTATGAATAACATCGATAGACTCTGCTGTTTGAAGCAAAAATTTAAAATCCTCATCAAGATGAGACATCTCTGTATCCATGGCTTGAATTAATGCGCCTGATAGACGTTCGGCCGCTTCAGCGTCAGACAGCGGTGTGAGATACATATCATCAATCACCTGAGCGATCGCCTGAGAGCCAATTTTATTTCTTAATAACTCAAGCTGGGTATTGTCTACGCTTTTGATGCTTTCAGTACTCGTAGCATCCGATAAAGGCGAACCGTTCACATATTCCCTGCTCAATTCAAGCTTGACGAGCGACTGTAAAGCTTGAGCCATGGCGTCAAACAAACAATCCCCTAGACTTTTTGTTTTTTCATTGACGAACCAATGCTCGTTTTCACGATTATTTAAGGTGATTGTGGGTGCATCTGGCGTACTTGTTCTATATAAAGCTTGATGCTTTACGATTTTTATAACATCCGTTCCATCTTGATTAAACACATAATCAATCATATGAACATCAAGGTTAATATCGAGCATTTCGGCTAAGGCTATGGCCTCATCCGTGGTTGCCCACGCACCTGGCTGACGCATCTTAGCAAAATAATCTTCCATAGAGACATCATGATCCACTTGAAAGTTTGAACGAAAAAACAGAGCCATAGGCTCAGGACTGCTGAGCAAGTGATCAAGTGCTTTTTCACGTAGTATGCCTTCGAGTTGCTCTTGAATTTGCGTTTCATCAAACAAATCAAATATAACGACATCAATACCTAGCTTTTCTTGGATTTTTTCTCTAATCGACATGACATCACCTTAATTTAACTGTATATTAATTAATACTATAGACCAATTTTTACCTCATGCTTGCTACATCATGATTTTAAGTTATGATAGAAGAGCATTTTGACAAGGAGTCTGTGTATGAATAAATCATCTTCTAAAAACCCCTGCGGCCTCGACGGCTTTGCCTTTCTTGAATTTTCAGGTCCTGATGCTTCCTATCTCCATAAGATTTTTCATCAACAAGGCTTTACCGAACACGCAACACATCAAACAAAACCTATAAGCTTATTAAAGCAAGGTGATATCGAATTTATGATTAATAGCACACAAAATAGTCAGGCAGCCCAACATGCACACACGCATGGCGCCGGTGCATGTGCCATGGGTTTTCGTGTTTATGACGCAAAGCTTGCCTTTGACCACGCACTTGCTCACGGAGCAACGGCTTTTAACGACGCAGAAGATGTTCAACATGGTTTACCCGCAATCAAAGCCATTGGCGGGAGTGTGATTTATTTTGTTGATGAGCATCACACACCGTTTTCAAATCAATGGATCATCAATCAAAATCCAACACCTGCGCCCGCTCAAGGCCTGATCCAAATCGACCATCTCACCCATAATGTCAAACACGGTCAAATGGATACGTGGGCTGCATTTTATGAAAAAATTTTTGGCTTCAAAGAAATCCGATTTTTTAATATTCAAGGTCAAATGACAGGCTTAATCAGTCGTGCACTCGGAAGCCCTTGTGGAAAAATTAAAATTCCACTCAATGAATCCAAAGATGATCAATCTCAAATTGAAGAGTTTTTGCGTGATTATCACGGTGAAGGCATTCAGCATATTGCGCTTAGCACAGCTAATATTTACGACTCCGTGCGTGGCTTACGTGAAGCCGGCCTTAAATTTTTAGATGTTCCTGATACTTATTACGAAGGTATTCACGCCCGTCTTCCTTGGCACCAAGAACCTATCGATAAACTCCAACAAGGCCGTATTTTAATCGACGGAACCCGAGACCCTACCGGTGGATTATTATTACAAATATTTACAGAAAATCTTTTTGGGCCCGTATTTTTTGAAATCATTCAGCGTCGCGGTAACGATGGCTTTGGCGAAGGTAATTTTCAAGCTTTATTTGAGGCCATTGAACGCGATCAAATCAAACGAGGCACTTTAAAAACATGAAACTTGCAAGCTTAAAATCAAATCAAACACGGGACGGTATATTATGCGTGGTCCATCAAGACCTCTCATGTGCCGTCGATGCAACGGATATTGCTCCAACACTTCAACAAGCTTTGGATAATTGGCGCGTTATTGCACCTCGCTTGGAAGCTCTGTCAGCAGAACTTCACGCAGGAAAACTCGAAGAGAAAACATTTCCATTCAATCCAGCATCATGCGCATCGCCGCTACCACGGGCTTATCAATGGGCAGACGGCAGTGCGTATGTGAATCATGTTGAACTGGTACGCAAAGCACGCGGTGCTGAACTACCTGAAAATTTCTGGACCGATCCACTGATGTACCAAGGGGGATCGGACACGTTTATTGGCCCCTGCGATCCTATTCTTGTGCGTGATGAGGCCTTTGGCATTGATTTTGAAGCTGAACTTGCCATCATCACCGATGATGTGCCTATGGGCGTATCGGCATCAGAAGCGGGGCAATACATTCGGATGTTTATGCTGGTCAACGATGTATCTTTACGTAATTTAATCCCAAATGAGCTTGCCAAAGGTTTTGGTTTTTTCCACGCCAAGCCTTCCAGCAGCTTTTCACCCGTCGCCATCACCCCCGATGAGCTTGGGGAGGCCTGGGATAACGAACGCGTCCATTTACCACTCTGTAGCTATTTGAATAATGCATTTTTTGGCAAACCCAATGCCGGTATCGACATGACCTTCTCGTTTCCTGAGCTGATTGCTCATGCAGCAAAAACGCGTGCACTCGCGGCCGGTTCCATCATTGGTTCAGGTACCGTATCCAACCTGGATAGAAGCCAAGGCTCTTCATGCATTGCAGAAAAACGCATGCTCGAAATACTTAAATATGGCGAAGCCAAGCATCCCTATATGCAATTTCGTGACAGCATACGCATTGAAATGCTCGATCACGCGGGTCATAATTTATTTGGCTCCATTCAACAAACGGTACTGAAAGCATGAAGCTTTATGATTACTACCGCTCAACGGCAAGCTATCGCGTGCGTATTGCGCTTAATTTAAAGCAATTAACCCATGATACCATCCCTGTCGATTTAGTCCGGCAAGGCGGTGAACAACACACCCCTGAATATAAAAAAATTAATCCTCAAGGCTTGGTTCCAGCACTCGAAATCGATACAAACACGCCGCCACTCACCCAGTCACTGGCTATTTTAGAATATTTAGAAGAACAATACCCAACCCCTTCCCTACTCCCCAACGATGCACGTGCCCGCGCTCACGTTCGCAGTTTGGCACTTTTAATTGCCACTGATATGCATCCCCTGAATAATTTACGGGTGTTAAAACAACTTCGTACGCAATTTAACGCATCAGAAGATGAAGTTAACGCATGGTATCATCATTGGCTGGCGCTTGGATTTAATGCCTTTGAAAAAAAACTCACACACCTGCCTCGAGAAGAAAGTAAATTTTGTTATGGCGATCATGTCAGCATGGCTGATATTTGTTTAATCCCTCAAGTCTATAATGCACATCGATTTGAGTTTTCACTCGCAGCGTATCCTATCATTCAAAGTATTACGGATGCATGTTTAACCATACCAGCGTTTCAAGATGCCGCACCTTCTGTTAATGACGGCATTTTATAACCTGAAAAAACCGGGGTTAAGGGGTAAAAGCCCGAACACACCGAACGCGAGTGCCAAAGTCCTTATCGAAATCAAGCGGGTCCCCAGCGTTGAAATACTGGACCCACGCGAAGATCGCCGGATTGTTGGCAGACTCGGTAGAACCCCAGTAGTAATCATTGGCAAAACCACCGATAGCATTTTTATTGTCATACAAGCAATTAAGCTGGCCGGAGGCCGTATTGTTATTTCCGGCCGGTAAAAACCAATCGTGGTAACACATGTTTCCTGACTCACAAGGGGTATTTCCTTGGGAATCAACTTCATAATCAGCACACAGCTGTGCCGCATAAGGCGTACCCCCGTTATCACCGAGGGCTGCCACAATCGCCGTGGTATTTGCATCACCGTCCGTGTTGCTTTGTGCACCCGACCCTATGGCCGTGCCATATCCACCCCATTCTATGCTCGTACTATTATCCGCAGTCGCTGCAATCAGATTATTTAAGCCACCATGAAGACAAGCAATCGTTCCACCATAAGCCGGCTGCCCAATGGCTGTGGTTTCGTAGGTGTATCCATTGGTCAGTATCGCGCTACTGCTCGGCATTGTAATCACCACATCCACAGCACCCGCGGCATGTGCAGGTGTGACAGCGGTCACGGTTGTTGAATTAACGACGTGAACACTGGTTGCCGCTTCACCTCCAAAAGTGACACCGGTCGTATCGGCAAAGCCTGTGCCACTTAATGTGACCCCTGTACCACCCGATGCGGAACCTGAGGTAGGAGTCACGCCAGACAACTTAGGGGCCTCTGGTACTTGCGTAATATGTAGTATGTTTCTTGACGATGGGCGATAGCACAGGAAAGTTGAACCTTGCTTACAAACAATCGGGCCATCAAAAATAGGATGCGTTAATTGACTGCCATTCACTTGCAACGAGAGCGTGCAAGAGGCATTTTCCGTCAATATAAACGGATTGCCACAAATCCCAAGTCCGCTGGTTAATTGAGTGATGCCTTGAATAG
>Ga0100380_10000484_pt1 | contig 44429 bp, 36 predicted proteins | sample CryGeymeta201504_FD_80417 | JGI IMG/M metagenome (GOLD analysis project Ga0100380, IMG submission 80417) | Groundwater microbial communities from Crystal Geyser aquifers in Utah, USA - Crystal Geyser metaG 2015-04 | ecosystem: Environmental > Aquatic > Deep subsurface > Groundwater | place... | reverse complement strand
TGCCAAACACAATGGAAAATGTGCCTATCCAAGCTGCAATAAGCCGTATCAAGAAATTCACCACCCGCAGCGGTTTGCTATTAAAAGGTCACACGAGGACAACGAGGAACAGGCGCCAGCCCTCTGGAGCGTACAAACGGAGCGAAACTGGAACGATTACAAAAGTCGGGTGGAGGAGGTTTACCGCTTTATGATTTACACAACATGCATTATTTTTATCGGATTTGTTTAAAGAGCCCAGCTACACACCATTTACTAAGTCAATTCATCTAGTTACAATAATTGTAATAAACATGACCTAACCTAAATGATCAAAAACCTATCCGCCCTCTACCTCACAAAACCCGAAAACATCCGCTATTTTACAGGCTTTATCGGCACTTTTGGTATTGCCTTAGTTAGCAGTAACCACACCTACCTAATTACAGATGGTCGCTATACCGAACAAGCAAAAAAACTTTGCAACAAAAAGACGCAAATCATTATTATCAAAGATTCCTTAAATGAAGAGATCAAAAAACTAGCTCAAAAGCACAAATGGCAAAAAGTGGGATTTGAAGGCAATCACCTTACCTACTACCAAGCCCTAAAAATTCGCCGAGACTACAAACCGCTAAATTTAACACCATTAGGTGGAGAAATAGATCAATTACGCATAATCAAGACTGAACAAGAAATTAGCACAATGAAGGAGTCGCAGCATATAAACGAAAAAACCCTAACCGAAACTCTCAAGTTTCTCAAAGTTGGCATCACGGAAGCAGAAATCGCCTGGAAGATTCGCGAAATCGCCTACCAACTTGGCGCCACAGAACTTGCCTTCGATCCAATCATCGCCTTTGGCAAAAACAGTTCAAGCCCACACTATACACCAGATCATAAATGTAAACTTAAGAAGGGAGACGTCGTCTTAATTGACATGGGCGTAAAATACGAAGGTTACTGCAGTGACATGACCCGCACATTTTTTACCAAACCACCAAGCACACAAGAGGCCGAAGTTTACAACACCGTGCTAGCCGCTCAAGTAAATGCAATCAACAAACTCAAGCCAGGAATGAGAGGTAAACAAGGCGACCTGCTTTCGCGCCAAATTATTGAACAAGCCGGCTATGGCGACCATTTTGCCCACGCCAACGGCCACGGTGTGGGGCTGGAAATTCACGAATCCCCTTCCCTTTCCTCAAAATCAAAACATCAAGATCGTAACATGAGGTTAGCTAAAAACATGATTATTACAGTAGAACCAGGCATATATTTGCCGGGAAAGTTTGGCGTCCGCATCGAAGACATGATCGTAATTAAAGATGAACAAAACATAAATCTAACCAAATTCCCCAAACAAATAATTGAATCATTCCAGTTTAACCTGTAAAGTCGAACTACTAAGTTAACAACATCGATATGTGTGGGATTTTTGCTTATGTGGGTCCAAAAAACAGTGCGCATAGTTTAGTTATTGAAGGTTTAAAAAAACTAGAATACCGGGGATACGATTCTTGGGGCATTGCCTGCAAGCAAGCCGATAAACTTTGTATTTACAAGCAAGTCGGCAAAATTTCCGATGCCAAACTAAGCCTCCTTAAAGAAATTAAAGAAAGCCGTATTGCCATGGGGCACACCCGTTGGGCAACACATGGCGGTGTTACCGATTTTAATGCTCACCCGCACTGCTCAATAGACGGCAAAATCACAGTAATCCATAACGGTATTTTTGAGAATTATCAAAAAATTAAAAATGAGTTAATCACCAAAGGTTACGAATTTAAAAGCGAAACCGACACAGAAGTCGCCGCTCAGCTAATTCATTATCATTACGAAAAAAACAAGGACTTAATGAAATCGATCCAACAAACACTAACAGAACTAGAAGGACGTTATGCCCTAGTAATTATGAACGATGAGTCAAATCAAATGATTGTAGCTAGACGCGGGTCACCGCTCATTATTGGCGTAGGTCCCGAAAAACATGAGTACTTTTTGGCGTCAGACGTACCTGCTTTTTTAAAGTACACAAACCAAGTCATGTACCTAGATGATGAACAAATGGCAATCATCGAATTAGATCAAAACATAAAATTTATCGACCTTCAGACCAATAAAGAAATTACCAAACGAACAATCACCCTCGATTTAAAAGAAGAAGAAGCCCAAAAAGGCGAATTTGCCCATTTCATGATTAAAGAAATTTGGGAACAAAAAGACACACTATTAAGAGCCGTCAACCAAGACAAACACAAACTCAAAGTTGTTGCCAATCTCATCGAAAATGCTTTTGGTACCTACCTAATTGGCTGCGGAACTGCCGGCAAAATTTGCCTTGCCGCCACTTACCTATTCGCCAAAATTGCCAAAAAACACATCAACTTTGCCTACGGATCCGAATTTCCCAGTTTTAAAGATTTTATTAAAGAAGGCTCTCTTTTAATTAGTGTCTCCCAAAGTGGCGAAACTGCCGACACCCTAGAAGCCATGGAAGTCGCCAAAGAAAAAGGCGCCACCCTTGCCACCATTATCAACGTCGAAAGCTCCACTATGGCACGTATGGCCGACATCACCCTTCCTATTAAAGCCGGCCCCGAAAAAGCGGTTGCCTCAACCAAGGCCACAACTTCACAATTAGCCATTTTAATCCTACTTGCCTACGCCAGTGCCGACCAACTAGATCTAGGCGAACAATTACTAATAAATGCCGCCAGCCAAATTAACGACATGCTAAACCCCCGCTACGAAGATCATTTACGCGAACTCGCTCTCAAAATTATGAATGCCGAAAGTATGTACATTATTGGCAAAGGCGTAAATTACCCAATGGCACTTGAAGCCGCCATCAAACTCCAAGAAGTTTCATACATTCACGCAGAAGGATTTGCCGGCGGCGAACTAAAACACGGTCCTCTAGCCCTTATTAGCAAAGGGACCCCCGTAATTGTCCTAACCGCAAAAGACGAAACCTATTCCGACATTCTCTCCAACGCCATGGAAATCAAAAGTCGCGGTGGCTACATTATTGGTGTCGGTCCAATTAACGAAGATATTTACGATTACTGGATTAAAGTCCCGGACGTTGGCAATGCCTCACCAATCATCAACATTATTCCAATTCAAATTCTTTCTTATCATTTAGCCATATTACGCAACAACGACCCGGACAAACCTCGCAATTTAGCAAAAAGTGTAACCGTTAAATAATAACACCATAATATGATCAAAAATACAAAAATTGTTGCCACCATTGGTCCCGCTAGCAATAGCCTCAAGATTCTAAAACAAATGATTACGCACGGCATGAACGTTGCCCGTATTAACGCTAGCCATGGCAACCATAAACAACATAAAGAAATAATCGAAAACCTGCGCACCGCCGAAAAAGCCACAAAAAGCAACATCGGCATTTTATATGATCTCCAAGGCCCAAAAATTAGAATTGGCGATCTCGATAAAGAAGGTGTTACTCTTAAAAAAGGCGAAAAAATTATCCTCCACGACGGCCAAGCCTATATCGAAAAACACGGCCAAAAATACATTCCGATTCAATACAAACCCCTAACACACGCAGTCGAAGTTGACGAACCAATTCTCATTAAAGACGGCCTCGTTGAATTAAAAGTCCTAAGCCACAATTTGCACAAAACTCAAGTAGAATGTGAAGTAATTGCCGGCGGTTTGATCACAAGCAAAAATGGCATTAATGCACCAAAAACAGCACTAACATCAGCAGCATTAACAACCAAAGACAAAGCCGACCTTGAGTTTGCCAGTTCCGCCGACGTTGACTTTATCGCGCTCTCCTTTGTACGCACTGCTGCCGATTTGGAATTACTGCGCACCGAATGTAAAAAACTAAAATTCACTCCATCAATAATTGCCAAAATTGAACGCCCCGAAGCCATGGAAAACCTCGAAGAAATCACCAAAAACGCCGACGCCATCATGATTGCCCGCGGCGACCTCGGAATCGAAATCCCCGCTGCCAAAGTTCCCCTCGCCCAACGTAAAATTATTATGGTAGCCAACAAATTCGGTAAACCCGTAATTACGGCCACCCAAGTTTTAAACTCCATGGTCAACAACCCTCGCCCCACCCGCGCCGAAGTAAGTGACGCCGCCAACGCCGTCTTTGACCAAACCGACGCCATCATGCTCTCCAACGAAACAGCCGTTGGTGAATACCCGGTTGAAACAATTCACATTTTAAATGAAATCATCCAAAGTATCGAAACAGAACTCAGAACCAACAAAGAACTTGCCCACGCCAGCCACTATCAATTCAAAAACCTCAACCCCCTCAAGGCAATCACCCTAAATGCTCTGGAACTGGCAATGGATTTAGACGCAAAAGTACTAGTAGCCGTCACCAAAAGTGGCTACACCGCTAATCAATTAGCCAAATATCACTCATTCCTGCCAATCGTGGTTTACACACCAAACAAACAAATCAAACGCCAACTAAGCTTAACATGGGGTATAAACGAGATTCATATTAAAAAAGAGATCGACCCTACAAACCCAACTCCTTTTTTAAGAGAAGACCTCATTAAACAAAAACTAGTCAAAAAAGGTGACGAAGTTGTTGTTTGTAACGCCGGTAAAAATAGTCGCGAACGCTTAATTATCACCTTTGCCGTGTAAAACATTTTTTATAACACGATGGCAATCCTTACTACCAAGGCGATAATGAATTAGTACATCCAAACCACCATCTACCCTAAACACATTTAATAACTGCACCAAATCATCCACCGCAAGACCAAATCCTATCAACGTCTTAATAACTCCTCTCGCAACCTCTAGCTTGGCAGGTAACCCATATTCCGGATTCCTTAAGACATGAGTCTCTAAAAAATCACCCAAACCAGGCAATCGATCATTCATAGTGCGAAGAGTCAGCAATTTTTCACCATAATTATATAAAAGAATCAAATTCTCTTGATAAGGCTTACTCATAATCACCACCTTCCAACTCAAACAACCCCACAGTTCTTCATCTTTTAATAATTTTAAAAATTCAGAAGCCAACTCTACACAAGAATCTTTCTTATATTCAAGATTAGATTTTTGTAATCCAGACAATACCTCTCGAACTATATCCACATTTCTCAAATCAACTGCATCAATAAGCTTTAAAGCGTTATCCAACGAATCCCAATCACAATACTTTCGCCCAAAAACAGATAAAATTAAATTAATTTGTTCAATAAAACCGGCGGTCAACTCTTCAGCTGTTAACATCACCTCTCGCACTGCAACAGCACTAGTTTCAACAACATCCACAACCGGCTCAATTACATCACTGCCAACTACATCAGGATAATAACTCCTTAAATACCCTCTTTTTAAATCTGCCAAAGGACCACCAAAATGCTCCCGTACCAATAACGTAACAGCATCTTCATCAGGATTTTTCCGCCTACCCACCATCTAAAAATCTAAATTACCAATACTATAGCAACATAATCTCTTTTGGCAACATTATTGTCCTAACCAAACACTCTGCCCATGACAAAGCGCAATAGCCAAGGCATCAGCAAAGTCATCGGGTTGCGGAATCTTATCTAAATTAAGCTGTAAACGAACCATCTCCTGCATTTCACTTTTATCGGCACGGCCGCTACCTGTTAAGGCCAACTTAACTTGTGAGGGACCGTACTCATAAATCGGAATCTTGTTTTTCTGCATTTTCATCCCAATCACGCCCCTCGCCTGTGCCACTTTAATCCCAGTCTTTGTATTACGTGAAAAAAACAAATCCTCCAAAGAACACACATTCGGCTTAAATTCCTTAATTATCGTTTCAATATCGCGCGCAATTTGTTCAATTCGATCCCAATATTCAGCTTTTGGCAAAGTTTTAATGACACCGCCATCCAAATAATGCCAGTCACGCATACTGTTACCCTGCTCAATTAAGCCAAAACCAACTAAATCGTAGCCAGGGTCAATTCCTAAAATAATCATAATAAATTTGCTTACAGTAGATTTTTTCTTGAGAAAATACTAAGCTACATACAAATAAAAAACAAAACAACTGTGTCAAAAAAGAAAAAATTTCCTGTTGCGCCGCTTCTTATCACTGTCATCTTAATCGCTGTTTCGGCAACTGTTTTGCTGACCCAAGCCAATAAAGACCCCAACGAACCAATTGTCAACGACCGCCAGACTCTAACCGACGCCAACGATTTAAATCTATTAGAAAACAGCACCGTTACATTCCGAAACTTAATCGAACAAGGTGACCAAGCCCTTCAAAATCGCGACTTTGGCAGTGCACTAAGCCAATATTTAGCCGCATACCAACTCGAAAAGACCTCACTCATCCCCTATAATAAAATTATCAATGTTTACTTAATAAGCGAAAACTACGATGTGGCACTTCAAAACATCAATTTAGTTTCAAAACTCGCCCCTTTAAACCCCGATGTTTTAATCGCCCAAACCCGCTACTACTTAAGCAAAAACGATACATTGGCAGCCGAACAAGCATTAAACAAACTCAATCCCGCCACCGAAAAAATCAATTTTTATAAAATTATCTACAACATCGTCATCGAACACCACGACCGCGCCAAAGAACTTACCAACACACTTGCCGAACAAGTTAGTGATCCCGAACTTAAAACCCAAATCGCAAATATAAAAAAAGCATATGACCTGTACGGCACCTTTGAATCCGGTAACGAAGCCTATCTAAACACACTCCTAGGGCAAGTTCTTGTAAATATTGGCGAATACAAATTAGCACGCAATTTATTTTACAAAGCCATCGAAAAATCAAATGACTTTAGGGATGCCTGGATTGGCATTGGCTACGCTTTCCTCCAAATCAAAAACTATCCACAAGCAGAAGACGCCCTAGATCGAGCCAAAAAAGCCGACCCATATAAACCGGAAATCTACTTTTACCAAGCACTGGTTAACGAAGAAATGGGCAACTTTAAACGCGCCTTAGGCTTATTGACTCAAGCAAAAAACTACGAATACTCAAACATTGTAGCAATTTCGGAACACCTCGCTTCCAACTACTACGCCCTAGGCCAATACGACCACGCCATCCCCCACTACGAAGCCGTAATTAGCGCCAAAAAAGTACCAATAAAATATTTTGTTGCTCCTATTTGGATCCATCTCGAACAAACCAAGAACCTAGATAAAGCCCTATTAATCGCCAAAAAAGCTCTTCAGCAATACCCAAATCAAGCCGAAAGTTACAACTACCTAGGTTGGGTCTACTTATATAGAAACGAACTCGACCTCGCCAAAAACAATCTTAACCAAGCCATTACAAACAATCCGCAACTAGCAGCGGCCTACCTTAATTTTGGGCTTTTATTTAAAGAACAAAAAAAGTATGATGGCGCCCTTCAGTATCTACAAAAAGCGGCCCAACTAGCCCAATTAACCAAAGACACCTCAATTTTAGCACGCGCAAACCAAGAAACCGCTATAATTCAACAAATGCTCGCACCCACTAACAACTAATCTCGTGAATAATCCTCTTATCATCACCTTCATTCTTTTTGTTTTAGGCAGCATGTTTGGTAGTTTTGCCAGTGCCTTAATTTATCGATTTCGCACAAACGACAAAGGCTTTTGGACAAAAAGATCAAAATGCCCTCATTGCCAAAAAGAGTTAACTTGGGCAAATCTCATTCCTATCTTTAGCTATATTTATCAAAAAGGAAAATGCAGTAATTGCCATAAAAAAATCGGCATTTCATATCTAATACACGAAATTACCTTGGGGCTCTTATTCACGCTCCCATATTTATTCTGGGTCGAACAATTCACACTACTTCCTTTAGTAATTAGCTACATCGTCATTTTTAGTGGCTTCTTAATTGTCAGTTACGATGCTCAATACCAAGAAATACCCGACCTCTTCACCTTTAGTTTTATGATTTCCGGTGGTCTCTTTGGATTTTTAACCAACATTGGTTGGCAAACACAACTAGTTGGCGCACTTATTGCCGGTGGTTTCTTCGGCCTACAATATCTAGTTTCTAAAGGACGTTGGATTGGCAGCGGCGACATACTCATTGGTATTGGCATGGGATTAACACTTGGTGCTCAACAAACAATTGTCGCATTAATCATAAGTTATATTGGCGGCAGCCTAATCGGTCTCATTCTTCTTAGTGTTGGTAAAGCTAAACGCAAAAGCACTATCGCCTTTGCACCATTTTTACTAGCAGGCACATTAATTGCTTTATTTTGGGGTGAAGCTATCTATACTTGGTACACAAATCTAACTTTTACCTTTTGAGTAATAAAGTTATCCTCATAATCTTAGACGGCTACGGCAAAGGCAAAGAATACGAAGGTAATGCCATTTACAAAGCCAACACCCCCTTTTTAGATAATCTCGAAGCCAATGTTCCCCACACGCTTTTAAAAGCGGATAGCGAAGCCGTGGGACTACCAGCAAACACCATGGGCGGCAGCGAAGTTGGCCACTACACAATGGGCGCAGGCCAAATTGTGATGCAGTCCTTGCCATACATAAATAATCAAATTGAATCGGGCCAATTTTTTGAGAACAAAGAACTACTAGGTGCAATCAATCACGCTAAAGAAAACAACTCCAGCCTCCATTTAGTAGGCATGATTTCGGACGCCGGTGTTCATAGCCATATCGATCACCTTTACGCCCTTATACAACTCGCAAAAAAACACAACCTTACAAAGGTCTACATCCACGCCATTGCCGACGGTAGAGACGTACCGGAACGCTCCGCTCTCGACTTTATTAACCAAATAGAACAAAAAATTAGCACACTTGGCCTCGGCGAAATTACCGACGTAATTGGGCGCTACTATGCCATGGACCGTGATGAAAACTGGGAACGCACCGAACAAGCATACAAACTTTATACACTAGGCGACGGCGAAGCCGGAGCCCTTCCCCTTTCCCCGCTCTCCGCCCTCACTACCTTTTATCAATCCAGCAAAGAATCCGACTACTACCTACCTGCACAAAAAACAGCTGATGCCAACACAGGCCTAATTACCGGTAACGACAGCGTTATCTTCTTTAACTACAGAACCGACCGCGCCAAACAATTAACCGATGCCTTTACCCTAGAACAATTTGATCATTTTAAGAGAGACCTAGAACCGCTCCCCTATTTTGTTTGTTTTGGCGAATACACGAAAATTGCACCGGTTGCGTTTAAATCACAAAAAGTCACCCAAAACTTAGGCAAAATCATTAGCGACGCCAACCTTCACCAACTCAGAATTGCCGAAACCGAAAAATACCCTCACGTTACCTTCTTTTTTAACAGTCAAAACAAAGAACCATATCCACAAGAAGATCGCATCATGATTCCCTCCCCCAAAGTGGCCTCATATGCCGAAAAACCAGAAATGAGCGCCATCCAACTTACCGACCGTCTCATTCCCGAAATCGAACAAAACAAGTATGATTTTATCGCTCTCAACTATGCCAACATGGATTTAGTCGGACATTCCGGCGACATTCCCGCTACCATTACAGCCTGTGAAATTGTTGACCAATGTTTAGCCAAATTAGTACCAATCGCGCAAAAAAACGGCTACAGCATTGTAATAACCGGCGACCACGGCAATGCCGACGAAATGACCTACAAAGATGGTGAAGTTTGCCCAAGCCATTCTATGAACCCCACGCAATGTTTTGTGCTAACCGACAAATATAAAACCTACACCCTCAACCAAAACAACAACGGCCTCCAAGATCTTGCCCCAACTATTCTAGAACTAATGGCATTAGATAAATCAAACACAATGACAGGAGAAAGCCTAATTGTACACACTTGAACGATGATCCACAGCTAAACAGCAAAATCAAGTGGCCGCCCCGACTCCACATACATGGTCAATTTTTTAATGATGCTCTTTTGTACCACTTGTTCTAATTTAGAAAGATCTTTCAAAAACAGATCAAGAAATATCAATTTATATTTCATCAGCCAAACCTAAAATTTTAACAGCTTCTTCCAAGGTGTGTCCACCTTCCTTTTTATAAAGAGACTCCCTTCTGTCCAACTCCCCCAAAAACTCATCTTTAGTTTGCATTGGCTTTAAAATCAAATTATTGCCATCAAACTCAAATTCAAAATACTTTGCCTTTAATTTACTCCTTATTGCAGCAGGTATTGTTACCTGACCTCTAGTCGGAAATTGGAATCAACATCTTTAATAAATTAACATACATTAACTGTATCACGGTAATGATACAATCAATTAATTGTGTTATTTGCTAATAAATCAAAATCCAACTATATTTACAAGTAATTATCCTAACTTAATAATATGAAAGCCGTAATAATGGCCGGCGGGCACGGAACCCGACTGTGGCCACTTAGCACCAAAGAACGCCCCAAACAGTTTCAAAAAATTCTAGGCGAAAAAACATTGCTACAAGCTGCCTACGAGCGTCTCAAATTTGTAAAAGACGAAGATATTTTTGTCAGTACCAATCAAGACTTTGCCCATTTGGTCATAGAACAACTACCAAACTTACCAAAAGCAAACATAATTATTGAACCACTTCGACGAGACACGGGGCCGGCAATGGCTTTTGTCACTCATCATCTTGCTCAACTTGGCTTCAGTAATGACGTAATTTCAATCATCTACGCCGATCAATATATTAAAGATACCGCTGCCCTCCAATCAAAACTGGCACTAGCCTTCCAACTGGCACAATCAACAAAAAAAATCATCATGATTCCCATTAAAGCCAAAGAACCAAACATCAATTTGGGCTACATCAAGCTAGGAGCTATGATTGACCAACAAAACGACCACAACATTTACGAACTAGATCAATTTATTGAAAAACCTGACCTAAAAACCGCGACAAGTTACGCAAATTCCAACAATTATTTATGGAATACCGGCCTATATACTTGGCACATTGCAAGCTTTTTAGAAATGCTAAAAAAACACACCCCCGAAATATACAAAGTTTTAGAAACAATTACCAACACCGCCAATTGCGAAGCTCAATACGAAAATTTCCCTAAAATTTCCATCGATTACGCCTTAATGGAAAAACTGGCAAAAAATGAAGTCTTAGTAATTCCAGCCGACTTTGAATGGAGCGATGTTGGCAACTGGCAAACAGTCCATGAACACCTTCAAGACGAAAACACTAACGTCCTCAACGGCGAAGTCCATACTATCGATACCGAAAACTCAATTATTTACACAAACGGCGAACAACGAATTGTTACAATCGGCATTAAAGATTTAGCAATTATCTGCACAAAAGACACCATTCTCATTTGTCCAAAATCGGAAACAAATCGTTTAAAACAAATGGTCGAAAAATTAGACCAATAGCTTCTGTTGACCAAGACGTAACACATGGGTAGGATACAGCCAAACTACAAAATTAAAGTTATGGAAATCCAAACTAAAATCAAACCGTGGGGCAAAGAGATCTGGTTTTCTCATACCGAGAAATTCGCCGGCAAACTCCTCCATGTAAATAAGGGCCACCGCTATTCTCTTCAATACCACGAACGCAAAATCGAAACTCAGTACTTATACGAAGGTAAAATTAAATTTACTTATGGAGAAAGCGTTGACAACTTGCACACAAAAATCTTAAATCCTGGAGACAAAATGGATATTACGCCCGGCATCATTCATCGTGCCGAAGCATTGGAGGACTCTATGATTATAGAAGTATCATCTCCTGAACTAGATGACGTCGTTAAACTTGATGACGATTATGGTCGTACCGGTAAAGGTAACGATGAAACTCTCGACCAAAAACTAGCTGAAGAATCTAAAAAATATTAATAACCCTAACTCTACATCATGAAAAAGTATCTGCTTAACTGGAAGCTGGCGGCAATAGTGATTATGGCCGCAATTCTCAGTTTCATCACTCTACCTTCTAAATATCAACCCGAAGCCGTCACCCCAACAAGTATTAAAGACATGAAAATCGTCTTAGGTCTCGACTTACAGGGTGGAACACAGCTCGATTACAAAATCGATTTACGCAGTGTGCCGGAAGCAAAACGAACCCAAATTATTAGTGGTGTACAAGAAGTAATTACACGTCGTGTCAATAAATTGGGGGTTTCTGAACCAAATATTTACCACTCTCAAATTGCAGACGAAGACCACATTATTGTGGAACTCGCCGGCGTTTCCGACATTAACGAAGCCAAAGATCGCGTTGGTAAAACCATTCAACTTGAGTTTAAAGAACAAAAAACCGAAAACTCCGACGCCGAACTGGAAGAAGTTAAAAAACAAACTACCGCTTTTTTAGACAAAGTAAAAGCACCGGAAACCGACTTCAATCTTCTTGCCGAAGAAGAAGCAAAAGCTTTTCCAAACATCGTTACCTTTACGGAACAAGACTACAAATTTAAAGATGAAATTAGTGGCACCAAATTAGCTGACAAAATTTTTGCAGCCGCACCCGGCACCATAATTAATGAAGTAATTGAAGATAGCGCCGGTTTTGTATATGCCAACAACCAAATTCAAGAACAAAAAGGTTTCTTTGTTGTTAAAGTCCTAGACAAAAAAGATGCCGAAAAAGACATCAGCGAACCTAAAAAAGTTAAAGCGCAACACATTCTCATTTCATACGCAGGTGCATCTAAAGCAGATGGTGTAACTCGTACAAAAGAAGAAGCCGAAAAACTAGCCCAAGAAATCCTCAACAAAGCCAAAGCCCCCGGAGCCGACTTTACAGCATTAGCTAAAGAAAACTCTGACGAACCAGGTGCCACCGAATCCGGCGGGATTCTCGAACAAGAAGTAGTAGACGGTGACTCCAGCTACGTTGAAGACTTTACAACTGCCTCTCTTGCCCTAACCGAAGCAGGCCAAATTACTGATCAATTAGTTAAAACCGAATTTGGATACCACATTATTAAAGCCGTTAGCGTTTCTGCCGGCAAAGACGAAAAAACAGTCGAACCACAAGTTAAATACGTACAAGCATTTTTCTCTACCGTTCCAAACCCATGGAAAGAAACAGCCCTTACCGGTGAACATTTTGTCAGCGCCAGTGTTGAGTTCGACAACTTACTCCAACCACAAGTAGCAATCCAATTTGACGGTGAAGGTGCGCAACTATTTGCCGACCTAACCGAAAAAAATATTACAAAACCAATTGCCATTTTTGTTGGTGGTGAATTAATTTCCAGCCCTGTCGTCAACGATAAAATTACAGGTGGCCAAGCGGTCATTACCGGTAACTTTACTTTAGATGAAGCACAAGGTTTAGCTCGTGATCTTAATACAGGTGCAATTCCCGCACCAATTACTTTAGTGGGACAATACAACATTGGTAGTACTTTAGGACAAGCCGCTCTCCAAAAGAGTTTATGGGCCGGTCTTATTGGTCTAATCCTTCTTAGTTTATACTTAGTTGCCTACTATCGCCTACCGGGTCTACTTTCTGTTATTGCCCTCGCAATTTACTCAACAATCTTACTATTTGTTATTAAAGTTTCCTTACCGGTATTACTTGCCGTCATTATCGGTGTTGGTATTGGTGTAACAGCCGTAGGCACAATCCTCAAAAGCAAAGACTCAACCGCCGAAAAAGTGGTATCGATCGTAATTGCCATCTTTGCCCTCTTCTTCTTTACTTTCCTACTCCGTGAGCCGGTTGTGCTTACTCTTGCCGGTATTGCCGGTGTTGTCCTTTCTATTGGTATGGCCGTTGACGCCAACATCTTAATCTTTGAACGTATTAAAGAAGAAATCCGCGACGGCCGCCCATTTGACGGTGCCATCGACGTTGGTTTTAGGCGTGCTTGGTCATCAATCCGTGACTCAAACTTCTCATCATTAATTACCTGTGCGATCTTATTCTACTTTGGTAGTTCGATCATTCGTGGTTTTGCCCTTAATCTAGCTGCCGGTATTTTAATTTCCATGTTCACAGCTATTACCATTACCTACACCTTCCTAAAGGTTTACGCTCGTATTAAAGGATCAGACAATCCAATCCTTCTTGGTACTAAACCGGGTGCCAAAACACACCGTTCATTCGACATTATCGGACGTTCAAAAGTTTGGTTTGTCCTTTCTTCAATCCTAATTTTAATTAGCTTAGGATCACTAGCCATTCGCGGCTTAAACCCAGGTATCGACTTTAGAGGCGGCACATTAATGGAAATTCAATTTGGCCAAGAACAAACAGTCTCCAAATTAGATTTAGAAACAGCCTTAACTAAGCTTGCAACTGAAATCGATAGCACTAAAGCAGAAACTACAACCAGCACAAACGCTGCAACGGCTGGTGCAGAGACAAACGAGCCACAATTAGTAGCAGCTGCATCTACAGAACCGGTCGAAATCGGCAAACCAAGCGTAGTTGAATCCGTTAACGAAGCCGGCGAAAAAAGCTTTATCATCCGTCTAGGCTTTATTGACACCGTTGTTCACGATCAAATTAACACCGCAATTACAGCTCAATTTGGTGAATACAAAGAGACCCGTTTCACTACCATCGGCCCGTTAATTAGTACATCACTCAAACAAAAAGCAATCGTGGCATTACTATTTGCCCTCATTATGATCGTCTTATACATTGCCTTTGCTTTCCGTAACGTACCAAAGTCAATCGGCCCATGGAAATTCGGCGCTTCTGCCATTTTCGCCCTAATCCACGATGTAATCTTAGTTCTCGGTTTCTTCTCTCTTTTCCAAATCGAAGTCGATTCCCTCTTCATCACCGCTCTCCTAACCATTATTGGATTCTCCGTGCATGACACAATCGTTGTCTTTGACCGTCTCCGTGAAAACCTCAAAGAGTTCAAAGCCTCCGAGCAAACCTTCGACGACGTTGCCAACATTGCCCTAAACCAAACCATGGCACGTTCACTTAATACATCGATCTCAACCTTATTCACACTTGTTGCCCTAGTTGTATTAGGCGCTCAATCCATCTTCTTCTTTAGTCTGGCACTTACCCTTGGTATTATCTTTGGTACCTACTCATCCGTCTTTGTTGCCAGTCCAATTTTAGTATTTTGGAAGAAGATAAGCGAAAAATAGAGAAACACAGACAAATACAGACAAACACATTAGGCCGGGCAAAACTGCCCGGCTGTTTTTTAATATTGCCAAATTCGGCTTAAACCATTACCCTAAACCAAGTTAAACAAACCTACACGCATTACGCACCAGTAGCTCAGCTGGATAGAGCATCGGTCTTCGGAACCGAGGGTCGGGGGTTCGAATCCCTCCTGGTGCACCATGATCTGTACCCCAAAAAGTAGACACGGTACAAAAAGAAAAAGAGGAGAACCCAGTAAAAACAAAACCTTAAAACGCGCTCCTGATGGCGATTACTTAAATAGGCCCCCAGCACACAAACTCCAGGGACCTATTTTTTAAATTCCTCCTACCCAAACGCCTCCTCAACATCCACAATCAAATCCTCCACAGCCTCAATCCCTACGGAAAACCTCACCATTCCGGACGAAATACGAGACTCGCACCTTTCTTCTACAGACAGGCCGGACTGGGTCATTAGCCAGGGATAATCAATCATCGATTCTACCCCGCCCAAACTTTCCGCCAATTTCCATAGCTTAAAACGCTGTAAAAATTCACAGATTTGCTCAGACGAATATTTAAATTCTACTAAAATCATTGCGCCATTATCTCGCATTTGCCAGGCAACCAGCTCTTTTTGCGTAAAAGATTTTGCCCCAGGATAATAAACTTTGCACACATCACCACGAGCCTCAAACCAATCCGCCAAGATTCCGGCATTAAACTGCTGTTGATCCAGCCGCACCTTTAGCGTTTTTAAACCACGCTGAATCAACCAACAGTCAAACGGAGAAGGATTTAAGCCCAAAGCATTACGTCGCCAACGCAATTTATCAATTAACTTTTTATCTTTTGCGGTTAGCGCACCACCAATTACATCACTATGGCCGGATATATATTTAGTCGTTGAATAAACAACAATGTCGGCACCAAGCTGCAACGGCGACTGATTAAGCGGCGTTGCAAAAGTGGAATCAACCGCCAACAGCACATTATACTTACGAGCCAATGCCGCAATGCGAGCAATATCATTAATCTTTAACAACGGATTAGTTGGCGTCTCAATCCAAATCAATTTAGTTGTGGGTTTAATAGCCGCTTCAAATAAATCGAAATCGGTTGTATCAACAACACCAACACCACCTAATCGGAAATAAGAATCGAGCATAATCAATCCTCCATTTACATTTGCGGGACAATCACGCTGTTGCAACAGGTTATCAGCCATAAAATCAATCATCTTTTGATTAGTTGTAGCAATATACCCCAAACGCAAACCGGGCATATTTTTCCCTTTAGAAAAAGATTTAATTGTAATCACCCGATCCAACGCGCCCATCTCTCTTGCAACCTTAGCTACCGAAACAAACTCCTCTCTAAATTCCGGCAACACAAGCTCCTCAAAAGCTGCATCTTCGACAATGGTAACCCCATTATCAATCGCGATTTGAATAATTTGTTGAAGCTCAGTACCATTATACAACTCACCGGTAGGATTATTTGGCTGCGTTATAAAGATTACGGCCGGCTTTTTACTTACCGCATCCTCAATCTCTTTTACCGTAGGCAAAAAATTAACAATCCCGGTATTATCACGATTAACTTCCTCATTAATCAAAGCACGTACATTAAATTCGTCGCTTCTTTCATAAAATTGAAAATAACCGGGACCACAAACTAGTATTTCATTAGAATCTACCGTCTTACTTAAAAAATTTAATGCAGTGTAAATACCATTTGTGGCTCCACCTTCAACAATATAAATTCCCTCACTTGGATACGCCTCAACATCTCCCACCAAATCTCCTTCTACCAACTGCAAAGCCCTAATAGCATCACTCTGTCCGGTAGGTGCCGCATAATTGGCAGTAGCACCAACATCCAAAGAATCAGATGCACTTTGCAAGTATAATGGTATCGGCGCCGGCCTAAATGCAATCCCCGGGGATAATTTCCTAAAACGATTAGCCTTATCACCCACCCGATTAACAGCAATTCTATCTAACGTAGCTGAATCATAAATAGACAATTGATCCGACGCACGCATTAACGCTATAACTCGATCAATATTATAATTTACAGTCATAGCTAGCTCAGACTGCCCTTCCGCTTCCAACTTTTGGGCAATTTTAGCCTTTTCCGCTTCGCTATTATTATACTTCCCTTCCAACACACGATAAAAACTTTTATTAGCATTCATAATAAATAAAATTAAATTAATACACAAAAAAACCACAGCTCATTCGCTGTGGCAAAAAGACTCAAACACAAAAATTATATCCCCTAACGGGGATGAGTCTTCCACAGCTTGAGCCAATGATTTTTAGAAACCAATATTATAAACACTTTTTTATCTATTACAGAAGAAAACAATCTTACGACTAATGCGGAGTGTTGTCAAATTTTGTTGAGTTGCAATATCGACCCCTTTCAGCTTTTTTGCCTTAGCTAAAGGATCTCCATTTTTCACAAAAACACCAATCTTCATTAAGATGCTTTGAGCAACTGCATTTTCCAAACGTGCAAGATCTCTCTGCGAAGATTTAGTATAAACAACCTTATAATCCATATTTTTTCATTAATTACACAAGCATTCCCAACCCACATCCCCCTCTCTCACCTTCCCATCAACCATCTCTCGTACATTAGCATTTGTCACCCTTACATCAGTCAAATCACCGTATCTTTCAAAATTAAACTTAATAATATCACCCGCACCAACAGGCAACTTGTCACCTCTTTTTAATGAAACACCAATAATCAATTTGCCGCCTGCGTCACTTACTAAAACCACAGGCTCCTGATCATCCAATTTAAAGTAGTCACCCACCTCATAATCTAAATATTTCCAACCAAGGGGATATTCCAAATGAAACGCCAGCCCCAAGATGGGCTTTTTAATATCTTTGGCAGCCACATCAATTACATCAAAATCTGTTCGCACCACAATCCCCTGCGACGTCTTAACTGCAAAAACAAACAAAAACAAAACGACAGCTAAAGCGAAACATCCAATAATTATTTTTTTCATAGATTATCAATTAAAGAAGCCCTCTCCGAACCAGCCGGAGAGGGCAAAAGTCTAAAAAGTAAGACCAAAATTTGCGGTAATATCAAGCAAATCGATGCCGTCAATTAGTGCGTCATAGTTTGTATCAATTTTTTTATCAAAATTCGGATCGGTTAAAACATCGGCAAAATGGTTGGCCAAACGCTGCAAATCGCGTCCATCCACTCTATCACTACGATCATTATCACCGGTTAAACCCCTGGTTTCGTGCCCACTAGCCAAGACTCCAACAGATTCCTGCCCGTTTTTTACGGCAACAACCTGGTATTCGTACGTATGATTCGGCACTAAATTATCAACATCAAGTGCCGTCAAACTATTAACCGTATCAACCAATACAAAGTTACCAATTTGATCCTTTCTAAAAACCTTGTAACTATTGGCACCGCTTACGGAAGCCGTCCAATCCAATTGCAACTCATAGCGATTAAGCGCTTCGGCTACATTTAAGTTGGTGACCGGTTCCACAACACCAAGCGCCACCGCTAACGAAGAACCGGCAAAACTGGTAATAATATCGTTGGTAGAATTAGCAAGAAAGCTAGCTGGCAAAATTGTAAAATTAGTGGACGCACCGGCTGCACCAACAACATTAAAAGTAGCCGTAAACAAAGCCCCACCGCCGGAAACACCAAGCGGTGTATCCATTAAACGAGCCTCGGCCACCAACAACTTGCCGTCCACGCCATTTTCCAACGCAGACTGAAAAGCAGTAGAAACAGACCCATTTGCACCTAAGAAACCTCCTTTAATAGCAGAAGCAAAAGTCACCACGGTCGGATCGTAACCAATCTCAAAACCGTAAGAGTAAAGATCGGCGACATTGGCAGCCGACATAGTTAATGTCACCGTATCTCCGGGAGCCGGTGTTGCATTAGATAAACTCAAACTAACGGCTGTCGGCAAAGTTGTAGTGCTGTTTAAAGCCTTTGGCGTACCTAAAATAGCCGATCCTAAACTGGCAGTTGCACCATCACCGGCTGTATTGCTCGCCCAATTAGTGGCAACATCACCATCGGCAGTAGGATCAACTCTTTCCATTGTTGCCGCAGTTACAGAATTACCGGCAAACCATGCGCCACCTGTACCATTAACCGTATCAATAACCGTTCCAAGCTCATCCACCAAAACCAAACTATCCCCCGTATTAGCAAACGACAAAGGAATAACCTGATCAGCAACAACCGACGTTACCGCCTCGGCATCTTCAATCAAAAAATACCCATTGGCCGGAATCACACCACTTAAAGCATATTCCGAAGTCACATCATCAAGAATTTTCCACCCCGTAAGATCCACAGGGGCATTTGTATTATTATAAAGCTCAAGCCATTCATCATTGGCGGCATCTACCGAACCGGACCAAGCAACTTCATTAATTACAACATCACGCACAACACCTGCTGCCAAAGTTGGCAACGGGATGCTACTTACCATCACTAAAGCTAAAGTCAAAAGTGAAATCGCCTTTTTCATAGTTAAACTGGTTAATTAATTAATTCCCATCGACAGGAAACTCAATATAACCAATCCAGTTTAAGAAAAGATAAAAAATTAATATTACTACTTTTCCGTAAAATAGCTGATATAATAACTTCAAAAAGTTCTAGAATAAAACCGACCATCTTGGGTCAGATAAATCTAACATTCAATCAGAGAAAAATAATAGAGAAAATGCTGGATCAGGGAGCAGGCGTGCGGGCAATAGGTAGAATTTTAGTTAGGCATTCCCAGCGTGCTGGGAAGTTTGAGTTGACACGATTTGCAGTGTTTTGTTTTTTACATATAACGCTGGTGTAAGAAAAGATTTTGAAGTTTATGAAGTTGGTGTTGAAAATTTCATTTTTGTTGTACTAGGTGAGAGTGTACTTACCACGCTGCCTTCTGCTTGGTAGGTGTATGTTTGGGCATGCAAACCATGTGGTGTAATAGCATATGTAAGCCATAAATGGCTGGTTTTAAGGAGCGGAATCAGCTACAATTTAGACATTCTTTGATTAGCAAACATGGATGATTCTACATTGTACAGATTGTGTCAGGAGTATGGAGGGAACGCTCGGATGTGGAGCCGCAAATTTGCGGCCTTGCTGCCGGAGGTGGAAAAACGTCAACTGTTTCGCAAGCACGGTTTTTATTCAATTTATGAGTTTGCAGCTAAGTTAGCAGGCATGGGGCGTAAGAATGTTGAAGAGGTGTTGCGTACATACAGCAAAGTTGAGGACAGGCCGCTTTTAAAGGCCCAAATTGAGCAATTTGGGTGGTCCAAGGTTAGAGTAATCACACCACTAATAGCAACAGTAGAAGAAACAAAGTTAGCAGAAATGGTAAAAACCTTACCAAGAGAGGCATTGTCGGAATGCGTGCATGAACTTAAAGGCTCTAAGCCTAGGGAATTTGAAACAATAACCTTTAAAGTGGACAAAAAGACGGCACTTGAATTTAGGAAGTTTCAGCAACAGTTGGAGAAAGAGGCTAAAATAAAAATCCCACTAGGCAAGGTTTTAAGCAAGCTGCTCAGTAAAATCGAGCCTGCACCAAAAGTTCCCAGCGTGCTGGGAAAATCAAAAAAAGTTACAAGGTATATTCCGGCACAAACAAAACGTGAAGCAGTTGCCAAACACAATGGGAAATGTGCCTATCCAAGCTGCAATAAGCCGTATCAAGAAATTCACCATCTGCAGCGGTTTGCTATTAAAAAATCGCATGAGGGTATTGTTCCACTTTGTAAAAACCAACATCGCATAGGCCTGCTGGCCTGATCATCGCATAGCCCATGCTGGGCTGGTTAAAAACGAGGAACAGACGCCAGCCCACTGGAGTGTACAAACAGAGAGAAACTGGAACGACTACAAAAGCCGAGTGGATCTGATGGTGAGAAAGTATTGATGTAGTCAATTGAGATTTACCGCTTTATGATTTACAAAACATACATTATTTTTACTTGATTTGTTTAAAGAACCTGCAAGCAGTACTGTTGACACAACCAAATACAATCGGCAATAATTCTACACCATGAACACCTCCCCCCTCATCACCGGCGATATGATCATCTTTGAAGTCGTCTCCAAATACCCGGAAACCATGGAGGTGTTTTTTGACTACGGCATCCACTGTGTTGGCTGTGGTATGGCCATGCACGAAACCATTGAAGAAGGTCTCAAAGGCCACGGCATGGACCCCGCAGACATCCTTGCCGACCTCAACTGGATTTTAGAGCAAAAAGATTGACAAATAGCCATTTTATCCATATACTCGGACCTTATTTAATGAACATCGATTTATATGGATTTTCTGGTTAAGCGCATCATCAAAACATTTCTAACAGTTTTACTAGCAGCAGCCATCTTGCTGGGAGTAGTTTTTGGTATAATCTCTATCTGGCACTGGTATACAAATCAACCAAAAACAGAAACCCCACCAACTACAGAAGAGCCAACCGACACCCCTCCGCAAGACACAGATCAAATCCTTTCTGTTAACGTCATTAAAGCCAATCTGCCCACCAACCAACCGGCACCGCTTCCCGAAAAAACAACTCCTAAAACCGGCATTATTACCGCCGACCAATCCGTATCTGTTTACGTCGAAACAACAGCCATCTTACAAAACCTAAAAATAAAAGAAGGCGACAAGGTAGAAGCCGGCGACCAACTGGCCACAATTGGCAACTCCTTACAATTGGAACTAACAAAATCCAGCTACAACAGTGCACTGGAATCGTTAAAACTGGCCGAAGAAAGCCTGCGGTTAACCCAAACAACCAGCAACATTACCGAAAGCACCTTTAGTAACCAACTACAATCGGCTCAATTAAACCTACGCCAAGCAATTCAACAATTAGAAAACAGCCAACTAGTTCGCTTTCAACAAGACGTAATTACTCAAATTGGTAAAGATATTAAAACCGAAACACCAATACCGGAACCAACAACCACAGAAACAACCGATACAACCACTCTCGATCAACTGCAAAAAAGCCTTGAGATAAGCCAACAAAACTTAGCAAACTCCCAAGCCAAAGGCCAAGATGTGCAGTCACACTATCAAATCATCAATTCCCAAAATCAACTAAACTTACTTCTTAAACAGCTAGAAAGCCAAAAAGTACAAAGCGAACTCCAAGAAATCAATGCCCTCAACCAAATTAATCAAATTAGACAACAACTGGAAACAGCCAAAATCAATCTTGATGCCAGTAAAATCGCCAGCCCAATTAGCGGCGTTGTTACCCAAATCACCGTAGACACAGGCGACCGCGTAACCCCAAATGCGCCAATTCTCACAATTACAAACTTCAACAGTATCGTTGTCCAAATTAGCTTAACACCGGAAGAACTATTTCAGTTAAACCCGGAAGCAACCGCAACAATCGAACTTTTAAACCAACAAATCCCGGCAAAAATCATTTTCACAAGCCCAATCGCCGACCCGCAAACCAAAACAATCACGGTAAAAGTAGCGCCAAAAGAAGCCACAAACCTCCCCTTAATTCCCAACACATTTGCCACAGTCACATTCCAAAATCCTTCAATGGCGGAACCAACCACAACCAACCAAACCGGCTTCATTTTCCCAATCGGCCTCGTCAAATTCCGTGACCGTAAAGCCTACGTACCCGTTGTTCAAGACAACAAAATCGTTTACAAACCTATTATTATCGACTCAATCAACAATGGAACCGCACTAATCGTCAGCGGCATCCAAAATGGTGACCTTATCGTCATTCACCCACGCTTACTACCCGAGAACATGCCCGTAAACATCATCCAATGATCCAATTGATCAATCAAATTCACGACCAAGTAATCAAAATAATAGACCAGGTACAAACTCAAATGAAAGCCACACCCTGGACTTTTTTCTTATTCAATCCACGCATTGCCACGCTAGCCATCGCCACCATTATTATTATGGGGGCCTTTGCCCTATTTAACATCAATATCGAAGCCAACCCCGAAATAAACCAACCCATTGGCCTCGTTCAAACCTTTTACCCCAACAGTTCCCCTTCCGACGTCGAAGAACAAATCACAAATCCGTTAGAAGAAGAAATTGCCAAAATCGATAAAGTCGACTCAATCGAATCCACATCAAGCAGCAACATCTCCTCCATTACCGTTACTTTTGAAACCGGCTCAGACAACACCGAAATCCTCAACGACCTGCGCGAAGCCGCCAACAGCGTCACCCTCCCCAACGACGCCGAAGTCCCCAAAGTCATCGAGTTCGATTTCAACAATCAATCAATTATTACCATTAGTGTTGTCGGCAACGTACCGGAACAAGAACTATCGGCAATCGCCGAACACATTAAAGACGACATTAGCGACATCAGCGGCGTCGGTAAAATCGAACTAAGTGGTGACTTACAAGAAAACGTCCAAATCACGCTCGATTCGGTTAAACTAAGCAGCTACAACTTAGGCATTACCGAGGTAATCCAAGCCATCAACAGCAGCAACCTCAACTCCCCCTTAGGCGAAATTCAAGCTAACAACAACAAAATCAATTTACGCCTCGTTGGCAAAGCCGAAACCATCCAACAACTCCAACAAATCCCCCTTCGCACAATTAGCGACGAAACAACTTTCAACATCATCACCCTCAGCCAAGTTGCCGACATCTTCATTTCCTCCGAACCAAAAACAACACAATCATTTGTAAACCTAGGCGAACAAGAAGCCGCCCCCGCTGTTAGCCTTAATGTTTTCAAAAAAAACGGTGGCAACATCGTCAAAATCATTAAAGAAATCGAAGCCAAAATTGCCGAAATCAACACACAACTCCCACCCGGAGTCGGCATTGCCAAAACCAACGACAACGCTTTTTCCATTCGCAAAGACATCAAAACCTTATCATGGAACGGTTTCCAAACAATCATCATCATCTTCTTTGCGCTACTCGTCTTCCTAACATTTACAGAAGCATTTATTGCCGCCATCGCCATTCCTATTATCTTCTTAATGACCTTTGCCTACGTCTACTTTACCGGGCAAACCCTCAACAGCTTAACCATCTTCTCCCTAATTTTAGCATTAGGTCTAATCGTAGATACATCAATTGTAATTGTTGAAGGAATTCACGATAATCGTAAAGAAGGTCAAACACCGCAAGAAGCCGCCTACAATTCCATCAACACTTTTAAATGGCCACTGGTAGGGGGAACCCTAACCACCATCGCCGCCTTTTTTCCCATGCTCCTTGTTAGCGGTATTATTGGCGATTTCATCAAAACTATTCCTATTGTTTTAACAATCACTTTAGCCTCTTCTCTTTTTGTTAGTATCGCCTTTAGCCCACTACTTGCCAGTAAAATTTTAAGTGGCAAAAAAGATGAGCCATCTTTCAAAGATCAATTTATTAAAAAACTACGCTATTTTTACAAAGATATCCTAACCGGCATTTTAAAAAACAGCGGCCTCAAAGCCGCCATTGTGATTATTACAATCATCCTCTTTGTAGCAAGCTTATCCCTCCCCTTTATTGGTGTTTTACAAGCCCAACTTTTCCCAACTGTCGACGTGCCCTTCATCTATATCAATATAGAAGCACCAGAAGGCACACCCCTAGCCGAAACTCACAAAAAAACGGAAGTAGTCGAAGCCATTTTAATCGGCAATCCCAACATTCAAAATTACGTACTAAATATTGGCCGCCAAGTGCAAACCAGCTTTGGCTTTGGCGATAGTTCCACCAGCTCCAACCAAGCCAGCTTCATCATCAATTTAGACCCCGACGAAACAACTCGCCCCCGCAGTTACGTAATTGCCGAAGACCTCCGCAAACAACTGGCCACCCTAAACACAGACCTCACCATTAAACTGGAAGAAATTTCCGCCGGCCCCCCAACCGCTGCCCCAATCGAAGCCCGCATTACCGGCCCCAACTTAGACGAAATCAAAAACATCGCCGACAAAATCACCACCCAACTACAACAAACCCCCGGCATCATCAACATCAACAGTCAATTCGATAACCAACCCGAAGAAGCCGTGTTAACCTTCAATAAAGACCTCCTCAACTACTACGGCCTATCCGCCTCCCAAGCCGGCATCATCATTCAATCCCTAACCAATGGTGTTGACGTTGGCAGTATCACAATTCAAAACAAAGAATACGATCTCAAACTGCACCTACAAAACAACACCACCAAAAACCTCCAAGAAATCAAAAACCTCACAATCAGCACACCAAAAGGCCAAATCCCCCTTAGCTACATCGGCCAAATCGAGACCCAACCCGCCCTCCGCAGCATTCCTCACGTAGACCAAGACCGCACCGCCCGCGTCCGCGCCTTTACAGAAAAAGACGTCCTCATTAGCGACCTCCTCCCCACCATCACCGAAAAAATCGACCAAATCGAACTCTCAAGCGAATACAACATCGACCTCGGTGGCGAAAACGAAGACATCAACGACTCCTTCACCGACCTCTTCAGCTCCATGATTATTGCCGTCATTTTAATCCTGGTCATTTTAGTTGCCGTCTTTAACTCCTTCCGCCAAACATTCATTGTCTTAATGACCATTCCTTTGGCCGTAATCGGCATTTTCCCCGCCCTCACTATCTTTGGCCAAGCCCTCTCCTTCCCCGCCTTTTTAGGAGTTGTCATGCTCACCGGAATTGTCGTTAACGATGCCATTGTTTTAATCGACCAAATTAATAAAAACCGTCAAAAAATCGATAACTTAAACGAAGCCATTGCAGAAAGCGGCCAGAGCCGCTTGATGCCCATCATCCTCACCAGCATCACAACCATCCTAGGCCTCCTCCCCATCACCATCAGCGACGAATTTTGGCGCGGCCTCGGCTTCAGCGTTATCGCAGGCCTCCTCGCCGCCACCTTCCTCACCCTGTTTATTATTCCGATTTTGTATAGCTCGTTTTATAGAAGTAAAAAATAGATTGCAAACCCTTCAAATCTCTTTCATTTGTATGGGGAATTTTAAAGTAGTACCATACCAACAAACTTATAGCTTATCTTAATGGCTAACCAAAACACATCCAAAGAACAAGAACGCATCGTTTCAATCCTCAACAAATTCGACCCCCTGTTTAAAAACTAATAATCTAATTATTAACGTTATAAGATATGCCAAGCAATAACCTAAATCATAAAATATCCATTCGTTTTTTTGATGATCGAGAAGTTCGTGCCGTTTGGGACGAAGAAAACAGCAAATGGTGGTTTTCGGTTGTGGATGTTGTTGCCGTGCTAACCGACCAAGACGATTACCAAAAAACCCGAAACTATTGGAAATACCTAAAAGCCAAACTGAAAAAAGAAAAAAGTCAGGTGGTTAGTAATACTACCCAGCTCAAACTTTTAGCACGTGACGGGAAGAGGTACTTAACCGATATGCTCGACTACAACGGTATCATCGTCCTTGGAAAAACCTTTCCCGGAACCAAAGCAAATCGGTTTATAGAATGGTTTACATACAGTGATGAAACAATTGACGGAAAAAGCAAAACCAAAGCCTACGCATTATTTGAAAGTTCACTTATCCATAGCATCGAAATCGGCACCACCAAAAGCTTGCAACAAATTCACGCCTATCTGTTTGGCGGTTTATATGATTTTGCAGGGCAAATCCGGCAAAAAAATATTTCCAAAAGCGGGTTTCAATTTGCCCTGGCACAGTATTTAGATAACACCCTCAAAAAAATCGAACAAATGCCCGAAAATACCTTTGCACAAATCGCCGATAAATATATAGAAATGAACGTCGCCCACCCTTTTATGGAAGGCAATGGTCGAAGTACACGCATTTGGCTCGATTTGATATTTAAAAAACGCCTCCAAAAATGCATTGATTGGAGTAAAATAGGCAAAAATGATTATATAAACGCTATGATAAAAAGCCCAAAAAACAGTAAAGAAATAAAAAATCTACTCAAAAATGCCATGACTAATGAAATCAACAGTCGCGAAATGTTTATGAAAGGCATAGATTATTCTTATTATTATGAAGAAAATTAAAAAGATGAAAAAATAACAAATCATATCAGTATTCGTTCATCTGGCCGGGAGCACAAAAAAAACGCGAGAGTGTACTGGATAAATTTCTAAATCCTAAAAAATAAATTCTGCTTCCCAAATCAAATTCATCGCTTTAGAATAAGCTTCTAAACCAAACAGATGCAATTTGCCGAAGTCTATTTACCAACCCTAAAAAGCGTCACCGCCACCAAAACCTACACGTACTCGGTGCCAAGCGAGCTTAATGACACCATGAAATTAGGGCAATTAATCGAAGTTCCCTTTGGCAAAAAAACGCTACCCGCCCTCATTAAAGCCCTCACAAACACCAAGCCGGACTTTGCCACCAAAGATGTCAGCCACATCATCATCGACATCCCGCTCATCAACACAAAAATCGCCAACACAATTGACAAAATCGCCGACTACTACCTCTCCACCCCGCACCGCGTTAGCAGTCTCTTTTTACCAAAACAACTACTGGGCAAAACTTGGGAACCAAAATTAAACAAAAAAACCGGCAAAATCCAAACCTCCAGCTTTATTCGCAAACTAGAAAAAGTCGAACTCCCACCAAATCTCACCCCCACCAACGAACAAGCCGAAATCATCGCCGCCATCACGCCAGAGATCCAAAAAAAAATCGCCAGTTCTCACCTAATTTTAGGTCCCACCGGCTCCGGCAAAACCGAGATCTACCTCCAACTAATCAAAAAATTAAAACCAGGCCAGCAGGCTCTTTTACTAGTCCCAGAAATCTCCCTCACCCCCCAACTAGCCCAATACTTCTACAACCACTTTGGCACCGAAGTCTGTGTCTGGCACTCCGAACTAAATGCCACCGAAAAGAAAAACGCCTGGTGGAGCGTCAAAAACAACGAAACCCGCGTCGTCATCGGCTCCCGCTCCTCCCTCTTTTTTGCCTTTAACGACCTTGGCCTCATTATTATCGACGAAGAGCAAGCCAGCGCCTTTAAACAAGACCAAAACCCCCGCTACCACAGCCGCGACGTCGCCAAACAGTTTAGCAAAGAATACAACTGCCCCCTCGTTTTAGGCACCGCCACCCCATCATTAGAAACCTACCAACAAACCCTCGACCAAAGCATCACTTTGCACACCTTAACTAAACGAATTTTCGACACCAAACCGCCCTCAATCCAAATTGTCGATATGAAAGACGAATTTAAAAAAGGCAACTACAGCATTTTTTCCGACGACCTGCTTGAAGCCATTCAAACCACCGTCGCTTCCCAAAAACAAGTTCTCCTTTTCCTCAATCGCCGCGGCTTTAGCAGCAGCATCCAATGTTTTGAATGTGGCCATATTGAAGAATGCCAAAACTGCGACATCAGCCTCACCCTCCACAACACCCCCAACAAAAAATTCCTCCAATGCCATCTCTGCGGCCAATTTGAACACATCCCCACCAAATGCAGCAAATGCTACAGTCGCAAAATTAAAAACATCGGCATCGGCACCCAACAAGTCGAAAAAACCCTCCAAACCCTCATCCCCGGCGTCCGCACCCTCCGCGCCGACAAAGACACAACCACCGCCAAACACAGCTTCCAAGAAATCTACACCAGCTTCAAAAACCACGAAGCCGACATCCTAATCGGCACCCAAATGATCAGCAAAGGCCTCCACCTCCCCAAAGTCGATTTAGTAGGCGTCATCCTCGCCGACATCGGCCTCCACGTCCCGGACTTTAGAGCCGGCGAACGCTCCTTCCAACTCCTCAAACAAGTCTGCGGCCGCGCCGGTCGCTTGCAAGACCAAGGCCAAGTAATCATCCAAACCCTATCCCCCACTCACCCCGTCCTCCTAAGCCTCCAAGACGACAACCTTTTCGAATTTTACACCAAAGAACTCCTCCTCCGCCGCCAACACAACTTCCCCCCCACAAACCGCATCACCAAATTTACCTACGTCCACGCCAACCGCGACACCTGCCTAAAAACCGCCCGCCAAGCCGAACAAAACCTCCGCTCCATGCAAATCAAATTCCTCGGCGCCCCCGCCCTCATCTTCCGCCAATACAACAACTACCACTACAACATCCTCGCCTTCACCGACCAACCCCAAACCATCGTCAACAAACTAGCCATGGACCCTGGCTGGCGCATCGACCGGGATCCGTTGGATACGGTTTAACACTCCCAACATAGTTTGGAAACAAAACATCTTTCACACAAGACTTTAACATGTTATAATAAAAAGATTAACAAAAACAAACATGACCAATCAAAACATTGAAAAATTTCCAGACGGCGTTGAGTCTAAAATGAAACCACCAAACCAACTCACAAACCTCCAAAACGAACTCGAACAACAAAAAACCAGCCAAGAACTAACTAAAGCCCTAGGAGGCAACGAACTTTTGAGCAACTACTTTAACACAAAAATCCTACCAAAACTAAGCTTGGCCCAAATCGACATCAACGAACTAACCGCAAGCAAACCGGCCGAAGCCACAAAAATCATGGCAGTTACTTTAAAACAAGTCGAAGACGACCTCACCACAAAATTCCCTGACATTACCGAAGCACAAAAAGCCGTCCTACTTACATTAAGCACCAAAATCACCGGCAACGATGAACTAACGGCCGCAATGTCCACAAAAAGCAAACTCGAAAAAGTAGAGTTTGTTGTTGCCCTCCTGCCTTTTGGCATTGGCACAATGTCCAATTTTGTAAACGCCGCCCGTGGCAAAACCATTAGCGGGGATGAAGTCAGCCGTATCAAGGAACTTGGCTGGGGATTCCTCTTTTTAGGAGTTGATGTGGCAAGTGCCCTAGCGGCACTCCCCAGTGGTGGCACCAGCTTGGGAGCCAACGCAGCCTTACATGGATTTGCCCAAGGAACAGCTAAAAACTTCGCTAAAAAAGAAGTCGCCGAAGTTGGCAAAGGAGCACTCGAAGCCGTCGGCAAAAAAATTGGCGGTAAAAAGTTTACAACTCAAGCAGGTGAAAAAGTACTCGGTAAAATTGCAGGACGCGAAATTGCCAATCCCGAAGACATTAAAGCCGGATTACGTATAATTGCAGAATTAGCCGAATCAAACGGCAAATATGGCAAACTAGTGGCCAAAGTCACCAAAGGCACCGACTTTATGGAAACATACCCTCGCCTGGTTAAAACTGTAAATTGGGGTGCCCACAAAGCACGAGAACACCATCTCGAAGGCAAAATCGAAGAAGGCCTCACCGCCAAAAAAGCCCCCTAAACATTCCTTGCCACCCCTCAACCACGCTGCTAAACTGCATGAGTATTTTGAGATCTAATTTTGCACATGCAACGTCTAGTGACAGGCATTCAACCAAGCGGAAAACCTCATCTTGGCAACTATTTGGGAGTAATGAAAAACCAAATCGCCTACCAAAATGATTTTGACTGCTACTACTTTTTGGCAAACCTACACGCCCTCACAACCATCAAAAATGGCGAAGAACTTAACAGACTAACAATCGACCTCGTTTTAGACTATCTAGCCATTGGCCTGGACCCCCAAAAAGTCACCTTCTTCAAACAAAGTGACGTTCCCGAACATACCGAACTGGCCTGGATACTGGCAACAGTAACCCCCCACGGCCTGCTTGAACGCGCCCACGCTTATAAAGACGCTGTTGCGTCGGGCAAAAAAGAAGCCACTGTCGGCCTCTTTACCTACCCGGTGCTTATGGCCGCCGACATCCTCATGTACAAACCGGACCTTGTCCCCGTTGGCAAAGACCAAAAGCAACACATCGAAATCACCCGTGACATTGCCGAAAAATTCAACCACAACTACGGCGAAACCTTCCCCCTACCGGAAGCCGAAATAAACGAAGACACCGCCGTTGTCCCCGGCATCGACGGCCAAAAAATGAGCAAAAGCTACAACAACACAATCCCCCTTTTTGCCGAACCAAAAGAACTCAAAGCACAAGTCATGAAAATCGAAACCGACTCAACACCATTAGAGGCCCCCAAAGATCCCGACAAATGCCTCGTCTACCAACTATACAAACTACTGGCAACAACCGACCAAACCGCAACCATGGCCAACAACCTTAAAGCAGGCGGCTACGGCTACGGCCACGCCAAAACCGATCTCTACAATCTTTTACACGAACAATTTGAACCACTTCGTCAAAAAAGAATTGAATTAAGTAAGGACATTGACTACATTAATGATATCTTAAATACAGGTGCTAAAAAAGCAAGAATGATAGCACAACAAACCATGACCGAAGTTCGCCACAAAGTGGGAACAAAAATTTAACATTGCGAAATGGCAAAATATATCTTTGTTACAGGCGGAGTTTGTTCTTCATTAGGAAAAGGAATTGCCACCGCTTCTATTGGTGCATTACTTAAATCCGCAGGCTTAGAGGTCTTCACCCAAAAACTCGATCCCTACCTAAACGTAGATCCGGGCACCATGAGCCCTTTCCAACATGGCGAAGTTTTTGTCACCCACGACGGTGCCGAAACCGACCTCGACCTCGGCCATTACGAACGCTTTATCGACGTCAACTTAACCAAAGAATCATCCGTTACAACCGGCAAAGTTTACACCGAAGTATTAAACAAAGAACGCAAAGGCGACTTTTTAGGTGGCACAATCCAAATCATTCCCCACATTACCAACGCCATTAAACACAAAATCAAAAGCGCTGCCAAAAACAGCAAATGTGATGTGATGCTAGTGGAAATTGGTGGCACTACAGGCGATATCGAAGGCCTTCCATACCTAGAAGCAATCCGTCAATTACGACACGAACTCGGCCGCAAAAACACACTCTTCGTACATTTAACCCTACTTCCCTACCTTGCTGCCGCTAAAGAACTCAAAACCAAACCAACGCAAGCATCCGTACGCGAAATGCGCAGCATTGGTATTCAACCAGACATTATTTTAGCCAGAGCCGACCAAGACATTCCCCAAGAACTAATCAACAAAATCGCCCTTTTCTGCGATGTAGATGAAAAAGCCGTAATCCCCGCCCCAACCGTCAACACAATTTACGAAGTACCAAGCCACTTTTACGAAGCCGGTCTTGGCAAACAAATCGCTCAAAAACTAGGTCTAGAACCACTTCGCTTCCGCGTAAAAAACTGGCGCGAACTAACTGAAAAAATCGCCAACGCCAAAAAAGAAATCTCAATCGCCCTTGTCGGCAAATACACCGGCCTCGACGACGCCTATTTAAGCGTGATCGAATCCCTAAAAATTGCCTGTTTCCACAACAACCACAAACTAAAACTAAACTGGGTCAGTGCCGAAAAGCTCGAAACACTAAACAAAAAAACCTGGGACATATTGCGTGAAAGTGATGGCATTTTAGTACCCGGCGGCTTCGGCTCTCGCGGTATCGAAGGCAAAATTCTCGCTGCCAAATACGCCCGCGAACACAAAGTTCCCTACCTAGGCATTTGCTTAGGCATGCAAATCATGACTATCGAATTTGCCCGCGACGTCTTAAACAACAAACTAATCACCTCCCAAGAATTTGACGAAGAAGCAGCCCTAGATCCCGCCAACTATGTTATCCATTTTCTCGAAGGACAAAGCTGGAACAAAAACAAAGGCGGTACCTTGCGCCTCGGCGCCTTCCCTTGCCATCTTAAACCGGGCACCAAAATCGCCAAACTATTCGGTAAACCAGTTGTCGAAGAACGCCACCGCCACCGTTATGAGTTCAACAACAGCTTTATGGAAGAATTAGAAAAACACGGTCTCATTGTTTCCGGCATCTTTAAAGAAAAAAACCTCGTAGAAATGGTCGAAATTAAAGGCCACCCATACATGGTTGGCACTCAGTCCCATCCGGAATTCCTGTCTCGACCACACCGACCACATCCCCTGTTTAAAGGCCTCATTGACGCCGCCATTAAGAACAAAAAATGAAATACAAATACGTCGCCTTAAATCCCGCTCAAAAAACCTTAGCCGGCACAATCGACGCTAAAAATGAGCAAGATGCGAGAGCAAAGCTAAACAAGCTCTCCCTGGCCGTATTAAGCATTCAAGAACTTGGCGACCTCGCCTCCCCCACTAACGAAAATACCCGTTACACCTTTGAAGGCCGCGACCACGACAACAAAAAAGTTGTCGGCACCATCGCCGCCACCAGCAAACTCGAAGCCCTAAAACGTCTCAGCAAAGAGTACGAACTTAATGTTGTATCTCTTTTTCCACCTACAGCAACCGCAGAAGAACAAAAACAAAGTTTTAGCGAAGTCAAAAAACTATACGAACAAATCGAAAAACTAGATATTAACAAAGAAAACAACGAAGCCAACCAAGACCAACTTCAACAAACAAACTACCAAAACAAAATTCAAACAAAAGCCAGCGAAATCATCAAACAAGTCGAAACATTCCTCGAAAATTTCCGCACTCAACTCAAAGGCCCCGAAGCCGAATACATCAAAACCGAACTAATTCACCTGCAACGCATTCGCAACACCGAAAACGTCGAAAACCTCGAACGCAGCTGCGAAAAACTTTTAAAGTACATTAAAGAAAAAGAAATCTTTTTAGAAGCCAACCAAAATCTCCAAGAAAAATCTAAAATCGAATTCGAAACCCAAAAACTTCTTTCAGAATTAAAAGGCATCGAACATCAAGCTCCACTATTTAACCAAAGCCAAAAACAAAACCTAAAATCCAAAATGAGTTGGTGGCAACAAATCAAAGAAGCCATTTTTAGCTCCACACCTCCGTCTCAAAGAACCGCCCCCGAACTCATCGAACTCGCAACCAAAATCAAACAAACACGCCAAGAAATCTGGAACTACATCAAACTAATCATCCAAACAAAAAAAACACAATACCGTCGCCATGCCCTAAAGGCCATTAAACCTTTATTCCGCAAATGGTGGCGCTTACATCAAGAACTTGGCCAAAAACAAGACCAAATGGAAGGCAAAATCGTCTTCGAATCTTCACCATTTGAAAAAACCCTTCCCCTAATTACCGCTAGCCTACTATCAATTTACCTAATCATCTATTTCCTCTTTAATTTTCTGACTTATAAAAATTTCAACATTACATGGCCCAACTTTTTTTATATTCAATATACTGCCATTTTAATGTACATTATTATCGCTGTTTTTATAATCCACTTAGCCGTTAAAGCACATATTTGGCTACAAAAAAGACAATTCCCACTCCCGAATCTAGCTTATATAGTTTCCTTCTTAGTTTTTGGGCTCATCTGGCTTAACCTCTAGTTATGTATCCTGTTATTTTTGAATCATCACTGCTCACTGTTTACAGCCTATGGCTATTTTTTACCCTCGGATTTGTGTTGGGATCATTCATTTTTTACCAACTCATCAACAATAGCCGCCTCGATATCAGCTTCATTACTAACAACGCCTTCAAATTTTTAATTGGCGCCCTTATTAGTAGTCGAATTTTTGCAATCATCATCAACTACCACTATTTTTTCCGCATCGACCCCGAAAAAGGCTTCTCCCTATTCGGCACCCTATGGACAATCATTAGCGTGTGGGACAAAGAGTTATCATTTTGGGGAGCAGTTGTCGGCTTTCTGTTTATTTTTATCCGAGAAGCACAAAAAGAATTACAAAATTTTGCCAAATGGACAGATATCCTCACCATTAGCTTACTGTCGGGACTCAGCATCGGCAATATTGGCGCCTACCTCGATGGCGTTAATTATGGACGGCCAACTATCCTTTTTTGGGGCGTTACCTACCAAAGTTCATTTGTAAAATACGCTGTCCCCGTCCATCCAACCCAACTCTACGCTTGTATTTATACAGCCCTAATTGCCATCTTTCTTTACCTTTTATACAAAAGATACCGCAACAAATACGACGGCCTCATTGCCTACACCGGCTTTTTCCTTTTCGCCAGCTTCCGCTTTTTAGAAGGCTTTTTTAGAGGCGATGACGTTAAAATGCTCGGCGCCATTCGCCTACCAGAAACAATCTTCCTCATTGTTGCCATTGTTTTAGGCTACCTCATGCGTAAATACCAAAAACGCTACAATATCCCCATCTTCAGCCTAATTCCAAAATACCTACGATCAAGAGGAACTAAAAACTAGTAACTCAATGACATAATTTTGTACTTCACCATGCCTTTTGGTGCAACAATTTCCAACTCATCACCTACTTTGCGCTCCAATAAAGCCGCACCAACCGGAGATTCATTAGAAATTCGACCTTCCAAAGGATCAGCTTCAGTACTACCCACAATTGTATATTCAGATACTTCATTATTTTCCATATCTTTAATTTTAACCTTAGCACCAAGCTGAACAATCACACCTTTGTTTGATTTGATCACTTGTGCACTCTTTACCTTTTCTTCCAGTTCCAAAATTCGCCCTTCCACAAACGCTTGTTCATTTTTAGCCTCTTCATATTCAGAATTCTCAGAAAGATCACCGTAACTAATCGCCTCTTTAATACGAGCAGCAACTTCTCTACGTTTAACCTTTTTTAAAGATTCGAGTTCTTCTTCCAACTTCCGTAAACCATCTTTAGTTAGTAATGTCGCTTTTTCATCAAAAACAACTGGAGTATTATCGTCTTGTGTAGCCATAGAATTGTAAAATTAAGTTTTAGTATAAATTAAGGTCTGATCTTAACACTAGTTGGATGTTCACGCAACTTTTGTAACACCTTCGCCTCAATCTGACGAATACGTTCACGCGTAACATTAAACTTTTGCCTACTTCCTCCAATGTATGCCCTACTCCATCTTTAAGACCAAAACGGAGTTCAATAATCTTACGCTCCCGCGGAGATAAGTATTGTAACATTTCATGGATACTTTCTTTAATCAGTTGCTTATTAGTAGATTGAACCGGAGACAATGAATCAACGTCCTCAATAAAGTCACCCAACTTACTATCTTCTTCCGTACCAACCGGTGCTTCCAGCGATACGATATCTTGAGAAATTTTCTTAATATGACGAACCTTCTTCACATCCATATCCATTTCCGCCGCCAACTCTTCTAATAACGGTTCTCGACCAAGCTCTTGCACCAACCGTCGTTGTGTATGTGTAAGCTTGTTAATTGTCTCCACCATATGTACCGGAATCCGGATTGTTCGGGCCTGATCAGCAATTGCACGTGTAATCGCCTGGCGAATCCACCAAGTTGCATAAGTCGAAAATTTAAACCCACGATCCGGATCAAACTTTTCAACCGCTCTAAACAAACCAATGTTACCTTCCTGAATTAAATCCAAGAAAGACAACCCACGACCAATATATTTTTTAGCAATACTTACAACCAAACGCAGATTTGCTTCTGCCAACTTTTGTTTAGCAGTTTGATCACCACGTCTAATGGCTTGCGCCAACTCAATTTCCTCTTTAGCATTTAGCAAAGGTACTTTACCAATTTCGCATAAATACATCCTAATTGAATCATTAGCGATTTCAGTTAAATCCACCTGCTTACGCACTTTAGTTTTCTTTTCTTTCTCTTCCTTCTTCACTTTTTCTTCTGCTTTCTTCTCTTTATCTTCCCAAATCATTTTATCTTTAACGTCCACAACCTCAATTCCTAAATCAAAAAGCAGCTCGTAAATCTCATCAAGCAACTCTAAATTATCTTCCGCATTAGGAATTGCCCCCATTAACTCCTGCTGAGTCACAAACTTTTGCTCTTTTCCTTTCATAAGCAAACTTTGCACCTCGGGTGGATACTTTTTTATCCGATCTTGTGCCGCATGTGTAATGAATTTACGGGTTCGAGCCATATTTTATTGTCTGTTAATGTTTAGCTTGCATACAGAAACCGATTATACTCTTCCAGTAGCTCCTGTAAACGAGTTTTATCGCCAGCACTCTCGGCGTTGGCAATTGCCGATTTTAATTGTGCCATTTTTTGCATCTTATGACGATCAACCAATCGATCTAAAAGCAATTTTAACTCATTTAGTAATTGTGGCTTAGACCAAGCATCAATTTGTTTCGTCTCCAAATACAAATTAATGTGGTTAAACCTTTCACTCACTTCAATTGGCAAATCTAAATCAGCCAACAAAAAGTCATCAAGATTTCGACCGCTATTATAAAAATCAACAACTTGTTTGTAAACCTCTTTTATTGTAAAAACTGCTTCCCACTTCTTTAACTCATCCGACAGCTCTGTTAAAAGTGAAAAATCGATCATCAAATACCCCCAAAAAAACTCTTCCACCGTTACCGTATGCTCAAAATCGGTAGCCAATTTAGGCCTACCAACAGAACTAATACTCCGATGCTGTGGTCGTTTAAGCCGATCTAACTCATCATACAAAAACCGTGGCTCGGTCCGCAAAAATTGCGCAAACTTACGCACCAACAAATCACGCTTAACCGCCGAATTAATTGCGGCAATTAACGGCAAATACTTATCCATAATCCCTGTAATAAAAGTGGCCTCCGCTAATTCGTCCGCTTTTTTATCTGCAAACTCCACCTGCCAAATAAAATCGATTAAGCTCAACTTCTTTTCGGCAACAATCTGCTGTAACAACTTTATGTCCTCTTTAACCAAATCTGCCGGGTCTTTACCATTCTTCCAATATAAAACCTTAATCTCCAAATCGGCGCGTAACGCAATTTCGGCACCGCGTAACAAGGCCTCTCGTCCGGCCGAATCAGCATCAAAGGCAAAAACAACTTCTTTTACAAAGCGACCCAGCAACCCCACCTGTTTCTCAGTTAAAGCTGTTCCACAAGTTGCCACCGCATTCTTAAAACCGGCCTTATGAAAAGCAATCACATCAAAGTACCCTTCCACAATAAACGCTGAATTTTCACGACGCATGACCTCTTTGGCATCACTAAAACCAAACAAAATCTGCCCTTTATTATAAATTGGTGTATCAGACGAATTTAAATATTTAGGTACTTGATCCTTGGCCAAAGCCCGACCACCAAAACCGACAACATCCCCTTTTGTATCTTTAATTGGCACCATTAAACGCTGCCAAAAACGATCATACAAATTATGGCCAGTGGTATCAGAGCTCCCAATTAATCCGGAAGTAATAAAAGCTTCTTGTGAAAAATTAGCCTTAACCGCCTCATTAACCAAAGCAACACGCCCATCGGGCGCATATCCCAATTTAAAACTCTTAATCAAATCCATCCCAACCCCCCTATTCTCCAAATACCCAACAACTTTTTGACCGGCATCCGTCTCCAATAATTGCGCATGATAAAAATTAGCGGCAATATCATGCAACTCTTTAATATCTTGCTTCTGACTTTTTTGATGTTTGAGCTCTGCACTACTAACTTTAGCCTCAATTTTAACGCCAACCTTATCGGCCAAATTACTTAAGGCCTCAACAAAATCAACTCCTTCGATTAACTGATAAAACGCAAAAATATCCCCTCCCTGATTACAACCAAAACAATAGGCCAACCCTTTTTCGGGACTGACTACAAAACTAGGTGTCTTCTCACTATGAAAAGGACAAGCACCTTTAAAATTACGACCAGCCTTCTTTAATTCAACATACTCCGAAACAAGGTCATATATCGATAATCGCTCCTTAATCTCCTCAACTTGATCCATATTTTTCTTCTAAATAAACAAGAATAATCGCTACAAACAACAAAATAGCAAATAAAATCATTGCCATAAAGCCCTTTAATTGCGTTGATAAAATCAACAAAGACACAACCGCAATCAAACTCATAAACAACAAATAAAAGAACACCAACTTTTGTGATGAAATGCCCACTCGCTGCAATCGATGATGCAAATGCGCCAAATCTCCCTTAAATGGCGACTTACCTTTTAAAACTCTCCTAAACACAATCCAAAAAGCATCAAAAATCGGCACAAATAAAACCAAAGCAGCCGTAGCTACCTTGCCACCACCATAAACAGCCACAACACCCAACATAAAGCCTAAAAACATACTTCCCGTATCTCCAATCAAATATCGCAATTTAGGCCAACAAAAGCCGGTAACCACCAACGAGGCCACTCCAAGCAACAAAGTTAAAACTGTTACCCCCTGTTGCGGCAATGTATGAATTTGCGGTAATACACTTAAAGCAAAAATCGTAAAAAACCCAATCGTACTGGACCCAGATGCCAAACCAGGTGCACCGTCCAGCCAGTTCATCACATTTATTACCAACATAAGCCAAAGCGCCGTAATCATTTGTCCCCCAAATTGCCCAAATTCTAACCAGCCATAAAACGGAATATTAAACCCATAAATAAAGGTTCCCGTTGCCACCACCACCACGGCCGCCACCGCCTGTATCCACAACCGCAAATACGGCGACAAATCATAACGATCATCAATAAAACTCGTTACAACCAGCAATGTGGCCCCAATAATCACCCCAACCAACTTCATATTAATATCCAAAAACACCAATGCACCCAACAAAAAAATAATATATAAAACTATCCCAGCACTATAAGGCACCGGCTTACGCTTAAACCCATATTTTTCCGGATTATCCATTAAACCCAACCGCGGAAAATACTTCAAAACCAACCTACTCAACAGCAACGACCCCACCAAAGCAAAAGCAATAACTGCTAAATAAAGCATCAACTATTATTAGTAAAACACAAGTAGATTAGTGCCACAGCCACATTACTGCAACAAGAAAAACTACATAATCACCGCCATCTTCATCTTACCAGGCAGCCTTAACACCGGCTCAAGCAAACAAACCATTTCATCATTTAACACACCGGCCGTAACCCCATCAACCGCAATTAACGGGCTGATAAATTGCCCCAACTTTAACTGCTCCCACTCACCGGTTTCCAAATAATATTTTGGCCGCACCCCCCAAGCCTCCAACAAACCAATTTTACCAACTGCCCAACTCCCCTTCTCTATCGCTTCCATCTGAACCCAATTGTCCATATTAAAACAGCCAACGCGCGTACGCTCCAAAGCCGTTAAATAGCCACCAACCTCTAAAGCCTCTCCCAAATCCGATGCCAAACTTCTCACATAAAAACCTTTACCACAAACAACCCGCAACTTTAATATTGGCCAATCGTAAGTAATGATATCAATACTTTTCACAAAAACCGGACGCGCCTTTAGTTCAAACTCCTTACCCGCACGGATCAAATCATAAGCCCGCTTGCCCTCAACCTTAATTGCCGAATACTTAGGCGGAATCTGCATAATCTCACCAATAAAAGCCCTCAAGGCCACTTCAACAGCAGACAGGGCCAGCTTGGCAGCTGGCTTTACATCAGCAATCTCCCCTTCTGTATCACCGGTTGTCGAAACTTTGCCCAATTCCACGGTAGCAATATATTCTTTTTCATCTTCTTGTAGATACTGAATCAATCTTGTTGCCTTATTAAAGGCTAAAGGCAAAACCCCGGTGGCAAAAGGGTCTAATGTCCCCAAATGACCAACCTTTTTAATACCAACCGCTCCCCTCACCTTTTTAACAACATCAAACGAAGTCCAATCACTCGGTTTATTTATATTCAAAAAAAAATTCTCCATATTATAAGTTAACGACATGTTCACGCTCCAAAATTTCACGCACCACCTTGCGGTCATCCCATGGCACTAATTTATCACCAATAGCAATCACCTGTTCACACCCTTTACCGGCAATTAACACTGTATCCTCCGGTTGCGCTATTTCTAAAGCATATTCAATAGCTGTCCGCCGATCAACAATTTTTGCCAATCGCTCCCCTTCTTTACGATTAATTCCAACCGCAATGTCTTCAATAATTTGTAACTGATTTTCGTTATATGGATCATCATTAGTTAAAACAATTTCATCTGCCAACTTATCGGCAATTGCTCCCATTTTAGGCCGTTTGGCTTTATCTCGACCGCCACCGGTACAACCAAAAACGAGGATGGTCTTCCCTTTGGTCACACTGTTAAAAATACTACACAGTTTTGCCAACGCATCTTCCGTATGTGCATAATCAACAATCACAGCATACGGCTGCCCGAATTGTAATGGCTCATACCGCCCCGCAATTGGTCGCATACTATCAAACCCCTTCTTAATTTGTTCAGGCGTTAAACCTTGCGACAGCACAATTGCCGTAGCAGTCAGCGCATTATAAATATTAAAATCACCAATCAAAAGCAACTCAACCTCAAAACTAGCATTTGGTGCCTCAATCGTAAACTTACTACGATCCGGGTACAACTCAAAACCATTGACCTTAATCGACCCATTTCTAAAACCAAACGTATACTTACGATTAGCCTGAAACTGATTCATATACTCAAATTGATCATCATCAGCATTTAAAACCAACACTTTGTCCACCCCAACTTTGCGACGCATCCCCTGTACACTAGACAAAAAACTCGCCTTTGTGCGCAAATATTTTTCAAAACTACCATGATACTCCAAATGATCATTACTAATATTTGTATACGCCGCCACATCAAAATTAATCCCATAAATACGCGACTGCGTAATTGCGTGCGACGTTACCTCCAAAACCGCATAATCACACTTGGCTTTAACCATCGCTCTTAACATTTTTTGTGTAAAAAAAGCCGATTGCGATGACATTTTCGTCTTATTGTCCCACCGCTTATCAGCAATTTGAAAATTAATCGAAGTCATCATGCCCACCTTATAATCAGCATCCATCAATAAATGTGCCACCATATTGCAAGTAGTGGTTTTGCCATTAGTACCCGTTATACCAATTACTTTAAGTTTACGCGCCGGATACCCATAAACCACCGCCGCCACAAATGCTTTAATCTTATGATAAAACAACAAAAAAGCATTTTGATCATTAATATACTTACGTAGCAATTTTTTTAATAAATTCATAAAAGTTGATTAGCAGCAGCAATATCCTGCTGTATTTGCGCCTTCAAGTCGAGTAAATTTTCAAACTTACGCACTTCTCTAATAAATCCTCTAAATTCTAACTTTACCTCCATGCCATAAACATCTTGCGCAAAGTCAAAAACATTTACCTCTAAATAATTTCGCCCCGGCTCACCGTTTCCTTTAGGACCCCAGTGCAACACACCATTATACCAATTATCGGCAATCTCAACTCGACACGCATAAACACCGTGCGGCCAACAAACCTCTTTTAAAGGCGACAAATTTAGGGTGGGCACCAATTCCTTGGCACCCACACCTAAACCTTTTTCAACTATCGCTTTAATCATTGCTACCAATTACACCTTCACGCTGTTCCAACTCCACCAAACCATAACCTTGGCCGTCACTACGCTTATAAACTAAATTGTATCGGTCAGTTCGCTCATTTACAAAAATAAAGAACGTATGCCCCAACGTTTCCATTGTGTCAACAGCCTCCATTTCGGACATTGGGTACAAATCGGTAAACAACTTACGTCGCGTAATTTTATACATCGGCTCGTTAACAACCGCTTCCGGCGTAGTTTCCTGCATCGATGGCATGGCCTGCATAGGATTATGCATATTATGCATATGCTTTTCCTTATAACGATCAATTTGACGCTTCAACTTTTCAACCACCAAATCAACAACTTCTTCAATAACCTGACCAGAAGCCTCACCTCTAATTAAAGCATGTGGCACCGACATGTTCACCTTAATAATAATATGCTGTGTACTATCTTTAATACTGCGACTTTCCACCATTACCTTAATATTAATCGCCTCTTCCTTCATCTTCAAAATTTCCGAATACTTACTTAATACATCCAATTTATTCAAAATATAATCCTTATGATGATCCAATAATTCGATATGTTCTGACGAAATCTGAATATTCATATGTATGTGGTTAATTATTTACACAATATCACACTACCGGGTACCCCGACAACAAATCTCGCAAAGCCGCAGCAGGATCAGCCGCCTTACAAACTCCCGAAGCAACCAACACCCCTCTAGCCCCATACTCTACGGCAATTCGCACATCGTCGAAATCACGTACGCCGGCACCAACTAACAATTTGTCACCCCCAATTAGCTCAAGCGCCTTTTTAATCACATCAGCTTGCGATTTTGAAATCGAAATATCTCCACCAATCAGTTCCGGTGGCTCTACAGCCAAATAATCCGGCTCAAACTCTAAAAACGACCATCCTTCCTCCGCCGTCTCACAACAAACAATTGTCACCAACCCAGACCGTTTTGCCGAAGTAATCGATTCTTTTAACACTTCTCGCTCCAATCTATTTTCTGAATGATTCAAAATCGTCCCCCACCCCCCCATATTTTTAACCCGCTCCGGCACAATTTTCCCTGTATAAGACCCCGCACAAGCCGGATCCACATGTTGCGCCAACTTTTTTACATTTGGAAAATCCGAAACCGCCCCAAAATCCAACGCCTGCACCGCACAAGTCACATTTACATGCGGAAATTCCGCTGCCACTTCGTCATGAATTTTTAAAAGCGCCTCCGCATTAACACCAGAAGCCTCTGTATAAGTCTTAAAATTAGTGATGAATAGAAAATTGTTGGTAGCCATAGTTGAATTATTAGTAATAGTGTGCTATTATTTAAAGATTTTGAAATATATAACGTACTTGTCTCATGTTACAAAACCAATTTGGAAGCCACAAGACGAATAACCAAAATAGTTTCACCTTTAAGGAAAAACACCTAATCGGATTCGAACTGTTTGGCGATCTTGAAAATGAAAGTACCAACGACCCAAAAATTGAAACAGTGCAAAACCTCCAAAAAAGTCTCAATACAATCAAAAAAAATGACGAAGACACAACCGAACATAACACAAGCATTGAAAAATCAATTTATGAATTACTAAACGACGAACACGACCTAGACACAACAACGGCAAGCATGATTGCTAAACATTTAAGCAATAAACTTAAAGAAAAAAACGGCGCCTATCCGGACGGAAACCTCCAAAACCGCGATATCGTTGTCAAAAACAAAGGTAACAAAATTACCGTCTCAACCCACGAAGAAACAAGCTGGTACGACCTCGAGAATTACGAAAACACCTATTTTACAGACACAGTGGATTTAACAGATGAAGATATTCAAGAAATCATTAACGAAAACATTGCAAACAAAGCCGTAGCAACCAGTAGCCTTTCCAGTTACATAGATCGATCCAAAGTAGTTCCCGAAGATGATCGCTGGAGAAGCAGATATCTACTATTTCAAACCGAACAATCGTTACAACAGATCAACAAAGAACCCCTGGAATCAGATGAATATTACGGTGTACCTAAAAACTTTACCGATCGTTTTAATGACGCAACAGGTATGAGAGAAGCAATTTTAACCGAACAAATTAGTGATAGTCAAAATCTCGTTAAACTATTTGCCAGGCTTGGCATCAACCAACGTCAATTTTTAGAAGAATCATTTGGCTCAAGTTTTTTTGGCAATCTAGAACCTGGTGTT
>Ga0100380_10000475_pt1 | contig 44710 bp, 57 predicted proteins | sample CryGeymeta201504_FD_80417 | JGI IMG/M metagenome (GOLD analysis project Ga0100380, IMG submission 80417) | Groundwater microbial communities from Crystal Geyser aquifers in Utah, USA - Crystal Geyser metaG 2015-04 | ecosystem: Environmental > Aquatic > Deep subsurface > Groundwater | place... | reverse complement strand
GATCCGCGTTTCGATGAAATTCTCAATCTGGGTGATGTGAACAAATACACGCTCAAAGAAATGCAACATTTTTTCGAAACCTACAAATCCATCGAGGGCAAAAAAGTTGTTGTGAAAGGTTTTAGGAACAAGCAAGGAGCGCTCACAGCTATCAAGAAGGGACTGAAGATGTATAATGATACATTCGGAAAACGAGCTTAATATATTTTATCACCAGTGTTGTTATGGAAGTGACTGTCAAAAAATTACCAGAATCGAAGGTTGAGATTTCTGTCGCTCTGTCGTGGGAGGAATGGCAGGGGGAAATGGATCATGTGGCAAAACACCTCGGGAAAGAGGTCAAGGTGGCCGGATTTCGTCCCGGGAAAGTGCCACGTGATGTTCTTGAAAAGCGTTTCGGCAAAAAGGCTTTGCTTTTGGAAGCTACCGAACACGTCATTGATCATTCATACCCCAAGGTATTGAAAGAGCATAAAATCGATGCCATCGGTCGTCCGGAAGTGAAAGTGGGAAAAGTCGCTTTGGGTGAAACGTTCGAATATAGTGTTGTGACCGTGGTTATGCCGGAAGTGACGCTTGCATCCTGGAAAGGTGACGTGAAAAAAATAAATGTCGATTTTTCAAAACAGGAGGATGTCATTCCCGAAGCAGAAATCAATACTGAACTCGAGAAATTGGCCGATATGCACGCGAAGCTGGTGACCGTGAATCGTGAAGCGAAAACGGGCGATAATGTATTGGTAGATTTTTCTGTACTGCAAGATGGCGTGCTTATCGAAAACGGGAAGAGCGAGAAACACCCGATCGTTTTGGGGAAAGGTGTTTTCATCCCTGGTTTCGAGGAACAGCTCCTCGGTATGAAAGAAGGAGAAGAGAAAACATTTGAACTCAATTTTCCGACGGAATATCATGTGAAACATCTGGCAGGAAAGCCAGCTACTTTTCAGGTGAAATTGGGAGTGGTGCAGGAACGGGAGATTCCGATTCTCGATGATGCTTTCGCCAAAGGATTGGGGAATTTCGAATCATTGGAGAAATTGAAAGAGAATATGCGCAGTGGGATGTTGGAAGAGAAAAAAATCAAGAGCAAGGAAATCCATCGGACCAGACTGCTTGATAGTCTCGTCGAGAAGGCAACAATCGATTATCCGGAAATACTTGTGGAAGAAGAACAGACACGTATGGTGCGTGAGTTTGAGGCACAGATTCAATCGATGGGTCTCAATTTTCCTGATTATCTTACTCAGATGAAAAAAACGGAAGAAGAAATAAAGACAGAATGGAAACCGCAAGCGAAAAAACGATTGGCTGCTCATCTCATATTGAATATGCTCGCGGATACAGAGGAGATCGATGTGGATACGGAGGAAGTCGAAGCGGAGATGAACAAAACATTGCAGGGGTATAAAAACATCAAGGATATCGAGAAGAATATCGATATGGGGCGTCTCTATAGTGCGACACGCGGACAGCTCCGAAATGAGAAAGTCTTTGATTTTCTCGAAAAGCTCTAGGGTGGGCAAGTAATACGTTAACGTCATATTTATGAAGAATCAATACCTCATCCCGATGGTGGTAGAGAAGACAAGTTTCGGTGAGCGTGCGTATGATATCTACTCGCGTCTCTTGAAGGATCGGATTATTTTCATCGGCTCGCCGATTGATGACGGCGTTGCCAACACAGTGATCGCACAGCTTTTGTTCCTCGAATCGCAGAACGCCAAAGAGGATATCAAGATGTATATCAATTCTCCAGGAGGATCGGTGACATCAGCTCTCGCTATTTATGACACGATGCAGTACGTCAAATCGGATATCCAAACGATTTGTATCGGAATGGCTGCTTCGGCGGCAGCGCTTCTGCTTGCTTCGGGAAAGAAGGGAAAACGTATGGTGCTTCCCAATAGCGAGGTGATGATTCATCAAGTATTGGGTGGTACATCGGGTCAGGCAACCGATATCGATATCCACGCCCGGCATATTTTGAAGACTCGCGAGCGTCTCAATAAGATTCTCGCCAAACATACCGGACAGAAATTGCAGAAAATCGAACAGGATACCGAGCGCGATTATTTTATGAGTGCGGAAGAAGCCTTGAAATATGGAATCGTCGATAAAGTGATACAGTAGAGATGAAGTGGAACGGATGATAAAAACGAGCCTGTTTTAGGCTCGTTTTTTAGTTTTTTGTTATTTATCAATCGACATCTCTTGAATTCTTGTTTGAAGTGCAATGACTCAACAGCCAAAAGAAATCAATTGTATTTTGAAGGAGAATGTGGGTCTTGTTACTTGAGCAGAGGAAGCAGGCTTGTGCCATTCATTTCGGTCGGTTTCTCTATCTCCATAATATTCAGAATGGTTGGAACTACATCTGAGAGGAGTCCGTTGACTTCATTCTGCTCACGCATCATTTCTTCCGCATTTTTTTCGCGATGATTGTCAGGAGTGATATACCACAGTGGTACCGGATTGGTGGAATGTTCCGTATCCATTTCTCCCGTACTTGCCCTCTTCAATTCTTCCACGTTGCCGTGATCGGAAGTGATGATAATAGCGCCACCAGCCTTCAGTATGGCTGGTACGAGGATAGAGAGGCTCTTATCGGTGGCCTCGACTGCATGGATGGAAGCTTGCTCGTTGCCGGTGTGAGCCACCATATCCGGGTTCGCGTAATTGACAAGGATGAAATCGTATTCATTTTTCTCGAGAGCAGTGATGAGCGTCTCGGTGATTTTCGGAGAGCTCATTTCAGGCATTTCATCGAAATGCGATACTGCCGGAGATGGGACGAGCAGGCGGTCTTCACCAGAGAAGGCTTTCTCCGTACCGCCATTGAAAAAATAAGTGACGTGAGCGTATTTTTCTGTTTCGGCGAGACGGAGCTGTTTTTTATTATGAAGACTCAGTTCTTCGCCGAGGCAGTGACTGACTTTTTCCGGCGGGAAAGCGACACCGACTGGGAGTCCGCGCTCATATTCTATCAGGGTAGTGAAGGAGATATCGAGGATTTTCCGCTCGAAACCATCAAAGTTCGGTGCTGTGAACGCTTTAGTAAGTTCACGGGCACGATCTTCACGGAAGTTGAAGAATATCACGGAATCTTTGTCTTCGATGAGTGCTATCGGTTTGTTATTTTCAGTCAGGATGGTCGGTTCGATGTATTCATCTGAGATATTTTTACCGTATGCTTGTTCGAGGACGAGGATGGGATCTACGGCTGTCATCCCGGCACCCTCCGTGAGCATATGATATGTCTTTTCAATCCGATCCCAGTTGTTGTTGCGATCCATAGAAAAATTTCGTCCGGAGAGACTAGCGATCTTTCCGATTCCGACGAGACGCATCGTCCTAGTGAGCTCCTTAATCTGTTGCACGCCGTCTGTCGGAGCAGAGTCACGACCATCGGTGAAGATATGGATGTATACCTCGTCTATATTCTCATTCTTAGCGAGGCGCAGGAGAGCGAGGATGTGATCTTTGTGTGAGTGTACCGATCCGGAGCTGAGGAGTCCCATCAGGTGGAGTTTGCCTTTTTTCTCTTTTGCGGAGTGGACAGCCTTGAGGAGAACTTCATTTTTGAAGAAACTGCCATCCTGGATGGCAAGGGAAATACGGGGCAAATTCTGGTAGAGTACCCGACCTGCTCCCATCGTCATATGGCCGACCTCGCTATTCCCGGCGGTGTTCCAAGGGAGACCGACAGAAATTCCTGAAGCCTGGAGAGTAGTCATCGGATAAAAACGATTCAGTTTGTCGAACGTCGGTAAAGAAGCCTCCCTGATAGGGTTGCCGGTGACGTTGTTGCTAATACCCCAACCATCGAGAACGATTAGTACGATAGGCTTGTACATTGTGTGTTTGTTTAGTGTGTATTCGTTAGACCCTATCATATACAGCATAACACTCTTCTCCTTTTGACAAAAGCCTCTCACACGATTATGATAGATATACAGTATTATAAATAGTTGATTTATTGCCTCAGCCTGATAGTAATGGCAAAAAAGAGTGAAAAATGATAAGACATTCAGCATTATGTTAGAGACTTTTTCGACACAGTGTTTATCTTTGAATAAAGTTCTTCTTTTCGTGCAGAAGGCAGTTTTCGCACTCTTCTCGGACTATCAGTTGTGTGCAGCGTACATATATGACATTCAGTTTGATGTATTTTATTCTCTCCGTCGTGCTTCTTATAGCCGGCGTGATTGCAGGATATCTTGTTAGGCAGAATCTCGCTAAACGACAGCTTTCAACAGCAGAAGGCCAGGCAGCGAAGATGCTGGCGGAAGCCGAAACGTTGGTGAAAGAGATTACCGTCGAAGCGAAAAATAAGGCTATCGAAATTCTCGAAGAAGCCAAGAAGAATGAACAAGCGCGAGAAGCCAAGTTTCTCATTCAGGAAGAACGCATAGAGAAGCGTGAGATACAGGCGGAAAAAGGTGTGGAGGAAATCGACGCGGAGAAACGCCGTCTGATGCAGAAAGCGGAGGAGATCAAGGCTATTCGTGAGGAGACAGAGAAGTTGCATCAGGAAGAATTGATGCGACTCGAAAAACTTGCCCAGCTTTCCAAGGAAGAGGCTGAGAAGAAAATTTTCACATTAGTAGAAGAGGAGAGCAAGGACGCGTTGGTGAAGCGTATGTCGAAACTCGAAAACGAAAGTCACGAAGAATTGGAGAAGCAGTCGCTTAATATTATGGCGACCATCATTCAGAAGTACGCACGTTCACACGTCTCTGAATTTACAACGACGACGGTCGCTATCCCTTCTGATGAAGTGAAAGGAAAGATCATCGGCAAAGAAGGACGCAATATCCGAGCGCTTGAAAAAGAGACTGGAGTGGAATTGATCGTCGATGATACGCCGGAAACGGTTATCATTTCCGGTTTCGATCCGGTGCGTCGTGAGATCGCCCGTATCGCTCTTGAAAAACTCATCTCTGATGGACGTATCCACCCGGCTCGCATCGAAGAAGCGGTGGAGGAGGCCAAGAAAGAACTCGATACGAAAATCAAGGAAGCCGGTGAAGCGGCTGCGTACGATGCTGGTATCGCCGGCCTGCATCCGAAACTTCTCTACATATTGGGACGTTTGCGCTACCGTTACAGTTATAAACAGAATGTTCTTCTTCATTCTTTGGAGGTTTCGTATTTGGCAGGCGCTTTGGCTGCTGAGCTGGGATCAGATGTCGCTTGCGCTAAGAAAGCCGGATTGCTTCACGATATCGGCAAAGCAGTCGATCATGAAATCGAAGGGACACATGTCAAAATCGGTATGCGTATTCTCGAAAAGTTCGGTATCGGACAGAATGTCATCGATGCTATGAAGTGTCATCATGATGAATATCCTCATCAGACGACGGAATCGTTTATCGTAACCGCGGCAGATGCCATATCAGCTGCTCGTCCCGGTGCTCGCAAAGAAACGGCAGAAAAATATATCAAGCGTCTTGAAGAATTGGAGGCTCTCGTCAATTCTTTCTCCGAGGTAGAAAAATCGTATGCCATTCAAGCAGGACGCGAAGTACGTATCTTCGTCAATCCGGAAAAGACAGATGACTTGAGTGCGATGAAATTGGCACGTGATATTGCCAAACGTATCGAAGAAGAATTAAAATATCCCGGTGAGATCAAGGTCAACGTGTTCCGCGAGACCAGAGCGATAGAATATGCCAGATAGATGAAAAAAGGCTTAGATACAGTTTATTTTGAAAGAATGGCTTGCCCCAGTTACATATCAGGAGGAAATCTGATATAATGGCTAGTAGAAGCCATAAGGCGATTATATCTTACATCGTTCCTTTAGGTAAGGTGTCTCTAGGATATATAACGGGGCTTGCCTATTGCGTTCTTCAAAAAAATGGCTTAGAATAAAGGATAGGAGTTCGACAATCAGTGCCTTTGCCTCTTTTCCATATCTTTTGAAGATATGCTGAGAGGCAATTGGCCTAAACTAGAAAGGCAGGTGAGAATATGAAAAACGTAAACAAAGATATGCTCGTCCATGCAATTATGGAAAAAACCGAGCTCTCAAAAAAAGATGTCGAAGCGATGCTCGAATGTATGCTCGATGAAGTGACTGCAGAACTTTCCAAGGGGAATAAAGTTACTCTCACTGGTTTCGGTACCTTTAAGGTTTCGAATCGTGCCGCTCGTGAAGGTATCAACCCTCAGACCAAGGCTAAGATTATGATTCCGGCTATGACTGTTCCGAAATTTACTGCTGGTAAGACATTGAAAGAAGCTGTAAGATAGTTTCGTATCAGAGAGGCATCGTCAAAAACGAAGTAATCTTTGATGAAGAAAAGATAGGGCTGTAACCCGTCTGCCGATTGGGTGGGCGGGTTGTCGCTTTTCATTCAGAGGAGAAAGGTATTTTCGGAGCAGTAGTACATATATCTTTTGAGCGCGCACGTAGTCTCGGTTCCCCTCCAGAGGCGGGCAGGGATTCCGAGTAAAGTTTTTTTGTACGATTCGGAGCATAGTATAGTGGTAGTACGCGTGCCTTGGGCGCACGTAGTCTCGGTTCGATTCCGAGTGCTCCGACATGAAAAAAGTAGTGACAATCGGCGGAGGAACAGGGAGCTTTACGCTCCTTTCTGGTTTGAAGAAGTATCCGATTGAATTATCGGCCATCGTGTCGATGGCTGATGATGGCGGATCGACAGGCGTACTCCGCGATGAACTGGGTGTCCTCCCTCCAGGAGATGTTAGGCAGTGTCTGGTCGCTCTCTCTCAATCATCTGAGATGTTGCGAGCACTGATGAATTATCGTTTCGAAGGAGGTGGTCTTTCCGGACATAGTTTCGGTAACCTTTTCCTCTCAGCACTCGAGAAAGTGACGGGGAGTTTCAGTTTGGGGGTAGCAGAGGCCGCGAAGATATTGAATGTCAAAAGCGAAGTCATCCCTGTTACGAACGCAGACACCAAACTTTTTCTTAAATTAAAAAATGACGGCTTGCTTGAGGGAGAAAATGAGATCAACCACAATTTCGAAATCCAGAAACGTGGTATGGAAAAAATGTATCTCTCGCCGAAAGCCAAGGCCAATCCGCGAGCCATAGAAAAAATTTCTTCCGCAGACCTGATTGTCATCGGACCGGGAAATCATTACTGTTCTATCGTGCCGAATCTTTTGGTCACCGGTATTGCAAAGGCGATACGTACATCGAAAGCCAAGGTAGTTTACAACTGCAACCTGGTGAACAAGAAGGGTCAGACGGAAGGGTTCACCCTCGATGACTATATCGATGCGATTGAAAAGTACATCGGCACTGGGCGGGTTGATTTCGTGACGTATAACACACGAAAACCGAGCAGAACACTCTTGAAGAAATATGAACACGAGAGCGAACTCGTAACTTTTGATAGGGATGCGCGCCGTAAGCGACATTATCGAGTCATACAGACTGACGTACTCAGTTCAGAGGAGGTTCATTTTTCTCGTGGAGATACAATCGCGCATATCCGTTCATTCATTCGCCACGACACGGAAAAGCTCGGCAAGGTCTTGATGATGCTCCTCGAACTTTCAGAATATGAGAATATCTTCCACGATATCGTTTGAAAATGGAAGAAATGAGTTTTGACAGAGGGGAAGAAAGAGGGTATGATGGGTGAGAAATATAAATTTTCTAGATTATGCAGGGTTTGACGATAACACTCAAAGAAACGCGTGATGTGGCCGATGGGACACGTCTTTTTGTTTTTGAAAAACCGATAGGATATACGTTCAAGGCAGGACAGTACGTTGCTCTGGAAGTGCCAAAAATGGAAGGGATAGAGATAGATTCTCGTGGATTAACTCGTTCTCTTTCTATCGCTTCCGCTCCTTTTGAATCGGATCTATACTTCGCGATGCGCAAAGGCGAGAGTTCTTTCAAGCAGGTATGCTGGAAACTGACTTCAGGTGCTACGGTTGTTATCACCAAAGCGGTAGGTTTCTTCGTTGTGCCAGCTGAGGAAGATACCCGGCCGATCGTCTTCGTGGCCGGAGGTATCGGTATCACTCCTGTGCGGAGTATTTTGAAACAAGCGGAATATGAGAAGAGTACTCGAAGCTTCACGCTTTTGTATGCCAATCGTTTCATCAAGGATGTCGCTTTTGAAGAAGAAATAGAAAACATAACCCTTCCTCATCTGCGTCATATCACTGTACTGAGCAAATCTGATGATCCGTGTGCTCCTGATAATGATGAACGAGGATATATCTGTACCGAGATGATCAAGAAATACTGTCACAATATCACAGGCTGTCTGTATTATATCGTCGGATCACCGCAGTTCAGTGATGCGATAGAAAAAATACTAATCGATCTGGGTGTGCCGAAAGAGAATCGCCATATAGATCCCTTTACCGGTTTACGGGCAGTCGATGCAAAAAAGAGAAGTCTCTAAAAAATGCTTCTGGGAAAGAATTTTTGAGAGGTTTGATAAAACAAGCGGGTGTCGGACTCGCCTGCCGTAGGCAGGTAATGGCTCATTATATCAGCCCTGTCTGCCGACAGGCAGGCTTCCAAGCTGAGGACGGCGTATGATTACTGTTTATGCCCTTTATGATAGAATATCTGAACAGATTTATGTAGGAATGACAAATGATTTAGAAAGAAGGATAAGTGAACATAAGAGGGGTCAAAGTTTCTATACGAAAAGATTCAAGGATTTTCATTTGATTTATTCGGAGGAATTTGCAAATTATGTAGATGGACGTAAAAAAGAAAAGTCTTTAAAAAATGCTTCTGGGAAAGAGTTTTTGAGAGGTTTGATAAAACAAGCGGGTGTCGTATAACGGTTCATTATATCAGCCTTCCAAGCTGAGGACGGGGGTTCGACTCCCCCTACCCGCTCATTAAGAAATAAGAACGGCTCATTATATCAGCCCTGTCTGCCGACAGGCAGGCTTCCAAGCTGAGGACGGGGGTTCGACTCCCCCTACCCGCTCTATCATAAATGTGCTCTTGCTAAAACAAGAGATGTCTGGTAAGCTGTGAAAACAACTGAGAAAGTCCGATGCTTCTCCCGCCCTGAGTCTTATCAAGTGGATTAGGAGAGGTAACTCCCCAAAAGGTAGACTTTCTTTGCTGGGGAATTTTTTTGTTAACTAACCGCTAATTGCTAACTATCAAATGTATGATTGAATACGAGTTGTATTATCTCGTCGGTGAATCGAAGGAAAGCGAGTTGCCACGTATCAAGGAAGCTGTCGAGAAGACCGTTGTCTCCGAAGGTGGTTCATTCCTTGCTCCGGCAACGGAAGAGAAGCGCAAAATGGCGTACCAAGTGAAGAAGGAAAATCGTGGCATCTATATCGCCCGTCGTTTCACGTTGCCAGACAAGGACGAATTCGAAGCGAGCGGGAAAGAAGAGGCGGCTATTCATCCACTCAGCGTCATCAATCGCTCTCTCCAACTTTCCAAGGATGTTCTGCGTTTTCTCATCGTTCTGGCGAAAGACCTCCCAGAGTTGAAGGCGATTCCACGGGTGGAACGTCCGAAAGTAGAGAGCCGTGGCGGTCGGTATGAAAAACGTGGTGCTGTGCGTCCTATGCCTCAAGCGCCTGTCGCCCCGAAAGAAGATATGAAGCCGGTAAGCAATCAACAGATCGATGAACAGCTGAAAGCGAAACTTGATATATAGAATAGCCAACAGAGAACAAATAATAGCAAACGAAAAAATAATACGATTCTTAATAAATCATTAACCAAAAGAGTATGAACGTAAACAAAGCTATTCTAGTTGGACGTCTCACACGAGACCCTGATGTGAGAACGACACCGAATGGTCAATCGGTAGCGACACTCAGTATGGCAACTAATAATTTTTGGACCGACAAGAGCGGTACCAAGCAAGAGAAGACAGAATTTCACAACGTCGTTCTGTGGGGACGTTTGGCAGAAATCGCCGGGCAATATCTCACCAAAGGACAGGAATGTTTCGTCGAAGGTCGTTTGCAGACACGAGAATATACGGCCAAAGATGGTTCTCTGAAAAAAATAACCGAAATCGTTGGAGAAACGATGCAACTGGGTAATCGTGCCCAAGGATCTTCTCAGGGTACTGGAGCGCCACGGAGTACCGCCAGTACAGAGAGGCGGAGCGGAGGCCAGACGAATGCGAATGTTTCCGCACCGGTCGAAGAAGAAATCCCTACCATCAATCTCGATGATGAAAAAGATGAAATTCGAATCGAAGATGTCCCATTTTAAGAAGATGGAGGATGTCTGATAAATAATACGAGATGCAGTATTTTTGAGTATCATATTTCTTTTATCAATTTCTCTTATCTATTATCATTTATCACAAACACTATGGAAGCAGCAATGAGCAAGAAGCTTGCCAATCTTGATTACAAGGATGCCTATTTTTTGCGTCGTTTCCTCAACTCACAAGGCAAGATGTATCCGCCGAAGAAACACGGACTCTCTGCCAAAGAACAGCGAGAACTGGCTGTGGCCATTAAACGAGCCCGTTTTATGGCACTTATTCCTTATGTGATCAAATAACATCGATGTGCCTCTATGTTGAATATGACTGATATCAAAACAGGAAAGAAAATCATTTGGAATAACGAACCATACGTTGTTTTGGAATATCTGCATTCCAAGATTGGACGAGGTGGCGCGGTTATGCGTACGAAATTGAAGAATCTTCTTTCTGGTGTGATCATCGATTATACTTTTCAGGGCGCGGAAAAAGTGGAAGAGACAGAAATCTCGAAATCGCACGCGCAGTATTTGTATCACGAGGGGGATGATTATCACTTTATGGACACTGTTTCGTTTGATCAATTCTCTCTCTCGAAAGAAGTCCTGGGTGATACGACGATGTATCTCGTGGAGGGAACGGAAATATCAGTTCTCAATTGGAATGGACGACCGATCAATGTTGATCCGCCGGTGAAAGTGACCCTCACCGTGACAGATGCTCCTCCTGGTATCAAAGGCGATACCGCATCAGGCGGTGGCAAGGTAGTGACGCTTGAAACCGGTCTTCAGATAACGGCTCCGCTTTTCATCAAGGTAGATGATCGTGTCATCGTGAATACGGAGAAAGGTACATACGTATCGAGAGCGTAGATATCATGGAATAGAGAAACACTCATCGTATGAGAGAGTGTTTTTTCTTTGGGTTGATTGTTCCAGAAAAAGCTTCTAGTAAAGCAAAATTATACTGACTTCGGGAGTTGCTTTTTTTCAGAGAAACAGGTAAAATAGAGAGGTGAATCTTGCCTATTGGTTGGCGAGGTTTTTATAAAGAGTCATTTTTTGTTCCTATAAAAAGTATTAAATAATTCCAGAATATGTCATTTCTCGCTTACTTGTGGGGTATCCGTCTCTTTACATTTTCGGCTCTCTTGGCGTGGCTCGGCGTGATCATTCTTCTCGATCCTGAGCAGACAGGAACAGTGGGAATAATTATTTTTTTTGTGAGCCTCCTCGCATTACTGACGGGAAGTTTCACGCTTTTGGTTACGTGGGTTTACCGTAAGGGACTTGGAGACAAAGAAGTAGGACACCATCTCGGTGGAGCTTTTCGCCAAGCAAGCCTTCTTGCCTTATACGTACTCCTCATCGTTTTTTTTCAGTATGCACAAATTTTGATATGGTGGGATGCGTTGCTTCTTTTCGGAGCGGTACTCCTCGTAGAGCTTTCGCTGAGACGTTTTTCGAATCATACAGATAAATAGGAAGTTTAATTTTCCATCAATTGAATTGATACTTATGGCAAAGAAAATAGAACAAGCGAGTTATGGTGCAAAATCCATCCAGGTTCTCGAGGGGCTTGATCCGGTACGCAAGCGCCCAGGTATGTATATCGGAGGTACATCTCTCGAAGGATTGCATCACCTCGTCTGGGAAGTCGTGAACAACTCCATCGATGAAGCTATGGCTGGTCACTGTACGGATATTGTTCTCCGTCTCTTGCCGGACAATTGGGTAGAGGTGAGGGATAACGGTCGTGGTATTCCTGTTGAGATACATCCGCAGACGAAGAAATCGACATTGGAAACTGTGATGACTGTTCTTCACGCTGGAGGAAAGTTCGGCGGTGAAGGAGGGTACAAGATTTCAGGAGGTCTGCACGGAGTCGGTGTTTCTGTCGTGAATGCCCTTTCTGTCGTTACGAGAGTGACGGTGGAGCGTCAGGGGAAGATGTGGATGCAGGAGTACAAACGTGGCAAGCCAGTCGCCGATGTCAAAGCTATTGGTAAGTCCGATACGACGGGTACGACGGTCGCTTTTCAGGCTGATCCGGAAATTTTTCCCGAAATAAATTACTCCTGGTTGAAGATTCTCGAATATATCCGTTATCAGGCATTTCTGACGAAGGGGATCCGGATCGAGGCGGAGGATTGGCGTGAAGTGAAAGAAAAAGGAGAGGAATACAAGGTGAATCGGCACAGTTTTTATTTCGATTCCGGCATCGTTTCATTTGTGAAGTTTCTCAATCGTAAGAAAGAGGTGAAGAATCAAATACCGGTATACATCGAAAAAACGATGAATGATGTCTATGTGGAAGTGTCGTTTCAGTTTACCGAAGGTTTCAAAGAACACTTGTTTGCTTTCGCCAACAATATCCTGAATCCAGGCGGAGGGACGCACGTCACCGGTTTCAAGATGGCGCTCACGCGTGCGATGAATGAGTATGCTAAGAAAAATAATCTGATCAAGGAAAAAGAAGGAGCATTCACTTCGGAAGATTTGAGTGAGGGTTTGACAGCTGTCATTTCTGTCAAACTCGCTAATCCGCAATTCGAGGGACAGACCAAAGACAAGCTCAATAATAATGAAGTGCGTGGAGCAGTATCGCAAGTGACATCTGAAGGACTCGGTGAATTTCTCGAGACTCATCCTGCTGATGCTCGGGCGATGATCGACAAGTGTCTACTCACCGTGCGTGCTCGTATCGCCGCACGGGCGGCCAAGGACGCTGTCCTCCGTAAAGGTGCACTCGAAGGGATGACCCTTCCGGGGAAACTAGCTGACTGTACGACACGCGATGCCGAACGTTCCGAAGTGTACATCGTCGAAGGAGATTCGGCAGGTGGTAGTGCTAAACAAGGACGCAATCGCGAGTTTCAGGCTATTCTGCCGTTGCGCGGTAAATTGGTGAACGTCGAAAAGACGAGTCTCGATAAAGTGGTGAAGTCTGATACGCTCAAACCAATCATCATCGCCCTCGGAGTGGGTATCGGAGAAACGTTTGATATCGCGAAACTGCGCTATGGAAAAGTGATCATTATGGCTGATGCCGATGTTGATGGTTCACATATTCGGACGCTCCTTCTGACATTCTTTTATCGATATTACGAATCACTCATTCGTGATGGGCACATCTACATCGCTCAGCCACCGCTGTACCGTCTCCAAAAAGGGAAAGACGTCCGTTATGCCTATACCGAAGAAGAGAAATTGTTGATCGTGGAAGAAATGAAAAAAAATGCTCTGGCGAAATCTACTGCCAAAAAAGAGAGGAAGGGGAAGAAAGAAGAGCCGGCAAATGAAGAGGCAGACGTGGTAGTGGTAGAAAACGAAGGAGAGGCCGAAAATACGGGAGGTATAGCCCTTCAGCGTTACAAAGGTCTTGGAGAAATGAATCCGGAACAGCTGTGGGAAACGACGATGAACCCTGACAATCGTGTTATGCTCAAGGTGACCATCGAAGATGCCGAAGCTGCTGATGAATTATTTGATATTCTGATGGGAAGCGAAGTCGAACCGCGTCGTCACTTCATCCAAACGTATGCCAAAACAGTGAAGAATTTGGATATCTAAGTAGAAGATGCTTGACGCAGGATACGTGACGGAAGAGGGGAGAAGAGAGAAATGAGGAACAAAAAACGCCCCGTCGATCGGATCGGATAGGGCGTTTTTACTTTTGAAAACTGATACTATTTCTTGTTACCAAGAATCTTGAACATTTTCGTGCCACAGACGGTGCAGATGCCTTTCATTGCCTTGCGACCATTCTTCATCTCTACCTCTTCTATATCCTTCATTTCTCTTTTTTCCTTGCACTTCATACAATGTCCTGTCTCTGCTACGATTTCGTCAGCCATAAAATATGTCTATTAACGAGTTACTGCTTCTTGTAGTATACACGCTTCAGAGAAATTATCAACCCTGTTAGAATATCTATTCTAATGGGGCTTGCAGTACTTTTCTCTAACGGGGTCAACCTTTATGCTTTGATTCGTGCTTGACCCCCACACCAATTGAGCTTCATCTTCAGAGAGATATGTTGTTCTCAGTAAAAGTCCTTTAAGTAGGGATTGAGTACATTGTTTTTTTTCGCACTCAAGCTCAATTGGTGTGGGGGTTGACCGAGACCTCTCTCTATGGTAAGCTACCAACACTCAAGAGAGAATCGAGCTGATGTTTTTTCGAAAGATTGTTGCTTTCGGGAGATATAAAGAGGTATACTCGTTCTATGAAAATGCCACTCGAGAATTTGCAAGCGATCATTCGTTGTCCGGTGTGTAACAAGAAATACCGGCCAGCCAAGATGCTCGTGCTTGATGAAGACGAAAAGCGTACGACACTTCATCTCTCCTGTACGGACTGCGGAGCATCATCGATGGTGTTTGTCTCTTTGGGGCAATTCGGTGTTGTGAGCCTGGGCATACTGACCGATCTCGAGCAAAGTGAGGCGCGTAGGGTTTTCTTCGGCCAAGCGGTTTCGTCGGATCAGGTCATTGAGGCGCATCAATTTTTGAAACAGTATAATGGCGGTGTCGAAGCATTAATTTGAAAAACTTATTTGTTTGGCACATTTCTTCGTTACAAGCTCCGATACTCGACACGGTATCAAAAGTACCGTTTACTCCGTTTCTCGCTTGTGCCTTGAACTGTACTCAAACAAATAAGTTTTTCTAGAATAATATGTAAGAATAAGTAGTGTTATGTATAGTTTGTTTCCTATCACGTTCCTTCCAAGTTTTCTTTTGGGAGACTGTTTCCCCAAAGCGGGCATGCCTGCCGGTAGGCAGGGTTTTTTGCTTACTTGAAAGCAAAAAGAGCGAAGGGGAAACAGGAAGGAGTGAAACGGGCTTCGGTGATCGAGTGTGCTCCAAAAAGAAAACTAGAAGGAACAACCGTAAACAACGCTAAGAATTCTTACAAATAATATAATCAAATTCATTAAGAAGTATATGTCAGAATTTACACTCCAGGTGAAGGCACGAGGACAAGCAGGAAAAGATTTGTATACGATGCGTAAGCAAGGTTCTATCCCGGCTGTTATGTATGGTCACGGTACGGAACCACAGATGCTTTGGGTGCAGTATATGGATTTTTCCAAATTGTATGCCAAAGCAGGTGAGAGCAGTATCGTCGAAATTATCCCTGAGACAGGAAAGAAAGTGAATGTCATTGTCCAGGATGTGCAAGTAGATCCGCTCTCCGGCCGTTTTTCCCATACTGATTTTTTCCAGGTACGTATGGATGAGAAATTGGAGGCGCATGTTCCGCTTGAATTCGTCGGTGAAGCGCCGGCTGTCCGTGAAATGGGTGGCATCCTTCTAAAACCGATAGAAGAAATATTGGTGAGCTGTCTGCCGAAGGATTTGCCACATACACTTTCTGTTGATCTTTCATCACTCAAAACATTTGAAGACCATATCCAGATCAAGGATATGAAAATTCCTGCCGGTGTTGAAATTCTGATAGAAATGGACACTACGGTCGCTCTTGTTGAAGCACCGCGCACAGAGGCTGAAATAGCTGCCCTTGACGAGAAAGTAGAAGGAGACGTTACTAAAGTAGAGGGTGTTGAGAAAGAAGGTGTTGTTGCTCCCGATGAAGCTATCGATACCGAGAAGAAGGGTGGCAACAAGGAAGAGAAAAAAGCTCCTGCTGTCAAGGCATAACCGAACTTTTTCGCGAAAGATGAAACCGCCCTTTGATAGACAGGGGGCGGTTTTGTTTTCTCTTCTTGCTTTTTCAATCTATGGCAAGATTTCGGTGGCTATTTTTGGAAAAAGTGTCTGTAGTTTTGTGAGCTCTTCTTCTCCGAATTTTTGGAGGACATAGTCGTGTGGTGGTATACAGACACCCAAAATTTCGGTAGGGCGTCCGATACCGAGACGGATGCGAAAGAAGTCTTGAGTGCCAATTTTTTCCATAATATCTGCAACGCCATTGTGACCGGCAGGACGGGAAGAAAGGGTAGTCTTGTATGTCCCAGATGCGATATCGATATCATCGTGAATGACGATGATATCAGCCGGTGTGAGTTTGTAGAATTGTAGGAGTGCTTGTACCGCGGTACCGGAATTATTCATAAATGTCATCGGTTTCACGAGGAGTACCTTCTCACCGTTTCGTGCCCCCGAACTTATTTCTGCAGACATCTTTTTATCCGAAGTGAATGGTTCGAAACCGAATGCTTGCTGTAAAAAATCCACACACAGAAATCCCGCATTGTGGCGAGTGTTTTTATATCCTTTTCCTGGGTTGCCGAGTCCGATGATAATTTTCATAAGGAGAAGAAATATCTTCACGAAAGTATTGATGAGCCTGCCTGTCATGCCTACGGCAGATAAATCGGCAGACAGGTCTAGGGCAGAGACAAAAGATTGCTTTCGATGAGGGTATTTCTTTTAAAAAATTAAAGGTGAAATCGCTATTCCTTACGGATGTTTTCTTGCGGAGGGAGGACTTCGGGGAATGAAACATCCTCAGGGACTTCACTGCTGAGATTGTCGTCAAATGAAAACGTGTCTGCGAGATCATTCCCGATGGTAATTTCGAAATCAGACGTGTCCGATTGAGGGAGAAGAGACGAACCATCTTTTTTCAAAGAAAATTTCTTTATCAGTTCATCGAGGCTGTAGGGTTTTTGTAAACCGGTTCTATCTGCAATCATACTCTTTTCCGGATGGTTTTTCAAAGTGTTGGGATAAATGATCGTTACATCCTCGAATCCCATTTCCTCCATGATGTACGCCTTCATTTTTTGGGCGAGATCGGTATCTTGCGGTAGGGCGAGTAGCGTGAGAGAAGCATTTTCTTTTTTGATATTGTTCTGTCGATCTTTGATTGTGTCGAGATGAAAAATGTTTTCGCTGACATCGCGAATTTCGCTCCAATTGCCGATACGCGGAACGAGTATGAAGGCTGCCACAGAACCGACTTGGATGTGGGAGACACGAAGGAGGCTTTTTTTCTTCCAGGCATCGACAACGATGGAAGTGGCATTTTTCGTATCGAGCTTCTTGATGAGACTGAGAAATTTCTCCATATCATCGAGTGACATATCCGTCTGTACGCTTTCACCGAGCGCCGTGAGTATACTGTTCACGGTGAAAATGTTGAAGAATGTCCCGAGAGAGAATGCTTTGTCCTTGATAGCCTGGATAACCTGTTGCTGACGCTTGGCTCTGCCGAAGTCGCCTTCCGGATCATTGTGCCGTTCGCGGACGTATTTGAGCGCCGTCGCGCCGTCGAGTGTCTGCCATCCTTTTTTTATCTCAAACGTCTCATAACTGTAATTTTTTCCAGGATAGCGTGGGTCGTAGAAATCCCGGATGATATCCACCGAGATACCGTGCAATGCATCGACTACTTTTTCGAAACCATCGAAATCGAGGATGAAAGAATAATGGATCGTCTGACCGGTAATGGTCTCGAGAGATTCGCGGAGAGGTGTGACCCCACCGCCTGTATCGAGCCCGTATTGATAGAGAGAATTTATTTTAATGAAGAGCAACGTCTCAGGAATGGGCGCATAGAGATCACGTGGGAGAGAGAGGAGCGACACTTTTTTGTTCGTTGTATCGATACTCAGAATCATTATCGTATCGGTGAGATTTCTCCCCGGATAATGTTCTCCGGCTCGACCGAGGAGGAGGATATTGATGCGTCCTTCTTTTTCACCGCGGAGAGGAGGCGCATCTGTTTTGATGAGTGAAGAAGCCAGACGTTTCACATCGGAGAAGAAGGAAGGTTTCGCACTATTCTCAAATTGAATGGTGTGCCCGATCGAGAAGCTTTTGTACAGAAAGAAAGTGGTAGCCCCAAGAAAGACGATAAGGAGCAGTATGAAAAATACGATGAAGAGATTTCGTCGAACGTGACCTTGTCGAGGTTGTTTCTGTTGCGGAGAAACAAAATGGTGCGGAGGAATTGCTGGCAGAGGATGGGGTAAGACGAAATGCGAAGAATCTCTCACTTGGCGTTCGAAGGAAGTAGGTGTCGTAGTTGGAGAAGATTTATGGAGACTATCCATAGAGAAGTTGTTTTTATGCTTAAGAAAGCGGTTTTTCACCCTTGCCAAAGCGTTAAAAACCTGTTAGAATGTGAATGTTTTTACTTTGAGATGCATTTTGCCGGTACCGGCGAAACAACTTTTTTATGACAGGATATACGGATGATATCTCCAAAAAATCACCAGAAACGGAAGTCGAATATCTCGGTATCGGCGGACTCCTTTTGGAAATGGCCAAGGTTTTTCTTTTGGCTGTAGTTATCATTATACCTGTTCGTGTCTTTTTATTCCAACCGTTCTTTGTTCAAGGATCAAGTATGGAACCGAATTTCGAAGATGGACAGTATCTTGTCGTGAGTGAGTTCGGATACAAACAGACAGATGTTAACCTTACGGACAGCTTTCATTTTGCAGTTGATCCTTTTAAAACTATTGAGCGTCAAGACGTGATTGTTTTTCGTTATCCGAAAAATCCGGAACAGTTCTTCATCAAACGTGTCATCGGTTTGCCGGGAGAATCCGTGGAAGTTCGTCAGGGAAAAGTGATTGTTTACAATACGGCTCATCCGGATGGTTTCGTACTTGATGAAAGCGCCTACATCGGTTTGGATATTCTGACCAAGGATATGCCCAAGATGAGCGTCGGAGATGATGCTTATATCGCGATGGGTGACAACAGAATGTTCAGTTATGACTCGCGTGCCTTTGGTTCGATAAAAAAAGATAAAATCATAGGACGTGTGCTTTTGCGAGCATGGCCGATCAAACAACTTTCACTTTACTAATAATTGTAAGCCTTTAATCGAATAGATATGCCTCAGAAGAAAATTTCTCGAAATCTGATCATTCGAAATGCAAAGAAGAAAGGCATAAAAAAAACGAGCCTAACGAAAACTGGCGCGAAGCACGGAACATCCAAGAAGGCATCGGATGCGAACGTCAACGAAGACAAGCTGTCGCTTCAGGCTCTTCGTGGTATGCGTGATATCCTGCCTGAAGATCAACCCTATTGGGAACGCGTACGCAGAGTACTCACGCATGCATCGCAGGAGTACGGTTTCCAGCGTATCGATACCCCGCTTGTGGAATATGCCAATCTTTTCACTCGTCTCATCGGTACCGGAACAGATATCGTAGAAAAGGAGATGTATACTTTCGTTACCCGTGGCGGTGACAAGGTGGCTCTGCGTCCGGAATTTACAGCGGGTATCGCACGAGCGTATATCCAGCATGGTATGAACATCCTTCCCAAGCCGGTTAAGCTTTTTTCTATTGGCCCTGTTTACCGGTATGATCGTCCGCAAGAAGGACGTTTCCGTGAGTTTTGGCAAGGAAATTTCGAATTATACGGGGAAAGTGATCCGATTTTGGATGCACAGACCATCCAACTCGCATATCGTGTGGTTCAGCAGTTAGGATTGAAAAATATCGAATTCCAAGTGAATAGTATCGGCGTACCGGAGTCACGGCGTGAATATGAGAAAGCCCTCGTACGATATTTGGAAGCGCAGAAAAGCAAACTGTGTCAGAATTGTCGTGAACGATTGACGACCAATCCGATGAGGATTTTGGATTGCAAGGAAGATAAATGCATCCAGCTGACAGCACAGGTTCCGCAATCGATCGATTATCTCGATCAGGAATCGAGGGATCATTTCAAGCGTTTGCTCGAGTATCTCGATGAGCTTGAGTTACCCTATACTATCAATACGCGTTTGGTACGCGGCCTCGATTATTATACGAAGACCGTGTTTGAAATCTGGTCCAATGACAAAGATGGAAAAAAATATTCACTCGGTGGAGGTGGACGTTATGACAGACTCATCCAGATGATGGGAGGGGAAGCTACTCCGGCTATCGGTTTCGGATTGGGACTCGATCGTATCATCCTTGAGATGAAGCATACCCAGGTCAAGCCGTACCAGGAACCGAGAGCGCGGGTATTCCTGGCACAACTCGGCGATATGGCCAAGAAGAAGAGCCTGAAATTATTCTCTGAGTTGGAAAGGAACAGTCTTCTTGTCGCGGAGAGTTTCGGTCGCGGAAGTCTGCGATCACAGATGCGTGTTGCCAACCGGATGGGAGCGGAAGTGACCATCATCATCGGTCAGAAGGAAGCGCTCGATGATACCGCTATCGTCAAAGATATGGTATCCGGCACGCAGGAGACCGTGACGCACGAAAGACTGGCGGACGCTATAAAGAAAATTTTGAAGACGAATCAGGAATTGAAAATAAAGGAAGTGAACATAATTCGCCCAGCAGAAGAGTTCGAGAAGGGTGAATAAAAAATATGGAAGACAATGTTTTTCTGAAAATTATCCGGAAAGAAATTCCCACGAAATTCATCTATGAAGATGATGATATTTTGGCGTTCTATGATATCCATCCGATTGCACCTGTCCACGTCCTCATTATCCCGAAGAAACCTATCGAGAGTATCGCATCAATGGCGGAAGAAGACGCACCACTTATCGGGAAAATGTTTCTGGTGGCGCAGGGAATTGCCAGAGACTTGAATATTTCCGAGAAAGGGTATAAACTGCTCATTCGGGTGGGGAGAGATGGCGGACAGGAGGTTCCTCATCTCCATCTTCACCTTTTGGGAGGGGCTCGATTGGCGGAAGATATTCACCCTGTGTAGTTCCGTCAAGGCGGATCAGCGAGGCCAGATTACACGGGGTAAACTCCGTTTAGTACTTATTTAAAAAATACCTTAATAATACGTTTGTAGTTTCTTGACTTTTTAGCTGATGAAGCTAAGAAGCTAGGAAGCTACAAGCTAGCTAGTGAAAGGAGGTCGTTTCTATGATTCAAGTAAAGAAGAAAGAAAAAGAGACAGCCGAAAGTCTTATTCGGCGTTTTTCACGTCGTGTACAACAAAGCGGAGTGCTTAGGCAAGTACGAAAGATACGTTTTCATCAGCCTGTGCAGAGCCGTGGTAAACGTCGCGACGAAGCTCTCTACAAAGTGAAGATTCGCAAAGAAATCAATCGTCTCAAAAAATTGGGTAAGTTCGATGAAGATGCCCTTCGTGACATCAAGAAAAAGATGTAGATTTTTTCGCAGAAAGAAACCGTCCTGGCATTGTGTCAGGGCGTTTTTTATTTCCTTTCAAAATATCTTTTTTCGGAAATGCCTGCCTGTCGGTAGACAAGTTCGATGGAAAGAAAGGGAATGAAAAAAGATATTTTGAAAGGAAATACAAGAGTATTTGTATTCTCTGTTGAGTTTGCTATTATAGAGAGGCTAATCCGATTGAATACAGGCGTATGACATTGTACGAAACCATCAGTGTGCATTTGAAGGAAGCTATGAAGTCGGGAGATACTGTACGACGCGATACACTGCGTTTATTTCAGAGCACTTTGAAAAATGTGGCAATCGAGAAACGTAAGTCTCCTGAAGAATTTTCCGATAGCGAAGTGGAAGATGTTCTGAAGCGTCTCGTGAAGCAACGCAAGGATAGTGTAGAGCAATTCCGTGCAGGTGCGCGTGAGGATCTCGCCCTGAAAGAAGAGGCTGAACTGAACCTTCTCTCCGCCTATCTTCCTCAGGCGATGGGAGAAGAAGAGCTTCGAGCGCTCATCGTCTCAGCCTTGAAGATAGCAGGGATGACTTCCAAAACACAGATGGGGCAGGCGATGGGTGTCGTGATGAAACAAGTGGCAGGCCGTGCCTCGGGAGATGACGTCCGTAGAATAGTGGAAGATATTCTCTCATAATGTTATGCATATTGTCGTAGAATATACGGAGGAAGAAAAGACTCCTTTTTCAGAAAATTTTTTCCAAACTGTTGCTGTGCGGACACTTGAAGCGTGTCGATCTCCTTTTTTGGAAGGGAAAGAAATAAGTCTCAATGTGATTGCCGTGTCAGCGGAGAAGATTCAGGAGCTCAATATGAAATATCGCGGGAATGGGAGTGTTACGGATGTGCTCTCTTTCGGCGAGTATACCGATAAGGATACTCTCAAACAGGCAGAGGAAGATGAGATTTTTCTTGGAGAGATTTTCTTCTGCCCGACATTCATCGAGGATGCGGCGAAGGAAGATGCTGTGACATTTGAACGTGAAATGGTATATATATTTTCGCACGGGGTTCTGCATTTGGTGGGATTCGATCATGAAGAAGAAATGTTTATGATTCAGGAGAATGTGACAGACCTCTACACTAATCGAGTTTAAGCAAGAGGGAGAAAAATTCTTGTGCAAATTCCCACAAAGAGAACGTTTAAAAGAAGTTGAAGGCATATTTTCCAGAATTGAAACTCGATTGGTGTGGAGGCAGGTGCTTTTCCTTTGGAAAAATAGTATACTGAAAAAGATATAATTGTAGTGATTTTTTATGTCTCAATTTTTCCGCAGTTTTTCGTATGCAGTGAAAGGTATCCTCTTCACGATGCGAAATGAAAAGAATTTTCAGGTTGAAGTGTTTGTGGGGATCTTTGTCATCGGTATGATGCTTTTCTTTCCGCTTACTCCGCTGGAACGATCGCTTATCGTCCTCTCGATAGCCTTAGTGCTTACTTTGGAGCTTGCCAATACGGCACTGGAACGAGTGATGGATATTTTGAAACCGCGAGTTCATCCGTATGCACGTATCATAAAAGACGTAATGGCAGGAGCGGTGCTCCTTGCGACATTTGCTACCATTGCAATCGGTATAGTCATTTTCTTACCGTATATCCTGGTATTCTGACTCTCCCTGGGGGGTCATTCTTTGCGTTTGAAAATTTTCGGGGTATAATAATGATAGCAATTTGATCGTGCTTGTTTTACGACGGTTTTGATTTTTTCTTTTATGTCACGAGGTCATTATTTTGTCGGTTTGGATATCGGTTCTGCAGAAATTCGAGCAGTGATTGCTCAGGAAATTTCTTCCGAAGAACCACTGCGTATTATCGGTGTTGGTATCACGCCTTCTTTTGGTATGCGGCGTGGAGTCGTAGCAGATATGGACAGTGTCGCCAAGGCATGCAATAACGCACTGGAACAGGCTGAGCGTATGGCCGGTCACCCTGCAGAGAGCCTTGTCGTGAGTGTCGGTGGGACAGAAATCCTCTGTCAGGATGCTCTCGGTGTGGTCGCGGTAGGACGAGCCGATGGAGAGGTTGTTGAAGATGATATAGCACGTGTGCTTGAAGAAGTGCAGGCACGATTGACAATGCCTCTTAATCGAGAAATCATTCATGTCATTCCCAAGGACTTTCGTCTTGATGATCAGAAGAATATCAAGAACCCAGTCGGTATGCGCGGGGTACGACTTGAGATGAATGCTATTATTATAAGCGGGAGCACATCGCATTTGAAAAGCATTTCTCATAGCCTTGAACAAGCTGGAGCGACTGCGGAAAGTTTTGTCGTAGAACCGCTGGCTTCTGCTGAAGCCGTGCTTTCTGATAAACAAAAAGAGCTCGGTACGGTGCTCATCAATATAGGTGGTAGCACGACATCGCTTGTCGTATTCGAAGATGGGGATTTATTCCATCTGGCTGTTCTGCCGGTCGGGAGCGGACACATCACCAATGATATCGCTATCGGATTACGGACTACGATCGAAGTTGCAGAAGCAGTGAAATTGCAATTCGGAAGTACCCTTCCGGAAGAAATCAGCAAGAAAGATGAGATTGATCTGAGTGTTTTTGATTCACAGGAAGACGTTTTCGTTTCTCGTCGACATGTTGCAGAAATTATCGAAGCACGTTTCGAAGAGATTCTTTCCTTCGTGAATGGAGAATTGAAGAATATCGGTCGTGAAGGACTTTTGCCTGGTGGAGCCGTATTGTCAGGCGGAGGAGCCCTTCTTCCCGGAGCAGTCGAATTGGCGAAAAAATTATTGCGACTACCGGTTCAAATCGGATACCCAAAACCACTCGGTGGCATACTCGATCAAGTAGACACTCCACAGTTTACGACAGCCGTTGGATTGTTGCTTTTGGCGCAAACGAACTCTTCACATAAAAATCCTTTTTCCACCCCGAGTAAAATAATGGGCATTATTCCGGAAAGCGTGTATACTGTAATAAAGAAAATAAAACGTTGGTTGAAACAATTCCTTCCGTAAATAGCTTTGGTGGAGGGAAAAAACACATAAACAATGTATTCTCTCGGAAAAATACTCTTTTCCTGGGGTTTTCTGTTGCCTTGACACGTTTTCTCGCATTATGATAGAGTGATAATTCAAGAAACGTTCTGCCCCGAGTGACAAGATGAGATGAGAGAAAAGAGAAAGTACGGAGTAAATCGATTATTTAACCAACTTTTTTAAAGGGGACACATATGGCAGAGATCAAACCTGATATCGAAACGTTTGCGAAGATTAAAGTTGTTGGTGTCGGAGGTTCCGGAGGTAACGGTATTACACGGATGATTGATGCCAAGATTAAGGGTGTTGAATTTGTTGCTATCAATACGGATGCACAGGCACTGCATAATTCCAAAGCTCAGGAGAAAATCCACATCGGAAAAAATCTGACTAAAGGACTTGGTGCTGGTATGAATCCGGAAATCGGACGTCAGGCTGCCGAAGAAAATCGTGATGAAATCCAAGAAGTATTGAAAGGCGCTGATATGGTGTTCGTCACGTGCGGTTTGGGTGGAGGTACCGGTTCGGGTGCCGCTCCTATCGTTGCGGAAACTGCCAAGGAACTCGGAGCGCTCACCGTCGGCGTCGTGACCAAGCCATTCGCTTTTGAAGGATCACAACGTCGGGCTATTGCTGAAGAGGCTCTTGTTAATTTGAAGGATCGCGTCGATACGCTCATTACCATTCCGAATGATAAATTGCTCTCAATCATCGATCGCAAGACAACGCTCATCAATGCTTTCCGTATCGTCGATGATGTCCTCCGTCAGGGTGTGCAGGGTATTTCCGATCTGATTACGAAACCGGGAATCGTCAACGTCGACTTTGCCGATGTGCGTGCCATTATGGAAGATAGCGGAAGTGCCCTTATGGGTATCGGTATCGCCTCCGGTGATAATCGTGCCGTAGAAGCCGCCAAAGCAGCCATCAATAGTCCTCTTCTCGAGCTTTCTATTGATGGTGCCAAAGGGGTATTGTTTAATATCTCTGGTTCCAATGATTTGACGATGCTTGAAATAAATGAGGCAGCAAGCATCATTACTGAAAATATCGATCCGAATGCCAAGGTTATTTTCGGAGCCGTAACCGATGACCAGATTCGTAAAGGAGAGATTCAGATTACTGTTGTTGCCACCGGTTTCGATGTCGCTCGTGTCAATGAACCATCACTTGGATTGATCACAAATAGGTCTCCTCTTACCGTGACGCCGACTTCTCAACTTCCATCACATCATACGCCTCATACGACAGAAGACCGTTCGGAGAATGAAAAGAAAGATGAGGGTGAGGATGATTTCCATTTTCCGAATCGCAGTATTGAACAGCCAGTGATGATTATCGAAGAGAAAATCCAACCACGTAATCTCGCCCCTCGCAACGAATCGAAGGAGCTTGTCGAGGGAGGAGAAGACCTTGAAATCCCAGCATTTATTCGTCGCAAGATGAAAAAATAGTTTTGAAAAAAGAGTAGCACGCCTCGAAAAGAGGCGTTTTGCTTTTGTAGAAAATAAGGGTGTATACTACAAGTGTGAAATACGGATTGTTTATCTATTATTCTTCCTATGAACTGTCCATTCTGCAGTCATCCAGAAACAAAAGTCATCGATTCACGCGATACGCAGGAAGGGCGTGCCATCCGTCGTCGTCGTGAATGCGAGAAATGTCATGCTCGCTTCAGCACGTATGAGGAAGTGGAGATTTTTCGGCTATCTATCATCAAGAAAGATGGTCGTAAGGAAGAGTATGATCGGAATAAGATTGAAAAAGGATTACGGCGTGCATTTGAAAAACGTCCGGCTGCCGAGGAAAAGATTGAGAGAATTCTGGGAGAAATAGAATATGCGCTCCACGAGAAGCATACGAGTGAGATCCAGAGTCGGGAGATAGGGAGTTTGGTGATGGAAAAACTCAAAGAAGCCGATGATGTCGCTTATATCCGGTTTATCAGCGTGTACAAATCTTTCGGCAGTGCTAAAAGTTTCCGCAGAGCATTGGAGACATTGGAATAAATCATTATGGCGAAGATTTCTGTGAAGGTCATTCCTCGGGCGAAAAAGAATACGGTGGAATGTGTCAAAGAAGGAGAATACCGCGTCCGTTTGACAGCTCCGCCGGTCAATGAAAAAGCCAACCATCTTCTCATCAAATTGTTGGCGAAACATTTCGGTATAGCACCGAGTCATATATGGATCGTTTCCGGCGAGAATAGCCGTCAAAAAATCATTGGGTTGCCCTAACGTATGTCCAAGGATCAGGTTTTTCTTTCGGCGTGTTTGGGATATATCGGAGGAGTTTTTGTGGGCTCTTTTTTCGTTCCTCCGATCTGGTCTCTCATCCTCGGTACAGCGTTTTTCATAGCCCTCTTGATAGCGTTTCCATACAAAAAAACATTCTTTTTTATCATTCCATCGATATTGTTTCTTTCTGGTGTTGTCTTGGTAGCGGAGAGTGTGGATCATTTTCGCGAGGGTACTCTGTATCGTGGGGAAGTCGTCGGTACTTTCCGTGTGGTGAGTGATCCGGAAGAGAAGAGTTTTTTCAAGCAGGTTATCATACAGGCACAGTCCTGTATTAGCGGGTGGTGTCCGCGAGAGAAGATCCTTTGGCAAGCACCGAGGACGACAGATATCGTGATCGGGGCGAACATCGCATTTTCCTGTGATGTGGAGTTGCCGAGAAATTTTGATCCGGAATTCGATTATCGGATGTTCCTTGCGAAAGACAATATCGGATATGTTTGTTCCAAAGCATCGCAGGCGGACGTGTTGTCAGAGGATAATCAGGCGCGTTTTATGAGATTCTTCTTCCTGCCGAAACGGGCGTTTGAAAATGCTGTAAATAAAAGTCTACCGCAACCGGAAGCAGGATTGGCGGCAGGACTGATAATAGGAGGAAGCAATCGTCTTCCGGAGACACTCAAGCAAGGATTCGTCATCGCGGGTCTCTCTCATATCGTGGCTATTTCCGGATACAATATCGCGCTTATTGCGCAAGGGTTTGTTATCATAGGGATCGCCCTTGGTTTGTGGCGACGGCAAGCTCTCTGGTTCGCTGTTATCGGAATCATCCTTTTTATTTTTCTTGTCGGAGCTCCTGCTTCGGCAGTGAGGGCTGGCGTTATGGGTGTCTGTGCATTTATGGCACTCTTTTTTGGGAGAGTATCGCGAGGAATCAATATGCTCTTGTTTGCAGGCGTGGTGATGCTCCTTTTCCAACCGCTCTTATTACGTTATGATATCGGTTTCCAGCTTTCGTTTCTTGCCACGCTCGCTATCATCATTTCTGCACCATATATCGATCAGTTTATTCCTCGAGAATTTTTTGGGAGGAGTTTCCTTGAAATAGCCCTTTTGACGTTTTCCGTAGAACTTTTTGTCGTGCCGATCATCGCCTATCAATTTCATATTTTCTCACCTTTCGCGCTTATTATGAATATTCTTCTCCTTCCGCTTGTGCCGTATGCGATGGGCGTGACATTCATCTCCGTGCTTGGATTTTTTATTCTGCCGGGACTCCATATTTTGCCTGCTAGTATCGCTTATGGCTTGCTTCGAATTATTACGTACGCTGTCGAACGACTGAGTACCGTCCCTTATGCAGTGCAAGGAGTAGCTTTCCATCCGATACTGCTTCTCCTCTGGTATGCTTTTCTCCTTTCTGTTATTCTCTTAATGAGAAAATATTCCACTCACAAATATGTCCAGACAGAAAGTGTATTGTAGTTTCTTGGTACTTGTTCTCTGTACGGTGTGTGTCTTTGTGGCCATCCGGTGGATTGATGCCTATCAAAAAACAACAGAAGTGATATTCCTCAATGTCGGAGAAGGTGATGCAATACTTTTTTCCCAAGGATCGAATCAGATTTTCATCGATGGTGGACGATCTGGCAAGGATCTTCTGGCGCGTTTGGGAAGACACCTGCCGTTTTGGGATCGAACGATAGAAATCGTGATCGCGACACATCCTGATGCCGACCATATCGGCGGTTTCGCGTCTTTGCTTTCAGCATATCGGGTGGAAAAATTCCTCTACACCGGAGCGGAGAGCAAGACAGAAGCCTTCGTACTTCTGAAGAGAGCTCTGGTGGAAAATCAAACGGATATTTTGAAGATATCTCGAGGAACCAAAGTGGAGTTGCCCGGCGAGGGGGACATCTTCATCGAATATCCGCTTTCGATACTCCCTGAAGAGGCAGCAGAAACCAATACAGGCAGTATTGTCGCGCGCTTCACTTATGGAACGACACAGATGCTTTTTACTGGAGATCTACCGAGTGAAGAGAAGATGCTTCCGGATATACGCCCCGTTGATATTCTCAAAGTCGCTCACCATGGTTCTCGTTATTCCACAAGTACTGATTTTTTGGAGAGGCTTATGCCACAAGAAGCAGTGATCTCTGTCGGGAAAAATAGCTATGGACATCCCAGTCCGGATGTCCTGAAACGTCTCGAGGAAAAGAATGTGAAGATTCGCCGAACGGATACAGACGGAGATACCCGTTATCTTTGCACGGAAATATTGGCGAAATGCGTTTTTGCACGATAGTACGGCAGAAAAAGAAAGTTCCTTTGTTCGTTACGTTAGGTGTGTAGAAGTGTATGAGTTGCTAGTTTTGTTTTTTTGTGTCATACTCGTTCGTAATAGCGTAATTGTCTAGGAAAGAAATACTATGCTAACACATCAGAAGAAGGAACGCACACTCATCATCCTCAAACCGGATGCTATCCAGCGCACTTTGATGGGGGAAATCATCCGTCGTATTGAACGTACCGGACTGAAATTCACAGCGATGAGGTTTGTTGTCGCGAGCGAAGATCAGTGTTGGAAACACTACAGTAAAGACGATGAGTGGTATCAGAAAAAAGGAGAACGGATGGTTAATGATCGTAAGGAACACAATCTCCCGATAGAGAAAGAGCCGGCAGAGTATGGCAAAGATATCATTCGGACGATTGTCGATTATCTGACCTGCGGGCCAAGTCTTATAGCTATCGTAGAAGGGCATGCTGCCACGATGATCGTGAAGAAACTTGTGGGGGGTACGGAGCCGACATCTTCCGATATCGGAACGATTCGAGGGGATCTCACTGTCGATTCATATAGTCTTTCTGCTTTGGATAATCGTGCCGTGCGTAATCTCGTGCACTGTTCGGAAGATAGAGCGGAAGCAGAGAGGGAAATTCCGATCTGGTTTCAGGAAAACGAAATCATTAGTTACCGTCTCGTTCAGGAACAGATTTTGTACGATGTAAACCTCGATGGTATTTTGGAATAGACTTTCATATCAGATAGGCAGTCTCTCAAAAAAGACTGCCTTTTTTTGAGGTATAATGAGTATCTGAAATAGGAACCGGGATGTAGCCTGCCTACGGCAGATAAATATATCGGAGTATAGTATAGTGGTAGTACGCAAGGCTGGGGGTCTTGTAGTTTGGGTTCGATTCCCAATACTCCGACAATAAAAAAACCTCCGTGATAGAGGTTTTTTTGATAAGAAAATTTTTTCTTAATTGGTAACTTTGGCAAGAGTACGCAGAGCACGGGTAGAAACACGCAGTTTCACACCACCGATGCGTTTGGTCTGCAGGTTGATTTTAAATTTTCGACGAGTGACGATATTGGAATGGCTACGGGTGTTGCCTGATGCTGTTCCTCGTCCGGTGAGTTGGCACATTCGACTCATAATGGTACTCTAGGGATATTACTTAAAGTAATGTATCATATACTTACCTTTCTGGCAAGGCATCACATTTTCTCTTCAAAAAAATATGGTCAATGAAATAGTCCTCATAGGGTTTTATCTTTTAACGCTTGTGTATTCCGTAATCATTCACGAAGTGTCACATGGCGTGGTAGCTTTGTGGCTCGGGGATATGACGGCGAAATACGCCGATCGTCTGAACCTGAATCCTCTCAAACACATTGATCCGTTCGGTTCGGTTATTTTGCCGGTGCTTTTATTCGTCAGTACGGGATTCGCTTTCGGGTGGGCAAAACCGGTTCCCTATAATCCTTACAATTTGCGTAATCAGAAATGGGGGCCGACACTGGTCGCCTTGGCTGGTCCGGGAATCAATCTTCTTCTAGCGACCATCGCAGCACTTATTGCTAAGATATTACCGATGACGTATCTTGCCAAGATAGATATTATGGATCGCTTTGTCGGAGTCATCAGCGGTGGTGGGAATTTTCTCGACCGTTTCGCGCTTTTGGCAGAAGCACTTTCAGGTTCGTTTGCCAATGTATTCTTTGGACTGTTGCTTCTCGTGATTTTTTGGAATGTCGTTTTGGCTTGTTTCAACCTGCTTCCAGTGCCACCGCTCGATGGTTCCAAATTGCTCTACGCTCTCGTACCGCTACGTGAACGGACAGTATTCTTTTTGGAACAATATGGCTTATTCGTACTTATATTTGTTATTTTCTTTTTTTCCACGTACATCAGTATTTTCATCAACTTCGTATTGAGCTTGTTTCTGCGGTTTTCTTTGTAAATGGAAAAATGTGTTTGTCGAAATAGAGCGGGGGTTGACAGGATTAAACCTATTCGGTAATATAGATTGTACGGAAAAGCAAAGGCTTTTTCTATTTTATTACAATATAGATTTCATCTTTTTTCTCAATTCAATATTCTAAATTCAATTTTTGTGGCAACGATCAACCAGCTTATCAAACATCCTCGTACAACGGCTTCCAAGAAGTCGAAGTCTCCTGCGATGACCTATTCCATCAACAGCGTCAAGAACCGCAATACATTTCATGACAGTCCGTTCAAGCGAGGTGTCTGTATCAAGGTGTCTACGACCACTCCGAAGAAACCGAACTCAGCTTTGCGAAAAATTGCCCGTGTACGCTTGACGAACGGTATGGAAGTGACTGCTTATATCCCAGGTATAGGTCATAACCTTCAGGAACACTCTATCGTTATGATCCGTGGCGGTCGCGTGAAAGATTTGCCAGGCGTGCGGTATCATATCGTCCGTGGTATTTTCGATGCTTCGGGTGTTGATCGCGAACAGAGCCGATCGAAGTACGGCAAAAAGAAAGACAAGAAGAAAGATTAATGAGGCGAATTCTTTAGAAGAGATGAGTAATTAGAATTGAGAAATTTTTACGATATGCCACGAAGAAAACGACAATTTACACGCGAATGGAAACCGGATACCTTCTATAGTAATCCGTTGGTGGGTCATTTTGTGGGAATGATTATGTGGAATGGCAAGAAAAGCGTGGCTGAGAAAATTATCTATGATTCTTTTGACATCATTCACGAACGTACCAAGAAAGGCGGACTGAATACTTTTGAGCAGGCTATCAAGAATGTCTCTCCGCTCCTGCAACTTAAATCTCGTCGTGTCGGTGGTGCTAATTATCAGGTGCCAGTGCCTGTTTCTGGTGAACGTCGCCAGGTACTCGCTATGCGCTGGATTCGTGATGCTTGTCGCAAGCGTAAGGGCAAGGGGATGGCAGAAAAGCTGGCCGATGAACTCCTCGATGCTTCGAACAAACTCGGTTCTGCAATGAAGAAACGTGAAGAAACGCACCGTATGGCCGAGGCGAATAAGGCTTTTGCACATTTTGCCTAGCAGGTGGTGTATGATTTAGGATTTATGATTTAAGAATAAAAGATCGCTTGGCGATTTTTATCTTTCTCAGAATCTTTGGTTTTCGTCAAAAATAAATGGTTTTATGGCGCATACGACGGCTGAAGAACTGAAAAGTGCTTTATAAGAAACAAAGGAAAGAGTGCTGGCAGGGAGACGGTACTTTCATTACAAGCATCCGGAGTTGTGCTATACGGTTGTCGATTTGGTGGTTATTGAAGAAACGGATGGTGTATGGGTGCTGTATCGGGTTGACAACGAATCGCTGAAAGGGATTGTTTTTCTCAGGCTGATCGAGAGTTTTTTTAATGAGGTAGTGATTACAGGAAAAAAAATGAAGCGGTTCTCGTTAGCAGAAATTTGAAGGTGTTATTCATAAATCTAAAATTTAAAATCATAATTCTTATTTTATAATATGTCTCGCAAAACCCCCATCGATCATTATCGCAATATAGGAATCATCGCGCACATCGACGCTGGTAAGACCACCACGACGGAGCGTATTTTGTTTTATACCGGTATCACTCACAAGATCGGTGAAGTGCACGAGGGGGCGGCCACTATGGACTGGATGGAACAAGAGCAAGAACGCGGTATTACCATCACGTCTGCCGCTACTACTTGTTTTTGGAAGGGACACCACATTAATATCATCGACACGCCTGGCCACGTGGACTTTACGGTGGAAGTAGAACGATCACTTCGCGTTCTCGACGGTGGTGTGGTGGTATTCGATGGTAAAGAAGGTGTCGAACCGCAATCCGAAACCGTGTGGCGTCAAGCGGAGAAGTACAATGTGCCTCGGATGTGTTTTATCAACAAGATTGACAAAGAAGGAGCTGTCTTCGAAGAAGCGTTCGACTCCATCGTGAATCGCCTCACGCCTCACGCTGTCGCTATTCAATATCCGATGGGACTCCGCGGTGATTTCTATGGTTTGATTGATTTGATGACGATGAAATTATTCACCTTCGATGGGGAAATGGGAGAGAAGGTGATTGAAGGAGAAATCCCGGCTGAATTTATCGACAAGGCAAAAGAGTGGCGTGAAAAAATGGTAGAAAAAATTTCTGAAACGGATGATACTTTGACGGAAAAATATCTCAATGGCGAAGAAATATCAGTTCCAGAATTGAAGGTAGCTCTTCGCAAAGCGACAATCAGTGTGAAATTGCACCCGGTGCTTATTGGAACAGCTCTCCGCAACAAGGGGGTTCAATTGATGCTCGATGCGGTTGTGGATTATCTGCCATCACCGATTGATATTCCTCCAGTCGTTTGTATCGATATAAAAACTGAGAAGGAAGTGATTCGTGAGACGAGAGATGATGAGAAATTCTCGGCACTGGCTTTCAAAATAGCGACTGATCCATTCGTCGGACAGTTGACATTTTTCCGTGTGTATTCTGGTACGGTGAAAGCCGGATCGTATGTACTTAATTCCAGTAAGAATGAGAAAGAACGTATCGGTCGTATCCTCCGTATGCACGCCAATCACCGCGAAGAAATCGAAGAGCTGACAGCAGGAGACATTGGCGCTCTCGTCGGTATGAAAGTGACGACTACAGGGAACACGCTTTGCGATCCTGAATTCCCAGTTATTCTTGAATCGATTACGTTTCCGGAGCCGGTTATTGATATTTCTATCGAACCGAAAACGAAAGCCGACCAAGAGAAAATGGGTATGGCACTAAAGAAACTTCTCGAAGAAGATCCGACATTCCGCGTACATACCGATGAAGAAACTGGTCAGACGATTATGTCTGGTATGGGAGAACTCCACCTCGATATTCTCGTCGATCGGATGAAGCGCGAATTCAAAGTCGAAGTCAATGTCGGTCGTCCTCAGGTAGCGTATCGCGAAACGATTCGTGATAAGGCGGAATCAGAAGGGAAGTTTATTCGTCAATCAGGTGGTCGTGGACAGTACGGTCATTGTTGGCTTCGTGTCGAACCACAGGAAGAACCGGGGATGGGCTATGAATTCTTGAACGAAGTCAAAGGCGGAGCTATTCCACAGGAATTCATCAAACCGATCGATAAAGGTGTCCAGGAAGCGATGCTGACTGGTGTGCTCGCAGGGTATCCGATGGTGGACATCAAGGCCACGGTGTATGATGGATCCTATCATGATGTCGATTCATCTGAAGCAGCTTTCCGTATTGCCGGTTCGATGGCGTTCAAAGACGCATGTCGCAAGGCTCGTCCAGTGCTTCTTGAACCGATTATGAAAGTGGTGGTTATCACTCCGGAACAGTTTATGGGTGATATCGTCGGTGATATTTCTTCCAAGCGTGGTGTCATCAAAGAAATGAATGCTCGTGGTGAAGGCAATTCCGCGGTGAAAGAAATTCACGCTGAAGTACCATTGTCCTCGATGTTCGGTTATGCGACCCAGATGCGTTCGATGTCTCAGGGACGTGCCAACTATTCGATGGAATTCGGTCACTACGCGGAAGTTCCGACGAATGTGGCGACTGAAATCATCGGCTCGCGTACTCCAGCAGGGGAAGCGAAATAAGGTTGTTACGAATTTTAAAAACCAGCCAAGAGGGTTGGTTTTTGTTTGTTTCATAGAGGGGATGAAGGATCTGTTTATGAAAAAGCTCATATAATTCATATGTAAAAGAGTTCTATGAAATATACTGGAGGATGTCATTGTGGGGGAGTGAAGTATGAAGTTGAAGCTGATCTCTCTCATACGATGACGTGCAATTGCACACATTGTCAGAAAAAAGGATTTATTTTCGCATTTGTTCCAGCGGAACAATTCACGCTTCTTTCTGGTGAGGATCTGCTCACGGAATATCGATTTAATAAAAAAGCCATCGCGCATCTTTTCTGTAAAGTCTGTGGAGTCCAATCTTTCGGCCGTGGGGCTGGCAAGGACGGCAAGCCGACAGTAATGATCAACGTTCGTTGCCTCGACAATCTCGACCCTTCCTCCTTCCATTCGTCAGAATTTGATGGAGGGAATATGTAGCGGTATCTTTGTGTTGGGGACTGGAGAAATGAGTGGTAACAAACCGTATGTTTAAGTGATAAGATGGACTTTCTAAAGAGATATTTTGTTGATAATCTATGAAGACTTGACAGATATCAGGCAAGTTGTTATTATGCTCAATGATGCTTTTACCCAAGCTTTTTTCATTTGTATTTGGAAAAAATTTGGCGAAAAAGAAACATTTGAGTAATACATATAATTCGTAATTATTAGGAGGACGCAAAGCTTTACGAAAGTGAAGATGATGCTTACTCATACGATAAGGCTATGGCAGAGCAATTTGATCGCAGTAAACCACACGTAAACGTCGGTACCATCGGTCACGTCGATCATGGGAAAACAACCTTGACCGCAGCCATTCTGCACGTCCAGCATTTTTTGGGTATGGCAACAGAAAAAGGTATTGACGAAATTGACAAAGCTCCAGAAGAACGTGAGCGTGGTATCACTATCGCAACTGCTCATTGTGAATATTCGACAGAAGCTCGTCACTACGCGCACGTCGACTGTCCCGGTCATGCTGACTATATAAAGAATATGATCACTGGTGCTGCTCAGATGGATGGCGCTATCCTTGTTGTGTCTGCGACTGATGGTCCTATGCCACAGACCCGTGAACACATCCTTTTGGCTCGCCAGGTGGGTGTCCCTGCTATCATTGTGTTCTTGAACAAGGTAGATATGGTAGATGATCCGGAATTGATTGAACTCGTCGAAGCTGAAATCCGCGAACTCCTTTCCAAATATGAATTCGATGGTGATAAGGCATCCATTATTCGTGGCAGTGCTCTCAAGGCTTTGAATGTGAAGTCAGCTGAAGACCCAGATGCGAAATGTATCTTGGACCTTATGAAGGCCATCGATGAGAATATTCCACAACCAGTACGTGATTTGGACAAACCATTTCTCCTTCCGATCGAAGATATCTTCTCGATTGAAGGTCGTGGTACGGTTGTCACCGGACGTATCGAGCGCGGAGTCATCAATATCAACGAAGAAGTGGAAATCATCGGTCTCACTGAGACCAAGAAGACCGTTGTGACTGGTATCGAAATGTTCAACAAATCACTCAATCGCGGTGAATGCGGAGACAATGCCGGTATTCTGATTCGTGGTATCAAGAAAGAAGATGTCCAGCGCGGACAAGTTTTGGCCAAGCCTGGTTCCATTACTCCTCACACTGAATTCGATGGTGAGGTGTATGTTCTCTCCAAAGAAGAAGGCGGACGACACACTCCATTTTTCAAAGGATATAAACCTCAATTTTATATCCGCACTACTGATGTGACCGGTGAAGTGGAATTGCCAGAAGGAACTGAAATGGTTATGCCTGGTGATACGGTGAAACTCAAAATCAAACTTTTGGCACCTGTTGCCATGGAAGAGGGTATGCGTTTCGCTATTCGTGAAGGTGGCCGCACGGTTGGTGCCGGCGTCGTAACAAAGATCTTGAAATAGTTCCCGTCGTTTATGGACAGGCCTTCAGGGAATCGAGCGGAGAGTAATTGGAAATCGGTTGCTCCCGCGACCATTCTCTCAAGAAGAGGATAGTCAAGTACTCACTTAAAATGACGCAATGAAAAAGACAGAAACAACGCAGAATCTGCGTGTGAGAATAAAAATCAAGGCTTATGATCACAAGGTGATCGATCAGTCTGCTCGGAAGATCGTCGAGACAGCCGAACGTACAGGAGCCGTTATCACTGGTCCGGTACCGCTCCCGACAGAAATCCACAAGGTGATGGTTAATCGTTCGACTTTCGTCCATAAGAACTCACGTGATCAGTACGAGATGCGTGTGCACAAAAGACTCATCGATATTACGAATCCGACTGCCAAGACTATCGAGAATCTGACCAATCTGGATTTGCCAGCTGGAGTAGATGTGGAGATCAAGATGTAGTAAAAATAGATATTCGTTCAAGTCTGCCTTCATTTGATAGCTATCGAGTGAGGAGTGTAGATACTAAGCGACCGAAAGTTTCACTGTGAAACTGGCTCGCTTATGCAATCCAGTTTTTTGTTTTAACAGGTTATCTCTACAGCAATGAAATTTCTTCTTGGAAAAAAATTGGGAATGACGACTCTCTTCGATGAAACGAAGGGTGCTTTGAATGTGACGATGATTTCCTGTCAGGAAAATATAGTGAAACTCAATCGTACGCTCGAAAAAGACGGGTATCTGGCCGTACAGCTTGAGATCGATAAAACCGGCAAGAAAACGGTCCGTAAGGAATTCCGTATCGATAAATCTATCACCATCCCAGGAGATCGTGCCGGACTCATGAGTGAATTGGAGAAATACCCGCTCGATGGAAAGGTGAATGTCTCCCTCTTCGAAGTAGGTGAACTCGTAAACATCGCCGGTGTCACGAAAGGCAAAGGATTCCAAGGGACAGTGAAACGATATGGATTCGCCGGAGGCCGTAAGACTCATGGAGGTAAGCACGATTTGCGCAAGCCGGGATCGATCGGTGCGACATTTCCGGAACACGTTGTCAAAGGTCGTCGTATGGCCGGGCGTATGGGTGGCGAAAATATGACCGCTCTCAATCTCACTGTCGTATATGTGAGTCAAGAAGAAGGACTGATCGGCGTACGAGGCGCAGTGCCGGGAGTGAATGGACGGGTTGTCAAGATAATGAGCGTGAAATAGAGAGTATGGCAAAGATCACTGTGAAAAATATAGCTGGCAAAGATGTGAAGGAAATCGAACTGAAAGATTTCGTTTTCAATGTGCCTTCGAATGACACATTGCTTCACCAGATATATGTTGCACAGACGGGCAACTTCCGAAAAGCCATCGCTCACACGAAAGATCGCAGTGAACGAAGCGGTTCCGGCATCAAGCCATGGCGTCAGAAAGGTACCGGACGCGCCCGTGCCGGTTCTGCTCAGAGTCCTTTGTGGCGCAAAGGTGGTGTGACTTTTGGTCCGACTAAGGATCGTAATTTTACGAAAGATACGAATCAGAAGATGCGTCAGAAAGCGGTGATGATTGCTCTTTCTGAGAAATTGCGTTCCGGACAGATCATTGTCATCGATGAATTGAAGTATCCTGAAAAAAAGACGAAACTTTTCGCTGAGACCATACAAGCCCTCGGTATCACAGGGAAAAGCATTGTCTTCTCACTGACTGGTGATGAACGTGCCTGTATTGTGATGAGCCGGAATATTCCGAAAGTGGAGAATACGCCGACTGAGATCTTGAACGTGATGCATCTCTTGAATCGTCAGTATCTGATCATAACGGAAGCGGGTGTCAGAAATCTTGAGGGACGTTTTGCAGCCTGGGACAAACAAGAGACGAAATAATATAACCGTATGTCATTATTCAAAGGTACAACTGAAGAGAAAAAAGAAAAGACTGTAAAAACGGTTTCTTCAAAAGTGTCTGCTCCCAAGAAAGTGCTCACAGTGAAGGAGAGTCCTCTGGCAACCAGAGTTTTGTCTCGTCCTCGCGTGACGGAAAAAGCCTATGCTTTGAATGCACTTAATCAATATGTTTTTGTAGTAGCGAAGACAGCTACTAAGAAATCAGTGAAACGAGCGGTAGAGGAAGCCTACGCGGTAGCGGTGGAGAAGGTACGCATCATCCGGTTACCTGCCAAGAAACGTGTTTTCGGAAAAAATACCGGTTCCAAGAGCGCTATCAAGAAGGCCATTATCAGTGTCGCGAAAGGACAGACCATAGAACTCTTTAAAGGCGGAATGTAATCTCACTTCGGTAGAAAATCATTATGGCAATCAAAATCTACAAAAAGAATAATGCTGGACGACGCAATATGTCAGTGGTCAAACTGGAAGGTGTGACTGACAGAGCTCCGGAGAAATCCCTTCTTGCGCCTCTTCCGAAAAAAGCCGGCCGTTCAGGCGGGAAGATTTCTGTTCGTCATCAGGGTGGTGGAGTCAAGAGACGCTATCGTATCATTGATTTCCGTCAGGATAAGCTAGGTGTCCCAGGACGCATTGCTAGCATTGAAAAAGATCCGAATCGCTCATCTCTTATCGCATTGGTGCATTATGCTGATGGGGAAAAACGCTATGTGTTGGCAACGGACGCTATGCGACAGGGTCAGGAAATCATCTCCGTAGAAGAAGCTCCAATTGTCAATGGTAACCGACTTCCCCTTAAAAATATTCCTGTAGGTACGACCATTTGCAATATTGAAATGAAAGTCGGTAAAGGTGGACAAATTGTAAGAAGCGCTGGTACGCAAGCGACGCTTATGGCTCTCGATGGTGCGATGGCACAGATAAAATTGAGTTCAGGGGAGATTCGCTTGATGAGTAAGGAATGTTATGCTACGCTCGGACAAGTGAGTAATTTCGAACACAGTGCTGAAACGATTGGAAAAGCCGGTCGTGCCCGTCATATGAATCATCGCCCATCGGTTCGTGGTAGCGTGATGAATCCGGTGGATCATCCGCATGGCGGAGGCGAAGGACGACAACCGATTGGAATGCATCCGAAAACCCCTTGGGGTAAGCCGGCACTCGGCAAGGAGACTCGGAAGAAGAATGTTACGAATAAATATATCGTCAAACGTCGTCAGAAGAAGTAGTATCATAATAAAGCGAAATGTATGTCACGAAGTCTCAAAAAAGGTCCATATGTCGATCCTCGCGTGCTGAAGAAGCTCGAAGGAAAGAAACTCGGTGACCGCACCATCATCAAAACATGGTCGCGCGCCTGTACGATTTCCCCGGAGATGACCGGTTTCACTTTTGGGGTGCACAATGGAAAAGATTTCATTTCTGTCCTAGTGACAGAAGAAATGGTAGGCCACAAACTGGGAGAATTTTCTCCAACACGCAAGTTCACCCGTCATGGAGGGAAGATGCAGAAAGATTTGGAAATAGCCGCGAAACAACGAGACCTCGATGCTGCCAAAGCTGCCAAAGCCACCGCTCCAGCCGCTACTGTTAAAAAGTAGATACATCTATGAAAGTACACGCAACACTCACAAATCTTCGTATCGCTCCGCGTAAAGTGCGTCTCGTGACCCATTCTATTGTCGGTGTGGATGCGCGCGAATCCCTTCTCCAGCTTCAAAAGCAGGTGAAGAAATCTTCTCAACCGATCTACGATCTTTTGAAGAGTGCGATAGCAAACGCGACAAACAATAACGGACTTGATCTGGCCAACTTGTATGTATTTGAAATTCGCGTTGGTGATGGTTTGCGATTGAAGCGTTGGTTACCACGTGCTTTCGGTAGAGCGACGCCACTTCTGCATCGCGGTTCCAATGTAACGATTATTCTGGAAGAAAAAATAGAAGGAAAGAATCGTATGGCGAAGAAAGCGACAGAAGAGACTGTTACCGTCAAAGAAGCGGGGATCACTGAATCGCAAGACGAGAAGAAAGTCGCTCAAATCGTGAAACATACAGAAAAGATCGAATCGTTAAAAACCAGGACTACCAACAAGACAGCCAGTGGGAAAGTGATCAAAAAAGTGTTTCAGAGAAAATCGATTTAAATAAGAAAGCAACAAATAGTTATGGGCAATAAAGTCAATCCAACCGGTATCCGTCTCGGCATTACGACCAACTGGCAATCACGTTGGTTCGGGAGCAAGAAGATGTATAGTGCGCAGCTGCGTAAGGATATAGAAATCCGTACGTTTATTATGAGCAAATGGAAAGCTGCTGCCATCGCTTCAGTAGAGGTTGATCGTTCTGCCAATGTCGTCAAACTGTTCATTTACACCGCCCGCCCAGGCGTTCTCATCGGACGCGGTGGAACCGGTATCGAAGACTTAACGCGCGCTATCAAAAAACAATTTTTTGCAGGGAAAAAGATAGATCTCAAGGTGGAAGTACTTGAAGTGAAGAGTCCGGAGATGAATGCGATGCTGGTCGGTCAACAGGTGGCAGAACAGCTTGAGAAGCGTCTGCCGTTCCGTCGAATTCTCAAAACGATGCTCGATCAAGTGGAAGGAAACAAAACGGTGCAGGGTGTGAAGATAGAGATTTGTGGTCGGTTGGGAGGTGCTGAAATGTCTCGTCGCGAATGGTTATCGCGTGGCAAGATTCCTCTCCATACGCTCCGTGCCGATATTGATTTTGCCCGTGCTGAAGCACATACTACCTATGGCGTGATCGGAATCAAGACGTGGATTTATAAAGGTGAAAAGTTCGAAAAGGTGGAAGGAGAAACAGAATAACGAAAGTATCCTATGTTAATGCCAAGAAAAGTAAAACATCGTAAAATCCACCGTGGAGGTTGGTCTGGAAGTCCGGCGACCCGTGGGGATAAAGTGAGCTTCGGAGGCTATGGCTTGAAAGCCGTAGAGGAAGGACTCGTTTCAGCTCGTCAGATCGAAGCTGCCAGACGGGCTATGACTCGCTCGATCCAGCGTGGTGGCAAGGTATGGATCCGCATATTTCCAGACAAGCCGATGACCAAGAAGGGCGAACAGACCCCAATGGGTAAAGGGAAAGGAAGCGTTGATCATTTTGTTGCCAAAATACGCGCCGGAAAAGTTCTTTTTGAACTTGACGGCATTCCGAAGAAAGAGGCAGAAGAAGCGATGCGCCTGGCATCCCATAAGCTGGCTATCAAGACAAAATTCGTTGAGCGACAATAAAACGGTTTATAATGTGAGAAAGTTGGAAGTATGAAAGCAAAAGAATGGCGAGAAAAATCAGAGGGTGAGCGAGAGAAGGTGATTCTCGAGCTGGCAGGCAAGGCTCGCAAGCTTCGTTTCGATTTGGCGACTCGTGAGACGAAGATACACAGCGAATACGGGAAGATAAAGAAGGACATCGCTCGTCTTATGACACTGAAACAGGAATCATTGCTTTCAATTAATGGAGATTAAGTATATGGCACAAGTAATACCGACAATCAAACAAGCGAAGAATACTCCCAAGTGGAGCGGTGTTGTGGTGAGCAATAAAATGGATAAGACGATCGTGGTGGCCGTCGATACGCTCAAAACTCACCCGAAGTACCTGAAGCAATACCGTTCGACCAAAAGATACAAGGTTCATGTGGAAGAGAATAAGTATACCATCGGAGAGAAAGTAGAATTCGAGGAATGTCGTCCTATCAGTCGCGGTACGCACCATAAGATTGTCGCCCTGTAATCAAGATTATATGATACAAGCAGAATCAAAATTGATAGTCGCCGATAACAGCGGTGCGAAGATGATCAAGTGTTTCAAGGTGCTTGGTGGAACGAGACGGCGCTATGCTGGCTTGGGTGATATCATTGTGGCCTCTGTCAAGTCTGCTGAACCACGCGGTATCGTGAAAAAAGGTGAAATAGTGAAAGCAGTCATCGTTCGCCAGGTCAGATCACACCGCCGTAAGGATAATTCCTACATCCGTTTTGATGAAAATGCCGCTGTCATTCTTGATGCCAACAATATTGATCCGAAAGGGACGCGTATCTTTGGACCGGTTGCTCGCGAACTCCGCGAGAAAGGATTTTCCAAGATTGTTTCTCTCGCTCCGGAAGTTTTATAAATATACCTATGAAGATAAGAAAAGGCGATCAAGTTGAAATCACGGCAGGAAAAGATTCCGGTAAACGCGGAGAGGTTCTGTATGTTTTTCCAAAGTTGGAAAAGATAGTCGTTAAGGGTGCGAACATCGTGAAGCGTCATATCAAAGCGAAACGTGATGGAGAAAAAGGCCAACGCGTCGAAAAAGAAGCTCCGTTTCATATCTCCAATGTGATGCTTGTCTGTCCTCATACCGGAAAATTGACACGTATCGGATACGCAATCGAGGGTGGAGAAAAAGTGAGAATAAGCAAGAAGTCCGGTAAAGCCATTTAATTCAAGTCAGTATAGATCAGAAGATCTCGTATGAAAATGTTACCAAAGAAGCAACTATATAATGAAAAGGTGGTTCCTGCCTTGAAGAAAGAACTTGGAATTGAAAACCCGATGGCTGTTCCTCGTGTCGGAAAAATCGTTGTGAATATCGGTACGGGCAAGATTTTGAAAGATGCGAAACGAGTAGAAGATGCCATCATTTCTTTGGGGGTGATTACCGGGCAAAAGGTCGTAGCGACGAGAGCTCGCAAGGCCATCGCTGGTTTCAAGACCCGTGAAGGATTGGAAGTGGGTGCTCGCGTGACGCTTCACGGAAAACGTATGTGGGATTTTCTGGATCGTTTGGTGAATGTTGCCCTCCCTCGTGTACGTGATTTCCAAGGTATTCCGAGAAGCGCTATCGATCAGAGCGGGAATTGCAATATCGGCATCAAAGAACATCTTGTTTTTCCAGAAATCGTTGCAGAAAAAGTGCAGAATATATTCAGTTTTCAGATAAATATCGTTACGACAGCGAAGAATAGACAAGAAGGGGAGGTATTGTTTCGTCTCCTCGGATTGCCACTCGAACAAGTTGAAGTAACACGAGAGAAATAATACATCGAAATTTATATGGCAAAAACATCCACACAAGCAAGAGCACTCAAAACCCCGAAGTTTTCAACCCGTATTGTGAATCGGTGTTGGAAATGTGGTCGTAAGCGTGGGTATTTGCGAAAATATGATGTATGTCGTATTTGTTTCCGTGAACTTGCCAATAGTGGCCAGATTCCTGGAGTAAAAAAATCATCTTGGTAAATTTAAGCTAGACACTATGTTAGATCCAATCGCAGACATGTTAACAAGAATTCGAAACGCGCAGGTTGCTGGCCATGTGAAGGTTTCTATGCATGCTTCGAAACTCAAGTTTGTTCTTGCTTCTATTCTTGAACATGAGGGATTCGTAGACCGTGTTGAGAAGCAAACAGATGGAGACGCGCATGAGAATTTGTGTATCTGGCTTAAATATACCCAGGTTTCTCCCACGAAAAGAGTTCCAGCCATTCAGGAATTGACATGTGTCAGCAGACAAGGATGCCGTATCTATGTAAAGAAGAGTGAGATAAAGAAAGTGAAGAATGGATATGGTATCGCGATTGTTTCCACCTCTCAAGGAGTGATGACGGGAACAGAAGCTTTCAGGCGTGGTTTGGGTGGCGAATATATCTGTCGAGTGTGGTAATCTGAATAGCTTCACTAGCTTCTTAGCTTCACTAGCTTGTTAGTAAAATAACGGCTGATGAAATTAGGAAGCTAAAGAAGCTGAAAGCTAATGAAGCTATAAGCTATAAAAATTATGAGTAGAATTGGAAAAAAACCGGTGAGTATCCCAAGCGGAGTAGAAGTAACGCTCTCTGCCAATGTGGTTGCTGTCAAAGGACCAAAAGGAACACTCGAATTCGCCCACTCTCGTGAATCGAAAGTGGCTGTGATTGAGAATGAAGTCCTGGTTACGAAAGTCGGAGAAACCAAGAAAGCACGAGCAACCTGGGGGACGACGGCAAAATTGATCAGCAATATGATTGCCGGTGTGACCAATGGTTTTCAGAAACAGCTCGAATTGAATGGCGTCGGTTTCCGTATGGTATCTTCGGGGAAGAAGCTGACCTTGGCATTGGGATTCTCTCATCCGGTAGAACGGATACTCCCGGATGGTTTGGAGGTGAAAATTGAAAATAATGTTCTGACGATTTCCGGTATCGATAAACAAAAAGTCGGTGAGTTCGCCGCCGTGATAAGGAAGCTCAAGCCGGTTGAGCCGTATAAGGGGAAAGGATTCCGTTATGTGGATGAAGTCGTGCGTCGTAAAGAGGGCAAGAAAGTAGCAGCCTAATGAATTTTTGTAAACACTTTCGAGTATGTTGAAGCGAGAAATGAAAAAAATAAAACGATTTGAGCGGAAGCGTCGCATTCGCGCCAAGCTTGTCGGTACAGCTACCTGTCCACGTCTTTCGGTGTTCCGCAGTTTGAAAAATATTTCTGT
>Ga0100380_10000464_pt1 | contig 45041 bp, 37 predicted proteins | sample CryGeymeta201504_FD_80417 | JGI IMG/M metagenome (GOLD analysis project Ga0100380, IMG submission 80417) | Groundwater microbial communities from Crystal Geyser aquifers in Utah, USA - Crystal Geyser metaG 2015-04 | ecosystem: Environmental > Aquatic > Deep subsurface > Groundwater | place... | reverse complement strand
TCAAGTTCACGAAAATTTTCAATATGGTCAATTATAGGATGAATGTCATGTAATTTTTCTAATTCGGAAGCGGCCGTGGAATAACCTGTTTTTCCTTTTTTGATTCCGTCAGTTGGTAAGCCCATTTTTTCAAACAAGACATCACGAAGCTGAGTAGAGGAAGCCACATTGAATTCTTCGCCAGATTCTTTCCAAATATTTTTTTCCAACTTAGCTATTTCACGAGTAACTTGTTTGGACAAATCTGAAAGTAAATCTACATCGACAAAAACACCATTTAGTTCCATCTGACCCAAGACTGGCAAAAGAGCTATTTCAATATTATCATACAACTCTTCATATTTTTCTTTTATTATTTTGTCATTATAGATAGTATAGATTTCGAGAGTTGCCAAGACACCTTCAAGCAAATCTTGAGGATTGACGCCAAACAAACTTTTTTGTTCTTCGGCTAGATTTATTTCTCTACCAAGTTCACGAAGAGCAAGAGACTTGAGGTCGTGAGCTCTAGTACTGGTATTTAGAATATAAGAAGCAATCATGGTATCAAACAATCTGTTTTTTACTTCGACATTATTTAGCTTCAGAAGCTTTATCAAATTTTTGATATCGTGACCGACAAAAGTTTTTTTGTTATCAGCAAATATTTCAAACACTTCTTTATTAACTTTATCAAAAAAATAATTGCCTGAGTAAGTAGAGATAAGCAAAGAAAAATCATAATCAGCGAACATGTCGTCACCTTTCATAGTTTCTTTGACGACAAAAACTTTTTCTTTTTTTATTTTCTCCAAAACACTTTTCAAATTGTCTGCCGTTACATTTATTATTTTTTTGGAAAACTTTGTCTTTGTTTTTTTGTTTTGTTTTTCTTCTCCAACTACACTTTCACCACCAGACAATCTTTTTACAAGAGAATAAAATTCAAATTTTTGAAAAAGTTTCACGACTGTATCTCTATCAAAATCTTTGGTCTCGGCTTTGACTAAATCAAAATCAATACCTTTGACATCAGTCATGATAGTCGCCAACTCTTTACTCATAAAAGCATTTTCTTCATCGGTTTCTAATTTACTAATAACGCTCGCACTAAATTCTTGATAAAGTTTTGAATCTTTATTTTTCAGTTGTTTGTATATTTCATCGATACCACCAATTTTCGTTATTAAGCTAACAGCCGTCTTATCACCAATACCTTTGACACCTGGAATATTATCAGAAGAGTCACCACGAAGAGATTTGTAAGAGACGACCATGTCTGGTGCAAATCCCATTTTTTCAAAAACAGTTTTTTCATCACAACTTTCGAATTCTGACATTCCTTTTTTCAACAAATAAATTTCAATATTATCCTCGTCATTTACTAACTGCAACAAGTCCTTATCTCCTGTAACGATTAACGATTTGACTTTTGACTTTTGACTTTTGACTTTATGGACTATAGTTCCCATCACATCGTCAGCCTCAAAACCTTTTTTGGTAAAAATAGGAATATTGAAAGCTTCAACCAATTCATAAACAAGAGGGAATTGATCATAGAGATCTTGGTCTGCTGCCACACGAGTAGCTTTGTAATCTTCGTAGACTTCATCACGAAAAGTTCCACCAGCTACATCGAAACTCACAGCCAAATAATCTGGTTTCACATCATTGATAATTTTGAGAAGCATAGACGCAAAACCATAGACAGCATTAACAACAGTACCATCTTTGACCCTCATTGGAGGTAAAGCATGATAAGCCCTATGAACAATAGCGTTGCCATCTATAATTACAAGTTTTTTGAGATTTTGTTCTTTTGTGTCTTTCATAATTTTTATTATCCAATATATTGTAACACAGAGAGATAAAACAGGAAAGCAGAGTCAATTTGTCAGCATAAATAGTTTATCAAAATACAATTTACATTTTGATAAATATAATGATATAATTCTATTGTACGCCAACTACAAACCAGGGAGGTTATAATGGCGCACGGTAATCAAGGTACTGGCAACTGGAAGAAGAACCGCGACAGTCACGAAAAAAAACGTGCAGGTGGCGAGAAGGCCAAGTCACGGAGTAGCTGGGTCGACATGGGCAAGAAAACCAACTCCAACCGTAACAAGTCGCGGAAGGGAGGTGGTGGCAAGAGCCTCATCGACATCATCTTCGGCAAGTAGCCAGAATCGGAAAAACGTAAACGCGTGCCAGCGTATATACAAAATATTCATCTGTAGTGGCACCTACAGATGAACCCTTCTCTCATTTTTAAAAAATTATAATTAAATAAAAACAATGAAAAATATTCATCTACACATCCTCCAAGCAAATCCTTTGCTAAAATTATACTATTCCAAGTTAAAAAAGGAATTTGATTTGGTATTAAACCAAATTTCTAAATATCTAAATATACAAGATATTGATATTTTAGTAATAGAAGATGAAACATCCAATGATGGTCCTGTTGAAACAAAAATATTAAATGATAACTTGTTAACCATTGTTTTTAACACAAAAAATAAAGATTTCAAAAATAAATTAAAAGAACATGTCAGACGTCCACTTTCATATGATTTATACTTAATGAGTATTTACAAAAAATTTGGAGAACCAAAGACATTATTGCAAGAAATATTAATGCATGGCGTAGCTATTCATTTTGAAAAGACACTTACAAAATTCTCTTTGTCAGAAGATTTTAAATTAAACCAAAAGGAAATTAACACTTTAATTGATAAAAACAAACGTTTTTTTAAACTAAAAAATTACAATCCAGATAAATGGTTTTACAACCATAAGAATAAACCAGCTTTTATTGGCAGGGTAATTGGCTATTTTCTTATAGAAAATTATTTGAAAGAACATAAAGACAAAAAACTTGAGACCCTCTTGAAACTTAGTCCAAATAAACTTGAAAAACTCATTTAACTATAAAAACAGTCTAACTAAGGCTGTTTTTTCATGGACTTTATAAACTTTCAACTAAATTACCTTGACAAAAAGACTTTTTCCTGATATATTCGACTGTTATATTGCTGGGTAGTTCCCAGCTTTGTAGCACAGCCCTCGGGAGGGGCTTCTGGATATGATAAACAAATTCTTCAAGTTGCTCGTTTTCTATCTTCTTCTCCTAAACCTATTGTTCGTCAAGAGAATCCTCCAAGTCTTGACGTACAATGTGGGGAAGATCGATATCTCCAAAATGAACGATCCTCTTCCGAACGAATGGTTCTTTGTCTTTAGTATCGTGGGGGTTCTTCTTCTGATATTTATGAAAGAAAAATGAAGAAGCCCCCTCGGAGAAGAGAACCTCGCCCCCGGTCGGCGCGTTTCGCAAGAAACGTTGCTGACCGGGGGCTTCTGCATTTTTGAATAAAATTAAATTTGTTTATATTCGTTTAATTCATTATATCTGTGTTCTATTGTTAGTTTAATAGAACGCGAATTGAACTAATCTAACGAATTTAAACGAATTCACTATTTACACCCTCCAAACTAAGAACTCTAAACAATGAACTGTTTTGTCCCTTGACTTTTTACCTCTTTTTCCCTATAATCTACCTATTAATTCAGTTATTCTTAATATATAAGTAGTTATGCTTACACTACTCCTTATCGGACCAGCCGTTTTGGCGATTGGTTACGGTATCTTCTTAATTCAATGGATAAACAAGAAGCCAACAGGCTCTGAACGCATGCAAAATATTGCTCGCGCTATCCAAGAGGGCGCCAAAGCATATTTGGCTCGTCAATATAGGACTATTTCTTATGTTGCAATACTAGTTTTCGTAATCCTTTGGGTGTTTCTAGGTTTAAAAACAGGTCTAGGCTTCCTAGTTGGAGCTCTTTTCTCTGGAATCGCTGGTTTTGTGGGTATGAATGTATCTGTCAAAGCCAATGTACGTACTACAGAAGCTGCTAAAAAGGGTTTGAAAGAAGCTCTTGATGTTGCTGTAAAAGGTGGTACTGTTACAGGTCTTCTAGTAGTCGGTCTTGGACTTTTGGGAGTTGCTGGTTTCTATTTATTGACCAAAGATACTGATGCTCTTATTGGTCTTGCTTTTGGTGGTAGTCTTATTTCTATCTTTGCTCGTATCGGTGGTGGTATTTTTACCAAAGCTGCAGACGTCGGAGCTGACTTAGTCGGAAAAGTAGAAAAAGGTATCCCAGAAGATGATCCTCGTAATCCAGCTGTAATCGCTGACAACGTTGGTGACAACGTCGGTGATTGTGCTGGTATGGCTGCTGACTTGTTCGAAACTTATGCAGTAACTGCTGTTGCAGCTATTGTCTTAGGCGCTCTTACTTTCGTAGGTACTACTGCTGGAATTATTTTCCCTTTAATGCTTGGCGCTGTTTCTATCATCGCTTCTATCGCAGGTTCATTCTTTATCAGATTAGGAAAAAAGAAAAACATCATGGGAGCCTTGTACAAGGGTCTTATCATGTCTGGTCTATTTTCAATGGTTGGTTTCTTTTTCCTTAGTAGACATTATGCTGCTGACTTGAATCATACTACTATGGAAGTCTTCTGGACTACTGTAGTTGGTATCGTACTTACTGGTGCTATGGTTTGGATTACAGAATATTACACTTCAACCAAATATGCTCCTGTAAAACAAATTGCCAAATCTAGTGAAACAGGCCATGGTACCAATGTCATCACAGGTCTAGCAGTATCAATGAAATCAACTGCTTTGCCAGTACTCGCAATTGTCGCCGGTATGCTGGTTGCTTATCACTTCATGGGACTTTATGGTGTAGCTATCGCTGCTATGTCTATGCTTTCTCTTACAGGTATTGTCGTAGCAATTGACGCTTACGGTCCTATTACCGACAACGCTGGTGGTATTGCTGAAATGGCAGAACTTGGAGAAGAAGTAAGAAACGTCACAGATCCACTAGATGCTGTCGGAAACACCACAAAAGCTGTAACAAAAGGTTATGCTATCGCTTCAGCGGCTCTAGCTGCTCTAGTATTATTTGCAGATTTTACACACAAACTTGATGCGGAAGGTATCAGTACTGTATTTAGAATCGATGATCCAAAAGTTTTGACTGGTTTGTTTATTGGTGGACTTTTGCCTTACTTATTTGGTTCACTACTTATGCAATCTGTTGGTAAAGTTGCTGGTAGTGTAGTAGAAGAAGTTCGCAGACAATTCCGTGAAATAAAAGGTATCATGGAAGGTCAAGCAAAACCTGACTATGCAAAAACTGTGGATATCGTTACCAAAGGTGCTATTGGTCAAATGATTTTACCAGCACTTATTCCAGTTGTTGCTCCAATCCTTGTTGGTTATTTCTTAGGAGCTGCCGCTCTTGGTGGTTTGCTAGTTGGTACTATCGTTACAGGTTTGTTCGTAGCAATCTCTATGACTACTGGTGGTGGTGCTTGGGACAATGCTAAAAAATATATTGAAGAAGGTAACCATGGTGGCAAAGGAAGCTTCGCTCATCAAGCTGCTGTCACTGGTGACACTGTAGGTGACCCTTACAAAGACACAGCTGGCCCTGCAATCAATCCTATGATCAAAGTAGCTAACATTGTTGCTTTGCTGATAATTGGTATCTTAAAATAAAACACAACAACATTTAAACACAAAAAACACCGCCTAAAAGCGGTGTTTTAATTTATGGGTCTGGGTCTCGACCAAAGCAAAGACCCTTAACCTCCTTTTTATTCCTCCTGAACTTCCTCTGCCAAAGACAGTTTTCCTTCTTCTCCTCCTGACACCAAAGAAAGAGCTCCCCTCGAATCTCCAGAAGTTGGAGAAACAGAGACTGTTTTTTTTCTTTCTTATCATTCCATGGTTTATCAGTCATGCGACGTTTGTAGTCATAAACACACAACAAAGAAACCAAGAACATAAAAAGAGGAAAACCTATCATCTGAATCAGTAAAGCAACGGTACTGTCCAAATTTCACCTCCCAACAAAAAACTACATTAAAAAACCAATTTTGTCAATAATAAAACCCCGCCTTTCGCGAAAGGCGGGGTAATTTTTAAGTTTGGTCCGCGCGTGAGCTTGGACCGAACCTCCTTAGGTTTCGAGGACATTTGTATTTCCCTTTTCCAGGAACTCCACCACCGATTCAGGCCGAAACCCAAAAGTGGCAAGAAGCATCAAAACCCAAAAAAGGGACTCGAAAATACCTAACAGTATTTCAATAATTCCCATGTTTCACCTCCAAAACTAACAATACACCCAAAAAATATTCTCGTCAAAAATATGCAACATAAATCGTGAAACCTATAACATGTCAAAGATTAGTGCCTGCCCGCCGTAGCTTTAGCGAAGGAGGGTTAAGATTCGTGAACATTGACAAAAAGGCTAAACTATGCTATAATACTCCGTTCTCTCAACTGTGAGTGGACTGGCTTTTTAGCCAAAACACAATCTACTTTCGTGAGGTAAAAAGTGCTCACGAGCTATGACGTTTTCTGCGAAATCAGAACCTTCAACAACAACCGTCGCACGGTCATGGCGGCCAAGAGAGCCATCAACCGAGGTGTTGGAGCTCTCTTCGTCAGCATCAACGCCAAGAACCCGGATGATCGGGGACTCGTGCGCCAGGAGCTGATGGATAGTGCCATCGTCAGGTCCTTCCGCGGTGATCTCATCATCGAGGAGGACAAGACGACCTGGACCTGGTGCAATGCCCTCAACCGTGGCGTCGACCTGGCCCAGGAGATGGGGAAGCCCCTCTTCCTCTCCATGTCCGTCGAGGCCGAGATCAGCCAAGAGACCTTCAATCGGATGATCCACATCTTCAACGAGATGTCGGACATCGGAGCCGTTGGGACCTCCTTCTCCGGCTACAAGCTGGCTGAGGAGACAAACGCGTTCGTGCCCTACGATCTGGGTCGAACGTACAAGAATAACCTTCGCAACACCTGTGCGATGTGGCGCACCGACGTGTTCCAACGGGTCGGCAAGTTCGACCCGACCTGCGATGCGACGGGAGGGATGGAGGATACCGACCTCGTCGTCCGCATGCAGGTGGAAGCCGGACTCGACTTCTACGTCCTCCACGACAACACCCTTCTGCTCCTGCCCGGCTACCACGACCAGGCCGTCAAGGAGAAGAGGGAAATCGAGGCTGTTCTGGCCATCGTCGACCGCCTGAACGCCAAGTACAACGAGGCACAGAGGAGGAAGATGATGGGGGTCATCAACTTCCTCTACAGTGACAAACACCCGATCCTCGGCTAGAGGTTCGGCAAGGAGGGTAGGGGCGAATCGTAAAACATTCGCCCAGACTCAAAAACAGCTCAATATACTGGGCTGTTTTTGTTTACAAATATTCGTGATGATTAGTGTTAAGATTCGTGTTCATTGACATTTCCCTCCAAATAAGCTATATTACAGCCACTTTTAAACAAAAATCTGCGTAAATCTGCGTCATTATCTGCAGTAATCCGCGTTAATCAAAGAAGGTATGGAACACAAATCAAAAAAATTAGAAAATTCTCAAATGGAATTTACAGTGACTATCAGTCCAAAAGATTATCAAAAACATCTAGAAACAGCTTCTCAACGTATTTCCAATCGTGTTGCAATAAAAGGCTTCCGCAAAGGCAAAGCTCCTTTTGACATGGTAAAAAAAGAAATGGGTGAGATGAAACTTATGCAAGAAGCTCTAGAAGACATCATCCAAGAAAGTTTTTTCCAAGCTGTTAAGCTCGAAAAAGTAGATACTATCGGTATGCCAGAAATCAATGTTCAAAAGATGGCACCAGACAATGATATCGTCTACACTGCCAAAGTTGCTCTTGTTCCAAAAGTAACATTACCAAAACTTGACGACATCAAAATAAAAAGAACTGTAAAAAAAATCACAGACAAAGATGTCGATGAGACAATTGAAAATTTGCGTAAAATGCAAACCAAAGAAGTCTTAAAAGAAGGTAAAGCTACCAAAGATGACAAGATTGTTATCGATATGAATTTGTTTTTGGATGGAGTACCTATCGAAGGTGGTCAAGCCAATGACTATGGAGTACACTTATCAGAAAACCAACACATCCCAGGTTTCAATGAAGCTCTTATTGATTTGCAAAAAGATGATGAAAAAGAATTCGATCTTCCTTTTCCAGAAAATTATCACAGTCAACAACTTGCAGGAAATACTGGGAAATTCAAAGTAAAAGTAAAAGATGTTTTTACCAAAACTTTACCAGAAGTTGATGAAGCTTTTGCCAAAGCTCTTGGACAAGAAAGTGTTGCCAAACTTCGTGAATTGATAAAAGAAAATCTTAGTCATGAAGCCGAACACAAAGCTGACGAAGTAGCTGAAATTGAAATGTTTGAAACACTTATCAAAGCAAGTAAATTTGATGAAATGCCAGAAGTACTAGTTGACGCTGAACGCAAAAAAATGTTTTACGAATTACGTAGTGATTTGGAAAAACATGGTGTCAGTATTGATCAATATTTACAAGATATCAAAAAAAGTGAAAAAGATTTGGAAGCAGATTTCAAAGCCAAAGCAACAGACAGAGCCAAAGCTTCAGTATTGTCTCGTGAAGTAGCTCTAGAAAATAAACTAGAAGTAAGTAAAGAAGAATTGGATGCCGAAGTAAAAAACTTACGTGAATATTATAAAGAAACTCCAGAATATTTGGAAAATCTAAAAAAACCAGAAGTAATTGATTCTATTCACAACATGCTTCTAAATAAAAAAGTTGTTGCTTTCTTAGCTGACAAATTGGTAGATGGTAAAAGACATATTCATGAAGAACATTCTCATGGACATGCTATGGCAGAAGAAGATCATGAAGATCACACTAGTCATAATCACTAAAAAATATTTGAAAGTAAAAAACGTCCTTATTGCTGAGGACGTTTTTAATTTAGAAATTTTAAAACAATTTTTAAATTTTAAAATATAGAAGCAAAAGAATTAAAATAATGATATTGCTATATTTTTTTATACTACATACAAATATAATTGTTCATTATCTAGCAACGCGCAATAACTTTTTACATGTTTAATCTACTTAAAAAACCTTATAAAAAAGCAAGAGGACGTGTGGCAGCACGTCCTTGTTTTTGGTTTTTATCTCATGTGTTAGTATCGTCTGCCAACGATACTCGATCTTCTCAGCTCTTGATGGGCTGGACGACCTCGAAGACCACCTTCTTGGCACGATCGTAGACCGCACGGATGGTCGCCTTCTCGTCGATCTTGACCTTCAGGCCGTTGTCCACCACCCAGGGGTAGTAAACCGTCGGAAAGAAGTTGTCCTCCGCGGAAGTAGGCGCTCCAAACACGGAATCGTCACGGGTCAGGTCGAAGAACCTACCCATGGTCGGCGTGACGAGGGACTTCATATTCTTCCACGGGACGACGGCCTCGACCCAGTACCGGGTGAGGTAATCACTCCCCGCCACGATCTCGCTCTTGAGCTTGAGGTACTTCGAAAAGTCGACGTAGCGGAAGAGGTACTCACCGATGTTCTTCGCAGTGTCGCGCATCTGGAGAGGGCGACTGCCCACCCCATCCTCGACGAAGACCAGGTCACCAGCGTTCTGCCCCGAGCTCACCTTGACCCGCTTCTTGAGCGGCAAGGTGACCTCGAAGACCTGAGCCTCGACCTTCTTCTCGCTCTTGAACATGCGAGGGGAAGGCTTGACCATCAGCTGAGTGATCTGAATGGTGAGGGCACGGCCGTCCTTGGCCGGGAAGATCACGGCATCGTTGGCCGGAACGTTCAGCTTGATCCAGGTCTCCTCACCACCACCAGCCAAAGCCGACGACGAGAGAAACAAGAACACGAAAAAGCTCAACGCGAGCTTGAAAGGAACCCGCATGGTAAAACCCTCCTAAGGTTTACGGGAAAATGCGACACCGATATGATGCCACACTCTTTTTTCAAAAAACATTTCTTAAAAAAAGACTATGGTATCCTAAAAGGAGGATAAACTAAATTAGCACAAAAAAGACTCTTTTGTCAAGAGTCCCACTTAATATAAAACAATTTATTTATACTTCTATCTCCACTACCTTATTTTTACTCGTCTCACCTTTCACAATCTTAATCTTCGATTTAGCGACTTTATATTCTTTACTTAGTATTTCTATCAACTTCTTATTAGCTTCGCCGTCTACAGGTGGGGAAGTTAGTTTTACCTTCAATTCCGTATCAGATAACTTTATAATCTTATTTAAAGAAGATTTAGGTATTACTTTGATGTTTAGACGCATAAAACCTTTTTACTTTATAACTTTATGAACTTTTAACTTTAAAAACTACTTCGGAAGATCCACACCACCCTTTGACCAAGGGTTACAACGTACTATTCTCCACAAAGTTTTAGGAATTCCCTTTATTAAGCCTTTTTTCTCAATTATGCTATAACCATATACACTACAAGTAGGATAAAAACGGCAATATCCATGTGGATGTCTTTTTTTGAACCAACCATGATCTGGAGACAAAGTCTTCTGATAAAGACGTATCAAGAGTAAAATAGGTATACGTGGTAAATATGTAATTTTGTACTTCATAGAGCCAAAAATTATAATTAGTAACAGTTGTGTTTTGTAGTATATCTCTGTTAACAACTATGTTAATAATGTTGATAAGTTGTTCCAAACAATGCACTGTTTGTAGATAAATTGTGATTTTGTAAAACAGCTGTGGAAAAGTATATTTTATTTTTTAGCTTATTTTAGCTAAAAAACGTAATTAATATAGGCTTTATAACAGTCCACACATAATTATCCACAATTATTAAAGTTATACACACCCACAAAAGGCCCCTTTTCCAAAAATAGTCCCCAAAACTACCTACATATCCCCAAGCACTATTTCTAACTAAAACTAATATATTAAATATTAGCTTATATTAGCTATTTTTTTCAATTAATAACACCTATTTTTTAATTAACAATTATCCACATAGGGGATAAGTCCCTTCAAAATTTGATTTAGTAAAAATTAGAAAGAAAAGCAACAATACTACAGAAACAGATCCTTCTCTTTTTTTAAAAATAAATATATTGGCTTAATTTAGTATAAAAACTAAATTAATAGTTTGGCTTTTTTGAGACAAAACAAAATATCTTCTTCTATTTTGTGATAATCAGCTTCCAAAATAACATTTTTAGCCATAAAACCAATTAGGAAGCCTGACTTTATTTTATTATCTTTAAGTAACAAACGTATTACCTCACGCATTTTACGTCTGACAGCATTACGCTTTACAGCACTTTTACTTATTTTGACTCCCACACTAAAACCGATCTTAAGATCTTCTAATTCAAATTTACGACGTGGATATTTTTTGGGCTCTATCTTCCAATACTTCATTGTCAAACTATTGGCACCAACAAAATTACCTTCTTTAAAAAGTACTTCCCATTCTTTGGTACCACGAAGTCGTTTGTCTTTGGCAAGCATAATAAATAATTTATATAGAGATTATAACACAAAAACCTCGTAGAAACGAGGTGTTTGTTAAAATTATGATAAAAACCAATTAACGTGTCTTTCTGGTACGTTTACCAGTTCTTTCTTCGCTAACAGTCAATTTCTTTCTGCCTTTATCACGACGTCTTTTTAGAACACTGCGACCTACAGCTGTTTTCATTCTATCACGAAAACCATGGGTCTTTGCTCTTTTACGTTTTTTTGGTTGGTATGTTCTTTTTGGCATACTTTCGATTTAAATAATGTAGCTATATGATACTAAATACTAGGTTTTTTGTCAAGGGGATAGACTAACTAGCTATAAAAAGTATATAATACTTTAACTTCACTAAATAAAAAAATCATTTTTACTAAAACAAGCCATTTTTTTGTGAAGATATCCCCACCGTCCACAGCTTTTCCACAAACTGTACACTTTTGGCTATTTTTAGAGCATTTTTCAAATTAACAAAGTGTGTTAAAATAAGAAACATAATATAAATTTTGAAAAGTCTATGACTACTCATGAAATTTGGCAGGCCGTTCTAGCAGAATTTGAATTGTCTTTATCAAAAGCGAACTTTACAACTTGGTTCAAAAATACAGGCATTGCCAATTATGAGGAAGGTAAAGCACAAATATGTGTTCCCAATACTTTTACAAAAAGTTGGCTAGAAAAAAAACATCACTCACAAATAATAAAAATTTTGGAAAGAGTGACAGGTAAGCCAATCAAAAAAGTAGATTACGTTGTGGAAAATATCAAGAACATAAAAAATGAAGAATGCAAATTGTCCGAACAACAACCACAGATTTCTACAATAACAAATCCTCTTTATAATAACCAGAGAAAAAATACTTTGGTTCAACAATTTGGTCTTAATCCCAAATATACATTTGAGACATTTGTGGTTGGAAAAGGAAATGAGTTGGCTCACGCTGCATCTCAAGCTGTTGCTCGTAGACCTGGTGACACTTACAATCCTTTATTTATTTATGGAGGAGTAGGACTTGGTAAAACTCATTTAATCCAAGCCATAGGTCACACGATGCTTGAAACAAATCCTCAAGTAAAAATTCTTTACGTGAGTTCTGAAAAATTCACAAACGAATTTGTTTCTTCTGTAAAAGAAGGTCGTGCCAAAGAGTTCAAAGATAGATATCGCAATGTTGATTTACTTCTTATCGATGATATACAATTCATTGGTGGAAAAGAACAAACTCAAGAAGAATTTTTTCACACTTTCAATGAACTACACCAACAAGGTAAACAAGTAGTCCTTACAAGTGATCGTCCACCAAAAGCAATTCCTGCTCTTGAAGATAGATTACGAAGTAGATTTGAGTGGGGAATGATTGCAGATATTTCTGCTCCTGATTTAGAAACTCGTTTAGCTATTTTACAAAAGAAAGCTCAAGAAAAAGATTTTAAAATAAACGAAAGAATGATTCAATTTATTGCTACTCATGTTCAAAATAATATTCGTGAACTAGAAGGAGCTCTAAACAAAATCATAGCTTATCACGAACTAAAAAACATAGAGCCTACTGAAGAAACATTGAAACATGTTTTGTCCAGTTTCGAAGAACAAAACATGAAAAAATCTCTTACACCAAGAGAAGTTATAAATACTGTTGCTAGTTACTTTGATATATCTATTGATGATGTACTTGGTAAGAGTCGTGAAAAGAAACTAGCTTTTCCAAGACAAATAATAATGTTTTTACTTCGTGAAGAACTGAAACTATCTTATCCAAATATTGGAGATGAGTTGGGAGGAAGAGATCATACTACAGCCATGCATGCTCATTCTAAAATAGAAAAAAATATTGATCTAGATTTGAAATTAAAACAAGATTTAGAAATGATAAAACAAAGATTATATAGTAATGCCGTCTAATAATTTCTTTCATTGTCAAATTCCTCAAGAAACTTTTTGAGGAATCTATCAAAAAAAGAAAAATAAATATCAAAAAACTGTACACAAAACTGTAGATAAACATCAAATAAGACTGTTAACAATAAAAATTAAATACACAGTGAATCCACAGAAAAAATGAACAAAAAAAGTTATCCAAAATCAACCAACATTTTACAACACACATTATAAACAACTACCAACAACAAATTATTGCTCAACAAAAACAAAATAACCACTTTTCCACTCTGTACACAGGCCCTATAGTTTACTACTGGTTATATAAATATATATATACTAATAAAACAACAAACATATGAAATTCACATGCACAAAAGAAAACCTAGAATATTCTTTGAGTCTCGTGAGTTCTCTAGCTAGTAAACATACAAACTTACCAATCCTGAGTAACGTGCTAATAAAAGCAACTGATTCAGGGATAGAAATAAGTTCCACTAACTTGGAGATAGCTATCAAAACACAGCTACGTGCCATGGTAGAACAAACTGGTTCTTTTACCGTCCCTGCAAAAACTCTGACTGACTATGTCCGTCTGCTTACCAACGAGCAAGTAGAAATTAGTTTGTCAGAAAATGAACTCTTGGTAACCTGTGGCAATTCAAGTACAAAAATAAAAGGTTCTTCTGATGAAGATTATCCTATTTTGCCCGAAGTAGAAGAAATAAATTCTTATGTTTTGAAAGTAGACGATTTGAAAAGTGCTATCAGCAAAGTAATAATTGCTGTAGCAAAAAATGAAATTCGTCCGGAACTGTCAGGTCTTTTTTGTTCATTTTTTACTGAAAAATTTGAAGGAATGATTTTGGCAGCTACTGATTCTTATCGATTAGCCGAAGCACGTCTGAAAGTCTCACAAGGGGAAACTAGAGAGGTAAAATGTATTATACCGTCTAGGGTCGCTTATGAGATAAACAGGCTCTTACAAGCTGCCAAAAGCCATGGAGGTGAAGAAAATGTACGTTTTTGGGTAAGTGAAAATCAGATAGCTATTCGCTATGATAATTTCGAGATGACTAGTCGTCTTATCGAAGGTCGTTATCCTGATTATACTCAAATTATCCCAAATGATTTCAAAACCTCAGCTACCTTTCCACTCGACGTCATGGTGAACAAAATAAAAGCTGCTAGTTTATTTACTTCTTCTGGTGTAAATGCTGTTTCTTTTGATCTAAATGTAAAAGAAAAAAATATAGATGTCTCTTCTTCTAGTACACAAGCAGGTGAACATACTTCTGCTATTGATGTAGAAATTGAAGGAGAAGAAAATTCAATATTACTCAATCACAGTTATGTGTTAGATGGACTTTCTCATATGGAAAGTGAACACGTTGTCTTTGGTGTAAATAGCAAAGACTCTCCTTGTATTTTTCGTCCTGAAGGCAAAGATAATTATTTGTATATTGTCATGCCTATTCGTCAGTAATTTTTAAATACTAAATCTTTCCCATCTTGGGAAGATTGTGGTTTTTAAAATTACATTGAAATTTGTTTAAAACAAAAACAATTCCAACTTATCGGAATTGTTTTTGTGGTTTTAATTATGTTTTATATATTAAATAATTTATTATTTAATAAGCAGTTGTTCTTGTTAAGTGATAAGGTCTGTCTTCTGGAAAATCTTTTCTACCTTCTAACCATAAAGAATCATTGATTTGAATTGCTGTTATGTTTGGAAAATTTTCTTGTACTTTTTGTTTGATAATTTCATTGGCCCAGACAGTGTTTGCTCTGATTTCAATTTCTTCCTCACTATTTTTTTCTAATTCAATTTTATTGTCTATCTTGTGACTTAGAGATTCATCATATTCTAAAATACCAAGCCTGCGTAAAACAAAAGGAACTTTATAATCAGCACAAGCTGTAAGTTTGTTTGTATTTTTTATCTGACAAAATTCTTCTCTACAAACTTGAGATATATCATTGATAAGGACTTGTGCTCTTTTATAAAAATATATTTTTTCTCCTTTATAAGTAGCCTCATCTTGAAAAGATGGGAAATATTTTATTAGTAAATCTAATAATTTTTGTGAATCATTTTGTGTTTGCTTTATTAAATTAGAAAAACTTCCTGAAAAATTTTCTAATAAACTTTTTCCTATCTCTCTAACAATTTGCAATCTTTCTTTAAATAAAGGTATTTGTATATTACCTTCCAAAATTTTTGCAAAATCATTTTCGTCTATTTCTGATAAATATTTGGCATCTAAAATTGGAAAATTGTTTTCTAGTGCTTTACCAAGAGAAGTAATCATACAATATGAACCTCCTTTTATTTCTTTGTCTTTGTAAGTTATTTGCCATTTTGGTTTGCCCCAATAAGAAAAATTTATGGAATTAAAAATTAATAGAAAATTTAGAAGTTCTTCTGTTTTTATTTTTGTTAGAGTAAAAGGAGAATTAGCAAACCAGTGAGTGACATTTTTTTGTAAAAAATTATTAGAAAATTCAATTATTTTATTTTCATTTATTTTTACATGTTGTGATTGTTCACTTACAAAGTGACAAGATTCTAATATTTTATTCATATTATTTTTATTATCAATCAATTATAATATAGAGTATTAAATTTGTAAAACAAAACAAAAACCACCGTTTGTACGATGGTTTTTTATTTTTTATTTTATCTCAGTATTCACACTTGTTACACTTATATTATCATCTTGATCTAGAGTTTCTGCTATTAGTTTGTATTGACCTTTGGCAGGAGCTTCTCTCCAGTTTATAATCAACTGATTGTTTATTAGATTTCCAAAATTTGTTACTTCTCCAATCAAATTTTTATTTATACCTTGTTCATAATATAGGGATACTTTTTGGAAACTTTCCAATTTTATTGGTTTGAGTACAATAGCTTTTGGAAAATTGGAAATTTCAATAGAACTATAATCTCCTTGAAAGATGGCTTGAGATTTTACTTCTTCAGCGCTTAAACTGAATTTTACATCTTGATATCTTTTGTTGCCAATATCATCTTCTACAATTATTGTTAGTTTGTGTTCACCAGGACTTTGTTCTTGCATGTAGTAGTGTAAGTTGAAAGGGTGTGATGTCTCTACTCCAACATAGACATCATCTATTTTATAACTTACTTTGGCAACACCTCTTGGTGCACTAAAACGAATATCAGTATCAAGCTGTCTGTCGTACACATTTTGTCCTTCAGTAGGGTACACAACCTCCATACTTGGTATAAGATCTAGACTGTGGGCATCATCATATTCTGTTGGTGGTTCATCGAAGCTAAAATTCCAATCAGGGTTTGCTTCTTTGTTTCTTGTTATCCAATCTTGTATACCTTGTTCCCAAGCTTCATACTGTGGATCGCTAGCTGGATTTTCTGGTGCGTCTCCACGAGGATCATCTTTTTTCACGTAGTAAAGAATAGAATGTGGTTGGATAAAAGTCTTTTCTTCTATATATTCGGCAGGTGTAGAACTTGTTGCAATTTTGCCTGTGGCTTTGTCTACTTGAAGAGTAATTTTACCACCTTCTGATCCTCGGAGTACTGGTTTTTGTGCATCATTTTCTGGTAAAGCTGGGAAGCTTTCAACAGCAGATCCTTCCAAAGCTTGTTTCATATAACTATTCCAAATTTTGGCAGCGACCATACTACCACCAAAACCACGTTTCATAGGAGTATTATCTGTATTTCCTGCCCAGACACCGGTGACAATTGATGGTGTATATCCAATTGTCCAAGCATCTACATAACCATTTGTGGTACCTGTTTTGGCCGCTACAGGTCTACCTGGCAATGTTAGCACTCCACCTGCTCCAAAAGCATAAGCACGTGCAGGATCATCACTCAAAATGTTGGAGATACTATCAGCTACTTTTTCATCGAGCACTCTTTCACCTTTTTGATTTTTCCATTCTTCCAAAACTTTGCCGTTGGAATCTTCCACTTTTAGAATACTATTGATATCGTGTCTATAACCTCTATCTGCAAAAACAGCAAAGGCATTTGTATGTTCAATAAGTTTTACTTCTCCTCCACCAAGAACAAGTGACAAACCAAAGTTTCCATTACTCAAAGTGGTATAACCCATTTTTTCAGAAAATTTTTCTGCACCACCTTCTCCAACTAGATACATCATTTTGACAGCTGGAATATTTAGAGATCCTTGTAGTGCTTGGCGAACAGTGATAGGACCATGCTCTTTCAAATCATAATTTTTTGGAATGTAATCTCTTCCAGAAGAAGCAAAATTGGTAACTGTATCAAAGAGGACTGTGTCTGGTGTATAACCTTTTTCAAACCCTGCGGCATAGACAATTGGTTTGAAAGAAGAACCTGGTTGTCTATTTCCTAGTGTAGCTACATTGAATTGTCCATCTATTGAATCATCAAAAAAATCTTTGGAACCTATCATGGCTAAAATTTGTCCTGTTTTTGGATCGATAGAAACAAGAGATGTGTTGTCGGCATCTGCAGCGGATAATATATCGCCAGCTTCTTCGTCTATTACTTTTTGAGCGACTTCTTGTTTGTCCCAATCTAGAGTTGTAATAACTTTTAGACCACCTGTGTCTACGGTACTTTCTCCATATTTTGAAACCAATTGTTCTTTGACATAAAGAACAAAGTGAGGTGCTTCAATATTATTGAAAGTTTGTTTTATTATCAATTCTTCTGCCTGAGCCTCTTCCATAGCTTCTTTTGTGATGTAGCCTTCAGCTTGCATTCTACTCAATACAAAGTCACGGCGTTTTTTTAGAGCTTCATGATTGTTTAGATATGTTGAAGGTGCTTTTGGTAGACCTGCTAAGGTAGCTGATTCAGCTAGATCAAGTTCACTGACATGTTTACCAAAATAACTTTGGGATGCGGACTCTACACCATAGTTGCTAGAACCATAAGGAATTTCGTTGAAATAAATTTTTAGTATTTGATCTTTGCTATATTTTTGTTCTAGCTTGATAGTCATTACGGCTTCTTTTATTTTACGTAAGATAGAATGTTCATTGGTAAGAATAGCATTTTTGACAAGTTGTTGTGTTAGTGTGGAAGCACCACTACCAATACTTTTTTTGGTGAAAATACCGACTATAATAGAACGTAAAATGGACATAGGTCTAATACCTTTGTGTTCATAAAATTTTGTATCTTCTGTTGCTACTAAACCATTTATTAAATCTTTTGGAATCTTATCTAATTCTACAATTGTACGTTTTTCATCACCAAATATTTCATAGAGAAGATGTTCACCTGTTCTATCATAAATCTTGGTACTTTGAGCTACTGTTCTATCTGTGAGTTTGTCTGGATCTGGTAGATCTTTACTAACCCAAGCTGTAAGTATTGTGAGAAATAAAAAACTAAAAACAGCAACGAAAAGAGAAAAATATATTACAAATTTTTTGATTTTTCTTTTTAGTTCAGAATCTTTTTTGTTTTTATTTTTTTTATTTTTTAAATAGCCGTAGGAACGCTTATTTAGTTGTGGAATAGGCATAAAATTGTTTTCTAAATTCTTAAAATTGAGAGTCAGAAATTTGACAATCAATTGTTGATATTGTATCAGACTATTGACAAAAACACCATATTATGGTACAATAGGGCGTCGGTAAATAAAGGTACTTTGATTATAAGGTATCTTTTTGTTTTAGAGGATTCCATTTCTTTGAAACAATGAATTTTTACCTAAAATAAGCAAAAATATGAAATTTTCTTTCAAAAAAGTGCTAAGTAGACAGGTTTTTGAGGTAAGTATTTCGTTTGTTATTGTTATCTCTTTCTTTACAAGTACTCTATTACCTCAAGTTGTAGATGCTCAAACTGGATTTTTCGCTAATCTTAGCGGAATATTCTCAAAAGATGATATTTCTGAAGAAATTTTAGAAAATTCAGCTCTTTTCCCAGATCTTGAAGACGCTGAACCAAGAAAAATAGTTTATTCTGTCATGACCGCTTACTCTAGTGAAGCTGCTCAAACAGATGATTCACCTTGTATCCCTGCTGATTATAAATATAATTTGTGTGAACATTACGAACAAGAAGGTGAACAAAATAGTATTGCTGCCAACTTTTTGCCTATGGGTACAAAAGTACGTTTTCCAGATCTATATGGTGATAAAATCTTCGTTGTTCGTGATCGTATGAATGCTAGATATGGATATGGTAGAGGAGATATTTGGATGCCTACCAAGGCTGAAGCTATTTCTTTTGGGGTCAAAAGAGTGAAGATGGAAATCTTTTATAGATAAAATTCACGAAAACATAAAAACACTAAAACAAAAAAACAATCCCAATAAAATTGGGATTGTTTTTATTTTGAAATTTTGATATTAAAAACTGTTTGGAAATTAAAAATTCCTAAATTTAGGAATTTTTATAGAGGTACCGGCGAGAATCGCCCCGCCCTTCGCGAAGGGCGGGGGTTGCAGACTCTGCTTTAATTTTAAGTTTGTTTGGAGGTACCGGCGAGAATCGAACTCACGAATAGAGGTTTTGCAGACCCCTGCCTTACCGCTTGGCTACGGTACCATAATATTTTTTACCCAGCTATGATAACACAAAATCTTTTTAATTTCAATAGTTTACAATTTGTAAAGATAATCTTAACAAAAAGTTATATACATGTTATAGTATGCTGTTCCGTTTTATACGGATAAGTACATTACAAAAGATAGTTTTAGTGGAGTTTTTTGTCGGTAGGGGATTTTTGTTTCTTTTTTTAAGATATAGAAATCCCCATTCCGACAGGATAATTCTGTTCGGATTTTACTTTCCAGGGGGAAAGGAGTTTGCCGTGATTCTCAATTTCCGTTTCTTGAGCACTCTCGTGCTCATGGCGTTCTTCGTCCTCGTCTCGGCTTGCCGATCGGGTGAAGAGGATACTTTCAACAAAGAACTGCTGAGCAACTCGGCTACGGTCGTCAAGCAGCCAAAACCTCAGTGGGGAGGCGCCAAGGAAGACCGCGACCAGTGGGGTGAGAGCTCCAAGCCGGAGATGGTTGAGTGCCCTCTCGACCACAATAACCGGTTCAATAAACATTGGGATATGGTGTCCTCTGACACTTGTCTGGCGCGTGTTCGTCATTCTTCCCCCTCCTACCTCAAGCTACAGCAGGAGAACGACGAGCGTGTCAAGTTGGAGGCACAGCAGAAGACTCATGAAGAGCATGAGAAGGCTCGTCGCATCGAAGAAAGGAAGGTGCTCGTAGAGCGTCTCAAGACTTGCTTCGACAAGGAAGATAGTCGTCCTCAGTGGCGACAGGATGTCGAGTTTGGACTTCGTGCCAAGGACGTTCTTCTCGAGGTGCAGTACGACGACTACGTCGACAGCAAGGTCTATCCCTGCTATGACGACGCGAGGCTCTGCGTCAAGGATGTCGAGGGCTGTGAGCTCGTCGAGCAGTCCAAGAAGTACAACCTCGAGCGAGACAAGAACTTCGTCGCGCTTATTTGGAAGATTCTCAACTCCAAGGAGGAGATCGCTCCCCGACAGTTCTGTTGGGATGGATGCTCGGTCTTCTCGCGTGGTGATCTCGCTCGTAAGACGATGGTTGTCATGGAGAAGTACGGGTGGACGCCTGAGGACTTCGGCTCCAAGACCGATGACTTCGTGGTGGCCATCAAGAAGAGTTATCAAGAGGCCTTCAAGTTCGCCACCCAGGACATTGAAGTCGTCTTCAAATGCAAAAAGGACGACCAGGAGGGAGTATTCCTCGACGAGGATTGTCAGTTTCTCGAAACTGAGCAATCCGATGTTTTGTCGGCTCTCTGTGACGAGTTCTTGAGAACGGCTTCCTTTGCTGGGCTGACCTCTGAGCAGATCAGCAAGCTCCATTGTGAGGGTTTTGACGAGTAGATCGTCGACATTCTCCATCTAGACTATCTTTTGGAGGGGAGAACGGTAAACAGTGTAATATCTGTCCCGTTTTCCCATTCCATTCGACTATCTTTTTTATAAATTAGAAAAGATTGAGAAACAAAAAACTGCCTTAAAAAAGACGGTTTTTTGTTTTAGAGTAATTATTTTCTTTGAATTATTATGTCAATAAAAGGTTGAAAAATATCTTAAAATGAGTTATACTGCATCTCACTTATGAATAAGACTTTTTACAAGCTATTGTTGTCTTTGTTGAAGGGCTTGGTTTTTTTGAAGAGAGCCTTGTTTTGGGTACTTGGATTTGTATGTAAGTTTTTACTTCTTATCAATGATTTGTATAAACATACCTTGGGTTTTGCTATTTTTAAAATATTTTTTTATATAAAAAAATATTTTAATAAGTTTCGTTTTTTCAAACAAGAAAGTAAAATAGAATTTTTTGGTCGTAGAGGAACACTACAATTAGCTTTTTTTGTAGTGTTTTTTATTATTATGATTCCACATACTCGTTTGTATAGTAAAGGCTTGGGAGAAATACCTGGTAGAAATTCTCTTTTTTATAGTGTTATTGATCATGGTGATCAAGATTTTTATGAAGATGAAATAGTAAATGTAGATATAAATGCTGGTCAAACGTCTATTGGTATTGATTGGAAATCGGGTAGTGTTTCTTCTCAAGATTTGAAAGAAGCTACAGGACAAAATAATTCAAACCAAGATTTGTTGGCACTCACTTCTGGTGGAACAGCTGTAACCAAACCAACTATAATACCTGGTGCTACTATTGTCTCAAATAATACTAACAATGATACTCAAATAATAAAAAATGGTTCGACAGAAATAAAAGAATATACCGTCCAAAATGGAGATGTGATTGGTGCTATTGCCGAAAAATTTGGTATTAGTGTTAGTACTATTTTGTGGGCCAATAATTTAAATAGTCGTTCCTATATTCGACCTGGACAGGTACTAACAATTTTACCAACTGACGGAGTCACACACAAAGTAGTTGGTGGAGATACTGTTTCAAAAATTGCGAGACTCTATGATGCAGAAAGTGAAGATATTATAAAATTCAATAAATTAGAAGAAGGTGGTGCGGATATTGTAATAGGAGAAATGCTTATAATTCCTGGTGGAGAAAAACAAATAGCCGTAGTTGCTCCTTCTAAAACCACTGTGGTAACTCGTCCTTCTTCTTTTGACAATGTTGTACCTGTTTCTTCTCCGGAGACACCTGCTGGCTCTGGTTATTTGTGGCCAACCGATGCTCGTATTATTACTCAATATTTTGGTCTTACTCACAATGCTATTGATATTGCTGGACCTATTGGTACGAGAATTTATGCAACAAAAGCGGGTAAAGTGATTACTTCACAATGTGGTTACAATGGTGGTTATGGTTGTTATGTTAAGATTGATCATGGTAATGGAGTAATATCACTTTATGGTCATGCTTCAAAACTTCTGGTTAATCTCGGGGACTATGTTACTCAAGGTCAAAATATCATGTTGATGGGTTCTACTGGACGTTCTACTGGTCCTCATGTTCATTTTGAAATTCGTGTCAACGGACGAACGCAAAATCCTTTGTCTTATGTGAGAAAGCCGTAACGTGAGTTTATAAAGTTTTAAACTAAAAACAAAGACCACTATATTATTTAGAGTGGTCTTTTTTTGTGAAAAATAATTTGATTTTAACTTTCTTCCAAAATTATTTTGTTTTGAAAGGTTCCTTTTTCTTCAGCTTTTGATTGTCTTGTTTTTTCTATATTTTCTTTGTCTATATTATACAAATCGCAAAGAGCTAAAATTACTTCTTCTATATCAGCAAGTTCTTCTACATTTTTATCTGTCAAAAATTCTGTGACTTCTTCTTGTAATTTTTTTAGAAGTTTTTCTTCGTATTCTTTTTCATCAGCAATATGAATTTTGTATTTTACTTTTTTATCATCCAAAATTTTTGGAATTTTGTCACGGATTAGTTTGTTGTATTTCATAAAAATTTAAATTATATAAAAAGTATATCTTTATTTATCTTGATGTGTCAAATAAAATTAAACAAACAAAAAAAGAACTTTTTGGTTCTTATATTTTTTATGGGGGTGCCTGCGAGGAAAAAGAAAAGTTCTCTTTCCTCGCAGGACTTGGTTGTTGGTCCCTGTTTAGTTGTGTGTGATCCACTGGTAGCAATACTTAATGATTTTTTTGATGTTAAAAAAACTTTGTGTTATAATCAAATAAATTTTACAAATTAATTTTTTAAGGAGGGCATATGGATAAAAGATTTTTTGTTATAAAAAAATTTTATTTTTTAATTTTGGTTACACTCTTTTTGAGTGTTTTTTTATTTATTAATTTTGTGCGAGGTTCAAATAATGATATTGTCATCACTGAAATTTGTCCGACTGGTTGTGCCAGTAGTGGTGAACAGTGGATAGAAATTTATAACAAAGGTAGTGAAGATGTCGATTTGTCTGGTTGGCGTTTTTGGGAAGCTGAAACTAACCATACACTAAGTATTAGTGTGAGTAGTACGATTCAAAGTTTTGTTTTGTCACCAGGAAGTTACGCTATAATCTCGCAAAATGATATTACATTTTTTGATTTGCACCCAGAAGTTTCAATTTTGGTTTTAGATAGCTCTTGGAGTACTTTAAATAAAAGTGGTGAAGAAATTGGGATAAAAATGGGTAGTGGAGATAGTGAATTCATTGAAAAATTTATTTATAAGTCAATTGAAAATAATTTTTCTTTAGAAAAAATTGATTACAATATTAATTCAACTGACGAAAATAATTGGAAAGAGCATCCTGATGGAAATACTGTTGGAGGAAAGAATTATTGGTTTGTTGCAAATAATGATAACGACACAAATATTGTACCTGTTACCAAAATTATTACCAATGGTACAGATTTTAAAATTGGAGAAGAAATAAATTTTGATGGTAGTCATTCGAGAGATAGTGATGGTCAAATTGTAGATTATAAATGGATTTTCGATAATAATACTTTGGCGACAAGCTCTGTTTTTTCTTACATCTTTCAAACAGTTGGACAATATGAAATTAGATTAGAGGTAACTGATAATGATGGAGCAAAAGCGAGTGATACTTTTAATTTAAATATTTTAGAAGATTCAACTACCTCAACTTTATCAATAGGAACAACGAGTACGGATAATATTTTTTATAATATTGTTATCAACGAATTTGTGAGCGATCCTGTTTTGGAAGAAGATGAGTGGATAGAAATTTATAATAATTCTACTTCAACAATAGATCTAATAAACTGGGAATTACATGAAGGTATCAAAGATAGTACTAGTACAAAAAAAATGAAAACTTTAGATAGTGTTTTGGAGGCTAATAGTTTTCTTGTTATTAATTTTAGTTCTAGTAAACTGAATAATTCAGGGGATAGAATTGTTTTTTATGATGATTTGGGAAATATTGTTGATCAAGTACGCTATGGAGATTGGATAGATCCAGATGATGAAAATTTGGCTGACAATGCACCTGCTACTTCAGATCCAAATGCAGTGGCGAGAATTGTAGATGGACAAAATATAGGAAATAATAAAAATGATTTTGCTGTAACAACTGAAAAAACACAAGGAGAACCAAATATTATCAAAGCACTTGTACCAGAATCAAATAATTCAAGCGGTGGAGGTGGTTCAAATTATACACCAATTAAAACTTACAGTCCGAAAAATATTTTGATAAATGAAATAGTTTCTGATCCTGCCGACGGTGAAGAAGAATTTGTTGAGTTGTATAACAACACTTCAGAAACTATAGATTTAACAAATTGGAAATTATCTGATGGAAGTGAAGCTGATACAATTTTGGATGGAGAAATATTGGCAAAAAAATATTTTGTTGTAGAAAAACCAAAAGGTAGTCTCAACAACGCGGGAGACTTAGTATTACTGACCGATCCTAGTGGACAAGAAATTGACAAAGTTGTCTATGGTACTTGGGATGACGGAAATATTTATGACAATGCTTCTCCTGCCAATGATCCTTATTCACTTATCAGAAAAGTAGAAGGTCAAGATTCTGACAATGATTATTATGATTTTGTAATTACTGATACTATCACCAAAAATGCCAAAAATATTTTTTCGATGAGTGGAGAAGAAAAAAGTTTAAATGAAAATATAATTTTACAAAGTAATATTGTTATCAATGAAGTCTTTCCCAATCCAAAAGGTAGTGATAGTGAAGATGAATTCATTGAACTCTTTAACAAAGGGCAAGAGACTTTAGACTTGAAAGATTGGCAACTATCTGATTCCACTAAGAAAAAATATACTATCAAGCAAGGAATTTTGAAACCAGGTGACTATTTTTTATTTAAACGTTCGATGACGGGTATTGCTCTCAATAATACAGGAGGAGACGAAGTAAAATTATATTCAGTGAGTGGCTCTGTAGTTGATCAAGTTAGTTATCCTGGTAGTGCAGAAGAAGACCTTAGTTATGTAAAAACTGAAGAGGGTAACTGGGTTTGGACGAGCAAAATCACTGCTGGCACTAAAAATATTATTGAAGGAAAAAGTGCTGAACCAATTATTGTAATTGATGCTGACACTGAAGTCGCTGTTAACGAGTGGGTAACTTTTGATGCTTCTGATACTGTTAGTCCTGATGGTAAAAAACTTAGTTTCAATTGGGATTTCGCTGATGGTACTGATGATGAAGGTGCGAGTGTGGAACACAAATTTAGAGAAGAAGGCGTTTACTCTGTAACTTTGAAAGTCGATGATGGCACAAATAGTACTGAAAAACAAATTATAGTTACTGTAAAACTTAGTAGTGATTTTGTAGGAGGTTACAATGGTATAAGTGATGTTTTCAATTTACAAATTTCAGAAATTTTACCAAATCCTACTGGTTCGGACACTACAGAATTTATTGAACTATATAATCTAACTGATGAAACTATAGATATTTCAGGTTTGAAACTTGACGATGAAGAAGGTGGCTCCAAAGCTTATACAATTCCTGATAACACAATTATTCTAGCTCATGAATACAAGGTTTTTGGAAGACAAGATACCAAGTTGGCTTTGAACAACACTAGTGATTCTGTTCGTATTCTTTATCCTGATGGGACAATAATCAATGAAATAAGATTCGATGATGTGGTAGAAGGGGCCTCTTATGTACGTGATAGCGAGGGATCTTGGCTTTGGACTAGTAACGTGACACCAGGAGCTGAAAATTTTGTAGCTGTTGTGCCACAAGTAAAAGGAACTAAAATTATTAAAGGAAAAAGTAACGACATCAAACCTATTATCAACACGACTTTGTCCAAAGTTCGAGATGAAGATATTGGAGACTTAGTCTTTGTGACTGGCACAGTAGCGGTCGAGCCAGGCGTAATGGGAACACAATATTTTTATATTGTAAATGAAGTGGCAGGGGTGCAAGTATATATGTATAGCAAAGATTTTCCAAAATTAGAAATTGGTGATGAAGTTGAAATTACTGGTGAAATCACTGAGAGTGGCAATGAAACGAGAATAAAACTGAAAGAAAAAAGTGATATCAAAAAAATAGGGCATACAGATTTACCACAAGGACAAGTGGTTGAATTGGCGAATATAGGAGAAAGTTTTGAAGGGAGTTTAATAAAAGTAAATGGGGAAATTACTGAAATAAAAACTTCTTATATGTATGTAGATGATGGAACAGAAGAAATAAAAGTCTATTTCAAAGCTGGATCTGGAATTAAAAAAGATGTTTTTCGTGAAGGTGACTTGGTTGTTGTCACTGGACTTTTGCACCAAACTAAAACAGAGTATCAGCTTTTACCACGTACACAAAATGATATTATGAAAACTGGTGTAACTGAAGATTTTGTGACAAAACAAGAACAAGCTAAGAATCAAGATAATGCTGATATGGTCGAAAAATATTTGACTGCGACAGCAGGAGGTGTGACAGCAATATTTTTTGGGTTGTTTGCCAAGAATAGTGGTGGTAAGTTTTGGGAGAAAGTGAGGGGCTTTTTGAGAAAGATTTTTAGTAAAAAATAATTTTATTATTTAGATAGTAGTTAACAATTATTAATTAATAATTAGTAATTATTAATTTTTTCTAGAAGTTTTTCTGATTTTTTGTTATAATATGTTTGTGATTTAAAATTTTTCATGATTGATAATATTTTTATACAAATTTCCGTACTACTTGGCATTACAGTGTCCGTGGCTTTTTTGATGCGTGTTTTGCGCCAGCCTTTACTTATTGCTTATTTGATAGCTGGTATTATTGCAGGGCCGTTATTTTTGAATTTATTACAAAGTGGTGGTCAGACTTTCGATGCTTTGGCAGAATTTGGTGTAGTTTTGCTTTTGTTTGTAGTTGGTCTTAGTTTGAATATACAACATATTAAAAGTATTGGTAAAGTAGCCGTGATTGCTGGACTAGCGCAGGTAATTTTTACAGCATCTTTAGGTTTTCTTATTTTGTTGGCCATGAAGTTTCCAGCTTCTTCAGCTATTTATTTGGCTTTAGCTTTGACTTTTTCTAGTACTATTATAATTGTTAAATTATTGGCTGACAAAAAGGATACTGAGAGTGTATATGGGCGCTATACGATTGGTCTCATGGTTGTACAAGACATTGTGGCTATTTTTCTTATGATGATAATTACTTCTCTTGGTCAAGGTAATAATATTTGGATAGAAATAGGTGAGCTCGTGGGTAAAATATTTATTTTAGTGGGTTTTGTAGGTTTTACGGCTAGATATATTGTCCCAAAAATTTTGCAAAGCGTGGCTAAGTCTGGAGAGTTTCTTTTTATTTTTACGTTGACCTGGTGTTTTGGTATTGCTAGTTTACTTTATTGGTTGGGCTTTTCACTAGAAATTGGTGCTATAGTGGCCGGACTGACTCTTGGCTCATCACCATTTCAATCAGAAATTTCTAGTCGTATTAAGCCTTTGCGAGATTTTTTTATTGTGATATTTTTTATCATTTTGGGTAGTGAGATGGCTTTAAGTAATTTGGGAGATATTTGGTTACCAGGTTTAGTTTTATCTCTTTTTATTTTGATTGGCAATCCTTTTGTTCTTTATTGGGCTTTTCGTTCCCAAAAATTTACCAGACGTAATAGTTTTTTAGCTGGTGTTACCGCCGCTCAGGTTAGTGAATTTGGTTTTGTGTTACTTATCGTGGGTAGAAATTTGGGGCATGTAATGGGAGCAGAATTGGAGGTCTTTACCATTGTGGCGTTGACCACTATTATTGTGTCTTCTTATTTGATTACTTATAGCGAGAAAATTTTTGAATTTTTGCGACCATTATTTAATCTGTTTGGGCCAGATAAGCATAGACAACGAGAAAAAAAACCAGAAATATTTAGCAACTGGGTTTTTGGCTACCATCGTATTGGTTGGAAAGTCTGTGAAGCCTTTTCGGAAAAAAATATGAAATATGCAGTAGTGGATTTCAATCCTGAAGCAGTGAAAACTTTGAAAAACAGAGGAATATCTGTATTTTTTGGGGATGTCAGTGATGTAGAATTTTTGGAGAGTCTTCCTTTGGAAAAAGCCAAGATGATAGTCTGTACTATACCAAGTGCTGAGGATCAAATAACTTTGTTTAAGCACATTAGAAAAATAAATAAGGGAGTGATTTTGGTGGGTAATTTGTATTATAATACTTATTTGGATGATTTGTATGAAGCAGGAGCTAATTATGTTATGATGACTCATTTGTTGGGTGGTAGCTGGATTGCTGAGGTTATCAAAAATAAAACTTGGACAGATAAGACCTTTCAAGATCTTCGTAAAGATCAAAAAGAAGAAATGAAACTTCACTTCACTTCAGGAATTAATGAGACAAAATAGGCTTGTGGAAGGAATAGTTATAAGTATTGACTTTTTATTACATTATTGATATAATTTTCTCGTCTAAAAAAGTCTTATATCTCTTATGTAATTCGTAGCTTTTATGAATTATCCAAAGATATATATGGGCCAGTAGCTCATCTGGTAGAGCGCCGCCCTTGCACGGCGGATGTGGCGGGTTCGAGTCCTGTCTGGTCCACAAGGCTTCGCTACGCTATGCCTTGTAAACTTATTAGTTTATAATATAGCGTTCGGAATTGATTAAGTTTATCAGTATATTTATGTTATATTTTGTTTATATAATAAAGTGTGCTGATGACTCTTTTTATATAGGCCTTACTTCAAATTTGAATAGACGAATAAAACAAAATTCCGATGGTATAAAAAGTTGTTTGTCTAGTAAACAAAAACCTGTAAAATTAGTTTTCTTTTCTGCTTTTCCAAATAAATATATTACTGCTAAGTTTGAGAAGTACTTAAAAACTCATTCTGGCAGGAATTTTCGTGGTAAACATTTTATATAGTTGCTTGCTCGGCAGAGCGAAGCGACGACGAGCCGAGGTAGCTCAGTGGTAGAGCAGTGGACTGAAAATCCTCGTGTCGGGAGTTCAATTCTCCCCCTCGGCACCAGTCTTCGTCAGGAGTATTTTCTCCTGACTACACCTGGTAAACGAATTTCTTTTTTAGAAATAGTTTACGAGGCGTAGCCTGATGAAATCAGGACGAAGCCTCGGAGTGTAGCTCAGTTGGCTAGAGCACTGCGTTTGGGACGCAGGGGTCGAAGGTTCAAGTCCTTTCACTCCGACAAATTTTATAAGAAACTTTCCAAAGATGGAAAGTTTTTTGTTAGACAAATATTTGAAATTGTTATAAAGTTAATGAAAATAATTTATAAATTTTAAAAATATGGATATAGAATTTGAAGCTACGTTTATTGATATAGATTTAGATATCTTTCGTAAAAAATTGAAAAGTGTCGGAGCCGAGTTAATCAATCCAGAACGATTGATGAAAAGAGTTGTTTTTGATCCACCTCAAGATATGGCGGGAGCTTGGTTGCGTGTACGTGATGAAGGTGACAAAATTACGATGAGTATCAAACAAGTTACAGGAAACAAAATCGATGAACAAAAAGAGACGGAGTTAATAATTGATAATTTTGAAGAGGGTGTGAAATTTTTGGAATCAATTGGTGGTAAGAAAAAATCTTACCAAGAAAACAAGAGAGAATCTTGGTTGTATAGAGAGGCTAAGATAGAGATTGATACTTGGCCTGGGCTTGAATCCTTTGTTGAAGTTGAGGCAAAGTCAGAAAAAATGGTAAAAAGTATTTCTGAAGATTTGGGATTGGACTTTTCAAAAGGACTTTTTGGTTCTGTTGAGATTGTATACAAAATAAAATTAGGAATACCTCCCAAAGTTATAAATGATGAAACACCAGAAATAACTTTTGAGAATCCACCATTACAATATAAATAATAATTTTTATATGTCAGACAAAAATACAAAATCATTATTCAAAGAAACCTACTTGTCAGTAATAAAAAATAGTGTTGGAACCAAAAGTTTTCAAAATTTTTATGCTAAAATAAATAATAAAAAACAAGATATTATGAATGGTGGAGAATTGTCTTGTGCTTTTTTTGTTTCTTCAATTACAACTATGTTTGGTTTATCTGCTAGAGTTCACGGAACTGTTGATAATGCTGTAAAAGATTTTTTAAATTTTGGTTGGGTTGAAATTAAAAAACCTCGTATTGGTGCAATTTTAATTTGGGAAGATTTGAATTTTGAAGGAGAGAAACACAAACATATTGGTTTTTATATTACAAAGGATGAGGCCATTAGTAATAATAGTGTGAAAAAAGTTCCACAAAAACACTCTTGGGATTTCAAAGGTAAGAGAAAAGTTGTAAAGATTTTGTGGAATGAAAAATTGAAATAATAATAAAAAAAGATTGAATTATAAATTTAATCTTTTTTTATTTCTTAATTTTATAACACTTAATTTATTATTCCACCTTCGCTCGATACTGCAAAGCTTCCGCCACATGCTCGGTGGCAATATCTTCTACTCCAGCAAGATCAGCAATTGTTCTGGCTAGTTTTAGGATTCTATGATAACTACGAGCAGAAAGATTCATGTGAGTAACAGCTTGTCTGAGTAAATCAATCGAATTATCATTTAGTTTACAAAAGTTTTTGATGTCTTTGTTTTTCATTTCGCTATTTGAACTATAAGAACTATTTTCAAATCTTTTGTTTTGAATTTCTCTAGCTTTTTCTACACGTTCACGAATTTTTTCTGAAGTCTCGGACATTGTGTCACCAGAAAGTTTTTCAAAAGGAACACGAGGTACTTCAACATGCAGGTCAATTCTATCGAGTAGGGGGCCACTGATTTTCTTTCTATACTTTTCTATTTGCAGTGGACTACAACTACAATTTTTATCAGGGTCGCTGGCATATCCACAAGGGCAAGGGTTTTGACTGGCAACTAGTGTAAAGCTCGCTGGGAAGCTCACAGTGCCTTGTGCGCGAGAAATAGTGACCACACCGTCTTCTAGTGGTTGTCTTAGATTTTCCAATACTAAGCGAGGGAATTCAGGAAATTCATCGAGGAAAAGTATGCCACGATGAGACAAAGAAATTTCGCCAGGTCTTGGATATTTTCCTCCACCAACTAGGGCGACAGCGGAAGCAGAGTGATGTGGTGTGCGAAATGGCCTTTGACTTATTATTGGTTTGTCTGGGGGGAGCATGCCCGCCACAGAATAGATTTTGGTGACCTCAATTGCTTCTTTGGTTGTCATTTGTGGCAGTATGGAAGGTAGAGTTCTTGCAAGCAAAGTTTTACCAGAACCAGGAGGTCCTGATAGTAAAATGTTGTGTCCACCGCTGGCCGCAATTTCCAAACCACGTTTGGCAAACTCTTGGCCTTTGACATAAGCCATGTCTAGTTCGTTGACAGGATTTTCAAACCATTCTTCTAGAGAAATGTTTTCCATTTTTTTTATTTCAGCTTCACCTAGAATATGGTTTATTACTTCTGCAAAAGTTTTTACAGGATAAATATTTATGCCATGAATGATAGCAGCCTCTTTAGCATTGGCTTCTGGGACAAAAATATTTTTATAACCTTTGTCTCGTGCGAAAATAGCCAAAGGAAGAATACCGTTGGTGTGTCGCAGAGTCCCGTCCAAAGCTAGCTCACCCACAAAAATACTATCTTGCAAATTGATAGTAGTTAGTTTTTCTGAAGAGACATACATGCCGATAGCAATCGGTAAATCATAAGCAGTTCCTTCCTTACGGACGTCAGCAGGGGCTAGATTGATAATAATTCTACTATTGTTTGGGAAAGAAAGATTGGTGTTTTTCCATGCAGTTCTTATTCTTTCTTTGGCTTCTTGAATGGCCGTGTCTGGTAATCCTACTATTTGAAAACCTGGCCAACTACCTGAGATATCTACTTCCACTTCAATAGGAGTACAGTCTAAGCCCAAAATAGCGACAGAATTTATTTTTATAAACATAAAGAAGTTTATTAGTTGATTGGTTTAATAGATTATTTGTTAATATATAAATTATAAAAAAATCTTCCCTTGCTGGAAGACTTTATTTGAAACTTATCTAATGCCCTCCAGCAAGAAATTGTTTTTTATATTATTTACTTTTTTTATTTTTACTTAATAATAAAACCGCTCCAATTACAATAGTAATATCAGCTAGATTCATGACAGAAGTTAGAACACGAAAGTAATCGATAGTAATAGAAAAAACAATTCTATCAATAAGATTGGAAATGGCTCCAGCAAAGATAAGACAGACTCCTAGATAGAAATGATTTGTTTTGTGTGTATTTTTATTCCACCAATAGGCTAGAGCTAGTAAAATAAGAGGTGTTAATAGTAATATAAAAAACTGTGGCACAGGTAGTCCAAAGGCAATGCCAGGATTAGGGAAGTATTCCCAGCCAAGCCAAGGCTTCAAGAGATAAAAACGAAAACTTTGATTGTGAAAAGCCAAGTATTTGAGAAATTGATCTAATACAAACAAAAAACCACTTAGCAGAAAATATATCTTCAAGTGGTTTGATTTCATATTAAAACTTTGAAAAGCTAATTAAAGCTCTTGAGTGATAGTCTTTTTACAACTAACACAAGAACCAGAAGTAGGTCTTGCACGCAATCTTTTTTCTTCAATAGGTTGTTTACAGTATTTACAAATACCATAAGTACCTGCTTTGATAGATTTCAAAGCCTTGTCTACATCTTTCAATTCTTTTTCAAGTTGTAGTTCTACAGGTTTGTTCGCTAAGTATTCTGTGACTTCTTGGGTGTTTTCGTCCACATCGTCGCCATATTCAGAGTAAGATGTTTCATATTCATCAGCTACATGTGGATCTTTTTTTGCAAATTTATCTAATTCAGCTACTAATTTAGCTCTTTGTTCGGTAATTAAAGTTTCCATCTCTTTGATAAGTTGTGGATCTAGTGTTATTTTTGTCATATTATTTTATTGTTTTTATAGGAAAATTATATAATAATTTAGCTAAAAAGGCAAGAGGGGAAGTTTTATTTTTAATTTTGGCAAAAAAAAAGAGGCAAACCGTGGCCCAAATAGAATTTAGTGGCTGGTGCCTCTAGTAATCCCAATGTGCCGGTATTGTCCAAGCTTCTTAAATACTTTAATTTCTTAAAATACTTAAATAGCTTGGAAAATGCCAGGTAAAACCTGGGATTTTATAGCTTTGACCGCTCGCTGGTGGAAGCCTCTGACAAGTTTCTGTTTAGGAACGCTTGTTATGGTAGAGGACACCTGTTAAACTTTTGTGTTTGTTTTTGGACATTCTCCGAAGAGATTGTCTGGGTGCAAGCAGTGCTCTAAGCTGTGAGAGAGATTCCCACGTGTGTCTTCTTACCGTATATCTCTGATATCCGTTATCGAAGTCTTCATGTTGGAAACTCTTTTGTAATGTTCACAAATATATTATACCATTTTTTTCACTATTTGTCAATAGTGCGGGGTTATTGGCTTAGTTTAGCGTAAAAATAGTATATATTAGCCAAAAAAATGTATAAACTAGTCTATACAATGTTAAAAAGAATGATAACTTGTCCACAAAAGCGAAGAGTTTTCCACAGCTTTATCCACAATGTATAGGATAATCTATACAAAAACTAGTTTTCACTTGTGAAAAAACAGTGGATTTGTTGTGACTTGTTGTATTTTCAAATAGCTTGATCTATGTTTTTTGTGTGTAATACATCTTTTTATTGTTGTTCCCTAAGATTATGTACAATGTATAGGAAAGTCTATACAAATATCAATATTCATTATGTTTGGGATTATTTTTTAAAAAATATTTGTATTCTCCAAAAAAGATAGATAAAATTTTTCATAAAATTTGACTGTTATACACAGTTTTTGAGTCTTTTCCCCAGTATTGTCCACATTTGTATAGGTTTTTGTAGACAAATTATATAAAAACATTAACTTATAAAAAAAAACACCAATAAATTGGTGGGTTTGTAATATTGAATAGTATGTTGTGCAGGTTCCCGCGTCTTCCCTCCTTGTTTTAAGAGTTGACGCGGGTTACCTTGTTTTATCCCAAGTAGAGACCTCTCTTTTTGAGCTTCTCCAGAGTGGTCCAGCCCTGCTTGAAGGCTCTCTGGGTAAACACCTGCCCTAAGCGTTTCAGCTTGTCGGTATATGGGGTCCAAGTAGAGCAGCGAACCCTTTCCTCTTCGTTGACACCACGCATGATGTCGAAACTATTGAGGGGTGGGCGTAGAGGTTGAGCAGGATGGTCTCGCCATCTGCTTTGTTTTCGGGGAGGTGGCCGTGTTCGAAGTAGTCGAGGGCTTCCTCTCAGGTGAGCCACTTTTTCTCCAGTCCGTGCAAGAACCAGCTGATCTGGTTTGTGCCGAGACGTTGGAAGCTCGGCATGATTTGCCGGAGATCTTCAAGAATTCTCTTGAGGATCTGGAAATCCTCACTAGAAATATTCTCGAGATCAGAGATCAGCTGCTCGCAGTCTCGCAAGGTGCAAGCCAGCTGTTGATATGTCCTGTCAATTGGCAATTTCAGTCCTCCTGGTTGCAGTTGCCTTTGCAGCAGCAGTTATCTCTTGGGTCGCACTTGTTGCATTTGGAACAGTGCCGGTAATGACAATGTTCACATTTGCAGGTGAAGCGTTCGTCGATGATAGCTCGACAGTAGAAGCAGGTTGTGAAGTACCATCTCTTTCCACAATTGGGACAAAGACGAGCAGGATAGCCGTCTTTTGTTTCGTCCGATGTGGAAATGTGTCCGCATTCGCAGACGTATTCGTTGGTCTGTCTGTTCAAATTTGTTTCTCCTTTGTAAGTGGACTTATTTTAAGTATAGCTAGGGAAATTGTTAAATGTCAATTTTTTTTATAAACAATGAAGCCCTCTTGTATTTCACAAGTGGGCTTTATCATTGATCAGCAGGACCCTTCGCAGGTGCATTCACCTGAAGGATCACAGCTTCCGCAAGTGGGGCAGTGGAGGTTTTTGCAGACATTACAGACCTTGTTGAGACGTTCGTCTAGATGAGTGTCACAGAGAAAACAGGTAGTATAGTACCAAATTTTCTCGCAACTAAGACAGCGCCTGGCAGGATTACCATGCTTGTAGTCAGCCGTGGTGTATCCTCCACAGTCGCAAATATTTTTTGGATCAATCTTTTTTGCAGGACCTTCTCTAACACGCATTTTGTAGCTCCTTCTTGGGAAGTGTCAAAGAGATACTTTTAGTATAGTACTTTGACATGTTATGTCAATACTTTTGTATAGATTGTTGTAGACAAAGTGCATGAAAACATTTAAACATAAAAGTATCAAAACAATATAAATAAAAATAACAATAAAAAATTTATTATAAATATAAGTAAAATGTTTTTATAATTTTGTTTTCTTGTTCTGGTATTTCATTGTTTTTATGAAATGAAATTATCAACACCTGCCCAATAATAGTAAAAAATGCTATACTACTTTTGTAACAATTAATCTTTTTATATGAATAAAAATATTGAAATCTTGCAAAATTTTAATTTGAAAAACATGCCCAATTTGGATGTGGCTGTGTTGGGAGCTCTGGAACTTTTTATGTCTGCTAAGTTACCAAAGTACACTGTAAAATTCAAAAAACCTTTGGTAGTTGGTAGTGGTAATGCTGCTGTTACTGGTAAGGTTTTGTTCTCTGATAGAGAAGCCGTCTTTGCTGACGAGAGTACTTATCTTGAAAAATTAAATACCATAAAGGGAATAGACGGAGCTATTCTTTTTTCTGCTTCTGGTAGTAAACATGCTATTCCAATTGCTAGAGAGCTAAAGAAACGTGGTATCAAAACTTTTTTAATTACTAACAATGGCAATGCTCCTGCAAAAAGATTTGTTACATCTGAAAATTTTTTTGTATTTCCAAAAAATCGTGAACCTTATACATATAATACGTCTACTTATATGGGAATGATTTTTGGAAAGACTCATGAAGAGCCAGAGCATATTTATAATTTTCTTTTGAAGAAAACTAGTAAAGAATTAAAAAAGAATTTTTTGAAATACGATGCTTTTTATTTGTTGATTCCTGAAGAATTTTCTGCTATGAGTGAGATGTTTATGACAAAGTTTGATGAAATGTTTCAACCGGTTGTATCTGGTAGAGTTTTTACTATAGAGCAAAGCAAACATGCTAAGAGCGTTGTCAAAAATGATAAAGAACTTTTTATAAGTTTTGGTTATGAAAATAAGACTTTTGGTTTGGCAAAAAATAGACTAAATATTACTTTACCAAAACATGTGGATTATGCTGGTTTTATGTCTGTAGTTTATTATGTGATAGGTAATATTCAAGCAAGTCATCCTCCATATTTCAAAAAAGGAATTGTCAGTTATTGTAAGAATGCTTCAAAGATTTTTGGGTATGAGATTAAGCCTATCGTAGAATAAAAACAAATACTTCAGAATAATTTCCCCTCCTAGTAGGAGGGGCTAGGGGAGGTCCACAGAAAATCAAGACGTTTTATTTTACAAAAGACCCCCTCTACCTCCCCCTAATAGGGGGAGAATCATTTTTTAAATTATTTATTATGAAAAAACAAAAACAATTTTTAATTCCCGAAGTCCCAACAATATTTACCATCTTTGGAGCTACGGGAGACTTGATGGAACACAAAATTATTCCATCATTATTTTTTCTTTACAAACAAAAAAGATTACCAAAACATTTGAAAATTTTGGGCTTTGCGCGTCGTGATCTTAGTCATAAAGATTTTCGCAAAAAAGTATTGTCAGTTTTGCAAGAAATGAATTTTGTAAAAAATGAAAAACAGGCAGAAAAATTTTTGGAATTTTTTGAATACGTAAGAGGTGATTTTGCTGATGCTAAAAGTTTTGAAAGTTTGGGAGAAAAAGTAAAAGAAATAGAAGACGTTTGGAAAATTTGTGCTAACAAACTTTATTATTTAGCTGTGCCACCAAACTTCATGTCTGAAATTGTGAGTAATTTGAAACGTACCAAACTTAGTGATCCTTGTGGTGGAAATATGGGATGGTCTCGTGTGATTGTGGAAAAACCAATTGGTTATGATAGAAATAGTGCACAGGAATTGGAAAAGACATTGTCTATTTTGAAAGATGAACAAGTCTATCGCATTGATCATTATTTTGGTAAAGAAATGGTACAAGGAATTTTCAATTTTCGTTTTTCCAACAATTTTCTTGAGTCAGATTGGAACAATAAACATATTGAAAAAATTGAAATTAAGTTACTTGAAAGTATTGGCGTAGAAACTCGTGGAAATTTTTATGATAAAGTTGGTGCTTTGCGTGATGTGGGACAAAATCATTTACTTTCTGTTTTGGCTTTACTTGCCATGGACGATCCTCGTGATGCAAGTGCTGAAAGTGTGCGTGAGATGCGTGAAAAACTTTTGTCACAAATTACTATCATGAATAGTGAGGAAGTAAAAAAAAATACTTTTCGTGCTCAGTACGAAGGTTATGACAATATTGCAGGAGTGGAAAAAAATTCTGAAACAGAAACTTATTTCAAATTGAAATTAAATATTGAATCTTTACGTTGGAGTGATGTACCTATATATATTGAAAGTGGTAAGAAGGTTGGTCCTGCCAAAAAAGAAGTAGTAGTCACTTTCAAAGACCGTGAACCTTGTATTTGGTGTCAGCCGACTGGTCCTGCCAAAAATAAAGTAGTATTTTCTTTTGCACCTAAACAAGAAATAAATATAGATTTTTGGCAACGTAAACCAGGGTTTGAAGATGTACTAGAAAAACGGGATTTCAAATTTTTGCTTTATAAAAAACAATCAAAATTTCCTTATGTGGAGGAGTATGCCAAACTTTTTTATGATGCCATACAGGGTCAACAGCGCTGGTTCATGACACGTGAAGAAGTTTTGCACGAATGGCGTATTGTTGATCCAATACTCAAAGCTTGGGAAAAAAGAAGTGTACCTCTTCATACGTATAAAGTGGATAATAGAGAAATTGTAGATATTGCTGACGACTTTTTCTTAACTAATGAAAAGAATTTCAAAAAAGAAATTGCTATTATGGGTCTTGGTCGTATGGGCGGAGGGTTGGCACAAAATTTGTTGGAAAAAGGCTGGAAAGTGGTTGGTCATAATAGAACTTGGGAAGTAACAGAAAAGTTGGAAAGTGTGGGTTTGACTGGCGCAAAAGAGGTAAAAGAAATGGTGGAAAAATTGATAGCGCCGAGAATAGTGTGGCTTATGTTACCAAACGGTAAACCTGTTGACGAGGCAATTTTTGATAAAAAAGACGGGTTAATAAATTATTTAGAAAAAGGTGATATCATAATTGATGGAGGAAATTCTTATTTCAAGGACAGTGTTGAACGTGCTAAAAAATTGCAAAAATATGGTATTCACTTTCTCGATGCTGGTGTTTCGGGTGGTCCTGGTGGAGCTCGCAAAGGTGCTTGTGTGATGATTGGTGGTGACAAAAAAGTTTTCGCTAGTATTGAAACTCTTTTCAAAGATATGTCTGTTACCAATGGTTACGAATTTTTCCCTGGTTCTGGTGCTGGACACTTTGTCAAAATGGTTCACAATGGAATTGAATATGGTATGATGCAAGCTCTTGGTGAAGGTTTCAATGTCATGAAAAAGTCTAATTACAAACTTGATTTGAAAAAAATCACTAGTGTGTATAATAATGGTAGTGTGATTGAGTCCAGACTTGTTGGTTGGCTTTATGATGCTTTTGAAATTTATGGCATTGATCTCAAGAAGATAAGTGGTAAAGTAGATAGTAATGGTGAAGGTGCTTGGACAGTAGATACTGCCAAAGCAATGAAATTGAAAGCAAAAGTAATAGAAGAATCTCTAAATTTTCGTAAACAATCACAAAAAAATCCAGATTATACTGGGCAAGTTGTTTCTGCTTTGCGGGGGCAGTTTGGGCAACACAAAGTAGAAAAGTGAGGTTAATCTGAAAATAACAATCCTGATATCCGGATAATCCAGATTTACGGATATTTTTCTCCTATTAAGAGGGGGTAAGGGAAATCTTTAGTAAAGTAAAACATCAAGTTCAAATTTACTAGATACTGAGTAAATAAAGATTCAACTATCCGGAAATTCCGGATAACTGAAAATGGCAATAACAAAAAACAATCTCTCAAGATTGTTTTTTGTTATTTATTAAGGAATTTCTTTTTTTACATCGGGATCATTTTTCATATACTTCCATAATTCTTCAAAAAGCAGGGAATGTGTAACAATGAAATTCGTTATCCAGCGTTGTAACGAAATTCGTTCTTTCAGACTCATTTCGTCATTCCTTTTATATTTTAAAAGCTCTTGTTTTTCTCTTTTAACATTGACTAAAAGGTGTTTTTGTAATAGAATTGGTTTGATTATGATTTGAAAAAAGTTATTTTCGTTTTCATTATTTTGTTAGAAAAAATTATTTATATTTAAGAAACCTGCCTGCCGGCAGGCAGGGATCCCTCTGCTTAAGGCTGTTCAGGATGACATAACCCTATGCTATCACTCGCCATCGTCGGACTACCAAACGTCGGGAAATCTACACTTTTTAACGCACTTACCAAAAGTAAACAAGCTGATGCTGCCAACTATCCTTTTTGTACTATTGAACCTAATGTGGGAGTGGTAGAGGTGCCTGATGAACGTCTGCAACCTTTGGCTGAGACTTCCAAAGCTCTGAAGATTGTACCAACCGCGATTGAATTTGTGGATGTGGCTGGTTTGGTGAAAGGTGCTTCAGAAGGTGAAGGACTTGGAAACAAATTTTTGTCTCATATCAGAGAATGTGATGCTATTATTCAAGTTGTGCGTGCTTTTGAGGATGGAAATATTACGCATGTGCATGGTAAAGTAGATCCAAAAGATGACAGTGAGGTAATCAATCTTGAACTTATTATGGCTGACTGGCAGACTGTAAGTAAAAGATTGGATAGAGTTCGAAAAGATGCCAAAGGTGTAAGAGCAAAAGAATTATCCAAAGAGTTGGAACTACTTGAAAAACTTGATGCGCATCTTCAATCTGGGAAACCTGCTAGAACTTTGGAAGATGATGGTTCGTTCGTTGTTGGTGAAGATGAACAATTGATTTTGCGTGATTTGCATCTTATTTCTATGAAGCCACTTATGTATGTGGTGAACATAGAGGAACGAGGAACGGGGAATGAGGAACGAAACTATGATCTTGACGCACCATATATTGAAGTTTGTGCGAAGTTGGAAGCTGAACTTTCAGAGCTTAGCGATGAAGATTCTAAAGATTTTATGGCAGATTTGGGAATGACACAAAGTGGTCTAGACAAATTGATTGTGGCTGGTTACAAACTTCTCAATCTCGTAACTTATTTTACTTCTGGTGTGCAAGAAACTAGGGCTTGGACTGTGACCAAAGGTGCCAAAGGTCCTGAAGCGGCTGGTGTAATTCATACAGATTTTATCAAGGGTTTTATCAAAGCTGATGTGGTAAACTGGAAAGATTTTGTAGAGCATGGTGGTTGGAATGGAATAAAGGGTACTGGTAAAATGCGTCTCGAAGGAAAAGAATATATTGTCGAAGATGGAGATGTTGTTTATTTTCATGTGGCGACATAAAGTGGATTGTGGAACGGGGAATGACATACAGATTACAAATTATACAGATTTACAAAAAAGGATTTACTTACGACCAGAGGGAGTAAGTTTGTATCGGATTAACTCACTCTTTTTAGTCGTGAGTATATTCCACATTATTAAATTTTTTTATGCGAATTGGAGTAATTATCTTACAAGATAAAAAAATATTATTAATGCATAGATTCAAAAAAGGTAGAGAATTTTTTTCTTTACCAGGTGGTGGAGTAGAGGAAAATGAAAGTGTAGAAGAAACGGCAACTCGAGAAGCAAAGGAAGAAACAAGTTTAGATATTATTTTGGGAGAAAAGTTTTTTGAATATTATAATGATTTTGATAAGAGAAAAAACATCGTTTTCTTAACCAAAGAATTTTTAGGTGAAGTAAAGCTTGGTGGGCCTGAAGTAGATAGAATTTCAAAAGAAAATAAATATATGTTGGAGTGGCATGATTTGAGTGAATTAAAAAAATTGAATATTGTTCCAGAAATATTGAAAGATAAATTAGTCGAAAAATATGGAGTTTAAAAAGCTTTTGGAAGAACTAAAGAAATTAAATTTGCCTGTTGAACAATATGCAATATTTGGTAGTGGTCCAATGGCTATAAGAAGTATAAGAGAATCTAGTGATTTGGATATTGTTGTTTTAGATGAACTTTGGCAAAAATTTGTTAGTAAATATTCAACAAAGGAAGGAAACGAAAGTATTATCCAAGTTGGCAACATTGAAATTTGCAAAGACATTTTGCCTTGGCTTGATGACACGGAAGAGATGATAAAGAGATCCGATATTATTGAGGGGTTACCTTTTTTAACTCTAGAAGATACAATTAATTTTAAAACAAAATTGGGAAGGGAGAAAGATAAAAAGGATATAGAACTTATAAAAGAGTATTTAGAAAAAAACTAGCTTGTAAGCTAGTTATTTTTTATAAATTTCCAAATCTCTCTCCCAACAAACTGAGCAGGTCGGTGATAAAGTAGTGATCTTTCACCATTGGCAAAATTTTCAATTTCAAAACCTAGATTTTTTATTTCATCGAGGCATCTTATATATAGCCAGACATTTCCAAACTTGAATTTTGGAATGATGAAAATAACAGTCCCTTCATTTTTCAAAATTTTATAAAAAGTCTTGAAAGTGTTTATATACAATTTTGCTAGTTCATCTGTTTGGTTATCAAGCACAATTTTTGGTTCACGTCCGTGGAGAGGTTTGCCCATGTATGGTTCAGCCACGATAGCATCTATACTTTGTGGTTTTAGTTTGCCAGATAGTTCTGTACTAGGACTTAAAAAAATATTTGTTTTAATCTTCTTTAAATTATCTTTTTCTATCAACCAAGCTACATTTTTTTCACTATCTGCTACGGCTTTTTCACTGATATCACTACCAATAATATTTTTGAAACCAAGAGAAAGAGCTTCGTTCAAAACAGTACCTGAACCGCAAAAAGGATCTAATATTACAGCTTCGGTATCTACTTCGGCTAGATTGATCATAGTTCTCGCTAGTTTTGGTGGGAGCATTCCAGAGACATTGTCGGCCACAGGTCTATCGTAGTCGCGAGCACTAAAGCCTTCGATATCTTGGATATAGATAGTTTTATAAACATTATTTTGAAAAACGGTAAAATGGCTTTTACTTTCTATTAGTTTATTGTGCAAAATAGTTGCGGTATTTTTGGTCTCGACATAGCGGACAGATTTGCCAAGAGCTTTTAATTCTTTTTTGATAGAGATAGCTAGTTTGCTGTTGGTAGGAGAAATAGAAAAATTGATTTTGCCAGTTTCTTGTTTTGATAAATAATCGACGATTATGTTTTGAGGATAACCATCACTCTCTACATGGACTCCGACTTGGATAATAGCCCCAAACTTTTTGGACAATTCTTCGATTTCTTCTTCTGTGGCAATTACGTCTAGAATAAAAAAATCATTTTTGTTTTCGATTTCTTTGTATTCTATTTGGGCGTGCTTTAAAACCGCCAAGACTTCGGCGGTTGAGATATGAGGTTGATGTCCTAGTTCGAATAAATATTTCATAGATGATTTTGATACTATTCTTAGTGTATGGTCTAGACTACAGGTATTTGGGGTATATGTCAATTAGTTACTATCTGTAGTTGTTGCGAATTGTGTAGTAGAAGTAGGTAGTATAAGTGTTTTGTTGAATAAATCACGGGATATTTGAAGTTCTTTAGTATCTTGATTTTTATTGTCCCATGCAGCAACGGCATCTTCATAATTTTTGAAGTTTATTGCTTCAAAATTTTTGATATTATTTACGATAGCTAGGGTATCCAGTTGTCCTAATGTTTTGTAAACATTGTTATAAACGAAATAAGCCGTAGTGACAAAAGTACCTAGAAGTATAAATAAGGAAAATAGATTAACTATTTTTATTTTTTTGAAGCGATTATATTCTCTTGATTGAGGTAGTTCAGGCTTTGTATTTGATTTTATTTTTTTGAAAAAGTTCATAAGAAGATTTTATTTTGTAAATACAGAGGCACTAAAAGACAAAGAAACAGTTTGTTCAGCTGTTTTTGTCCAGCTAAGAGAGTCTATAATTAAGTAAAAAGGTAATTGTTCTAAAGTAGATAAATATTGCAAGCAATCGTAAAAGGTACCTCTAATACTAAAGTTTAAAATAAAACTTTTTTCAGCACCTTCTTGGATGGTTAGGCTCTGTGTTACTTTTTTTTCTATAGCCAAGTCTTCAAGGTTTTGTATAAGATTTATAGCTTCATCTTTTTCTATAATACTTTGTCTTAGCGGGATTACTTTTTCTTTTATAGTGTCTAATTCAGCTATAGATTTTTTTAGAAGTTTTATTTTTTTATATTGATCTTCTGATTTTTGTTCTATGTTTTGGATATCATTTTTTAAATTTTTTATTTGTTGTATGGCAGGTAAAATAACAAAAATAATAATAGTTGATGCTAAAAAAACAACTATCAAAGTAGAGGTTAGTAGCTGTATTGTAGGGTTCTTTTTTTTGTTTGCCATATTATTTGATTTTAGCATCAATATTAAAGGCGATGTTTTCTTTTTTTGTTAAATCAGAAACAGGTGAGTTTATATTGGACAAATTTTCATTTTTATTTAATGCTTCTTGAAAATCCAAAAAATTTTGTCTAGTTTCTGCAGTACCTGAAAATTTTATAGTTTTATTTTTGTAATCAATATTTAAACTAGTTAGTATTATTCCTGGGGGAGTAGAGGATGCCAAGGAAATAATTGTTGGTGTTACAATATGATATTTTGATTGAATATCTACTACCTGTTTAGTGAGATTGTTTATATCAGAAATTTCTTTGGTGGCTGAAGTGTAGTTACTGCTTACGACCACAGTATTTTGGGCAATATTTGTAAAGTATTTTTCTAATAAATTTTGTGAAAAAAGTAAGGTCATTGCTGCAATACTAATACCAATCAAGATCATTTGGAAAAGACTTTGTACAAACTTAAATTGAGCCGTGTGGAGGTTCTTTTCTTGTTTTTTTTTGTTTAGTAAATTTAATCTAAGAGGATACATATTTTTATATAGAGTCACTTTTGGTAAAAGGATTGTCTGCTGCTCTGAGAGCTAGTCCAATAGCAACAGAATATTTGATAGATTCTTCATAAGGTATACCTATCATTTTTTTACTATTAAGATTTTTCCACATTCTACCTGCTTTGCATTCAATGTTTAGTTCTTTTGATAAAATTTTGTCTAACCCTTTTAAGATTGAGCCTCCTCCACACATAGTGATATGAGTAATTTTATTCGTTTCAGGGAAATGACTATAATAAAAATAAATATCTTTTTGGATTTGTTCAAC
>Ga0100380_10000440_pt1 | contig 46259 bp, 50 predicted proteins | sample CryGeymeta201504_FD_80417 | JGI IMG/M metagenome (GOLD analysis project Ga0100380, IMG submission 80417) | Groundwater microbial communities from Crystal Geyser aquifers in Utah, USA - Crystal Geyser metaG 2015-04 | ecosystem: Environmental > Aquatic > Deep subsurface > Groundwater | place... | reverse complement strand
CAAGCCAGGCTACAATTTCCAAAAGGAAAACAACCAAACCACCCCCTGCATCACCTAAACGGTAATCAAATTCAGCGGCAAGTCCGTAAGGCAAGCGTGCAACAATCCCCACCATGATGATGAGCGATATACCGTTACCCAATCCCTTATCTGTAATCCGTTCGCCCAGCCACATGGTAAACATGGTACCAGCAATCAATATCACTACTGCACTAGCCACAAAACCAAAACCATCGTCGATGATAGCAGCTCCAGACTCGTTACGTAGGTTAATGATATACCCGATTCCTTGAACCAGAGTGATTAAAATGGTCAATACCCGCGTGATTTGATTCATCTTGCGGCGACCATCTTCTCCCTCTTTTTGCATCTTTTGGAAGGCAGGTACAGCCACCGTTAATAATTGAATAACGATAGATGCAGAAATATAAGGCATGATACCAAGTGCAAAGATGGAAGCCCTAGAGAAGGCTCCACCCGCAAACATGTTAATCAAACCAAAGATTCCCTGGCTTCCTTGACTTTGAAGTTGCTCCAGCATATTCGGATCAATGCCTGGGAGTACCACGAAGGTTCCCAAGCGGTAGATTAGAAGTAACATCATCGTATTTACAATACGTGTTCTGAGATCTTCAATCTTCCAGATATTGCTAAGGGTTTGGATGAATTTTTTCATTTTAGATGGTTTCGGCGGTTCCTCCAACCTTCTCTATCGCTTCTTTTGCAGTAGCGGTGAAAGCGTGAACCTTGATGTTTACTTTGGATTTCAATTCACCGCGACCAAGAATCTTCACTTTGTCCGATTTTTTGATCACTTTGTTTGCATGCAATGTTGCGATATCGACAGTTTCCATTTTGTAGGTATCGATAAGCTCTTGCAATTTGTCCAAGTTAATTCCGATATATTCCACACGGAAAGGATTTTTAAATCCTCCTTTAGGAACACGACGTTGAAGTGGCATTTGACCTCCTTCAAAACCTGCCTTTACAGAATATCCAGATCTAGATTGAGCTCCTTTATGTCCACGGGTGGATGTACCACCACGACCAGAACCTTGGCCACGACCAACTCTTTTATTATTTTTAATTGAACCTTTTGCAGGTTTCAGATTACTCAGATTCATACCTTAGATATTTTCAACTTTAACCAGGTGATTCACTTTATTGATCATACCTAAAATTTGAGGAGTGGCTTCATGCTCCACTGTATGATTCATTTTTTTCAAGCCTAATGCTTCCATTGTTGCCTTTTGTCTTACAGACCGGTCAATGGTGCTTTTTACCTGTGTTACTCTAACTTTCGCCATCACCTTATCCATTAAAAACTTTGCTCAACTTCACTCCTCTATGTTCCGCAACGGTCCAAGCATCACGCATGCTCACAAGAGCGTCGATGGTTGCTTTTACCACGTTATGTGGATTAGACGAGCCTTTAGATTTTGCCAATACGTCGTGTACACCTGCTGATTCAAGAACCGCACGCATCGCACCACCGGCAATTACACCGGTACCATGAGAAGCTGGTTTCAAGAACACACGGCCACCACCGTATTTACCGTATTGTTCGTGAGGAACAGTACCGTTGATAATTGGCACTTTAATGAGGTTCTTCTTCGCATCTTCAATTCCTTTTTGAATTGCATCGATTACTTCTCCGGCTTTGCCCAATCCATAACCAACGATGCCATTACCATCTCCTACCACTACAATAGCGGAGAAGCTGAAGGTACGACCTCCTTTGGTAACCTTCGCTACCCGTTGTATACCTACCACGCGCTCTTTGAGCTCGAGGTCGCTTTGTTTTACTCTTTTTACGTTTGCAGTTGCCATTGTAATTCGCTTAGAAAGTTAATCCTCCATCTCTTGCACCTTCGGCAAGTTGTTTAACACGTCCGTGATACAAGTAACCATTACGGTCGAAAACCACTTTGGTAATTCCAGCTTGGGTTGCTTTCGCCGCAAGCTCTTGTCCCACTTTGAAGGACTTATCAACTTTGGTTCCGTCTGCTTTATCGATTGCTTCGATGCGGCTATTTGCGGCTACCAGGGTACGACCACTTAGGTCATCTATCAGCTGGGCATAAATTTGCTTGTTGCTGCGGAATACGCTCAAGCGTGGGCAAGTAGCGGTACCACTAACCTTACCTCTAACTCTTGCCTTGATCTTTTTTCTTTTAAATGTTTTATTTCTAATCATGGCCTAATTACTTTTTACCAGCAGATTTACCCGCTTTTCTTCTAATTACTTCTCCTACGAAACGAATACCTTTTCCTTTGTATGGCTCAGGTTTTCTGAGTGATCTAATTTTCGCCGCTACTTGGCCGATCAACTGTTTGTCGATACTTTCCAAAACGATTAATGGATTTTTACCTTTGACAGTTTCTGTAGTAACAGATACTTCTTTAGGAATTTCCATCAAAATACCGTGTGAGAAACCTAAGCTTAGATCAAGAATTTGACCTTGGTTGGTGGCTTTGAAACCTACCCCTACCAATTCTTGTTGAGTTTTGTATCCATTGGCTACCCCTTCAATCATATTATTGATGAGTGAACGATACAGTCCGTGCATGGCTTTATGACGTTTCTGTTCGGTTGGGCGAACCAAGGTTAAAATACCTTCTTCGATAGTTAATGTAAGATCACTATCCACTTTTTGTGAAAGCGTACCTTTAGGACCTTTTACGGTCACGAGATTATTCTCGTCAATGTTTATTTCTACCCCAGCTGGGATATTAATCGGGTTTTTTCCTATTCTAGACATTCTTCTTCCTCCTATCGATTAATAAACATAGCATAAAACTTCTCCGCCTACGTTCATCTGACGTGCTTCTTTATCGCTCATCACCCCTTTTGAGGTAGATACAATAGCGATACCCATTCCATTGATTACGCGTGGTAGCGTATCGGAACCGGAATACTGACGTAGTCCTGGACGAGAAACTCTTTTTAGAGAACGAATTGCCGGAGTTTTTGAAACCGGGTGATATTTCAAGGCGATTTTAATCACACCTTGTGGGCCTTCTTCAGCGAATTTGTAGCTGAGGATATAGCCTTTTTCGAAAAGCACCTTCGTCATAGCCTTCTTCAAGTTAGAAGCAGGAATTTCAACGATACGGTGATTCGCTTTGATCGCATTTCTCAATCGTGTGAGAAAGTCTGCAATTGGATCAGTCATTTGTCTTTTTCTTTTAAATAATGTTTTTACTTCAAATCGATATCCAACAGATTACCAGCTTGCTTTGGTTACTCCCGGGATTTTTCCATCGAGAGCCATCTGTCTGAACATATTACGGCAAACACCAAACTGACGGATATATCCGCGTGGTTTTCCTGTAATTTTACATCTGTTTCTTAATCTAACTGGAGATGCATTTCTTGGCAACTTTTGAAGACCATCATAGTCTCCATCCGCTTTCATTTGTGCTCTCTTGTCAGCGAAATGGGCAACGAGTTTTTCTCTCTTACGTTGCCTTGCTTTCATTGATTCTTTAGCCATGCTTATTTGTTATCTTGGTTTTGAAACGGCATTCCAAACAATTTGAGAAGCTCAAGGCACTCAACGTCATTTTTGGCCGAAGTCACAAAAGTAATATCCATACCGGTAATACGTGGCGTTTTATCGATGTTTATCTCAGGAAAAATAATTTGTTCCGTAACACCCATGGTATAATTACCACGTCCGTCGAAACCTTTTACTTTCAATCCTTGGAAGTCACGAACACGTGGCAAGGAAGTAGAGATTAAACGATCTAAAAATTCATACATACGTTCAGCACGAAGAGTCACTCTTGAACCGATTGGCATGTCTTCACGTAATTTGAAGTTAGAAATCGCTAGTCGAGATTTAGTAGGGACAGCTTTTTGTCCAGCAATCATGGTCATTTCTGACACAGCATTGTCTACCAACTTCTTATCTGCGGTTGCTGCTCCAACACCTTGATTTAAACAAATCTTAGTGATTTTTGGAACTTCCATTACATTCTTGTAATTGAATTTTTCCATCATCGCTTGTTTGATGGAAGTTTCATATTGTTCTCTTAATCTTGGTGCGATCATTTGATTACCTCCCCTGATTTTTTAGAAACACGAGCCAATTTTCCTTCAACACGGTCACGTTTGATGCGGGTAGGATTTCCTTTTCCGTCAACCAACATGAGGTTTGAGATATGAATTGGTGCTTCTTTTTCGATAATTCCACCATTTGGGTTTTGAGCATTTGGTTTGGTATGGCGTTTTACCAAATTCAAACCTTCAACTTTTGCTCTTTGTTCTTTTGGGCTAACCGATAATACGCGTCCCTCTTTGCCTTTGGATTCTCCAGCAATGACTTTCACTTTATCGCCCTTTTTTATATTCAGCTTCACCTCTTTTTTCTTTATCGTCTATGATTACAATACTTCGGGAGCCAATGAAACAATCTTCATAAATTGTCTTTCACGCAACTCTCTAGCCACAGGGCCAAAAATACGTGTTGCTCTTGGCTCGTCGTTTGCGTTCAACAAAACACAGGAGTTGTCATCGAAACGGATATAAGATCCATCTTGTCTTCTCACTTCTTTTTTTGTGCGCACTACTACGGCTTTCGCTACGGTTCCTTTTTTAATACCTCCTGAAGGCATCGCGTCTTTTACAGTCACGACGATTTTATCTCCGAGAGAAGCATAACGCTTACCAGAACCTCCGAGAACACGAATGCAAAGAACTTCCTTTGCTCCGCTGTTATCAGCTACTCTGAGTCTTGATTCTTGCTGTACCATCGTTCTCTATCTTATTTAGCTCTTTCAATAATTTCAACAAGTCTCCATCTTTTGCTTTTGCTCAAAGGACGGGTTTCCATCAACTTCACTACGTCGTTGATATTGCACTCGTTCTTCTCGTCATGAGCATAGAACTTGGAGGTCTTCTTTACGAATTTCGGATACTTTGGATGCTTCATTTTGCGCTCCACGGTCACAATAATGGATTTGTCCATCTTATTGCTAACCACCTTTCCGACGATCTCTTTTCTTACGTTTCTTTCCATGTTAGTCTGTATCTCAGCCATTCTTCCTCGCATTTAATTCCGTGAGGTAGCGCGCGATAACTCTACGAGACGCTTTTAACGTCATTGGGTTTTCCAGTGGCGACACCGCATGGTTGAATTTCATTTTAGTATAGAGAGTTCTTTCCTCTCTGAGCTTGGCAACGATTTCCTCCGTGGTCAAGTCTTTTATTTCTTGGAATTTCATATTCTTACTCTCCTACGTAATCGTGTTTTACAACAAACCGTGTAGCTACTGGAAGTTTTTGTGCAGCTAAGCGTAATGCTTCTTTTGCAATTTCCATTGGTACACCTTCCGCCTCGAACATGATGGTTCCTGGTTTAATACAAGCAACCCAATATTCTGGAGCACCTTTACCTTTACCCATCCGCACTTCTGCAGGCTTCTTCGTAATTGGTTTGTCCGGGAAAATCCGAATCCAAACTTTACCTTCTCTCTTCATATAACGGGTCAGTGCAATACGCGCTGCCTCGATCTGGCGAGAGGTTATAAAACTGGGCTCCAGTGACTTTAGTCCGAATGTACCAAAGCTGATCTGGTGTCCTCTGGTTGCAACGCCTTTGATTCTACCTTTTTGCTGCTTCCTGAATTTTGTTCTTTTAGGCTGTAACATCGCTCAACAATTACTTATTTATCGTTTCTTCTCTTTCTTCTTCTACCTCCGCGATCTGCAGCTCCGCCGCCACCACGAGGTCCTCTTTCTTCCTTCACACCGAAGTTAGGAGACAAGTCTCTCTTGCCATATATTTCACCTTTACAGATCCATACTTTCACTCCGATTTTACCGTATACCGTTAAAGCTTCAACGATGGAATAATCGATATCAGAACGCAGGGTATGCAATGGAGTTCTTCCTTCCTTATAGGTTTCAGAACGTGCCATCTCAGCTCCATTCAAACGTCCAGAAATCTGGATTTTGATACCGGCAGCTCCCATTCTCATGGTTGCAGCGATAGATTGTTTGATTGCACGTTTATAAGAAACACGCGCTTCTAATTGGTTGGCGATAGACTCCCCTACCAAACGCGCATCTAATTCTGGTCTTTTGATTTCAAAGATGTTGATCTGAACTTCCTTTTTCGTCAGTTTCTTGATCTCTTCTTTAATTTTATCTACTTCAGATCCTTGCTTACCGATAACGATACCTGGACGTGATGTATGAATGGTAAGGATAATCCTTTTAAGAGTACGTTCGATCACGATACGCGCTACACCTCCCTTAGGGATACGTGCATTGATGTATCTTCTGATTCTATCGTCTTCCACCAGTTTCTCAGCGAAATTCTTGCCGCCGTACCAGTTGGAATCCCAACCTCTGATGATACCAAGCCTAAAGCCAATCGGATTTACTTTCTGTCCCATATTATTCGTTATTCGCAGCTGCTGCTTTGCTATCTACTACAATCGTTACGTGGTTGGATCTTTTGCGGACCCTATGTGCTCTACCTTGAGGAGCTGGGCTGATTCTTTTCAGCATACGCCCTCCGTCAACAAAAACTGTTTTTACAAACAATTCGTTTTCTTCTGCTCTCAAGCCTTCATTCTTTTGTTCCCAATTGGCAATTGCAGAACGAAGGAGTTTCTCAACGTATCCAGCATACATTTGTTTCTGGCTAAATTTGAGCATACTCATGGCTACATCTACCCTCTTGCCTCTGATTTGATCTGCCACCAAACGCATTTTACGCGGCGACAAAGGGCAATTATTCAGTTTAGCTACTGCTTCCATTTCTTATCTTATTACTTAGTTGGGTGAGTTTTAAACGTTCTTGTAGGAGCGAATTCGCCCAACTTATGACCCACCATGTTTTCCGTTACGTAAACAGGTATGAATTTATTACCGTTATGAACAGCGAATGTATGTCCAACAAAATCTGGAGAAATCATAGAACGTCTGCTCCACGTTTTAATCACCGATTTTTTCCCTGAATCGTTCACTACAGACACCTTCTTTTCAAGCTTGATGTCGATAAATGGGCCTTTTTTTAATGATCTTGCCATACCTTATTTTTTCCTTCTTACGAGGATATATTTATTCGATGCTTTTTTCTTGTCACGGGTCTTAGCTCCTTTAGCCAATTTACCGGTACGTGATCTTGGGTGTCCTCCAGAGGAACGTCCTTCACCACCACCCATTGGGTGATCGACAGGGTTCATAGCCACACCTCTTGTACGTGGTCTTCTTCCGAGCCAACGTTTGCGACCTGCTTTTCCTGAAATCTCTAAGTTATGCTCAGAGTTAGAAAGCTGTCCCATAGTAGCCATACAAGTGGCTAGAATCATACGAGTTTCACCTGAAGGCATTTTTACTACTGCAAAACGGCCATCGCGGTTTAACAATTGCGCATAGCTACCAGCACTACGGCAAATTTTTGCACCTTGACCTGGATTCAGTTCGATATTATGAATCTCAGAACCCAAAGGAATTTCAGAAAGAGCCATCGCGTTTCCTACCTCTGGAACTACTCCTGTTCCAGAAAGAACGGTCATACCTACTTCTAATCCTTTTGGCGCAAGGATATATCTTTTCTCACCATCTGCATAAAACAACAAAGCGATAAATGCAGTACGGTTTGGATCGTATTCTATAGCATTAACAATTGCCGGTACTTGATGTTTATTCCGTTTGAAATCAATCATACGGTATTTTTTCTTGTGGCCTCCGCCCATGTATCTCATGGTCATCTTACCTGTATTGTTCCTTCCACCGCTTCTTTTCATCGGTGCAAGAAGGCTTTTCTCAGGAGTTGATGCCGTGATTTCGCTAAAGGTATTTGCTACCTTAAAACGAGTACCCGGAGTCATTGGTCTTAATCTCTTTAATGCCATCTCTTAAATATTTTCGAAGAAATCGATCTTCTGTCCGTTCTTCAATGTCACAATTGCTTTCTTATAGATCGCTGTACGTCCACTTGTGAACCCAGAAGTTTTTGTGTACTTCTGTTTTGCTTTTGGTGCCATAACCATGGTATTGATAGAGGCTACCTCAACGCTGTATACTTTCTCGATCTCAGCCTTGATTTGATCTTTGGTTGCATCTCTGTCAACAACAAATCCAAATCTTCCAAGTTTATCGGAACTAGCTGATTGTTTTTCTGTAATCAGGGGCTTCTTTAACACGCTCATCTTATTTGCTTAAAATGTCATGAATTATTTTAACTGAATTCTCAGACAATACCAGGTTACGGGTATTCAAAATCTGATAGGTGTTCAATTCATTGGCCACCATGATGCCGGTTTTTGGAAGGTTTCTTCCTGACAAGTAAACATTATTCTTATTGTCAGAAACAACCATCAAAGTTTTTGTTCCAGCTACGTTCAAGTTCTTCAAAATGCTGATAAACTCTTTTGTTCTTGGGGTTTCTAGGTCGAAATCTTCAACGATAGTTACCTCATTATTTTTAAGTTTATAAGCCAATGCTGAAGCACGAGCAACTTGTTTCAATTTTTTGTTCAACTTGAAACTGTAGTCACGTGGTTGCGGACCGTGTGCACGACCACCACCTTTGAACAATGGAGATTTCATAGAACCTGCACGAGCTCCACCAGTACCTTTTTGTTTCTTAAGTTTCTTGGTAGTACGAGCTACATCCGCACGGGCTTTCGCTGCGTGGGTACCCTGTCTTTGATTTGCAAGGTATTGCTTCACGTCAAGGTAAATGGCATGATCGTTAGGTTCGATGCCAAACACATTATCCTCGAAAGAAATCTTTCTACCGGTTTCTGCGCCTTGAATATTTAAAACGTTCAATTCCATCTTATTTCTCCACAATTACGAATGAACCTTTTGCTCCAGGGATAGCGCCCTTAAGAACGAGAAGATTCTGTTCAGTTATCACTTTCATCACCACAAGGTTGGTTTTCTTCACACGCTCACCACCTGTTCTTCCCGCCATACGCATTCCTTTGAATACGCGTGAAGGCCAAGAAGCCGCACCGATAGAACCTGGAGCTCTTAGTCGGTTATGCTGACCGTGAGTAGCCATACCTACCCCTGCAAATCCGTGTCTTTTAACAACACCTTGAAATCCTTTACCTTTCGAAGTTCCAACCACGTCAACAAACTCGCCTTCAACGAAAATGTCAACTTTGATTTCGTCTCCTACCTTCAACGAATGCTCAGCATCCGCACGGAAGTTTCTGATTTCAGTTACCATTGCTTTCGGCTCACTGTTGCTTTTCGCAGCATGTCCTCTTTCCGCTTTGGTTGTATTTTTAAGTTTTTTATCTCCGAATGCGATTTGGATGGCATTGTATCCTTCCTTCTCTCCATTCTTCAATTGTGTAATTACACATGGGCCTGCTTCGATAACGGTACAGGCTACATTTTTACCCTCTGGGGTAAAAATGCTGGTCATTCCGACCTTTCTTCCAATAATACCTAGCATGTTCCCTAAACTTTAATTTCTACGTCAACGCCACTTGGCAATTCTAGTTTCATCAGCGCATCTACTGTTTTCGAAGTAGAGCTATAGATGTCAAGAAGTCTTTTGTAAGAACAGATTTGAAACTGCTCTCTAGCCTTCTTATTAACGTGAGGAGATCTTAATACTGTGAAGATCTTCTTCTCTGTCGGGAGCGGGATTGGACCGCTGATTACAGCGCCCGTGGCCTTCACCGTCTTAACGATTTTTTCAGCAGATTTATCCACCAAGTTGTAATCGTAAGATTTTAATTTAATCCTAATTTTCTGACTAACCATTGTCGTTATGCGTTAACCTCTTTACCTTTTAAGTTCGTTAATACTACTTCCGCGAGATTCTTTGGTACCTCAGCATAATGCGAGAATTCCATTGTCGATGTCGCTCGTCCAGAAGTGATGGTACGTAATGTAGTAACATATCCAAACATCTCAGCCAAAGGAACTTTAGCTTTAATTACCTGGGCATTACCACGTGTATCCATACCTTCCATTTGACCTCTACGTTTGTTCAAATCACCCATTACATCTCCCATATTTTCGTCAGGAGTGATTACCTCTACTTTCATGATTGGCTCAAGAAGAATAGGGTTGGATTTTCTTGCTGCTTCTTTGAAACCAATTTTTGCAGCTAGTTCAAACGATAGCGAATCAGAATCGACCGCGTGGAAGGATCCATCAAACAGACGCACTTTCATTGCATCCATTTTAAATCCTGCCAGAACTCCATTGTCCATAGACAAACGGAATCCCTTTTCAATCGCTGGGAAAAATTCACGAGGAACAGATCCACCAACGATTTCATTAATAAACTGGAGGCCGGCATGTCCTTCATCTGCTGGACTTAATTCGAACTGAATATCAGCGAATTTACCTTTACCACCTGTTTGTTTTTTATAGGTCTCACGGTGTTGTGTTGATCCCGTGATTGCTTCTTTGTAAGCAACCTGTGGAGCACCTTGGTTACACTCAACTTTGAACTCACGTTTCAAACGGTCGAGGATAATTTCCAAGTGAAGCTCACCCATACCTTGAACGATGGTTTGTCCTGTTTCCTCGTCAGTAAAGGCGCGGAAAGTTGGATCTTCTTCGGTCAATTTAGCAAGGGCCATACCCAAACGATCTACGTCGGCTTGTGTTTTTGGTTCAATTGCTAAACCAATTACAGGCTCTGGAAAGACCATTGACTCTAACACAATTGGGTGTTTTTCGTCGCAAAGGGTATCTCCGGTTTTGATATCTTTAAATCCAACAGCTGCACCGATATCTCCAGCACCAAGGCTTTCAATCGCATTTTGCTTGTTGGCATGCATTTGAAATAAGCGGGAAATACGCTCTTTATTTCCACTGCGTGTATTCAACACATAAGAACCTGAATTCAGCACACCTGAATAAGCACGCAAGAAAGCCAGACGTCCTACATAAGGGTCGGTAGCAATCTTAAATGCCAAGGCAGCAAATGGTTCTTTGTATGATGGCTTACGAAATACTTCAACACCGGTATCAGGGTGTGTACCTCTGATACTATCACGCTCCATTGGGCTAGGCATAATTTCCATAACCAAATCAAGCATGGTTTGAACTCCTTTATTTTTAAAAGAAGATCCGCAAACCATTGGAGTGATTTTCAAATCGATGGTGGCAGCACGTAAAGCCGCTAAAATTTCTTCTTCAGTGATTGAGTTTGGATCCTCGAAGTATTTCTCCATCAAGGTATCATCATACTCAGAAACAGTTTCAAGCAATTTCTCTCTCCATTCTTTCGCTTCTTCTACCATATCAGCTGGAATAGGAATTTCTTGGAATGTCATTCCTTTTGTTTCCTCATCCCAAATAATTCCGCGGTTACCAATCAAATCGACCACCCCAGTAAAGGTATCTTCCGCACCAATAGGCAACTGCAATGGAATTGCATTACCTCCAAGCATGGTGTTTACTTGTTTGCACACGTTCAAGAAATCTGCTCCTGAACGGTCCATTTTATTTACGAAACCAATACGCGCAACGCCATAGTTGTCGGCCAAACGCCAGTTGGTTTCTGATTGTGGCTCAACACCATCAACCGCAGAAAACAAAAACACCAAACCATCTAATACACGAAGCGAGCGATTTACCTCTACGGTAAAATCCACGTGACCCGGTGTATCGATAATATTTACATGGTATTGTTGATTCTTATAATTCCAAAATACAGTTGTAGCTGCAGAAGTGATCGTGATACCACGCTCTTGCTCCTGAGCCATCCAGTCCATAGTAGCAGCGCCATCATGTACTTCACCAATCTTATGGCTAACCCCAGCGTAATACAGGATACGCTCGGTGGTCGTAGTTTTACCGGCATCAATATGGGCAGCAATCCCAATGTTCCGCGTAAATCTTAAATCTCTATCCATTTTGTTTGAACCTTGCTACTTATTAAACTCTAAAATGCGAGAAAGCTTTATTTGCCTCAGCCATACGGTGAGTATCTTCTTTCTTCTTAACGGCTGCACCCTCCCCTTTTGAAGCGGCAATAATTTCTGCTGCCAATTTCTCTGGGTATGATTTTTCGTTTCTTCTTCTGGAATAATCAATCATCCATTTCATCCCTACAGCTACTTTACGCTCTGCTGGAACCTCAATTGGAATCTGGAAAGTCGCTCCACCAACACGACGGGCTTTCACCTCTACCGCTGGCATCACGTTATTCAATGCTTTTTTCCAAACATCAATTCCACGCTCCTGAAGTTTTGCTTCAACTAGATCAACCGCTTCATAAAAAATACGGAAGGCAACGGTCTTTTTACCGTCGTACATCATGTTATTTACAAACCTCGTTACCAACACATCATTAAAACGTGGGTCAGGTGTAAGAATTCTCTTTTTAGCTTTGCTCTTTCTCATCTTAGCTACTCCTTATTATTTCTTCTTAGCTGCTTCTTGTCCTGGCTTAGGACGTTTCGCGCCGTATTTAGACCTTCTTTGTCTTCTTCCTTCAACACCAGCTGTGTCAAGGGCTCCACGAACAATGTGATAACGCACACCCGGTAAGTCTTTTACCCTTCCTCCACGTACGAGTACGATAGAGTGTTCTTGTAGGTTATGACCTTCTCCTGGGATATAAGCATTTATCTCCTTTCCGTTCGTCAAACGTACACGCGCTACTTTACGCATTGCTGAGTTTGGTTTCTTCGGAGTGGTGGTATACACACGTGTGCAAACTCCTCTTCTTTGTGGGCATGAGTTCAACGCCGGTGATTTACTCTTATCAACTAGCGAAGTGCGCCCTTTCCTTACTAATTGCTGTATGGTTGGCATATTTTTCCTGTAACTTCCTAAAATTTAAGGACGGCAAAGGTACGTCTAATTTCAATAAAACCAAATAGGTGCGAGAAAAATTTTACCATCCTTTTAAGGACTGAAAATCACACACAAACCATTTATGAATTGTGATTTATGAATTGTGATTTAAGAAGTAGGATTTGGAAAAGTGATCGGGTTGACGCTTCCTCCTTCAACGACGAAACTTTTTCAACAAAGCCAGAATCTGCTCGCGTGGAGTTTATAGAAACCCTTTGCCGTTCGGTCCGGAGGACCAGAACGGCTTGCTAGTCGTCGAGGCTTAAATTCTCCTCATCTCCTCACTCCTCATCTCCTCACTACTTCTTCGCCTTCCCTCTTCTCCCCTTCAGTGCAGCTGCAGATTTCTCCATAAAATCCACCGCCTCTTCGTAGGTGATTTTAATAGCGTCCTCATGGCGTGCCTTTGGAATCTTGAAGTTGTCCTTACCTTTCTTTAGATAAGGTCCCCAGCGACCGTTTAAAACCTGCAGGTCGGTATCCTCATCAAAAACCTTGATAAGCTTCTCGGCGTCGGCTTTTCTTTTGGCAAGAATAACCTCAATCGCTCGTTCTTGATTTATTTGATATGGGTCGTCCTCTTTTGGGATGCTATAAAAGGCCTTTTGATGCTGAACATACGGACCAAAACGACCAATAGCCACTTTCATCTCTGTCCCTTCAAAATCACCAATCATCCTCGGCATTTTAAATAAATCTAATGCCTCTTCTAAAGTTAAGGTTTCCATACTCTGTCCTGCTCGCAAGCTGGCATAGGTGGGTTTCTCTTCCTCCGACGGTGGGGCAATCTGTGCAAAAGGACCATATCGACCCATACGAACGGTAATTGGTAAACCGCTTACGGGGTGCGTACCCAATTCGCGCTCGCCTGTTACTCTGTCGGCCTCATCAATCGTTTTATCTACCGTCTTATGGAATGGCCCATAAAACTTCGTGAGCATATCCGTCCAGCTTTTTAAGCCTTCCGCAATCTCATCAAACTCCTTTTCTACATTGGCCGTGAAACTGTAATCCATGATTCCATCGAAATGCTCTACCAAGAAATCATTGACTAAGCTGCCAATATCAGTAGGGAAAAGTTTTGATTTTTCTGCCCCGGTATTTTCAGTAAGTGTGCTGGTTTCAACTTTTGCGTTTTGTAAAATCAACTCCTGGTAGTTGCGTTCACGACCTACTCGGTCTTCTTTCACAACATACCCTCTTTTCTGAATCGTAGAAATGGTTGGGGCATAAGTAGAAGGACGACCAATACCTAGCTCTTCGAGTTTCTTCACCAAACTTGCTTCTGTATACCTCGGAGCGGCACGGGTGAATTTCTCTGTCGCTGTGATGCGCTCCATTTGAAGCAGGTCTCCAGCCTTTACATCAGGCAGTAATCCATCGTCGGCATCTTCGTTCTCTTCATCAGTTCCTTCTAAGTATACTTTTAAGAAACCTTCAAACTTGATCACCTCTCCGCTTGCCAAAAATTCCTTTTCGCTTGCGGTGCTTGACCCAATTGCAATATGAATGACGGTCTTCTCTAATGCCGCATCACTCATCTGAGAAGCTATAGACCTTTTCCAGATGAGGTCATAAAGTCGTTTATCTGATCCATCCCCAGCAATACTATGTTTATCAAAATAGGTTGGACGTATCGCCTCATGCGCTTCTTGTGCGCTGGCGGTTTTGGTATTGTACTTTCTGGTCTTTGAAAATTCTTTGCCGTAAGCTTTTTCGATTTCATCCTTGGCGGCGTTCAATGCGAGCTCCGAAAGGTTGACACTATCGGTACGCATATAGGTAATATGACCCGCTTCATAAAGTTTCTGAGCAACGGCCATGGTCTGCGCCACAGAGAAACCTAGTTTTCTACTCGCCTCTTGTTGGAGGGTAGATGTGGTAAATGGTGCGGCTGGAGTTCTTTTCCCCGGCTTGGTTTCAACCCGATCCACCGTGAAATCAGCAGCAGTGCAGGCCTCTAAAAATGCCTTGGCTTCTCCTTCTGTTTTGAAACGCTTTGGCAGCTCGGCTCTAAAATGTTTATTCTCCTTTGTATCATGGAATATAGCGATTACCCGAAATGCAGAATCTGCATTAAAGTCGGTAATTTCTCTTTCACGCTCTACAATTAGGCGCACAGCTACTGACTGCACACGCCCTGCCGATAGGGAAGGTTTTACTTTCTTCCATAATACGGGCGACAGTTCAAAACCCACAATACGATCAAGTATACGTCGTGCTTGTTGTGCATTGACTAAGTCTTGATTGATAATTCGCGGATTTTCAATTGCCTTTAAAATTGCCGGCTTGGTAATTTCGTGGAAGACAATTCGTTTTGTTTTGCTATGATCCAGCTTGAGTACTTCCGCTAGGTGCCAAGAAATAGCTTCCCCTTCGCGGTCCTCATCCGAAGCCAACCAAACAACTTCTGCTGCTTTGGCTAATTTCTTTAATTCGGCGACCACCTGCTTCTTATCGTCAGGTACTTGATAAATAGGCTTAAATCCATTTTCAATATCCACCCCATTATGCTCCTTTGCCAAGTCTCTAATATGACCATAACACGATTTCACAGTAAAATCACTACCGAGAAAACCTTCTATGGTTTTAGCCTTAGCTGGAGACTCCACAATCACAAGATTCTTTGCCATAATTCCAGTTTATAAAACAACAATTGCCGGCAAATAAAAGATTTAATCCTTTAAAACCGGCAATCGTATTGTCAAAAGCGTGTAAAGATTTAATTCGTCACTACTAATTTTTGGGTCAATTTCTGACCGTTAAGCAGTGATTCAACCATATATACGCCTGATTTAAGTCCTTCAATATTCAATTTTACTTCTTGCATCCCAGGTTCAGTATGAAGGGCTGCCTCACGGTGTACTTCTTTCCCGCTCATATCTAAGATACGAACAGAAAGCGAGCCTGCTTCATAGGTTTCCATACTCAACAGAGCCGTTCCATTTGCCGGGTTAGGGTAAATACTCGCCGTCGTATTATTGATGGATTCTCCTATGGAAGAAATTGAACCAATATTAATATTATCGATATACAAATTTCCACCCTGTTCTGTTACCGCTTCAAAACGGAGTAAAAGGTTTCGTTTGCCAATATAATTTTTCAGATTCACCATATGATTTTGCCATTGGCTTGAGGTAGGAACAAAATTCGGGGTTCCAGTTGTTCCCGTTTCCATTTGTACCCCTGCACGCTGATAAATTAAAACCCAAGAAACGCCACAATCGTCCGAAGCATAAACACGGATTCGATCAATCGAGCTCGTTTCTAATTTCGCATAGGCTATGTCAAAATTTAAAACTGGATCTTTTATCACCACCAAGTCCACTGGCATCATATTCATGCGAACGGAAGTGTTTGTTGGTGTGCTCGCATTGATTTGAACTCGAGCCGAACGCGATCCATTTGATGCAGCAACGCTTACGGGTTCCCAGTTTACAGAACCGTTAGTACTGGATAAAGTCCATCCATTTGGTGGAAATGTACTTTGCTCAAAGCTTTCGGCCAGTGGTGCTGAGGTTGTACTTATCGCACCATAAACAGCAACAATGGAATCGCGGGTGATTGTTGAGGAACCAGCAGAATTTTCTACTTTTAATGTCACTTTATATAATCCGGCATTGGCATACGTTACTGTCGGGTTCATGGCATTTGAATTGGCAGGTGTTCCTCCTTCAAAAGTCCAAGTATATTTCGTCGGTGTACCATTAAAGTATAAAGCATTAAAGCTTACATCGTTTCCTTCACATACCGTTGCGCGCATATTCGTCAAGTCAGCCACTGGAGCACAGGTTGATGCGGGAAAAAGGATACCTGTATAATCAGCATTGGCACTTGATACCAGAAAACTCCGGTAAGCTGAAATTACAGATACCATTACGTTCTTTTGCCCTTGTGTGAACATGTTCATGCAACTTCCATTGGAGTAATCCATGTAATTTTCTACCTGGTCAGGAAGGTCGGGATTATCATTGGTACAGGTATTTGCTCCAATAGAGCACCCTGAACTGGATTCTTTTACTGGTGGTGTATCTTGAATCTGCTCGCCCCAGCCTGGAGGGTTGCAACCACCTTGGAAGGTATGTAAGAGACCTAGCCAATGCCCAATTTCATGGGTGGCCGTCCTTCCAGCACTATTCGTTTTTGCTGTTCCGATTGAGCCTGTATAATCAGCACGCAATACAATTCCATCTGTCGTTGGCTTAGAAGCTCTATCCCATGGAAATTGAGCATAACCCAAAGTGATAACACCAGGATCATTGCTGCTATTTTTGATTGTTTTCACTACCCAAACATTCAAATAACGATCGCTTGGCCAATATGATACCGCTTTGACATTATCGCGGGCTTCGTTAGTGAGGGTTGAATAAATACGAACAATTCCGTCGGTACAGTTCCCTTGTGGATCTTTTCTCGCCAAAACAAATTCAATTTCGCAATCTGCTGCAACTGACTTAAAAATGTCGCGGGTACTGGATGCATCTGCATTTAAACGACGAAAGTCCTCGTTTAGGATGCGCATTTGATCTTGGATTTGTTCTTTGCTGATATTCTCTTCGCCGTATTCGTGTACGACATGAAATACAACCGGAATGGTATAAACCGTTTTCTTTTTGTTGAGCGGAGGTGTGATGCTTGCCGAATTGGCCACGCGGATTGCTTCCTTCGCACGAAGAAAAGCAGCAGGATCTTCCTGCTCTAAGTTTTCAAAATAATGGTCATCATTCAAACATTGAGCTGAACTTGTCTGACTCATATTGGCACTAAAAATACCCACTAAAAAAGTGGCGCTGAGAAGTATTCTTTTCATTCTAATGAGAGTTACGCTATGGCGCGTGTTTTATTTCTATACTATTTCTGACTTCAATTTACCTTCCATTCTTGCTACTGAACAGCAAACTGCTGCATCACCAGTTACATTCACGGCTGTGCGGCACATATCCAAGATTCGATCTACTCCCAAAATGAGAGCAATTCCTTCTACAGGGACATTCACACTATTTAAAACAATCACCAGCATAACAACTCCTGCTCCAGGAACTCCGGCAGAGCCCACTGAACTAAGTAATGCGGTAAGAATTATGGTTAACTGTTCCAATAAAGTCAAGTCCATATTAAAGACCTGAGCAATAAAGACAGCGGCGATGGCTTGGTAACATGACGTACCATCCATATTGATTGTTGCACCAAGGGGTAAAACAAATCCAGTTATTTCTTCATCTACCCCTAATTCCTCTTCACAGTTCTCCATATTCACGGGTAAGGTGGCATTCGAGGAGCTGGTTGAAAAAGCCAATAGTTGAACCGGACGCATCTTCCTTAAAAAGTCCCAAACATTCATCCGAGCTACGAACTTCACCAGGCCTAAATAGGTAATAACCAGATGAAGAAATAAGGCCAATAGCACGGTAAATGAATATACACCTAAGGCGGAGAGCAGTCCCAAAATCTGGGATGGATCATCCTTGGCTAGATCGACAATCACTGCACTTAACAGAGCAAATACTCCCAAAGGAGCAATAATCATTATCAGGTCTACAATTTTCATGACGACCTCATTGGCACTGTCCATTAGCTTGACCAATGGCGCCGACTTTTCATTCGGAATGAGGGTGATAGCGATTCCCAAGAAAACGGCGAATATGACGATTTGAAGCATATTGCCATTGTCACCCGCGGCCTCAATCACATTGCTCGGGAACAAATCAACAAGCGGTTGCAATGCCGGACGATTCTTGACTTCCTCAGCCGTTTTGGTCTTTTCCAACATTTGTTCCTGATTTCCCTGCATGAGCATGTCGCGGGTTTCTGCAGAAATCTGTTTCCCGGGTTGTATCACATTAACCAGTACCAAGCCTATGGTTATCGCTATTACCGTAGTCGACACAAATATTCCAATGGTCTTGCCCCCTATTCGGCCGAGCTTACCAATATCATTTAGGCTGGCAATCCCAGTAACCAAGGAGGTTAAAATCATAGGGATAGCAATCAGTTTGAGCAAGTTCATAAAAATGGTACCGAAGGGGTGGATATAGTCTTTGCTAAACCCAATCCAAGCCGTTCCAAGGTTCACTGCGGCAATTCCCCAAGCTAAACCGAGGATCATACCGAGCAATATTTTTACATGTAAGGGTGTTTTTTTTATCATAGTCGCGCTTGCTGCATCATCATTAAATCTATCAAAACCAAGGCCGTCATTGCTTCTACAATGGGCACTGCTCTAGGTACCACACAAGGATCATGACGCCCTTTTGCTTGTAGGGTAATATTTTCACCGATACGGTTCACGCTATCTTGTTGGATGCGAATGGTTGAAACAGGTTTAAAGCCTACCCTAAAAAAAAGTGGCATGCCCGAACTTATTCCTCCCAACACCCCGCCAGCGCGATTTGTTCGTGTTTGTATTGTTCCTTCACTGCTCTCAAAGGCATCATTAGCCTCAGATCCCTTCATGCTGCTCAAGGCAAAACCCTCTCCCATTTCAAAGCCTTTCACTGCATTGATGGAAAACATGGCATGGGCTAATTCAGCCGGAAGCTTCTTAAATTGCGGTTCGCCCCATCCTGCAGGAACCCCTTTGGCGACGCAAGATATTATTCCTCCCAAACTATCACCCAATTCTTTTGCTTCCAATATCGCCTCGCGCATGGCTTCAGCCGCCTTCGTATCCGGACAACGTACCTCATTACTTTCAATCAAAGAAAGATCAAGAGATTCAGGTGCCAACTCACTTTTCACCGAACCTACTGACGAAACATAGGCTTGGATACTAACTCCCTTTGATGCCAATATTTGCTGGGCTATTGCTCCTGCACAAACCCAAGGTGCCATGGTACGAGCAGAACTTCTCCCGCCACCACGGTGATCACGGATACCAAACTTCTTATCTAGGGTATAGTCGGAATGTCCAGGACGGTACACCTCTTTCAAGTCATCATAATCCTCACTGCGAGAATCCTTATTGGGAATGGTAAATGCGATTGGAGCACCAGTGGTTTTTCCTTCAAATAATCCAGAAAGGAAGGTGGGGATATCGTGTTCAGTACGACTTGTGCTTAGCGCAGATTGACCCGGTCTGCGACGGTCCATTTGTTTCTGAATGGCCTCAAAATCGAGTGTTATTCCTGCCGGAATCCCGTCAATAACGGCTCCAACAGCGGAGCCATGACTTTCCCCAAATGTGCTAACGCGAAACAATTCCCCAAATGTGTTGGCCGGCATGCGGCGGCGAAGATAATACGATTTTTGCGAGGTTGCGAGGTTGCGAGGATTCGAGGTTTCGAGGTTTCGAAGTTTCCACTTGGCTGTTATCCTATTCAAATGCTAAATTCGTCTAAATTCTTTCTATGTTTCAAGGACCATTTCCGCTTTTAGAAACGGGTCGTTTGGTATTGCGAGAAGCCAATGACAGCGATGATCATTCCGTACATTTTCTTCGAAATGATTCAGCCGTAAACCGCTATGTGAAGCGGAAAGGCTCCAATTCACTCGATGAAGCCGCGGACTTTATCGCACGGGTTCGGAATAACTTTACTGATCAAAAAGGAATATACTGGTGCATCACACAGAAAGATGACGACACCATGATTGGCTCCATTTGTTTTTGGAATTTTTCGGAGGATATGCGATCTGCTGAGCTTGGTTACGACTTGCATCCTGATTGGCAAGGAAAAGGAATAATGGCGGAAGCTTTGAGAGCTATACTTTGGCAGGGGTTTTTGAAATTGAAACTTACTTCAGTCTCCGCCTATACCCAACACGATAATGTTTCATCCATACAACTTTTAGTGCGTCATGGTTTTCAGCATGATCCAAAGCTTATCGACGAAGATAACTGGAAGAACAAGGTATTCTTGATGGATAGATCAGCTTATTTTGAGCATATCCAACAACCAAAATCATTGAAGCATTTTTTAGAAGTCGCCAATGCGGTAAAGGCGCTACCGTATGGAAGAACCACTTCGCGTGATGATCTTTCCTTGGTTCTTACGGAAGGCAAAGGAAGTTGCAGTTCAAAACATGCCTTTTTAGCGGATATTGCTCATAAAAATGGACTAAAGCAGGTTGACTTGGTTTTAGCCATTTACTTGATGGATGAGCGGAATACACCAGCTATTGGGAAAACATTAGCAAATAGCGGTATACCTTGCATTCCAGAAGCGCATTGTTACTTAAAAATAGAGGGCAAGCGTCATGACTTCACCCATATAAATGCAGACATCACGGCAATTGAACCGGCCTTGGTTTCTGAGCTCATTATCCATCCCGAGCAGGTGAATACTTTTAAAATCGACTACCATAAAGATTATCTGAAAAACTGGATATCTGAGCATAAAGTTGACTTGGATTTTGAGAGCCTTTGGAACTTGCGCGAGGCCTGTATCAACAAACTAAGTCAAGAATGGGGTGGCAATGATTGAGCCTCAGGCAGGATTCGAACGAATGCCCAAGTTCTCCAATTCCACCCAATAATTGGGAAATGATTTTTTTACCGATTCCACTTCCGTCAGACTTATCCCCTGCTGAGTTATTGCTAAGAGCGCAAAAGCCATCGCCATGCGGTGATCATCGTGGGTATTCAACGTTTGAGATGATCCTTTTATTGAACCTGATTGTTCCCAATGTCCATTCAGACTCTCCAGTCTAGCACCAAAGACGGTGAGCATCTCCGCCAATACTTCATCCCTTTTGGATTCTTTGCTTTTTAATGATTCTAGTCCAGTCCAATTGACGTTTCTTCCTTCACTCAAGTAATAGATCACCAAAGCGGGTGCAAGGTCTGGGTAATTAATGAGGTTGATGCTTAGCTCATTTTTATTCCAGGCAGGTTCATGGTAACGGATACGAAGTCCGTTCCCTTCCGCTGTGCTCACCATACCTTCATAGCGCATGAGGTTTTCAATAATTGCATCGCCTTGGACAGAAGTTAAACTGAGGTTCTTGAGCAGAATACTTCCTTGTTTCCTGATGGCTTGGGCCGCATAGAAAAATGCAGCTGAACTCCAATCTGCCTCGACACTTAGCTTATGAGGTGAATGCATGCCGGGAGAAATGATTAGTTTATCCTCATCCATAGAACAAGAAACCCCCAACTTCTTCAATGTGGCAAGAGTCATCTCCACATAAGGCCAAGAGGCTTCTCTATCCGTAATTTTAAGATGGATGGTTTTCTCCATAAATGGGGCAATCAATAATAGTGCAGAAGCAAATTGGGAACTTTTGGCCATGGAAATTTCCCAGCTTGTCGCATGAAGTTTACCGCCGTTTATTTGCCAAGGTCCATTCGTATCCTCTCCCAAATTGATGATTTCTGCCCCTATGGTTTTTAAACTATTGATGAGTTCCTGCTGTGGTCTTTCCATCAATCGTGGGGCACCTTTCAACAGAAACTTCCCCGGCATCAGGGAACAGAGCGCCAACAAGAAACGTAATTGGGTACCCCCGTCTTGGCAGTCTAATTCTAGTTCCTCCTGTTTATTTCGCTCCTTAATTTGTTGAAGACACTCTTTCAATACTTGCGTATCTCGAGCGGCAGAGAGGCCTTCAATCTCAAATGCATAACCCGACAAAAACTGAAGTATGAGTAAGCGGTTACTCTCACTTTTTGAAGCGGGCAAATTTACCTCAACATCTTTTGAGTGGGCTGTATAGTCGAGTGAAATACCCATCAATAGCGATAACTTATTTGACAAACAAAACTACGCGGTGCGCCAATATCACATGGACGTGAGAGCACTATGGCGTTAAAAACATTATTGATGGTCCCCGTTATTTTCCAATCTGCATTGATATGGAAAAAAGCACGCAGGTCGACAATATGACTTCCTTTATTATTCTCGGCATAGGATTCTTTCACACCGTTAATTATGAGGACAAAAGCTTGGTCAATTGCTTCGTATTTGCTCGTATACCGATAACTTGCTCCTAAACCATATCGGGTTCTTTCCCATTGCAAATCCGCCTTGATCAAATGGCGGTTTCTGTATTTTAATATTTTACCTGAGGTATCTGTGCTGGAACTCTTATAAGTTAAGGGAACTCCTGTTGTATAGACAAAGTCAGGTTGTAAATTTTGTGGGTCTGCATAAGTGTATCCAAGCAGAACCTTGATGTCATTTTTCCTCCAAGTTCCCCCACCTGTCAGTGAAATTTCGGCACCTTGAATGAGGGTCGGACCAACGTTTATTGACTTAAAACCTAAATCAGTAGGAACCCATGGTCCAAAAGTGAACTCCATCATATTCTCAAAATACATGCGATAGAAGGCTATATCGGCCATAAACTTCAAGCCTGACTTCGTTTGAAAACCTTGGCGCAAACCTATTTCCATCGAATAACCTGACTCAGGCTTTAAATCTGGATTAGGGTAAATATTGACTGGCCCTGAATTCGTTCGGATAAAGGATTCCGAAACTACGGGGAAGCGATAGCCTTGTCCAAAACTAGCGCGCGCGAAGGTCGCTTTTGCTACGCGGAAATTCACCCCGGCTTTAAATACCGGCTTTCCTTCGGCCTGTTGTTCCATTCGGAAATGCTCATAGCGGGCACCAGCACTGAGGTTCCATCTACCTTTTTTGAAATCTCCTTGCACATAGGCAGCCTGATTTTGCTGCACCTTGCGACCCTGAAACATGGTAGCAATCGTTTCTCCATAAACGCTTACCAACCCAGTATTAAATAGAAAACCTTTAGATTGAAGTTGCTTCCACTTCACTCGGTATTCTGTATAAATCGACTTGGTGGCATTGCTCTGATCCGGCTCTCCATCCAACTGTTCGATGGCGTTTTCTACGTCATAAAAACGCATTTGCAGAAAATGTTCGGTTTGCGTTCCATGGTAATTCAGGTAAGGGTCTAGATTAAAGCGACGGGAACTATTTAATCCATAGCTTGAACCTCTGCTGGTATAGGCAGAATCATAGTTTTGCCATAGTAAAAAGCTTCCTGTTTTCCCATAAAGCAAGTTGGCATTCAGTCCATAATTCCATTTTTTGTCTTTGCTAAAAAACCGGGTTTTTCCGCTTGCTCGAATGCGTTTATCTTGATCGCCCATTCTGTAGCCTTCATCAATCAAACCATTGACAGACAGCACATACTGAAAGCGCTCATACCCTTTTCCATAGAGAATATGCCCACCCGATTGTGTGAGAAATTTCTCCGAGGCTGGTTTCCAATTCCAGCTCGACTTGGCGGGTTTATCATAGACTCCAGCATACATTGAAGCGGAAATCAATTCTTTATTCCCTGGCCAAGCAGTTCGAATATTGATTACTCCATTCAAAGCAGAGGATCCATATAAAACGGAGGAGGAACCTTTGATAACCTCTACTTGCTGCACATTTTCTATTGGAAAAAAGGACCAAAGAGCCTGTCCGGTTCCAGCTGCCAACATAGGCATATCATCCACCAACACACTTACCCTACTTCCTGTACCGTAACTCCACCCACTGCCTGAACGAATATTGGCTTGTCCATCTGTACTGGAAACGCCAGGTACTTGCTGCAAGGTATTTTGAATGCTCGTTGTGATGCGGTTCTGAATCAGGTAAGGCTGAATCGTGGAGATACTTACCGTGGTCTCTACCTCGCGTTGGCTCTTTTTTCCTGCACTGACCACCACCGGTTCTAAAAACCGTGAACTTTCCTTCAAATAAATATTCCAGTGTTCCACTTTAGTATAGGCAGCAGAATCAGTGGTCAATTTCACCGTTTCATATCCAATAAAAGAAACACTTATGGTACATATAGAATCCGGAATAAACAGTTCAAAAAATCCATCTTGATTTGTAATTGTTGCGAATTTCGGGTTCAAATAAATACTCGCTCCTACTAAAGGCTCCTCTGTTTTTTCATCGTAGACATACCCTGTAATTTCCCGCTTTAGCATGTTTTCATGTTGAAGCTGAGCCGACGAGAGAAGGATGCTACAGCAACTAAATATACACGTCAAGAGTCTTTTCAAAAATCCGTAATTTTGAAACGCAATATACCTAGTCTATGAAGAAATTAATACTAAGCCTCACAATTGCCAGCATTGCGCTTGGCTCCTTTGCCCAATCATGTTCCCCTGACGCAACCATTACCAACCCGGGCACCTATCCGAATCAATTGCCTGCGGGAACCTCTGGGGCCTATTACGAAGAAGTGGTTCAATTTAATATTCCTGCTGATACGAATGTTCAATTCAGCGGAACTACCGTTAATGCCGTTATTGACTCCATTAAGGTGACCTCCTTAATGGGATTACCTCCTGGCTTAAACTATGGATGTAATCCGAGTACCTGTGCACTTCCTGGCGGCAAAACTTCCTGTGGAGTGATTTATGGCGATATTGATGGATCAGCCTCGGGCACCTATAATTTTGTTGTTCCCATTATTATTTATGCGCGTATTGGAGGAGCCTTTCCACTGCAACAACCCGATACCCTCTTTTATCTTTCTATGGATGTAAATGCACCAAATAGTGCAAAAACCATTGTTCCAAATACCTTAATGGCCTACCCTAATCCTGCCGGAAACACCTTGCATGTAACCTTGGCTCATTCAGCCGCTGAGGCAACAATTAAAGTATATGATGGACAAGGTAAAGAGATTGAACTTCCTTTTACCACCCAATACAACCGCATTGATTTGCAAACTGAAACCTTGAGCAAAGGCATATATTATGGTGTGGTGCAAGACGGCGCCAATACCCACCGCTTTAAGTTCGTTAAGAGCTGAGATAGATTCGAAGCGCTTCCTGAAATTCAGGATACTGAATCCGGATATCGTAAACCGCGTTACCCACTGAAGTGAGGAGGGTGCAGTTTACATTTCCGGATTTATTTTTTTTATCCCCTAGTGCGTAGTTCCAGATATGCTTTCCTTCATCCAAGGATAAGGGTGCCTTAGGAAATAATCCCAGAAGCGTTTCTCGAATATGAAGGATATCCTCATGGGTCAGTCCTGTCTTAGCTGAGACAATGGCTTCCATAAACATACCTGCCGCCACCGCTTCTCCATGTAAGAGGTCTCTCCCCTGCTCCAAACAGAAAGATTCTACCGCATGCCCCAAAGTATGTCCGAAGTTTAATATTTTACGTCGCCCTTTTTCATGCGGGTCTTCTTCGGTAATGCTTCGTTTAATTTCTACTGACTTTTCAATCTGTAATTTGATGCGCCGTTTATTGAGGGTGCGCAATTCTCGCCAGTAATCTGCGTCTGCGATAAGTCCATGTTTCAGCATCTCGGCATAACCTGCCATAAAATAGCGTTCAGGCAAAGTATCGAGCAGCTTCGGCTGAATAAAAACCATAGCCGGTTGAGCAAAAACGCCAATCATATTTTTATAGATTCGGTAATCAATACCGGTCTTCCCCCCAATGGAGGCATCCACCATGGCCAATAGGCTGCTTGGCACTTGGATAAAATCTATTCCTCTTTGGAAGGTCGCAGCACAAAAGCCCCCAATATCACCTATCAAGCCGCCACCTAGGTTAATTAATACTGAATGTCGATCCGCCCTACCATGCAGAAGGGCATCCCAAATGTCGGTGCATGTGTCGAGGTTCTTATTGATTTCTCCTGACTCAATTTGAATTTCTTGGTACTTGATGTCGGCTAACAATGGCAGGCAATGTTCGGCAGTATTTTCATCCACCAGCACAAATACCCTCGAATACTTCTTCGACTCAAGGTAGTTTTTCAGGTAAGTTAGTGCCTGACCACTGACTACAATATGTTCCCCAATTAAATGCATCAATAACCTCTTTTTACAATTCCATATCCCACACGCGCGCCGCTGTATTGATCAACCGGAGCATTCCCAAGAATCGTTTCAATTCTTTCCATATTCTCATCAGACAACACGACATCATTGGCCATCACATTTTCTTCTACCTGCTCTGGATTGCTTGCTCCCATGATAACGGAAGTGAGTGGTTTCTTTTGAAGAATCCATGCCAAAGCAAGACGCCCCATTGGCATTTCCAACTCGTTGGCTAGGTTGAGCAATTGATCTTGCTGTTCAAAATATTCTTCGGTCATGCGTTTGGTAGGAAAGAAATTGCCCGCCGCTTCATGTGCCTTGCGTGAACCTTCTGGGGTATAATCTCTTCGGTATTTTCCAGTTAAGAGTCCCTGAGCTAAAGGCGAATATACCACGAGTCCCAGACCATTTTGTTCACATACATCCATCACATCCAATTCCAGCGAACGGTTCAGCATATTATAGATGGGCTGATTGGATATTGGCTTATGCCAACCATTTTTCTCGCAAATATGAACTGCATTTAAAATTTGTACCGCCGTCCACTGACTCACGCCCCAGTGCAGGATATAACCACGCTCTACCAAATTATGCATGGCGTAGCAGGTTTCTTCCATAGGGGTATCAATATCATAACGATGGCATTGGTATAAGTCGATATAATCCGTGCGCAGTCGTTGCAGAGAATTCTCGCATGCCAAGCGAATATGCCGCATGCTCAGACCTTGATTCATCCAATGATCGCTCATGGGACCAAAAACCTTGGTTCCAATAATAACCTGATCTCGTGCAATCACCTTCAGGTATTCACCTAAGGTCTTTTCGGCTTCTCCACGGTTGTACATATCGGCTGTATCGATAAAATTTATTCCCAGTTCAAGGGCCTTATCGAAACAGGATATGGCGGTTTCCCGCTCTACATGGGTACCAAAGGTCAACCAAGTACCCAGACTGACGGACGAAATTCGGAGACCAGAATCTCCTAACTGACGGTATTGCATAGCTGGTGATTTATGTTGTTGCTTTGTAGTATTGTCAAAAATAAACAAATGGCCAGCAAAAGACCTAGCACCTGGAAAGTTTGGGTAGAAGTATTTTTCCGCATTGGACTCCTCGGATTTCAGGTGGCTCTCTTCTTTATTATTCTTTACCGAATTGTTCCTATTCCCATAACCCCATTGATGGTCCTTCGTGGTCTTCCTTATGAAAAAACTTGGGTACCTTTTGAAGAAATCCATCCGCTGGTGGTGAAGGCTGCCATCACTGCAGAGGATCCAAAATTCAATTCTCATTATGGATTTGATTTCGCGGCCATTCAAGAATCTATTGAGAAATCCATCGACAAAGGGAAAAAACCTAAGGGCCGAAGTACCATCTCGCAGCAAACAACCAAGAACCTCTTTTTTGGAACCCGAAGAAGTTGGGTACGAAAAGGACTTGAGGTGCCGCTTACGGTTTGTGTGGAGACTTTTTGGAACAAGCGTCGCATTATAGAAGTCTATCTAAATATCATAGAAATGGGCAGTAAGGTTTATGGAATTGAAGCTGCTAGTAAAAAATATTTCAAAAAGAGCGCGGCCAAATTGAATAAAGCGGAGGCAGTGGCGATTGTCATTTGTTTTCCAAATCCCATTAAACGCATCCCGAATAAACTGACGGGCAGCTTACGAAAGAAACAAGCAACAATTCAACGTTGGATGATTGGTTATGAACCCGCTCCTAAATGGTGGTGGGAGTAAACACGTCAATAATTCGGGTGTTTTCGGGTAAATATTCATTCGAGCAAAACCGTATACTAGCTGGTTAATTTACATCGGTGTCCGTAATCCTAGCACCGAATCCAAAAATTCCAAGTCGAGGATAGCAATCGGAATTAAAACTACGAGGTGGCATTGAAACAGATCGTCATGTTTATTTCATTGGCGATTGAAGCAATTCGCCATAAGCCGGCCAATCCCAATTTTTGGAGCCTTCAAAACAGTGGTCAATCGACATCGCCATTTTGCTAGTATAGCCACAACATAAAATAATTCCCAATACAAGTGCATATCGTCTTAGTCTGGGTAACGTATGCAATTGGGACAAGCCATATCCAATAGGAATGCTCAGAAGCGTCAAGTATTCTACATAGCTCCGTTGTCCGAAAGCACAGCCAAACCACCAAGCCCACCAGCAGGAAAAAACATAACTAATAATAACAAAAGAAAGCAGCGTAAGCATTCCATTCTGAACCTTCTTCCGTGTCATCTGAATCATCCAAAAAAGAACGAATAACATAATAGGCATATAGATAAATAGGCCATTGTATGGATCGAAAAAACTTTTGATGATACGCGGGTAAAGCCAATTGAAGCCTTCATTGCCATAACTATAGGCCACCATACTTTCGAAGGCATAATTCCAATAAACCAGTTGCGGTAGGAGCATTAAAAAGCCACCCACCACGATGGCAAATAAGTTTTTAATCCGCACTAGTCTTCGAAGTCGATGGCGGAAAGCCGACCGCGATGAAATGTCTAAAAACAACACAATTAATGGAAATAATGCATTACTCTGTCTCAGCATGACAATCCACCCACTGAGTAATCCAAAAACCAAAAACTCCCAAAACGCCTCTTTTTCGAAATAAGATCGACGCTTTATAAAGAGCAATAGGCCTGCAAATACGGCAAATGAATAAACATGCGACATCCCTGTTTCATGACTTCCATAGTAAAGAAGATTTGTCCCAAAAAGCAGAATAATGATTACCCAAGGCAGTACCTTCTTGCTAAAGAAATACGTCAAAAATTGATAGAGGAAAAAGAGTCCAACAAAGAGGTAGAACGCCGCCGCCACGCTGACCATCCTATTCTGAATGACCGAAAATCCGGGGAACGTCTCCTTCTCATCTTCCAGGAAATGTCCAACTAAATAAAAGGGCAATTGAGCGAGCGCTGTACCGTATGTATACTTGGTGAGCAAGGTGCCCGATTCTGGATCGGTATAGAATCCATAACCCGTAATTCGAGAAAGACTGGTATCTGGAAAGTTTCGTGCATCCCAGCCATACTCGAAGCCCGACAGGTAGATTTGATATCCTGCTTTGTCGGACCAAATTTCACTGTGGTAATTAAATCGGTCGGAGCGAGCATGACGATTCAGGGCAAAAAATACCAAGAACAGTCCCATGAGGAACCATAGTGCCCGAGCGAACCAAGGGTTAGTCATCGGCCTTAAGGCTTGACGAGTTTCTCGAGGTAAACTCCATACCCGCTTTTCTTGAGTGGTTCGGCAAGAGCCAGAAGTTGTTCTTTATTGATGAACCCCATGCGGAAAGCCACCTCTTCGATGCAGCCAATCTTTAAACCTTGCCTTTCTTCTATAACTTGAACATACTGTCCGGCTTGCATGAGTGAGGCATGCGTACCTGTATCAAGCCAGGCGGTACCACGATTCAATATGCCAACCTGCAGTTTACCCTGCTTCAAATATTCTTTGTTAACATCCGTAATTTCATATTCGCCACGCGGGGAAGGCTCCAAGTCTTTGGCAATTTGCACCACGCTATTATCATAGAAATACAGACCAGGAACTGCATAGGATGATTTTGGCTGAGTCGGTTTTTCTTCAATGCTCAATACAGTACCACTTTCGTCAAAATCGACCACACCATAACGTTCTGGATCACTTACATGATAGGCAAATACAACGCCCCCAGCAGGGTTGGTTTTGTCTTGAAGCAATTTGGCTAATCCTGATCCGTAGAAGATATTGTCGCCTAATATCAAGGCTACCTTATCATTTCCTATAAATTTCTCACCAATCACAAAGGCCTGCGCCAGTCCGTTTGGCACAACTTGTTCCTCGTATACAAATTCACAGCCCAAGTTCTTTCCATCTCCCAAGAGCCGCTTAAAATGGGGTAAGTCATGCGGAGTTGATATGATCAGTATCTCGCGTATCCCGGCCATCATCAATACCGATAGCGGATAATAGATCATTGGTTTATCATAAACAGGCATGAGCTGCTTGCTCATTGCCAAGGTTAAGGGATGGAGGCGGGTTCCGGAGCCGCCAGCGAGTATGATACCTTTCATTTTAAGGGGTTTTGGGTTAGAGGTTACGGGTTAGAGTAATCAATGGTGCAAAATAGTAAGAACCTTTGATATATGAAGGGGTTTTGGGTTAGGGGTTGCGGGTTAGCCCAGTTGGTGATGGAATAATATTGACATTTTAATGACACGATTCAATGATTTTTGACATGCGCCTAACAATAGAAGTTTGATTTTTGAGTATGAGAAATTTTAAAGAACTTCAGATATGGCATGAAGCCATGAACCTTGCTGTTAATGCCGATTCGTATTGCAAGTTCCTTCCCGAAAGTGAAAAATATAATTTGACTTCGCAGATAAAACGATCGGCAGTATCTATCCCAACCAACATTGCTGAAGGATGCAGCCGGACATCTCAAAAAGAATTTAAAAGATATATTGAAGTAGCAGTTAGGTCAGGCTACGAAGTAGAAAATCTACTTCTCCTCACTGACAGAATCTTTCTAGAAGAAAAAATGCCATCAAAAGAAATCTTAGACCAGCTGGTAATCCTAGAAAAACGCATGATCCGCTTCTACCAAAAAATTCGAGTATAGCGGCTCTAACCTGTAACCCCTAACCCAAAACCCCTTCTAGGAATAATGTTCAGCATAATACGCCTGATAAGCTCCACTCGTAACTCCCTCCATCCATTCCGCATTCGCTAGATACCAGTCGATGGTTTTTTCAATTCCTTCTTCAAATTGTAGGCTAGGTTCCCAGCCGAGGTCTTGCATAATTTTGTTGGCGTCGATGGCATAGCGGAGATCATGGCCTGCGCGGTCTGTAACATAGGTAATGAGATTCGCAGATTCACCTTCTGAGCGTTTGAGTTTTTTGTCCATAATGGCACAAACGGTATGCACAATATCGATATTCTTCCACTCATTGAACCCACCAATATTATAGGTTTCCCCTTCCACCCCATCATGAAAAACAACATCGATGGCATGGGCATGGTCGATTACAAAAAGCCAGTCGCGAATATTTTCTCCTTTGCCATATACGGGTAAAGGTTTTTTATGGATGATATTATTGATCATCAATGGAATCAGCTTTTCTGGAAACTGATTCGGGCCGTAATTATTTGAGCAATTGCTAATAATAATGGGCAGCTTATAGGTATTCCGGTACGCTCTTACAAAATGGTCGGAAGAAGCTTTTGACGCGGAATAAGGGGATTGCGGATCATATGGAGTATCCTCTAGAAAGAACCCTCCATCGTCCAATGAACCATACACCTCATCGGTCGACACATGGTAAAAGCGCTTGCCTTCCATCTTGTCTTTCCAAAGTGTTTTGGCCGCGTTGAGTAAATTCACTGTCCCGATGACATTTGTCTCCACAAATTCCATTGGGTGGCTGATTGATCGGTCAACATGCGATTCTGCCGCGAGATGAATAACGTTATCGATTTGGTATTCCGTCATGATTTGCATCATAGCAGCTCCGTCACGTATATCCGCTTTTAAGAAGCGATAATTTGGGGCGTTTTCAATATCGGTCAGGTTCGCAAGATTTCCCGCGTAAGTGAGTGCATCTAAATTGTAAATCATGTACTCAGGGTACTTATTTACAAAGAGCCTCACCACATGGGAGCCGATAAACCCGGCTCCCCCTGTGATCAGCACATTCTTTTTCATTATCGTGTTACGGATATTAATTCTACGTCAAATATCAAAGTAGCGCCTGGAGGTATTACTCCACCGGCTCCTCTGTCGCCATAGCCCAATTTTGCAGGGACTACCAAGCGCATTTTCTCTCCTACTTGCATCAAGCGAATTCCTTCATCCCAACCTGCAATTACTTGACCTGCTCCTAAAGTGAACTTCAAGGGTGTTCCTCTTGGAATGCTTGAGTCAACCATGGTACCGTCTTCAAGGTATAAAGTATATTCAACCTCTGCCGTCATGTTCGCATATGCTTGCTCACCGTCAGGGTTTTCTACTACCATTACATATTTCAAACCGCTCGGAGTAGACTCTACCTTTTTGCCTTCGATATCAAAAGGAACTGGTTGTTTTACTTCTACCACTTCCACCAATTCAACGTCGAAATAGAGGGTCGAATTAGCTGGGATAGTTCCCATATCACGTTCTCCATATCCAATTGATGGTGGAATAATCAAGGTTGCTTTATCGCCTACTCGCATCATTGCAATACCTTCATCCCATCCTTTGATTACCTGTCCTTGTCCTAAAGGAAATGCAATCGGTTCACCTCTTTTCACGGAGTTATCGAACTCAGTTCCGTCTTCAAGTTTCCCAACGTAATGTACTTTTACCACATTGCCTGCAACTGCTTGTTCTCCTTCGCCTCTTTCACTGAATATTACTTTCAGTCCTGAAGCTGTTGTAATTGTGTCTTCTGTTGTCATATTTTCGTTTGTATTCGTTTCGGCCTTTACCGAGGTTTCATTCGAGCAAGATAAAAATGCGAAGAGCACCAGTCCTGCAAGCAAAATGTTTGTTCTTTTCATGAGTTTAAAAGTCATATTAATGGTCCGCAAGATACTTTTTATATTCTGGAAGCGTGCGTTTGAATCGAGCAACGGCCTCATCTAAAGTTTCAGTTGATTGTCCACCAGCCGCGTTAAAATGTCCACCTCCTTTGAAATGGTCGCGTGAAAACTCATTGCAGGGAAAATGTCCTGAGCCTCTGAATGAGATCTTCACCAATTTTGTACGATCGATAAATAGCGCAGAAAACTCCACCCCGCGAATGCTTAAGCCATAATTCACCAAACCTTCGGTATCTCCGGTTTGAATTTTATAGCGCACCAACTCTTCTGGCGTTACGGACATCACGGCTGTTTTGAGCTCCGGGATAACCTCCAGCTTATGAGCCAAGCAATGACCAATAAATTGCAGTCTATCGAAAGAGAAATTATCATGAACCCGCTGATGGATATCCGATACCTGAGCTCCCTTTTCTATTAAAGTAGCAACTGTGCGATGGGTATGCGGAGTAACTGAGTCGAAACGAAAAGACCCCGTATCGGTCATGATACCGGTATACAGGCAGGTAGCGATATCTGCATCAATTGCTTCTTCGCCTTTCCACATCACAATAATTTCATGGATGAGCTGCGCGGTTGAAGTGGTTTGTGTGGTCCAATAGCGAAAATCATCAAAGCCTTCAGGTTCCTGATGATGATCCACCATGATCGTTTTTGCCTTGGCAGCACGAATAAGGTCGCCGAGTTGATTGATACGGTGTAGCGCATTAAAGTCGAGGCAGAACACATAATCAGCCTGATCAACGAGTTCTTTTGACTTGCTATACGCTTGTTCAAAATTTATTACATGCTCCTGATTGGGCATCCATTGAAGGTGTGCGCCATAGTCGGTAGGACTCACCACGGTTGCATCAAACCCCTGGTTTCTAAGGAATTTCCACAGTCCAAGTGAGGAGCCTAAGGCATCGCCATCCGGTTTATGATGCGTGGTAATAAGTATACGTGCCTTCGGTTCTTGATCGAGAAGGGTAAAAAGATCTTTGATATCCTGCAAAACGGCTGGGGATTGATTGGCCGCAAATGTCGCTAAATCGAATTTTATATCATAGTTTTGCCGAAAATTTAAGAAATGTCAGGCAATATCACCTTTACGATGATTAAACCAGATGCCGTAAAAAACGGTTATACTGGAAAAATTTTAGACCTAATTATCAGCAATGGCTTTACGCTACGCGGAATGAAATACATCCACTTAAGCGAGGAGAAAGCTGGCGAATTTTATGCCGTGCACAAAGAGCGTCCATTTTATAAAGACTTGGTTAGTTTCATGAGTTCAGGGCCAATCGTTGCTGCAATATTGGAAAAAGACAATGCAGTTGCTGATTTCCGTACTTTAATTGGCGCGACCAACCCAGCAGAAGCTGCTCCGGGCACCATTCGTAATCTGTATGCTAAATCTATTGATGCTAATGCGGTTCATGGATCAGACAGCGATGAGAATGCCGCTATCGAAGCTTCTTTCTTCTTTTCCGCTTTCGAGCGTTTCTAAGACGAAAAAATAATTAATAAAAAAAGCCATCCCGCAAGGAGATGGCTTTTTTTATGCAATGAGTTAAATGCTATTTTGGAATTGTAAATCCATACTCGGCCAAAACTTCAGCTTCTGTATCGTAAGCAATTACCTTCATGGTCATTTTAAGGTCAGTAAGTGGTCTTCCATTTTGGTCGAATGGCACAGACATAATTTTGCCAGAATTTTCCATTCCTTTAATCACTTTTCCAAATACGGTATAGCCACCATCTAAACCGGCAGTTTTATCTTTATTCAAACAGATATAGAACTGAGATCCGCTTGAGCGTTTTTCTGGATTATTGTCTCGCGCAGCGCCAATCATTCCAACATCATGCTTCAAGTTTGCATTAATTTCAGCTGGGATTGTGTATCCTGGACCACCTTGTCCATCATTTTTCGGATCTGAATCCTTACTATTTGGGTCTCCTCCTTGCATCACAAACTGGGTCACCAATCGGTGAAATGTTGTGCCATCATAGAAACCTTCTTTCGCTAGCTTTAGAAAATTCGCCTTATGAAGTGGCGTTTCATCATACAACCAGATATAAAAATTCCCATGAATTGTGCTCAGCTCAACTACCTCATATTTTGTAGCTGGTGTTGCGCCACCGCCATTGCTGGTGTCTTCGTCTTTTTTGCAAGAGCTAACAATCACGAGACTGCAAAGCATCAAGGCAAATAAATAGGTTCTCTTCATAGGCACAATTTACCAATTATTTCAAGAGTTCAAAACAAAAAAATTCACATTCAAACGAAGTATCGACCAGTCTTAATTTCTATTTCTCAAAAATCTGTCCTTCGGTAAGCATAACAGTCTTGATTGACTGACTTTGATTATCGTAGTAAATAAAACTTCCTGAGAATAATACTTTATAAGGGTTTCTATTGATTACCACTACATCTAAATTATCAACCGACACCCGTTCTCTCCCTTCCACTTGAATTGCGCCGTATCCATTATTCTCAAATAATTTAATGGAAAATTGATTGCTAGAACCCCAAGCTCCATCTTTATAGAAATTCAAAAGAAACTCATTATTAAAGCTGAAATCCAAGGCAGCCTTCCCTCCTCTAAAACTCAGAATTGAATCCGTTTCAACAATTTTTTTCAAGCCTTTTATATCATACGACACCCCATCAAGCTTGAAGCTAATGGAGAAATCATCCTCGGTATCGGTATTCGAACAAAGAGAAAGATCTTCAATCGCTATGGTTTTGCTTGTTATGGTAAATTCCTGGGTAGGGGAAGATTCTCCATTCAGATAAATTGCCCGAATACGAAATTCCTTACCTTCCACATAGGGAAGTTCTATGGAATACTTTCCATCTTTAATTGGATATAAAAACCAATCATTCACCACTACAGTACCCCTGTCCACATTAGTCCCAAGGCATCCTTTTACTGAACCAGAAATAACCGCTGGATGAGGGATTTTCACATCAAAAGAATGTACAACCTTCTCCTCAGAGTTGGTTTGAAACGGTATGTTGGCTACTCGGATTCCGTCAAACCAGAATTCAAATTGGAGATTTTCATTCGATGGAATGAGTCCGCCAAATTTTCCATGATCCGTCGATTTTACAGTGCGAACATCACCATTCGGACGAATAATCTTAATATCAAACCCACCTATAGGGGTGGTTCCTGAAACGATCGAGGCATCAAGTCGTGTTAAATCAAAAGGCACATCCCAGTTCCAAGTTGAAAAATGACTGACTTCTCCGATATATGTGTCATTTACCAGTTTGGCCTCCCCTTCTTGTCCCCAAATTCCTTTGCCTTCTTCAAAATGCCAGAGTGGGATTGTAAGCGGGGCACGGTGTAATATAGATGCAGGCACTTTTAGCTTAACGGTCGCAGGATTTCCTTCGGCCATTTCTAATTTCTCGCCAGATTCAGACTCTAGCTCCACGGCAATCATACCATAGGTTTCTAAAAGTCGCTCTCCATCATCATTCGCTCCTCTTAAATCACCCGGCATAATTATACTAATATTGGGGTCTTCAGGATTGATATAATTCACGTATGCATGTACTGTCCCGTTATATGGGTTCCCATTCGCATCAATATAACCCGCACCCATTTGAATCAAAGCTTTTCCTGTTCCAATCAATGCTCCTGAATTTGACTCAAAAGTTTGTGGAGAGCCTTTGCTTACCAACATAATTTCAAAACGATTGATACCCGCTTGAGGAATGAAGCTCCGTGATCCGGCAAAATATCCTTCTTTTTTTGCTTTTATATAGGCAAGCTCCTTATAGGCATCTCCTTGTGCGATTTGTACAAGCCCTTTTGCATCCGTTCTATAGGTCTTCCCTTCTAAACTCACTTCAACCCCTTCTATTGGAGTCCCGTGCTCGTTTGTAATTTTTCCAAATGCATCCACTTTTACCGATGCCCCTTTTTCGATTTCATAAGGTGTTGAATTACCTGTTGGATCTGGCACATCATTCCATTTATGTGGCGTTTCTTTTTGACATTGAGTAAGAACTATTCCGAAAGCGAAGAGGCAAAGCAGGGATAACTTTTTCATATGAATATTTTTAGTTAGGGAACAGGTTCAAGCAAAGGCCTACTTTCTAACATAAAGTACCTTCACTATACTAATGACCGCTTAACAAGCGAATTGGTTGCCTCGCTTAAGCAATTTTTACCACTATTCGACTAAAAAAAGCCAGCAAATTATGATTACTGGCTTTCTCTACTTTAAATTTAAGTTTTAATTTTCAATAATTTTCCCGTTGCTGAGTTGCACATCAACATACTGGGAAGTATTCGCATTATAATATTTAAATATACCTGAGAACTGGATGGAATATGGACTTTTACTTGAAACCGTTACATCAACATCCTGAGCATAATAAGTTCTGCCGTCGCCTAATTTAAAATCAATTATACCGTTCCCTTTACCTGTGGTTTCTCCAATCTCGAACTGACTTTTGCTTGACCAGTCGCTATCATTGTTGAACCTAACTCTAAAAGCATGATCTGTACTAAAATCTAAGGCATACATTCCACCAACAAACGAAGTAAGGCTATCTGACTCAGTTACTGCTTTTACTCCTTCGATGGAATAATTCTTCCCATCTAGACTGAATGAAAATTCAAAATCAGTGGTATTTCCATTATTCGGACATAAACCAAATACCGGAACTTCGATGAGTGCTTTGTCGATGGTAATGCTACGTGTTTGGGAAATTCCACCATCCATGTATATCGCAGTGAGTTCAAGTGGCTTGCCCGGAATAGCCCAAGTATTAAACTCGTAACGGCCATTCACAATTCGGGATGCAATATAATTGGCTGCACTAACATACCCTGACTCCACAACGGAGCCGTTACAGCCCATTACAGTGCCGTAGATTTTTGTCAGATTGAATGCAGGAATTTCAATCTCTTTGCTCATCGAAAGGTTATTGCCCAAATTCACTTTTTCGTGATAGATCGTTTTGCCCTGAAATAATATATACATATCCAGATCAGTATTCAGCGGCAACTGTGCCACAAAGCTTCCATCTTCATTTACATTTCCTCCCGAATGTCTACTGTCTTTACGCCGAAAATCCACATAAATGCCAGCTATCGACAAATCATTTGAACCGGTAATCTTGCCATACAAGCGTCCTGGTGAATTCGGGATATCGTAGTTCCAGGTAGAAAAATGGCTCACCGTGCCCACATACGCGCCATTCTCTAGTTTTGCTTCTCCATCATGCATCCATATTCCTGCACTCTCATCGAAATGCCATAATGGGATGGTACTTGGCGCATCCGCTAACATAGTATTTGGAATCTGAGAAGTAATTTTTGCTGGATTTGTTTTCGCCAACTGAAGTTTTTTTCCTCCTGTACCTTCTAACTCTACAGTCAGCATGCCGTAAGTTTCAAGTACTTTTTCCCCATCGGCATCGCCGCCACGAAGCGCCCCAGGCATGATGGTTAGGATATTGGGATCATCTGGACTCAGGTGCCTTACATACGCATTTATGGTCCCAGTATATTCATTACCGCTCGCATCCACAAAGCCATCACCTACATCTACTTTTAAGCCGCCATCATTCAGAATTGCTCCTTTATCCGCTTGAAAGACCTGAGCTGCTCCTTTGGCCAATAGTCGAATTTCAAAATGATTTACACCTTGTATCGGTATAATCGTTCTACTTCCTGGAAAAAACCCGGCTTTTTGTGCCTTAAAATAGGCAATCTCTTTGTAGGCAGAACCTTGCTTAATTTTAACCTGGCCCAAATCATTACTGGTATATACGCCCGAGCCCAGATTCACTTGAACTCCCGACAATGGGTTCCCTTGTTCATCTAGAATAATACCGAAGGCATCAATAGTGATAGATGTTCCCTTATTGATGGGGTAAGAAGTGACTTGTCCACCGCCGGTTCCGCCAGGAGAACCATTCGGACTATTCCAAACATGGGGACTCTCTTTTTTACATTGAGTGATAAGCGCTGCAATCGCAATGAGCAGCATAAATGATACTTTTTTCATGAGGGATATGATTAGGTTAAGAATAAATAATCGACGTCTTTGATTAGATGTAGATCTTATCCCTCTCTTGGTTGCCTAACCCAAGCATATTTCGGTAAGTCTTCGACAAACGTACTATCTCATTCATAAAGAATGAACAAAATATTCACAAGCTGATGCTAGGGTGAATTTCCCTTCTCCGCAGAAATATTCGGTACTCCGCGCAGTTGCATCATGCGCTTGTACCTAAGCCACATCGGTTCTAATTCGTAGATGGGCTTGGCGAAGGATTCAATCTCGAAGGTATTTTTCATCACACGTTCATTCAAACTTCGGTACTGTTCTTTGAAGACTTCCCTTGAAATTTCATCTGCATCTGTTTGGGCTTTAAACACCGCCCAATCTTCCAATAATAAACGGGTGCTCGATTTAAAGAGCAGCTGTCTATCGAGATAATAATCGTAGGCAGTCAACATGCCTCTTAACTCATCTTCCATGCGCTGGCGGATATCCGGAAGGGTATCTTTTAGTGAAGGCAACCAAACGTTGCGGATTGTTTCCTTTCTATCAACCAATGTCTGTTCATCAATATTTAAGGCTTTCTCATTACCTTTCAGTTTGAAATAGAGTGTGTCGAGGTAGATTTTTTCCGCGGGAGTTGGCGCTTCTTTACAGGATTGCCAGAAACCCATCGCCGTTAAGAGCAGGAAAAAAAGCGCGAAGGTCTCGCCTAGATGCGTCTTTATTCTAAATTTGCCGAATCCCTGTGTCATCTGTACCCTCATATTCCGTGTCGCAAATTAAGCGCTTCATTTACCTGAAGGAAATTTTTTTCATTTCCATCACGGCATTTGGTGGACCTGGTGCACACCTCAATGCCATAATTCGGCAGTTGGTAGATAAAAGAAATTACCTCACGAAAGCGGAACTTTTAGAACTCCACTCCTTTTGTCTGATGCTTCCTGGACCTACCTCCACGCAGATGATAACAAGCTTAGGCTATCAATTGGGCGGACCACTTCTTGCCTTTAGTGCATTGCTAATTTGGGTTTTGCCAGCGACGATTTTTATGACGGCCTTTGTTCTAGCTTGGCACTTTACATCAGCTCAAAATATCCCCATGGAGTTTCTGAGTTATATTCATCCCATGGCAGTAGCCTTCATTGCTGCAGCGGCATTTAAAGTATTCTTGATGATTAAGAAAAAGACATTGTATGTCGCTCTTTACGCAATGGGAACCTTGGGAGCTGTACTTTTTCGATCTCCTTGGATTTTTCCGGTATTATTAGGAATTGGTGCAATCGTCTCTCATAGAGCAAGTCAAGGTGAATTTCCTGCATACCGCGCGAAGATTCGACCTAACTGGAAAATATTCATTCTCTTCATCAGCATCTTGGTAGTTTCTGCCTTGGTTGGTAACATAACACAGAGCAAACCCGTCTTACTTTTTGAAAACACGTACCAATATGGCTCCATCGTTTTTGGCGGCGGAAATGTATTGATACCGATGATGTACAAACAATATGTAACCTTTAAAAGCTATATGGGTGCTGAAGATTTTGTGCTGGGTGTTGGTTTGCTACAAGCGATTCCTGGCCCTGTGTTTAGCATTTCCACTTTTGCCAACGGACAAGCCATGTCGGATTGGGGTATAATGGGTCAGTTGCTTGGTTGCCTCATCGGAACTGTCGGAATCTTTTTGCCGGGTATTTTGATGATATTTTTCCTCTTTCCAATATGGGATGAAATGAAAAAAATGCCTCTTGTACGAAAGGCAATTGACGGAATTACTGCCGTTTCAGCAGGCTTGGTTTTGGCTGCCGCATTCCTGCTTTTTCAAGATGTGGAATCGAGCAGTGCTAATTTCATGGTCTTCTTTATTACCTTGCTACTGGTAATGCTGACCAAGATCCCTTCGCCAATAATTGTAGCGGCTACTGTATTGTTTGGATTATTTTATCCTGCTTAGCATACTTTTTGAGATACCTATAAATCCATGAAAAAAATCGTCTTAATACTCTCCGCTCTTTTGAGCCTCACCTTGGTGCCCAATCATGCATCCGCTCAAAGCGATAGCGCAGAACGCTTAGATGAACTCATTCAGTTTACTGGTATTATTGTTACTCCAGACAGTCTGCAAGCCGTATCAGATGTAAATATCCGAATCGCAGGAACCATGATGGGTACTGTCTCCAATGACCAAGGCTTTTTTGCCGTGGTGGTAAAAAGAACCGACACACTTAAATTCTCCTGCCTCGGCTACCGCTCTGTGAATTATGTGGTGCCCTACGAGCTAACTGGGCAAAAATACACGATGATTCAAACCATGAGCCAAGACACCTTTTTTCTAGGAGAGGCCATTGTTAAGCCCTATATCAGCAAAGAACTTTTTGAACATTATTTCGTGAACCTTGAAGTTCCAGGAGAAGAAGGCCCATTAGATGGATTAGATCCTGAAACCATCCGCGAGCTGGCGTATGCCATGGAAATGGATGGAGCGGATAATTCGAAATATTATCTCCGTCAGGAAGCAGGCAAATATTACTATACAGGACAAATGGTCCCAATCAATTTGATGAATCCTTTCGCTTGGGCACAATTTATCAAGGCTTGGAAATCGGGCAAGTTGAAAATTCAGAATGATTAGTAGGCGGTGAGATTGCTTAATAATGAGAATTCTGGAAATCAGTCGTCCTCCGGCACAATCACAAAAATATCCTCATTGTCTTTTTTCATGAGGTACTTTTCGCGAGCGAATTTTTCTAAACTCTCTTGATTGGTGAACAGCTCATCATATTCCTGCTGAGCTTTATGCATTTCCTTCTCGTAATACTCTTTTTCGTCTACCAAATCGTTCAGCTGAGAGCGCAACTTATATTGCTCCATCATATTATTCTGATCGAAGAATAACATCCATAACACAAATACCCCAAAGGTAATGATGAAGCGATGTTTAACGACTTGTTGCCACATAGCGTTGGGTAAATTCCAATCATCAAGTTCCAAATACCAATGAATTTTCAGATTTGGAAGCAGGAATCTACTTCACAAAGGTAATTCTTAACACAAGGGCTGCATAGTCTAGTGTGGTCGATTTATCAACGAATCAGTGTGAGCGTTCCTGTATAACGTACAGCTTCCGTATAATAGAATTGGTAATCAAAAATAACATAATAGACTCCAGCCGGCGCATGTTGTCCATTTTTCAGCATGCCGTTCCAATTATTAACATCTACGCCTTCGCCATCCACTTCTGACTCAAAGACCAAGTCGCCCCAGCGGTTGTAGATACGAAGTTGATAAAGCGTCTCTCCCAAAATATCAATATCAAACGCGTCGTTTATACCCTCCGCATCTCCTGGGGTAAAAACATTTGGAATGAATAGGTTCGTCGGATATTCCAGATCTACCAGCTTACAAACCGTATCGATGCACCCGAACTTATTGGCTGCCACCAAGCATATTTCAAACTGACCTTGGTCGGGATGGTATCGGTGCTTGGGCTCAAATTCACTAGATCTGTTTGCAACACCGGACTTTGGGTGACCAAAATCCCAACGGTAAAAAGTTGCCCCGCTGGAGAGATTGTCGAAATACTTTTCTAATGGCGTACTCCGCGGATCAAAATCAAAATCAGCACGTAGACCCACTACCTGAATCTCCTTACTTGCACTATCAAAACAGGCTCTATCCTGAGGACCCGGAACATAGGTCGGAAAATAATCTACCGTGTATTTACCAGTGTCATAGAAGGTATATGATGCAATCTTGCTCTGACTCCTTACAGTATCACTTCTATCCATTAGCCATGTATACTGGGTGTATTTCGAGTCGCTCTGGTCCTCCAGATTAAATGCCACATCTTGGCAAATGGTGTCAGGCATAATAAAGTTCACTGGAGGAATTGGTAGCACAATCACCTTTCTTGCAATCTGACCAGGCAAGGTGGTATCGGGGTATGTGAAAGCGCAGTATTGATTATTCTGTGTCGCTGGGTTATATACACTATCAGCACCGTATAGCTGTAAATAATAGGTTCCAGGCTGTGCATATTCAAAACGCACATTGCTATCGGTTAGCGTCGGAAAAGTAGTTTTTGCCGGGTCGCCGAAATACCAGATCCAATTTTTCACACGTGATGAAACATTCTTAAGCTCTACTTCGAAGGGAGCACATCCGATAGAATCCGTAACAAATTCAAAGGCTGGCAATGGTCCAGCTACCTCCACAGTCTTGAAAACGGTATCCGCACAATCTCTGCTTGTATAGATGATGAGCCGTACATCGAATTTGCCAAAAGAAGAATAAAAATGGTAAGGATTCATCAAATAACTCGGCGTTGTTCCGTCGCCGAAATCCCAGTACCACGATAGAATTGCCTCATTGGAATGGGCATTTAAGTTTAATGATGAATCAAAAAACTGGACTATCTCAGAACAAAGAATAACATCCTTGCTCTGTACACCTGCTCGATATCCCCCTATTTCTAAATTAGCTATTGCAGTATCATAGCATCCTGAACTATCGAGAGTAATCAACTCAATACGGTATTCTCCAGTATCCGTGAAGCATTTAATGGGATGACTTGCGGTATCCATCGTTCCATCGCCAAAGCTCCACCACATTTTTTCTTTCCCAGATAGCAGTCGATTTGGGTTTGTCCAATAGTAATTTGAATCTCCATAATATTGGGTCGAATCAAAAAAAGTAAGGCACTCATTTAGACAAGGCTCTAATTCATAATCGAATTTTGCATCATGCCCAACGGAGAGGTCCTCCACCGATTCGCGTGAACATCCGCGATTATTGATGAGTGTAAGTTTGGCCGAATACTTTCCATTTTGTGTATACGTATGTTGAAAGTCTTTTTGTATGAGACTCCCCGAAACAATACTCACGGTATCCGTTGTACCATCACCCCAATCCCAAATGGCCATAACCAGTGTAGTATCACTGGTATCTGCCAAAGCAAATTCGGCATGAAATGGGGCGCAATCGTGCTTGCTATTGAGGGTAAAAAAGGGATCGGGCTCTTCAATGATATGAATCCAATCGGAGTACCACAGGGTATCTCGACAAACTGGACCCATGGTAATTCCGGGACAATTATAGGGCTTAATAGGACCCGTTTCCAGAATCAATCCAACAGTTATAAACCCACTCGGGTTACTCAAATTATTGTATTTCCAAGTCTGCAATGAAGGGAACCATTGGGTTGAGCCAGCTGAATCTGGACGAACTTGATAATTATAGCAATTGCCTAAAACATTAAATGAAAATGTCCGATCGACGGCTTGTCCCGTACAGGCCTTGTCATTAGTATAAAAAAACTGAATGGTTTCTTTCTTAGGCGCGCCCACTTGTATGCCAAAAGTCTCTTCCCAATCACAGCCCGTAACTGTATCAATCAAAATAAGTTTGGCAGTAAAACAGGTATCGGTTAAATAGAGGTGTTTTGGGGATACGTCTTTGGAATATCGACAATTGACACCCACATTTTGTCCGGCAGCTGTATTGGTGGTGCAGCTCGGACACCATTTGTCACCAAAGTCCCAAAGCCGCTTAATCCCAACTGTACCGCGATAATCGCTATCGTCGCAGAAATAGGTGGTATCCCCTTTTACACATATAGAATTGTTACGTACATCTGCTTTGGCCACTGGACCCCTCACCAATACAGAATCCCATAAAAAGGTACTTATACATTTTCCACGATGGACCGTTACGGAGATGTATTTCTTGCCCGGTTCAAAGGCACTTGTTGAAAAGGGGTTTCCTTGTCCCAATGGGTGACTGATTTGATCTAATGTGTCGCGGTAGTACCAGAAGTACTTATCTTTCATTGGGCCCTTGTCTTCGAAGGTCCAGGTAGCACCAACACAGTCGGTATACTTATCTTTAATCACATCAAACTTAATCGGACTGAGGTTGATTAAACCATTTTGTTGGAAGGTATCCGCACAGCCATTTGTTGAGCGAATAATTAATCGAGGAGAAAATGTTCCCGAATCACGGTATTCCATGCAGGCCCCTTTCCAGTTAGAAGAATCAATAATTCCATTACCGAAATCCCAATACCACTTGCTCATATTTGTGGAATCTGCCTGGGTAAGGTTTACCACACATAGGGACGCTGTATCGCAGTTTCCATAAAGGTTATATCCATATAAGGCGCGTGCATCTCTCACAATGGTTATGTCGCGTTGAAACCTATTGATACAGCCTTTAATATCTGTTACTTCAACGATGATCGTATATTTACCATCTTTATTATAGCTGTGGCAAACCTGCTTATTTCCATTCGGGTTCACTGAAATATCCGCAAATCCATCTCCAAACAAAACCACCCTTTTAACGATTCCTGACCCACTCGAACCAGGCATCGACAGATCGTCAATACAGATTTTATTCTTGCTCAAGCAAATATTGCTCGAAGAGTTAATTGCAAAATTCGCGATGGGCAATGGGTGAGCCTGTATAACGGTAGTTGCGGTACAGGTTCCTCCCCCTGTCAAGGTAACGATGACTTGAATATTCTTCATCCCACTGACCGTATACTTCACAAAAGGAGTTGGTTGGTTGGAGGTCTGTCCATCATCAAAATCCCAAGAATACGAAGCGATGCTGCCGGTGGTTTGAACTTGAAAGGAGATGAAATCATTCAAACAGACAACAGAATCAGTAAGAATCGTACAAGATTGTGACCTGGCCCATATGGTAAATGAAAAAAGAAATACAAGCAGGGCAATTCTTTTCAAGGCGTTCGGTTTATCTCTAAGACTGCAATTTGCAGATTTTAGTTGCCTTATCAAAGAAAGAAAAAAACCGCCCTTGCGAGCGGTTTCTTCATCCGGTTATATATCAGAACGTAAGTAGCAGGCTTAACCGGGTAGTTCTTGGAGCACTATAATAACCAGGATTGGCTAATGCAGTATTGTATAAGTCAATGAAACTTTGCGCGTTAGTAGCTGATTCAGTAGCATTGCGACCGTTTGCTGAGCTTAAATAACCATCGGTACTTGCAGAACCTGAGTAAGAATGAACGGCTTCTCTATTTTGGATATTTAAGAAATTCTCCATCCATAAAGTCAGGGTAAAATAGCCTTCGATTGGTTGCCCTTCTCT
>Ga0100380_10000426_pt1 | contig 46960 bp, 37 predicted proteins | sample CryGeymeta201504_FD_80417 | JGI IMG/M metagenome (GOLD analysis project Ga0100380, IMG submission 80417) | Groundwater microbial communities from Crystal Geyser aquifers in Utah, USA - Crystal Geyser metaG 2015-04 | ecosystem: Environmental > Aquatic > Deep subsurface > Groundwater | place... | reverse complement strand
TGCCCTCTACCCATGCCAAGGCTTTCGCCGAATCTTCAGCAGAAGGAATGATATCAAAAGTAACATATTCAATCCGACGTGAAGGTTTTTGCTGGTATTCTGATTTATGTGCATTTAGGTATGCAAGCATTTCTTCTTCATTCACTGACACGGAGTCATCCACGATGCTATTGAAGTTGAATCCAACAATTTTTGCATTCGCGCTAACCATATTGGATTCCATTTCAGCTTTCACCTCGAGTGAAGTTTTGTATACTGCTTTGCTAAGAAGCGTATTGTATTTGCGCTGAATAAGCTGTGGTTTCAAATTGTTTTTTTCAAAGTCTACCCATTGCTTTTTAGCGTCACCACTTGGGTCTTGGTCGAGCTGTTTTAAGTAAGTTACCACTAAGGCTGGGTCGAATTGCTGGGTAGCCTTGTTTTTAAAGGCTTCAGCATCGCGAATTTGCGGGAAGTCAACTGGATTGGTTACTGTGGCGAAAATTTCATCACCGGTTACCATCAAGCCCAATTCTTCGTATTGATCGTTGATGACCAAGGTTTGGAAATAGTCATTCCATACTTGCTCACGAATCATGTTTTGAGTAAATTCATTTACAGGCTGACCTTGTTGCTCAAGGTTGTATGCCATTCGCTGTGTCTTATCAGAGAATTCTTGATAGGTAATGCTCTGTCCATCGATAACCCCAACGGTATTATCAGTACCACGAAATAAACTCGAGTTACTGCTAATTGCATCGGAAACCAAAAAGGAGAGCAACGCAAACCCAATAATCAAGATAAGGAGTCCTGTTCGTTGTCTTATTTTTTCAATAACTGCCATAATCTACTTTTTCAAAAAGTTCCGCAAAATAAGGTTTTTTGGATGGAAACAAGGTGGAAAATCACCTCCTATTTCAAGATTAATGAAAATCTATTCGATGAGTGCCTACTAATGGCCTAATTTTTTGGCCAATAGTGGATTTAAAGGGCCAAAGCCTTGTCGCTCATAGCTGGGGTAAGGTGAATTTTTTGCGCCAAATTTTCGAAAAAAAGTAGCCACGCCCGGAATTTCTGAGCCTTCAAAATCGAGGGTATACCCTTGACCTGCATATTTCTGAATCACATGGTCTAAGATTCTTGGCATGCCCTGGTACTCTCGCCCCATATCATCGGAGGCTCCAATCATGTAGTATAGCCTTTGTTTATCATGGAGAATGAGTGCAACCGAGCAGAGATGATTGACTGGCGAATACATACCAACACTCAATAGCACCCCTTTTTGTGTACCGGTTTGAATGAGTCGCTCAAGTTTTTGTCGGGAACCAGCCGAAATGCCCATGTTTTTCGCCTTATTCTGATGATCGAGCAGGTCGAGAACCGATGCTACGTCAATTCCTTCCAGAAGGCTGCAGGAACTTTTCTTCGCTTTTCGAATGCCTCGCCGCAATGAACTTTCAAAATTACCGAAAACGCTTTCATAATCCGGCATCAGATCGAGCACATAATTGGCCTTTTTTCTCGTGGCCACTTCAACGTGATTATGGTAGTTTAGGTTGAGGCTTACCCAACGAAAATGAGCAGGTATGTTTTGGATAAAATCATTGACCATATTTGCCGAAACTGCTTCGCTGCTAAAAACGCCAAGTTGTTGACAAAAAGGAGGTTGGAGCGATAGCTTAACACCAAATTTCCTGGTAAACGGCAAGGGCATCACAGCCGAATAATCGTCAAGTATTAGGGCATCCCATTCATCGCAAACTAGATCCAAATACCAGGAATACGCATAGAGTAGGGAGGGAGATGAAGAATGGATGCAGGCGTCCCATTTGCTGCTATCTATATCTTCATTTTTGAGGTAGCGGATCATAAGCAACTTGGGCCATTTTTAACATGGATTCGTAGACATTTCTCCAGCCTTCCCAATTATCGAAATCGCTGAGGGATTCGTTATGGAAAACGGATATGAAGAGTCCTTTTCGAAGTTTAACAGCATCCATCAAAATGCTGATACGCTCAATGGCCTCTTCCGGACTCAGTTTCAAGAATCGATTCAGGGCAACATCCATCACTGCAAATGGGTAAAGCATCAGCTCGGTACCTTCATCTTTCACCAAATCATAAAAAGGAAACGGAGAGCAGAGGCTGGCTCTGAAACCGGGCACTTCGGAGTAGCCCATAGAATGATCCCGCTGAATGGAGTTGGCCATCAATACCTTATAGGTTTCGCGAACCTCCAGCTTTAAAAAATGCTGACGGCTGCTTTCGATATGTTTGATGGTAATACTCTCCAGACGATCAATCTCTTCCTTGACCTTCTTTTTTACCTTATTGGAATGATAGGATGGATGGATGCCTACTTCATGCTTTTCGGCGAGGTTTTGCACCAGTTCGATGAAGGATTCATTTTCCCAATCAATATTTTTATCATATTTCCCATGGTCGGCCAGTAGGATAAAATAAAGCACCTCAATATTTAGCCGTTTATGGATTTCTTCTTGATAGTCGAAATTATCAAAGGGGTCGTTTTCTTGGTCGGTCAAAACCTTAATGCGCTTCTCGATTTTTTTCATGTCGAGTTTTAAAAATTCGCGCGTAAAACCTCCCAATGTACGCCAGATGCCCTTATGCTTATAGCTATAAGCCATGTCCACATCGATACTGCTGATATAGCGAAACTCGCTGTGCTGAAATGCGTAATCAGGATAATCGATAGAGAGTAACTCTACCAATTTTGCGGCCCAATCATTCACCAAAGGACGTTCTAAGAAGCCAGATTGGTAGGCTAAACTTTCCTTGGCTGGAAAGCGGTCGTGCTCGTCTGAATCATAATCGAGGTATTCCTCATAGCGGCTTACGAGGTAGAAGGTGGCAGCAAACAAGTCATACGGACAATCTCCCTTTTTATCCATCAAAAAGAAGGCAGGGAGTCCATCCCAATCACGTACCTTTATTTTAACCGGACGAATATTTTTTTCGAAGAGCAGGTCATGTGGAATGATGCGCAAACTTTTCTTGTAATCGCGCTCGCTGTAGTTGATTCGGGGGAGGTCTATTTTTTTAAATTTTTCCCAGTCGGTAATCAGCTTAAACTCGAGTCCGAGACACCGTTTAAAGATCACTTCTAAGGTATATTGTAACCTTGGGCTTTTGTTCTCTGAGTAGATCGTGATCATGTCTGAACGAAATCGCTTAGTTTCGCAGGTATTCTAAATTTCTTCAAATTAAGGTAAAATTAACATGAAAGTCGCGCTGATTACTGGGGTTACTGGACAAGATGGGGCATATTTGGCTGAATTCTTATTAAATAAAGGATATATCGTACATGGAATCAAGCGCAGAAGCTCCATGTTTAATACCGATCGCATTGATCATCTCTACCAAGACCCGCATGAGAGAAACCTTCGTTTTCATCTGCATTACGGCGATATGACCGATTCAACAAATTTGATTCGCATCATCCAAGAAACTCAGCCTGATGAAATTTATAACCTGGCGGCGCAATCTCATGTGAAGGTATCTTTTGAAACACCAGAATATACTGCTAATGCTGATGGTATTGGCGTTCTCCGAATTTTGGAGGCTATCCGTATTTTAGGTATGGAAAAGAAAACCCGCTTCTACCAAGCGTCGACCTCTGAATTATATGGACTGGTGCAAGAAGTTCCTCAAAGCGAAAAAACCCCTTTCTACCCGCGTTCTCCTTATGCGGCAGCGAAATTGTATGGCTATTGGATTACAGTTAATTACCGCGAAGCCTATGGCATGTTTGCGAGTAATGGAATCTTATTCAACCATGAGTCGCCAATTCGTGGGGAGACTTTCGTAACCCGGAAAATTACCCGTGCTACGGCCCGTATTGTCCTCGGACAGCAAGAGAGTATGTTCCTGGGGAATATGGATGCACAACGCGACTGGGGTCATGCCAAGGACTATGTGGAAGCCATGTGGAAGATCTTGCAGCACGATACCTCTGAAGACTTCGTAGTAGCCACAGGAATTACCACTACGGTGCGTGATTTTGTGAAACTAAGTTTTGCCGAAGCAGGTGTATCCATTGAATTTACTGGCAAGGCAGAAGATGAAATCGGAACAATCAGTGCGATAGACGAAGCCAAAGCCAAAGCCTTCGGAGTGGATCCTTCGCTGATTAAAGTCGGACAAGTTGTGGTTAAGGTTGATCCAAAATATTACCGTCCTACTGAAGTGGAGCTTTTGATTGGCGATGGAACCAAAGCCCAGAAATTATTAAACTGGACGCCGAAATATACCCTGCAAGCACTTGTTCAGGATATGATGGAGAGCGATTTTAAAGCCATGAAAAAGGAACAATACTTGAAGGATGGAGGCTTTAGAACCATGAATTATTTCGAGTAAGCATTATCCATGGAAAAATCAGCACGCATCTATATTGCAGGCCACCGCGGCATGGTCGGGTCGGCCGTTATGCGCAAATTGGTAAAAGAAGGTTTTACAAATATCATAACCCGAACCTCTTCCGAATTAGACTTACGCGACCAAACTGCAGTCACTGCATTTTTTGAAGCAGAGCAGCCCGAATACGTTTTTTTAGCAGCAGCCAAAGTAGGTGGAATCGTTGCGAACAATACCTATCGCGCCGAGTTTCTATATGATAATTTGATGATTGAAAGTAATATCATCCATCAAAGTCATTGTATTGGTGTAAAGAAATTGATGTTCTTCGGCTCCTCCTGCATCTACCCGAAGATGGCGCCACAGCCTTTAAAAGAAGAATCCTTATTGACCGGTTTATTGGAACCTACCAATGAGCCCTATGCCATCGCCAAGATTGCCGGTATCAAGCTCTGCGAATCTTACCGCGACCAATATGGCGATAACTTCATCGCCGTAATGCCGACCAATCTATACGGCTATAAAGACAATTATCATCCACAAAACTCCCATGTGCTTCCTGCTCTGATTCGCAAGTTTCATGAGGCCAAGGAGCAAAATTCGGAATTTGTAGAAATTTGGGGAACAGGCTCACCCTTGCGTGAATTCATGTTTGCTGATGACCTAGCCGATGCCTGCTATTTGCTCATGCAATCGTATGATGAGAAGCTATTTGTGAATGTAGGAGTCGGTCATGATATCTCCATCAAAGACCTAGCGTTGCTTGTCAAAAAAGTAATTGGCTATGATGGTGAACTCCGCTTCAATACGGATAAGCCAGATGGTACACCAAGGAAGTTGATGGATGTTTCAACCCTGAATAGTTTAGGTTTCAAGCCGAAGGTTGAACTAGAGGAGGGGATTGGACTTGCGTATTCAGATTTTCTCAGTCGTTAAACGTCGACTCATAGACTTCCAGATTGTCAGACTACTAGACCTTTTAATGGGTGATAGTTGTTTTAGGTTGTTTTTAAATTTGACATTTCTGTGACATTTCTTGTTTTTTCAGCAGTTAATTTTGTAGTGAACCAACTAAAAATTACATGCACAACTACAAGAAACTAGCTATTTATGAAAGAAGTCTTTCGTTGGCTATCGACTTTATCCCAGAAACAGATTCAATTCGACCTTACAAGCTTTCGGAACAAATTGCTGACTCGTGTGTCTCCGTCCCGAGCAATATTGCAGAGGGCTCAGAACGAAGCTCTGAAAAGGATTTTATACGCTTTCTTGAATACGCCGCTGGTTCTAATTCAGAATTAATCACTCAACTGAAAATTTGTATTGGAGCCAAAAGAATGGATGTTGATTTGGCTCAGAAGTACCTTCTTGAAGCAGAAGAAATTCATTCAATGATACACGGCTTCATTAAAAACCTACGCAAATAACTTCTCGCCGACAGTCACTTGTCTGTTAGTCACTTGCCTGTTAGTCTTGAAGTCTGGCAGTCTGTTAGTCTTGAAGTCTGGCAGTCTGACAATCTGCTAGTCTCGACTTAAAGTGCTGACTCAAAATATTCCTTCTTCAACAAAGGGCAGATTTTATAGCGCTCTTCTCTAGTATCTTGATAAAGCGAATCAAGCACCTCAAAAATATCCCGAACACCAACTTTCTCCACCCATTCAAATGGTCCGTAAGGATAGGCCGTACCGAGTTTCATTCCGGTGTCGATATCAGCCTTAGCAGCTGTTCCTTCTTGAACAGTATAATAGGCTTCATTGATGATCATAAATAAGATACGAGGAGTAACCATGCCAACACGATCTTTCACCCATTCGGGAGCTAGTCCGAGCTTGGTGCAAAGTTGTTCACCGACTTCCTTTTGGGAATCGAAAACGAAGCTCATTTCATTTTTTTCGCGATGGATGAAGGTGGCAAGGGCATTGATTCCAAATACGTTTTTTCTAGCATTGATGCCGAAATGGGCAAGTACACCCAACAGTTGGACTTTTACGCTAGACAAGATGAGCGGGGTAGACAATGGTCCGTAAGCCATGATACGCTCCGGATGATCGTCGAATTCGAGATCGACAATCACATCACATTCTGGTATTTCTTGACCGAAATCAAATTCAATTATATTGCAGCCAGATGCGACTTTCGACTTCCATTCTTCTTTTCTGTTTGATGGGCCTGTTAATGCTATGTTCATGCGGAAACGAATCAGTTGAGGAGCGCAAAAATACACAACCCGAGCATACCCCCATGGAAAAAAGAATCATTATGACGTCAAATGCACCAGCGCCGATTGGTCCATATAGTCAGGCTGTTTTAGCAAATGGCACCCTTTATTGCAGTGGTCAAATTGCCATTAACCCTGCCACGGGTGAGCTAGTTCAAGAAAGTATTCAGGCAGAAACCAAGCAAGTAATGGCTAATATTCAGGCTGTTTTAATGGAGGCAAATATGGATTTTGGTCATATTGTTAAATCCAGTATCTTTTTGTCTGATATGGCATTATTTACCGAAGTAAACGAAGTCTACGCCACCTATTTCAGTTCTGATTTTCCAGCAAGAGAAACGGTTGCTGTAAAAACACTTCCCAAAAGCGTCAATGTTGAGATTAGTGTCATCGCTGTAAAATAGAGGAATTCGCCAATGGGTTTATATGCTAAAAAACAGCGGGGAGTCTTGCTAATTCTGGCCAATTGCGGAAATCTGTATACGAATCGCTGAAAACTTCTAATTCCCATTATATTTGCGGACTTTTTAAAATTGAAGTCATGATCATAGGAGTTCCAAAAGAGATCAAAAATAATGAAAACCGCGTGGCGTTGACGCCTGCTGGAGTACAGGAGTTTGTTAAGTACGGACATACTGTTTATGTGCAATCAACTGCAGGATTAGGAAGCGGATTTTCTGATGAAGATTATACGCTTGCCGGAGCAGAAATTCTTCCTACCATAGAAGATACCTATGAGATTGCGGAAATGATTATCAAAGTAAAGGAGCCAATTGAGCCCGAATATGCTTTGATTAAAAAGGATCAATTGCTTTTTACTTATTTCCATTTTGCCTCGTATGAGCCATTAACCCATGCCATGATTAAAACGGGTGCGGTATGTTTGGCTTATGAAACAGTAGAAAAACCTGACCGTTCGTTGCCTTTGCTTGTTCCGATGAGTGAAGTGGCAGGAAGAATGTCAATCCAACAAGGAGCGAAATACCTTGAGAAACCTATGGGTGGCCGTGGAATTCTTCTTGGTGGCGTACCAGGGGTAAAACCTGCTGAAGTGATTGTACTAGGTGGAGGAATTGTAGGAACTCAAGCGGCTAAAATGGCTGCAGGTTTGGGTGCTGACGTAACCATCATGGATGTATCTCTACCACGTTTGCGGGTATTAGATGATATCATGCCAGCGAATATCAGAACAGAATATAGCAACGAATACAATATCCGTGAAGCCATCAAAACGGCTGATTTGGTTATTGGAGGGGTATTGATTCCTGGAGCGAAAGCGCCGAAATTGATCACCAAAGACATGTTGCCAACCATGAAAAAAGGAGCGGTAATCTGCGACGTAGCCATCGACCAAGGTGGATGTTTCGAAACTTCTCGTCCAACCACACACGCTGAACCGATTTATGTGATTGATGATGTCATTCATTATTGCGTAGCCAACATGCCAGGAGCGGTGCCTTATACTTCTACCTTGGCATTGACCAACGCAACCCTTCCATATGCTTTACAACTTGCTTCTAAAGGATGGAAAAAAGCGTGCAAAGAAAATAACGAACTAAAACTCGGATTGAACGTAGTAGGCGGTAAAGTCGTTTACAAAGGCGTGTCTGAAGCATTCAACTTGGCTTATACGCCTGTTGAAGACGTATTAGGATAAGAGTCGAAAACACGAGATATACGAAACCCCGGTTCTGAAAAGAGTCGGGGTTTTTTCATTAAGGATTAGGATTTGGATGAGGTTAATGTCAAGGTATTTTGTCTTGCAATCTTGCAGTCTGGCAATCTGATAGTCTATTTACTATCTTCGCCGCATGAAGAAAGTCGCGGTAATAGGAGCTGGAACGATGGGGAGTGGCATTGCCCAAGTATTTGCCATGGCAGGATTTGAAACCATTGTCTATGATTTGCAGACGGCAGCCATAGAGCGAGCCGAAGCAGCCATCGAAAAGAACCTATCCAAAGCCGTGCAAATCGGAAAACTCGACGAGTCTGGAAAAGCTGCAGCACAACAACGATTGACCTATACCACCGAGTTTTCTGACCTGAAAGCTGATTTTATTATCGAGGCTATTTTAGAGAAGCTTGACCTTAAAATTGACCTGTTCACGCGCTTGGCCGCACAGAATACTGATTCGTGCATTTTTGCTACGAATACTTCATCCATACCAATTACACAGATTGCGGCAGGCGTTCCAAATCCGGAACGTGTCGTTGGGGTGCACTTTTTCAATCCAGCCCATATCATGAAACTGGTTGAGATTATCTCCGGAGCTCAGACCTCTGATGAGGTTGCAAATACCTGCCATGCCTTAATTAAACAAATTGGCAAAACACCGGTTATGGCCAAGGATGCCCCAGGCTTTATTGTAAATCGTGTAGCGCGTCATTTCTATGTAGAAGGCTTAAAGACGTTAGAAGAGGGTGTGGCTGATCATGAACAGATTGACATATTGATGGAAAACATTGGCTTCAAGATGGGACCATTCCGTTTGATGGACCTAATTGGTGTCGATACCAACTTTTCTGTCACCTCCAGCATGTTTGCCCTATTTCATCAAGACAGCAAATTCCGTCCGAGCCGAATTCAACAGCAAAAGGTAGATGCAGGTCACCATGGAAGGAAATCAGGAAGGGGTTTTTACCGTTATGATAGCGGTCAGAAATAGCGACTAGAATTTTAGACGGCAAAAATACGAGCAAGAACGTTTTGGCGTTGAATAAGAAAATGAAAAGGATGATTAGGTATATAAGTATCGTTTTGGGGATAAGTATTGTCCTCGGTTTAGCCGCATGTAAAAAAGGCGAGCAGCAAGGTGAGCAGATACCGAATACCCCGGTCAGTGTGCAGGTAAACCTTGATTTGCCTGCCTATTTTGATTTAACCATTTTTGGCAATTGGGTATATTTTCCTGATGGCTATGATGGATTAATCCTTTATCATTCCTTCGATGGCGAGTATTATGCTTTTGATCGAGCCTGCAGTTATGAGCCTTTTAAAGACTGTTCTCAATTATGGATGGACAGCACAACGCGTGTACACATGAATTGTGGTTCGTATGAAGATGGTATTTTCACTAAATGCTGCGATAGCCGATTTGAAATACCAAGCGGGTTTCCGGTTGAAGGACCAGCCAAGCAGGCGATGAAGCAGTATTTTGTAAACCGCAATGGCAATACCTTGTATATAAGCAACTAAGGAAGGGGCCCTTCGGCAAGCTCAGGATAACGGGGTTTTGGGTTAGAGGCTTAGAATTTTAACTTCTCATTTTTATCCCAGAGTCCCCATTTTCCGCCAATTGTTCCTTCTTCTCTCATTTTCCAAGACTCATCGAATGAAGAGAAATAAAACAGATTTACATGCTCGGTTTTCGCCCAGTTTTGAGCATTGACAAAATACTGCATGCCATTATGTGCTGATGGCACCGCCTCGTCTACATGCTCACCGGCATTCGGCCATCCTGTTTCTGTAATAATCACCTCTTTACCTTGGGCAATTTCTTTCGTAAGCTGATACATTTGATTCAATTGCAAGGTAGCTTGGTCGGCAGCGTAGCCTTCCCAGAAAGGATAACAGTTTATAAGCAGAACATCACAGACGTCAACCAATTTTGGATGTTCTAGATAGTGATAATATGCATCCACATAGCCAACTTGAATACCGGGTAAAGCCTCTTTTATCCGTGTGATGTAAGCAATCAATTCGTCTTCTGTCAAGTCCTCGCGGAGCAAGACTTCATTTCCCACCGCTGCAATATCTACTTGGCCTGCTTTGCCCAGTTTAATGAGCGATTCAATCTCCAATTCATTCTTCTGCTTATCTCCACTGATCCAAGCTCCAACCAGAGTTTTCAATCCTCTCGTATGAGCAGCTTCCGCAATATATTCGTTGCCATCTGTGCAAGAGAAGGAACGCACCCAGCGAGTATAAGGCGCAATGATATTCATGCGTTGATCAATTTGTTCCTTACTCAGTTTGTCACCAATGTCTTGCCCTTCGCGGTAAGCACCTAAACAAAGGCCATGGACTTTTCCATATAGTACTTCTTTAAAGTGTTGTTTCCCAACCTTCTCGGGTATTCCATTAAAATCAATATCTGTACTGAGTATAGAGGTTCCGAGCATGGATTTCAATGCGCGCAGTTTATTTCCTGTATAGGAGGAGGGAGTCAATTTTTTCAGCTTACGTGCCTTGAGTTGTCCGCTAATTTCAGCTGCACGGTCTTCGGTCACATCATAATTCCACATCACCGCTAAGGCAATGGCAGTTCCAGCTATAGGTAGTCCGGAGAAGAAAAGGCGAAGATCGGTAATGGCTCCTTCAGGTTGAACGGCCAAGGCAGAGTCGAACCCGATAAAAGATAAGATGGCGCCACTGGCTAAGCCGGCAATGGCAAAACCAAATTTGACCATCCACCAGTAAATGGCACCAAAAATACCTTCTCGTCTCTTGCCGGTATTGAGTTCGTCCAAGTCAATCACATCGGCTGTCATGGACATCATCAAGGTAAATAGACTGCCTATTCCAAAGGAGAAAAAGGGTAAAGCGAAGATGAATAAGAAAGGTTTCCCGGGTACGAGTAAAAACCAAAGCAATATATACCCGATGATGGAAATTCCTTGAGACACCAAAAATGCTCGCTTTTTCCCTAGTTTTTTTGACATTTTGGCGACAACTGGTATCACCAAAAAGGTGGTCATTAATGCGCCAATACACCCGAAGAGTGTAGGCCAAATTCCCGCAGCACCAGCATCTCCACCAAAGAGGTGGTAAACAATAATGAAGAAGGTGAAGGTGGCAACGGTATTGAATGCGTTAAAGATGAGAAATGTTGCGATACACAGTTTTCTGAAGGGCTGGATTTGAAAGGCTTCCACAAAACCGTGGAAAATCTTGTACAAGCTGCCGCCAACAGTTCTTACATTCATTTCAGCATAGTCTTCATTTAAGGTTGATTTACTCTTAATAAATATGGCCGGAACCATGGCACAGAGCATAAAGATCACACCAACCCAAACAGCGAGAGTTCGGGTAGCTACCTCTGCCGAAGGAAACCAATTGGGGTCATACATAATCACCCAGAACCAAGGGGCAATCACCCAAGCCCATTGTCCTACCCATTGAGAAACGGCCATAATACTTGTGCGCTCATGAAAATCATCACTCATTTCATAACCCATTGCGACGAAGGGGACACTAAAAATGGTCAGTCCGAGGTAGAATACAAAGGACCAGATTAGAAAATAGACAAAGCTATATTCAATGCTATTTGTCTTAGACAACTGCCATAAAATGCTGAAGGTAATCCCCATGATTACAGCTCCAATGAACACATATTGTCTCCTACGGCCCCATTTGGACCGGGTATTATCGGAAATAAAACCCATAATCGGGTCGGTGAAAGAATCGAATACCCGTGGAAGAAAAAAGATGACACCCCACATCCAACCGGGGAAGCCTAGGTCTTGCACCAATACCACCATAAAGATACCCATTACAGCAGGGAACATCTGGTTGGCGAGCATCCCGACCCCGAAGGCCACTTTCTGGGTCAAGGGCACTTTATTTTCCACCTTATTTTCCGATGTATTACTCATGTTCTCATTTTTTCAAAGGATGGATATGTATCGTTTGTATGGCCTGCGGGTCAATACGGATGGTTTGCTCTCCCTGGCCCTTCAACTCAATCTTAAAGGTTTTCTCCTCACCACTTTCATTAAATACGATGACCACAAGGCTTCCATCCATGTTTTGAGCGGCAGTTGCCTGCAATGTTTTGTCCTCCGCTTCCAGACCAATGCGCACTGCATCAGGACGAATAAATTTGCTAAAATGCGCCATGGTATAATAGAGCGGGGTAAAGTAAACCTCATCGCTTTCAAGGTCCACGAGTACAGGCGCCACACACCAGTTTTTGAACCAGTTCGGACCGCCTTGTTTGTCTAGAACCATATTCCAATCAATCCATCCATCAACCCAATTATTCAGGCAGCCAATGATATCGCGTGCATAGCGGTGTACCGGTGCATATTTGGGGTGGAGGTATTTTTCTTCCTCTCGCGCCCAATCCCAGCCCCAGTCTGTTGCTTCCTTGCTCCAATACCAGATATCGTCTTTCCATTTTGGAACTTCCGAGTCGACACAGGCTTCTGTTTGTAGGAGGTATTTGTTCGGCGCTTTCTGGTGGGCATACTGTAAGGCTTCCGGGAATACTTCAAAGGTGCTTTCATACCAATGCACTGCAGTGCCGCTAAAGTACTTTGAAGAAGTATCATCTTTGAACATCACATCCACCCATTCCTTTAGCCCCGCGCGGTTCTGGTCGTAGCCGAGTATGATTTTATCTCCATAGCCGTCTTGTTCGAGGCGTGGCCCCAAATGCTTGTTCACAAAGTCGGTCATTTCCTTCGGACTATAGAGCATGCTTTCCCAGTTATTCCCATTTCCATGGGGCTCATTTTCTACGGTGAACCCCCAGATATCAATGCCTTCCTTCTTGTAAGCATCCAAATATTTGGAAAAGAATAAAGCCCAAGAATCATAGTGTTCGGGCAGCAGTTTCCCTCCTACATAGTTTTTATTGTCTTTCATCCAGGGTGGGGCAGTCCAAGGCGAGCTGACGATTTTGAAGCCATCGCTGCTTGTCGCTTGGGCTTGCTTGATTATAGGGATGATATCGTCCATATCCTCTTTTATAGAGAAATGCTGCAACGCCGTATCTCCTTCAATGGGGGTATAACTGTACTGACCTAGCGAAAAATCACAGGAGTTCATGTGGGTGCGAGTGAGGGAATACCTGGCTCCTTCATCTCCAAAATAGGCGTCGATCACCTCTTTGCGCTTTTCAGTACTCAGTCGTTTTAGTAAGTGGGCTGAAGATTCGGTGAATGAACCCCCGAAGCCTACAATAGTTTGGAATTTTTGCTCGGGATCAAGCTTGATGATTGATGTCGAATTGCTTTCTGGAAATTCTAATTTTATGCTTAGTTTATCTCCCTCAGCTGAGGTTTGGTAAACAGTCAGGTCTAGGGTGGTTTTAGTATCACATGCCATTAGCGCTAAGGATATTCCGGTTATTAAGAGTGGCTTTTTCACAGTTCTATCTCATTTGCTTGATGGGTGGTGAAGCAACATCCTTGAGCAAGGAGTCGAGGTTGCCTCCATAGGTTTTTCGTATACTATAGCCATCTCTGGTTAATCCTTTGAAACGGTCTTCATCCACTAATTTCCATAAGGCAAACTTGGCCTCGCCGTTCAGTTTGAATAATCCGAAATGGTTTTCAGACCCTTGTGGATTGTGTGCATCCTTCCATCGCTCATTAAAGGCTTCAAAGTAGAAACAGGCAATATGTTCTTTTTTGGTCCATTTGCGCATGAGTTTATAATACAAGCCTTCTTTGTACTCATCACAGGCCATTGAGCCATCTATGCCGTATTGTTCATTGGATTCACTGGCCCAGCCGGTTTCACCAATGTGCACGGGTTTGCTGCTGTCGATGCTGTGTACATATTTCGCTGTTGTGTAATATTGCTTTTTGGCATAGAGGAAGGCACGCTTCATGGCATGCTTAATCATTTTGTCTTTGGGCAAGTGGAGCTCTGGTTCTAATACGCCCCAAAAAACAGGGTTATAATGGGTATCATGCATGGGGTAAGTATGCAGGGATACATAATCTACAGCTCGAATTAGCTTCTCCAAGTCTTCACAATGGTAGCTCGTGTCGCCACCTCCCCAAGAGGCAAAATTGTCTGAGCTAGTTATCCATAAATCCTTATCCAGTTTACCTTCTTTCTTCAGGGATTGCAGGTGATTCACCCACTTAAGTATCACGCGAGGCTGCACATAATAGCTCGTCGCCCATTTTACCATGGCCTCATTGCCTATGGCGATAATTTTTACGATTTCTGGATAGGCATTGGCGAGGTCCACTGCCCGGCTTATTTCGGCTGTATTAGCTTCTTTGTTTTCTGCTTCATGATTGACTGGAAGGTCGGTCCAGGCATTTTCACAATCTATCCAAGCACCTAACATCACATACATTTCGAACTGAGGGTTATCTGTTCGAAGTTCTTTTATAGCTTTTACAACATTACCTGCTTGATCAAATTGGAGATTATAGGTACGTAGAATTTTCACCCCCATTGCCGACATGATTTTTAAGTCCTCTTTTATCTGATCGAGGGTGGGCTGAATATTGCGGCTGGTATCCCGGTAACCTCCGTATGACATGGCCAGATATTCAGGGTTGCCCAAAATTTGAGCGGCTGTTTTGGTCTTGCTCATGGGTGCTGAATCCTTTGTGCTGCTTGACCTATCACAGGCAAGAAAGAGGCTGCTAAACAGAAATAAGAGGCCGTATGATTGCGTTCGGTTGAGCATTTCATTATTTCAAAATGGCTTGATCAAGTTGAACCGTAATCTTAGAAATTTCCCCACTTCGATTAAAAATCTGGGCACTGGTTTCTGTGTCTAGAGTCAGTGAGCTGCTTTCATAAATGCTTCCATCAACACGCTCAATTCGTAGGTGATTTTCGGAGGCTATATGATAAACAACTAGCACCTGGCAATAGGTGAAGGCAATAGAACCTGTGTTTAATTCGATGGATTTTTGGTTCTTATGAAGGTCAACATATTCAAATACCCGCGGCTTAAGGGTGAATTCGCTTTTTTGCAAGAGGCATGGATTGAAGTGTATTCTGCCTTCTTCCACAAAGGTCCCTAATTCGCCAAAACGACATAGTATATCTTCCTTCACCTGACCAGTCATGCCCGGCTGCTGGGCGCCTTTTCCTGCCGGGGTATGCGAGTAGGGGTCGGTAGGGAATGCGCCATAGAGTTTGGGTGATTTATGAACACCTAATCCGGCATTAATTTCATAATAATGTTCGAGCAGTCTTCCAATGGTTTCTGCCGATTCTTGATTTTCAATTGCTTGAAGGCAGACTTCCTGCACTGCAAGGGAAAGCTTGGAAACCATATGCCAATAGATAGAACCCAGGCCTTCATAACCATAAAAAGTTCCAGAGCGCCCAGTAAATGACTTATGATTGAATACTTTTTCGAAGGTATCCAAAACGTGTTTACGGTCCGCTTTTGTAAATACGACTGATTCTTCCAATTGAGTCAATGCAACCTTTACATCTTCAGCATTTTTAAAATGACCGTTAAAATGATACTCACCATTTATATCTTGGATGATTAATTGGTCGTTATTTGCTGTGATAAGATCTTGAAGAAAAGGGGAGCTTTGAACCGCGGATGCCGGGATGGTATTGCGTTTCATAAATCCAGCTAGCTCTTTTTGCGGATACAATAAATAACTGTATTGATCTTCTCGGAACAAGGCACTTGCTTTCAACGCGTCTAGTACTTTAAGTGCTGCAGCAGGAGCTAGAAATCCGGAACTGAGCACGGCTACTTGACCTTCAAGCATTTCGCTCAAATGTGAAATAGAGATTTCCTTTTTATTTTCGATGGTCAGGAGGTTATACGCATGGTATAAGCCGTCTTCACGTTGATTGGCCTGAATGCTATGGTCGATAAATTGGAGGCTGAGCGCCACAAAACGGTTCAATCCATTATATGAAACGGTGCGTTTTTCCCCCCAGAAACCTTGCTTATAGATATGCTCTCTATAGTTATTGCCAGCCTCACCAACAGCATCCAAAATTGTTCTTCTATCTTCATCACTTAGTGCAGCATCTAACAACCCAATATTTTCTTGGAAGGTCTCCCGGATCTTTTTATAAAAGATGATGAGCTCATTCGAAAGCGTAACACGTTCTGTTGTTTTATCGGCTATTTGCTTTTGAAAGAAGACCAAGAATCTGCGGAGGTAGTTGAGGGTAACCATCGACATTCCATTCCCCACGAGCGCATTATTGGCATCATTCCACTCAGGTCGCTGGGTATTCATCCAAATACCCCCTTCCGGAATAAAGTTGGAAAGCTTAGATAATACAATGGCCAGCACTTTTTCAATCAGTGTGACCTTGTAAATCGTGCCGTTTTCATCGTGTATTAACGCCGCATCAGCACCTAGAACTTTTTTTCTTTCGCGAATGGAATGATCCAACTTGCTATTGAATTTTATGGTGTCTTTCGGGTTGTCAAGAATTTCCGAATAGTTTTTTATTTCGTAAGGAACATTGGCATAAACGAAGCATTGCTCATTAAAATAGTTGCTTAATGTTCCTGGGTAATGCTTTTCGGCAAGTTCAAAAAGTTTCAACAGATAGATTACCTGATGGTCGCCCCAATACCCGATATACGACCAAGGATTGTCTGGCTCTATCGTTTCCCAGTCAAAACCGTCTTTGGTTATTCTATATGGATTGTATCCCTCAAATGTGGAGGCATTCAAAAACTTATGGATCATGCTCTCGGAAAAAGCTGGAAACGACTGTGCCAATGCTTCCCAGTTCTGAAAGATATCTCTCCAGTTTCCTTCATAATCCAGGACCTTAGAACCGTCTATTTCACTTCTGGTATTGATGGAGAATTTATTCCAAGGTCTGCTTGGGTCGCCATGCCTTCTGCTGAATTTTAGGGGCATATACTCCAGACAAAGCCTTTTAAAGTCGCTGTCGTGTGAGGAGTTGGCGCACTCTTTTAAGTCAAATAAAGAGAAGGTATCGGTTAATGCATCGAGTGCCGCTTGTTGTTTGCTATACACATCTTTGTTGGCATTCTTTAGGTACTTTTTGAAGTCCCATTTTTCGATGACATAGTTGTTATCAAATACGCCGCCGCGCATGATATTAAATAGGGTATTGGAATAATGGCGTGCATCTCTGAGCTTGTCTGCTGTAAGCTGTAATCCATCTGATGAGCCATTATATTCAATCAGCCTGCGTGTTCCAAGGTCGATGTTTTCCCTCACAATGTCCTTTAAGTTTGGATTATTCGTGATGCTATCTATGAGTTTGGCTATGGCTGGATGGTCCTTGTTTACATCAGCTAAAATGGTCCAGTCTTTCTTTTCACGAGGAGCAAGAATTAGTTCCGATTGAAGGAAATAGGCACCCTTTTCGGCCTTCACGTCGACCTCTTCGCTAACTGTTCTACCCAACCTGAAATCATTGAGCTGTAAGGTCGATAGGAGATGAACAGGTTTCTCAAGGCCATACGACCAAACTGTATTGGCAAATAGTGCCTCACTTGGTTCTGCTTTATCAACAATGATAGCACTCAGGGCATAAAGGCCAAGACCGGCATTTTCAGCCAATTCACTTCTCTTGTAGGCGTCAACAAGGTTACTGACACTGTTTTGAGTCTCGGCGCCAATTGAGGCGGGTAATATATTCTGAATACCATCGATAAAGGAAATGTCTTTTGCTTCCTCAGAAATATTTTCGATCCACGACTCCCTAACAAAGCCATATTTATTACTGAAGGACCACTGATAGCGGAAGCTAAGGCCTAAGTCATGATTGATTTCTTCGAAGAGAATCTTATTGCCGTGTACATTTTTAAACAGGTTTCTGGTGGTCGAATAAAAGCCATCAGAACGAATGGAAAAGGGCTCCCAGACATGTGCTTTCTTACCATCTTTCACACGGAATATTGTTTTTGAACCAGTCGTCTCGAAGGTCTCAGTTACTTTGTCATCCGTATAGTAAGGAAACAGGGCATAATCCGCGTTCTTTCTCCCTGCTGTTAAGCCCCCATTACTTGAAATAAACATCCAATGATTGGAATCACTAACGATGCTCATGAAAAATGGGCGCATCCGATCATTATTGGAGATTTTAAAAAACTTTTCATCTCCAATGATGATTCTTTTGATCGCTATCTGATCTTCTTGTGTTTCTGCTGTTAAACCTGACATTAAGGCGTTTATTTAGGGTATGTATTTCAATAGTTGAAACGTCATGTAAATCTCTTGCTTTTACAGCGTTTCCCCAATTACCTGTGGGTTGGATTATCCCTTTTCTTTGAAAACCCGAACATAATCTATGTACATGGATCCGGGAAAAGGAGTATTGTCATTGGGCGAGCCAGCAAAACTTCCTCCAACAGCCACATTGAGCAAGAGGAAAAAGGAATGGTTATACACCCACTCGCCATTTACTTCAGATGATTTTACACTGGAATAGAGTTTCTCATTCACATAAAAATCGATATAGTCTACCCCCCATTCTACGGCATATACATTGAAGTCATCTGTAAAATTCCCTTGTTCAAGCCGCAATGAATTGGTGACTGCATTGCCTCCTGAATAACCTGGACCATGCAAACTTCCGTACGTGATGAAGGGATACTGCCCTTTTTGTTCCATGATGTCAATCTCGCCACATTTAGGCCAACCCACTGTTCCAATATTTTCTCCAAGAGCCCAGAAGGCCGGCCAAATGCCTTGTCCGCGCGGTGTTTTGATTCTCGCCTCAATTCTCCCGTACTCTTGGGTAAATAAACCTTCCGTCTTGATGCGTCCGGAGGTATACTGGCTACCCACTTTTAAGGCGGTTATTTTTAAATTCCCTTTTCCATCAAGCGACACATTTTTAGCCGATTGAGTATAGGTTTGAAGCTCGTTGTTTCCCCATCCATTGCTGCCTGTTCCTATATCATACTTCCATTTGGAAGGATCCACTAAACTGCCTGAATCTCCGGTGAATTCGTCGCTCCAAACCAGTTCATATTGTCTGCCTAGGTCTACTTGATCCGCATCATTCGTGCAGCTTGATATACCTGCAAGAGACAAAACAAAAAGGAAGGTTATGGATATTCTTGTGGTGATTGAATGTTTCATGCTAAAATGTGCTTGAGGTTACTTATAGAAGTAAATATTATCGAGGATGAAGTCTGGCCCATCTGTTATTATGAGCGCTCCAAGATTGTTTTTTTGATTGGTAATGTTACCTGCTAGCGGAATATCAAAGGATTTCCAGACTCCAGCTTGGAAACCATTTAGGGTGGTTCTATAATCTTTGTCATCCCCTTCAGGAAACCCAGTGAAAACGTTTGTTTCTATTGTTTGATTGGCACCGATATCCCGGATTTGTAACCCAATTGTGGCAGCTGCACTTTGAACATAAACGTCAATATGAAGAAATCCCAATGATGATGCATTTACCGTGTTATCGAAGAGAATTCCTGTAAAGTTGTTTCCCGTGTATTGCAAAACCTTTCCGTTACTGGTCGTTACTACTGAAGTTTCTGTGGTAGAACCGCCAAATCCAGGGGTGAAATTGCTTTCCGTATCGTTGGAATAAACATCACTAAATATGGATTTGACATCAGCTTGAGGTTTTGTTGGAGTGGGGGATGCAGGTAAATTCCCGAGAGACTCAATTTTTAATTTCCCATCAGATAGGATACCCGCCATGGAGGCAGTAATCTCAGCAGTTCCAGCACCTGTAACTTCAATTGCGCCTAAGTCATTTACAACAGCCACTACAGGATTAGTGGATTCAAAAGAAAAGTAGCTGGGAGCTGATGTTACAGTCACGTCTGTACCATTCTCTAAGTTGAAGGTTTCGCTTAAGCCTGTAAGCGTTAGTGTAGAGCCAATAAACGTCTTTACTGAAGTCGAATTGCCGTTCTGAATTTCTGATCTTACCCGACGCATGCTTGGGACTTTCTCATATTTGATTTCGTCAAACCAGAGGGTATAACCAGCGCCATTCGTGCCTTGAGTGCCCGCCGCAAACCAAAAAAGACCTCTTGCTTCCACGAGCTTGGAGGCGTCAGGAATGGGCACAATTATTTTCGACCAATTGGTTCCAACATTCACATTGTTTAGCGTGACCTGGAATTTGTCGCCTTCGTAGTCAATTCCAAAGCCAACATCACCAAGGGTAATACCTTGAGATGCTTTTACATAAAATGTCAAGGCATCGTAAGCGGTTAAATTTCTACCCGCCCCATCAACGCGAAAAATAGCGCCAGCGTAATTCCCCGAAGGGTCATTCACATTAGGGACATCTATTCGGATGGAGGAATTGCTTTTATAACCTGTCGTATTGTCTACAGAGAATACATCCGGTTTTGCATCGGCAAAAGGCAGGTAAAAATTCGTTCCTAGGCCAACAAAATTATCTGTAAAGATTTCTGCTTCGGTTGAAAAAGTAGGGAGAACAGCATCCTCCGAAAGGGTTCTTTCACAACTTGCAAATACACCCATCGCGAAGAGGATCAGGCTGATCGTGCGTATTTGTATTTTAATAGTCTTCATTCTAATTTCTTTTAAACTATGAACAATAGTTAACCGTTGATATTGATCTGGATATAGGTTCTAATTTCCCATTCATTTCCATTTGAAAAGCCTGGAGCAGTTGGGTCAGGAACCAAATCGCCTGAAAGGTTTAATTGATAGGCGGGTGCATAGCGGTTTGAGTATTGATTCAAGGTTCTATACGTCGCTCTTAAGCCAATTTTAGTTCCTGGAAGGAGGTACCAATCAGGTTTACTGATTGAATAGGAGAGGTCTCCAATTAATTGTACCGGAAATGTTTGGTTAAAATCGCGGTGGTAGTCAAATGGCCCCCAATCATTGAATTTTGCAATAGTGGCAATTTTCATGTGTTTATAAATGGCTCGAATATCAATGCCGTAACGCTGTATGGTTCTAATATCATCCCCATTTGCTTGGCCATTTCCGACTAAGATATTTGCGATAATGCCGAATTCAGGGTTGATTTTAGAAATCATGCGAAGATTGGATTCCCATAAATCTTGGGCCGGCGCTGCACCTGGAAAGACAAAAGTGGTACGGCCATTTCCAAGTATACCGATTGCTGCGTCTTGAGTAGTTGGTAAATGGCGGTACACAAACCCAAGGCTCATGGCAAACTGGGCGTCCTCCATTCTGTCATTGTCCCAGTCATACATCCACGTAGCTGGTGTAGGGTCATAGGTTATTAGAAGTTCTCCCGCCATAGTCTCACGATTTCCTCTAACGGAGAATGGATCGTCAATAATATTTCTAGGACGGGCAGGAGCATTATAAGCGGACGAAATAGGTCCAGCGAGTGGTTTTTGGTATAAGAAATTCGGAGCAATTTGAAATTTGCCCACATTATAGGTAAACCCGGTTAACGCATTGTACATGTTACCGCTACCCACATCTTTCAATCGCCAGCCGGTAAAGGTCTGAGTTTGATCATAGCCCCCGTTTGCTACCAAGCCCATGTAAGAGGCCAGTCCGTACCATCTGATGGCTCCGCTAGAATAGGTTATTTTGGCTTTTCCACCCCAATTGTCGCTGCTCTGAATTTTATCTTCATACACCACCTCATCACTAATCAATTGGAAAGTTCTTCCGTTTAGCGGCTGTCCTCCCCAAATACCCCCAACATCAAAGGTGAGTTTTTCCATCTTCTTGCCTATGGTGAGTGTTGCTCTCCTTGTTTTTGGCACCGGAACGGCAAATGAACTTTGTAGGTTACTACGCTGTGTGATGTCTTCGTGGAATATTCCAGTAACATCTAGGCCAGCTACTTTTTTTCCGTATTTCACCAAGATGGCAGGGTTTGCTCCCCACCATAATTCGGGGCCAAATGCGACTTTTAATCCTTTGATTCCCTTTTTCCCTTCAAATTCAACCCCGAATGGAGCATTTCCATTGTATATATCGATGTTCGGACCATAGTTGGCTTCCGGATACAGGCCGAAGAAGTCGCCTTCATATCCCCAATGGTAATGGCCTGTTCTGTAGAAACCGTGCATTTTGAAGTCCTTGGCATCCCAGGTATAGTCTGCTTTATACAGTTGAATTCTATTATTTGAATTGACTTTCTCGAGTCCGTTGGCGGTCTGCACAATGAGTGGTCTTCCTCGGTTTTCATAAAAAATTTCGTCAATCGGATTGATAGCTACATTTCCTAAAATATTGAATTGAACATTCGCAATCATATTCGGAGCTGGTTTGGCTGTTACTCCTACATTAAAGGACTGCATATGATCAAAACCCAGATTCGAAGGGTAGGATGTGGAGCTTGGATCTGCCACCTCTGGCGTAGAGATCAATGAACCTCCGGTATTATAGGTATTGAAGTTAGCTTGTAGATTGCTGAGGTATAATTTCCCCTTATCTGTGGATTGAAGTGCGGCCTTGTCTCCTCTTGCTTTCAGCGTGGCATCAATCGCGGATATCGATTCAAATTGTTTGATAACCATTGGTCCCTTAGCAGAGTAGGGGTTAATGGAATGTATTTGTTGCAAGGCGTAATACGCGGCTCTGGGATAGAGTTCATAGGTGCCATTTTCATTCGTCTGGCCTTTGGCGCATATCCCAAACCACTCTTCATTCATATTATTCTCCCCTTCTTTAAAATCGTTCCGGTAGCCTCCATTCGACCAAGATGCTTGGTTATTATGAATGTCTAATTCTTTAGTTTGTCCTGTCTTCCACCATCCATCGCTAAATTGAAAAGTAAAGCCACCCAGTACATTATTGTTATTCCCGATTCCATCCGCATTGGAGTAAATGTGTTTCCAATTGCTGATCAGTACTTCGGCTTGATAGGTCTGGTCTTCTTGGTTTTCAATAGCATTAAAGGCATCTGACCCAAATTCAGTTAAGACAATCGGTTTATTGAATTCTTTTTTTACGCGGTCAAAAAGGTCTGTAAAGGTTACACCGCGGTAAGCATTGATGCCCAAAATGTCGATGTCTTTGCATTGTTCAGCTATGATGTTTAGGAATAGCAAATCACCATTACAGATAGCCACGGGGTGAGTGGTACTAATCTGCTTCATGGCAAGGCTAGCATCATTAAATAATTTATAGAGATGGATGGCATCTTTGGTGGATTGCCTGTCTACCAATGGAATATCCTCCGTTTCAGCCCCACGCCAGAAAAGACCGTAATTATTTTCATTTCCGAGAAGGAATAAAAGAACACCTGGTGTATTCTGGTACTCTTTTACCATGGCCGTTGTTTGTTCCAATAACTGGGCGCGGACTTTCGGGTTTGAATAATCGGTATTTGGAAACCAATTGCCATCCAGTGTTAATCCATACCTACCAAAGGAATGGTTCAACATGGTATAGATGCCATGATTTTCATAGATATATTGAATCCATTTTGCAGGAACACCGGTGTATAGACGGACTGCATTTACTCCCATATTTTTCAGCAGCGACATCTCGGCATCCAGGGCAGACATGATAAGCTCATCCGGCTGTGTCCACAAGCTATAGTTGAAATTGGTCCCGATTGGAAAATAGTCCCAATTCATCCCATTAATAAAAAAGGGATTGCCATCCACTTTCAATTGAAATCCTGTAGAAGTTTGAACAACTTCAACTTGGCCTTGTGCGGCTGAGGTGACCGTTTGCGATGAATTATTCCACCCCATTGTAAAAGGAGTGTGGAGGAATGTGTTTTCCGGTCCGGGTATTTTTGCGCCCAGAGCTAATAAGGGTAAACTCAGCGAGACAATAATGAATAAAATGTGACGGAACATTGCGTAAAACTGGTTTGGTATATTACGAATATATAAACTTTTGGTAAAAAAAACCATAAGTTACCTTTTGCATTAAGGTCTAAGGCTTGAAGCGATTCTGATAGCGGATCTATAAAGTGTTTACTGCACCTTGCTTTGATTAATAGGGTGTTAGTCGGATTTTACTAAATACGGAAGAAGTGTCACTTAAAGTTCGAAGGCAAATCCTTCTTTTCTCAGGGCATTGTAGCGTGCCTCGTCGAATGAATAAAGTTTCGCCGGACGATGTGAAACGTTCTCTTCAAATTCGTTCAAAGGGGTAAGAAAATTCATGCGCATAATCTTCTTCCTAAAATTGGGCTTGTCGAAGATGCGATCTAATAGGGCTTCGTAAAGGGCCTGTAAATCGGCAAGGGTAAATTTAGGAGGAAGCAATTCAAATCCAACTGGCCGGTAACGAACCCGCCTTTTTAAGGTTTGAATGCTTTTTTCTAAAATTAGCTGATGATCAAATGCTAAATCAGGAAGATCTTTGATGCTGAACCATTGGGTAGACTTCGCCCAGGAAGAAGCTACTGGGTGATAATGTGCTGTTTCAACAAGTGAATAGTAGCCCACAGTAACTACTCGACCTAAAGGGTGGCGATCAATGGCGTCAAAAATGTAAAACTGCTCCATAAAAATCCCTTTTAGTCCGGTTAGATTTTCTAGAATTCGATCGGCCGATGAGGCTAAGTCTGATTTGGGGTGAACCAAATCTCCAACTAAAGCCCATGCGCCGGTAAAGGGCTCTTCATTTCTTTCTACCAGCAACACCTTCATTTCTCCTTCATGATACCCGAACACCACACAATCAACTGATAGTCCGAAGGTAAAGAACTCGTCGAGGGAGTTGTTTTTCTCAGTTAAGAAGTATGCGTTGGGATTATTCATGGGTCTCAAATATAATAAAATCTACTCGGGAGAAATTTTCCCCAAGATACTTATAGTGTTTTGTACTTTAAGTTTTCTTCTGTTATATTTGAGAGAATTTAACAAATACTTAATATGAGAAACTTTCTACTATTCTGCATGCTGTCACTTGTTGCGAAGGTGGGTATAGCGCAAAACGCTCCTGTTGATTTTGAGGCGGGAGGTAATGGTGCTTCATGGACATGGAACACGTTTGAAAATGACGACAATCCCGCATTGGAAATTGTTGTAAATCCGGATCAATCTGCTCCGAATAGCAGCGCCACTGTTGCTAAGTTCACGGCAAGAGTTACAGGTCAGCCATGGGCTGGATGCGAGTCAATGCATGGAGCTGACATAGGCACCTTCACATTAGATGCTTCTAATTCGACCATTAAAATAATGGTTTACAAAACTGAAATCAGCGATGTGGGTATCAAACTAGTGGAAAATTCAGGCGCGGCTTTACATGAAATTAAGGTAGCTAATACCAAAATCAATGAGTGGGAAGAATTGACCTTCGATTTTTCTTCAAGAACGGGCATTGCTTTTGATCAAATAGTAGTCTTTCCAGACATGCAATCACGGTCTGCTGAGACGGTTTCTTATTTTGACAATATAACTTTTGGCCCAGCCATCGCTACTCCAGTGCCAACTGTGGCTGCTGACGACCCTACCATGCCTCAAGCGGATGTAATCTCTCTTTTTAGTAATGTGTATACAAATCAAACCATGGATACCTGGAGAACTCCTTGGTCGAATGGTGTATTACAAGACATTCAAATTGTAGGGAACGATGTTAAAAAATATTCTTCATTGGATTTTGTAGGAATTGAAGCGCTTGTAAATCCCATTGATGTTTCAGCAATGACGAATCTTAACTTTGACCTTTGGACGCCAAATGCAACCATCTTTAAAATTAAACTTGTTGATTTAGGCGCTGATGGCGTTTTGGGAGGTGGAGATGATTCAGAGTTTGAAGTGCCAACCAATAATGTGAAGCAGCAAGAATGGGTACATGTTAATATTCCTATGACGGCGTTCACAGGCCTCACTGCAAGTGCACATATCGGACAAATTATTATAGCATCTGTTCCGAGCGGAACCAGCATTGTTTATCTGGATAATATTTATTTCAGTAAAGCAAGTCCATTGGCAGAACCAACCACAGCAGCAGCTGATCCAAATTTTGATGCGGCCAATGTAATCTCTCTCTTCAGTGGGAAATATACCGATGTTACTGTTGACTCGTGGAGAACACCTTGGTCGTCAGCCGTTCTTACCGACATTCAAGTAGCCGGAAACGACGTGAAAAAATACGCAGCTATGGATTTCTTTGGTGTTGAAACAACTGGCGCTAACCTTATTGACGCTTCTGCAATGGACCATATCAATTTTGATGTTTGGTCTCCTAACTCGACCCTTTTCAAAATTAAATTGGTTGATTTTGGCGCAGACGCCGCATTTGGTGGTGGAGATGATACAGAACATGAACTTTCTTTTACGGCACCAGCCAAAGAAGAATGGGTGAACTACCATTTGCCTTTATCTGACTTTACCGGACTAACTGGAAAATCAAACATTGCTCAAATTATTATGGTATCTGAGCCAACTGGAACCAGTGTTATTTATTTAGATAACGTATTCTTCAGTAAAGGACCAGGTACTTCAGTTAGAACACTAAGTGCTGTAAGTTCATTTGAGGTATATCCAAACCCAGCAAGAAGCGCAGTGACTATTAATGTAGACATGAATGAAGGAACCGTTCTGAATTACGCTATTATTAATATGAATGGAAAAACCATGGTGGCAAAAGCGGTAAATGCTAAGCAAATTCATGAATCTTTTTCTACTGCTCAGTTTGCAGCAGGCGTATATATGGTGAATATCCTAACTGACAAAGGATCAATCACGAAACGTTTAATTATTCAATAAGTATTTAATAATTTACGATTGAAAGGGGGTCCCGGGAAGCCGGGGCCTTTTTTTCGTTAAACAATCAATTGGAAAGCATTAAAAGACGCTTGTATATTAATAACAATCGTCTTACCTTTGCCGTCCTTTTAAGAACAATTATTAACAAAGAGCTGTGAATACCCTTAGTTATAAGACAATTTCGGCCAACGCTCAAACCGTTCAGAAGAACTGGTATGTAGTAGACGCAGAAGACAAGACCTTAGGAAGGCTTTCTTCTGAACTGGCAAAGATCATTCGTGGTAAAAACAAACCTGATTTCACACCACATGTGGACTGTGGAGATTACATTATTGTAATCAATGCAGAGAAGGTAAAACTTACCGGAGACAAGATGAATTCCAAAGAATACCAAACTTACTCAGGTCACCCTGGTGGACGTAAGGTAACTATGGCAAAAGATCAATTGAAAAGAAAACCAATCTCTTTGGTTGAGATGGCAGTTAGAGGCATGTTGCCGAAGAACCGTCTTGGCCGTCAGATTTTTGGGAACCTTTTTGTTTATGAGGGCAGCGAGCATCCGCACGCAGCACAACAACCAAAAGAAATTAAATTATAATCGATTATAATGGAAGTGACCAACACATCAGGCAGAAGAAAAACAGCTGTTGCCCGGGTTTATTTAACTCCCGGTGAAGGCAAGATTGAAATAAACGGCAAAGAAATGTCGAACTATTTCCCTTCGCCACTGCTACAGTACGAGGTAACCCTTCCTTTCAACAAAACTGAAAACCTCGGAAAATATGATGTTAAAGTGAATGTTGATGGTGGCGGTTTTACCGGACAAGCGCAGGCAATTCGCCTGGCCATCGCGAAAGCGCTCGTGGAGATTAATCCTGAGCATCGCGTAGCATTGAAACCAGACGGACTTCTTACACGTGACTCGCGCATGGTGGAGAGAAAGAAACCTGGACAAAAGAAGGCCAGAAAAAGATTCCAATTCAGCAAACGTTAATTTTTACCACGGAAAAACATGTCATCAAACATCAATATTCAGGAATTGTTGGATGCAGGCGTTCATTTTGGACATCTCACCCAAAAGTGGCATCCTAAAATGGCTCCATTCATTTTTATGGAGCAAAATGGGATTCACATCATTGATCTGAACAAAACAAAAGCAAAATTAGAAGACGCCCAGTCTGCGATTAAAAATATCGTAAAATCTGGACGTAAGGTTATGTTCGTAGCGACCAAGAAACAAGCAAAAGAGCTTGTTGCAACGGAAGCAGAACGTGTTAAAATGCCTTACGTTACCGAAAGATGGTTGGGTGGTATGCTTACTAACTTCGCTACCGTTCGCAAATCTATCAAGAAGATGCAAACCATCGACAAGATGAATACGGACGGGACTTTCGCAAATATCTCAAAACGTGAGCGCCTTCAATTCGAGCGTGAAAGAATTAAACTTCAACGCGTATTGGGTGGTATCGCTGACCTTAACCGTCTACCTGCAGCTCTTTTTATCGTAGACGTGAAGCGTGAGCATATTGCAGTGAAAGAAGCGATGAAATTAAACATCCCAGTTTTCGCAATTTGTGATACCAATTCAGATCCAACTCCGATCGATTTCCCAATCCCTGCAAATGACGATGCGGCGAAATCAATCTCAGTAGTAACTCGCTTGCTTACCGATGCTATCATCGAAGGCTTGAACGAGAGAAAGAAAGAGAAAGACGAGATGGAAGCCCAAAAACAGGGCGAAGAAGCAGCAGCTAAAGAAGTAGCAGCGGCGAAAGAAGAAGCAGCAGCAGCTGAAAAATCTGCTGAAGCATAATTTTTGATTTTTTTAGAAACGGAATTTTTATAGAATGAGCGTTAATATCACTGCACAGGACGTAAACAAACTTCGCCAAATGACCGGCGTGGGTATCATGGATTGTAAAAAAGCCTTGGTCGAAGCAAACGGAGATTTTGATGCGGCAGTAGACATCCTTAGAAAAAAAGGTCAAAAAGTATCTGCAAATCGTGCCGGACGTGACGCAGCTGAAGGAGTGGCCATCGCCCTTACTTCTGCTGATGGTACTGCTGGTGTAACTGTAGAGTTGAATTGTGAAACTGACTTCGTTGCGAAAAACGACGAGTTTGGTGGATTCGCTCACAAAATTGCTGAGTTGGCATTGGCTCAACAGCCTGCCGATATAGATGCTTTGAAAGCATTAGCACTTGACGGACGCAGCATCTCTGACCATATTACCGATATGATTGGTAAGATTGGTGAGAAAATCGAACTATCAAAATACATCCTTACTAAATCAGAAGGAGTCGTATCCTATATCCATAGCAACAAGAAAATTGCTGTTTTGGTATCCTTAAACAAAGCGCTTAATGAATCTATCGAAGCAGCTGGAAAAGATGTGGCAATGCAAATTGCAGCTTTGTCCCCAGTAGCAGTTGATAAAGACGATGTAGATGTTGACACGGTAAGACGTGAAATCGAAATCGGAAAAGAACAAGCCCGTTCAGAAGGAAAACCAGAGGCAATGCTTGAAAAAATTGCCATGGGTAAGTTGAATAAATTCTATAAAGACAATACCTTGCTAAATCAAGATTTCGTGAAAGACGGATCAATGACCATTGCAAAAATGTTGGACAGCGTAGAAAGCGGCCTAACTGTTAAAGCTTTCACCCGCACACAAGTGGGATAAGGAGTATTAACTAACTATAGTGAAACCCCGGTTCTGAAAAGAGTCGGGGTTTTTTATTTCCGCCTTCGCTGAAAAAGCTCAATCCTACGCTTCCTACGTCAGCTTCGGCTTACGCGGTCGGCGGACTCAGAAGGTTGAGGCTGAGGTTTAGCGAAAACCTCAGTCACTTCGAATTCGAGAAGAAGAAACATGGGTCGGTTTGATATTGAGTTTCCAGATTAAAGAACTAAGGCTATTGAACTCTGAATTATTTTGTCTGGCAATCTGGCTTTCTTTTGACTTTGAGTTAGTTCATTTCTACTGGCCAGCTGAAATGGAAGTCGAACGTCACCAAAGCTCAGGAGGAAGGGCCACAAGGCCTTGTAGCCCTTCCGACATCGGTTTTGCATACCGTTAATTAAGGTTCTTCGGAACCCAAATTCTTTTTATCTGGCTGTCTGACAATCTGTTAGTCTGGCTGTCTCGCAATCTCGACCCTCAAATTATCATTGTTGAGTTGGAGCAGGTCGCCGGGACACCAACCGGCCTGCTAAAAAAGCTACTCCAGTTTTTGTCTCGTAGTCTGACAATCTCTTAATCTGGTTGTCTCAAAATCTCAATCAACTACCGCGGACAATAACAAATTTGCCCCGCTGAATTTGATAGGTGATTCCGCCAATTTCTATTTTAGCGCCTTCGCTCATCTCCGCAAGATTATCAATGTCTTGCTCTATTGTATGAACCGAACCTCCTGTACGATGAGCAATTTCTAAATATTCAACATTGATATAGCCTGCCTGGGTTCCGCAAAGAATGACATGAACAGGTCGTTTAATCTTTCTCAATAAGGCCATATCACGTACTGGAGCATAATTGTCTGCAATAAGGATAAACGAGTTCCTATCTGGATATTCTTTCTGCGCTTCTAGGATCGCTTCCAAGTCATTTTCTTGTGCATCGCTTCCACCACCATTCTTCATGGCTTCTTTACATGTGAGTTCCATGGCCGTAAAATTCGCCGCGTAAACCGGGTAGATCCCTCCAACCTTTCCAACACGTTTCAATCGATCCACCTTCATATCTCCATCATTGAAGAATACAAAATGACGACAATCTGTTTTATAATAATTCAAACGCATCCATACTTGTAGTTGCAAAACGTAAGGATACATGGAACCAGTAACATCGGTGATAATTGCGGCTTTTTTCCATTTTGCCATATTGCGTTCCAGAACTTGCATTACCGTGCTATCCACAATCAAGCCTCCACCTCCAAAGGTTCCGGTTACGCCCCAAAGGGTGTCGCAAATGGATTTTGTTTTGGCTATAGTTAGGTATTCCCTTTTTCTTTTCCAGATTCCTTTGCGGCGGTAGCGTATGCCTTTTTCGGCTTTTTCTGTATTATTGGGAATGTAGTAGCCGGTCCATTTTTTACGGGTTTTAGTCATGTTCTGACACTCTATTGAATAAATGGTGTCTTTTATAGCGGATAGAGCGATGCTCACTGAATCCATTCGTACTAGTTCTGTCTCTCGATCGACAAAGGTTAAATCGCGGTAGGTGATAACAAATCCGTGGAAATAGGTTTTGGCTACTTCCTCATTCTTTGCTCCAGTTTGAACTACAAAGCGCCAATGGATTCCACTTTGCGTATAAATATTGGGAATGAGACGCTCGAGTTCTTCGAGCCTTTTTCCGTTTAGCTTGCTTTGCTGAAAAGAGTCGCTTAGACGGAAATCAGTATAATAGAGTTCAACTCGTTCAACCTGCTTATCCATAAAAGCTAAATGTTCTTTGGAGTTTAGAATTTTGGCCGCGGCAAAATCCATAGTCAAGAAATACTGATTTGCCTGATGCGTGGATGAATCGTATTTTGTAGTGGTGCTCGGTTTTCTTTTGAGCAATTTTTCACGACTTACTTCTTGCCCGTTGGTGAAGCTAGAAAGCAGTCCGAAGAGGAGGGTGAAGAAAAGAATGCGTTTCATGGGCTTTTTCTGTATAACGTAAAATCAGCGAAAAGTGACATGGTTTTTTGTTGTGAAACGTGAGTTTTTTAAATTTCATGCGCATCATGCCCCCTCTTGATGGCTATTTTTCATTAATATTGCGGCAATGAAATACCAACGCGTCCTCCTAAAATTAAGTGGTGAAGCCCTCATGGGTGATCAGAGTTACGGAATTGACCCTTCCATTCTTGAGCAGTATGCAAGAGAGATTCAAGCGGTTGTTGATCAGGGGGTTCAAGTTGCCATCGTCATTGGTGGAGGGAATATTTTCCGCGGTGTTCAGGGTGTTTCAGGTGGGTTGGTAGACCGGGCCCAAGGAGATTATATGGGCATGCTGGCCACTGTAATTAATGCGATGGCCTTGCAAGGTGCATTAGAGAAATACGGCATGAAAACCCGTTTGCTTTCTGCAATTAAGATGGAGCAAATCTGCGAGCCCTTTATTCGTCGCAGAGCAATTCGTCACCTCGAAAAGGGACGTGTAGTCATCTTCGGAGCAGGAACGGGTAATCCATTCTTCACTACCGATACGGCTGCATCATTGCGCGCCGTCGAAATTGAAGCCGACGTAGTTTTAAAAGGAACCCGTGTAGACGGAATATATACAGCAGATCCGGAGAAAGACCCGAACGCTACTCGCTTCGAATCAATCTCTTACTCTCAGGTATACGAGCAAGGACTCAGCGTGATGGATCTTACTGCCATAACTCTTTGCCAGGAGAATAAGTTACCAATCGTTGTTTTCGATATGAACAAAAAAGGCAATTTCAAAGACCTCATTGATGGCGAGCGAGTTGGTACGCTAGTTCATCTTTAAATTGACCATAGAGGCTCTGTTGTACTTTGTGATGTGACTTTTCTAGTACAAATATCGTTTCCTGCCCTTGCTCAGCCATTTTGACGCGGAGGCGCGGAGGCGCAAAACATTTGCTGTCGCCGGCTTAAGAGGCGCAATTTGTTCGTCTTGACTTAGGAGTTTGTCTTGGCTTAGGATTTCGTCAGGCTAGTATTTCCCGATGAATTCTCTCCTAATCTCCTCATTCCTCATCAAGTTCAGCCTTAACCTGTGACCTCTAACCTAGTACCGAGGCTCTGCCGCTAATTCACATTCAACTACCAAATGGAATAGACCCTCATTTATCTAACCATCTCCTGTCTCACTGTCTAACCATCTCTTTTCTCTTCGTCTTTCTTTGTATATTGCCGTCATGTTACTACGGCTATTTACTTTGTTCTTGGGAGTATCTTTGCTTCCGATTTACACCAGTGCTCAAAACAAATTTCAAACGCACAGCCAACCAATTCAGCTCACCACTGATTCCATACAATACAAGTATGAATCATTCGAAAGTGATCCATTAAATACACGAAAGTATACCCTGCGCAATGGTTTTACTGTTTATCTATCACCTCAAAAAAGAACACCGCGCGTTCAGGCGATGGTTGTGGTGCGGACGGGCAGTAGAAACGATCCAGCAGACAATACAGGACTAGCTCACTACTTGGAACACATGCTGTTCAAGGGCACGCAGAGTTTTGGAACGAAAAACTACAAGTTTGAAAAACCTTACCTCGATCAGATTGAGAACCTGTATGAGTTGCGCAAGAAGCTAACGGATTCGGCACAACGTGCCTTGTTATACTATCGTATTGACTCGATATCTTACTTAGCATCGCAAACAGCCATTGCGAATGAATATGATAAGATGATGCAAGTGATGGGTGTCAACGGGGTGAATGCATACACCTCCAATGACGAAACGGTTTACATCAACAATATTCCTACGAATCAGATATATAAGTGGATAGAGATCGAGGCAGAACGATTCCGTGACCCTGTTTTTCGACTTTTTCATACGGAGTTAGAAGCCGTATATGAAGAAAAGAATCGCAGTTTGGATAGCGATGACAGTAAGGCTTTTGAAAAATTATTCTTTGGATTATTCTTCGGTCATCCATACGGTTTGCAATCGACCATTGGAACGGTGGAGCATCTAAAAAACCCATCGTTGAAAGCCATTGAACAATATTACCGCACCTATTATGTGCCAGCAAATATGGCCTTAGTCATGAGTGGTGATTTTGATCCAGATTCAGTTATTCAAGTTATCGATGCCCAATTTAGCCGTTTGCTTAATCTACCTCGCCCGAAGGAAATTGTTTGGCCGACACTCGAAAGAAAGCCTCTTGAATCCGTTGAAGTATATGGTCCGAACCCGGCTTATGTGATGTTTGGTTACACCATGCCTTCTGGGAAAGAAAAAGCATCGGCTTATGCTGAGGTAATCAATAGTCTCCTGTACAATGGAAAAGCGGGTCTGATGGATGTGAATCTTAATTTGTCGCAGAAGGTGCAGGGAGCATCGAGTTTTACCTATGCGCTGAATGATGCTGGTTCGCATATTTTTATTGGCGTACCACGTGAAAATCAAACGCCTGAAGAAGTGCAGCAATTGATGTTTGCAGAAATCGAGAAAATTAAAAATGGAGAATTTGATGAAAAGCTACTTCAAGCAATCATCGATAATAAGGAGCTGGAATTGATGCGCTCGTACCAAAGTAACTATTCACGGTGCAATATTTTGGCTGAAGCCTTTATTCGTGACATGAGCTGGGAAAAGTATCAGGAAATCATCAATGCCTATAAATCCATAAAAAAGGAGGAAATAGTCGCCTTTGCAAACGCTTGGTACAAAAATGAAATTACCGTCTTTAAGCGAGAAGGCGAGGATACCACCATCCAGAAAATCCCAAAACCGAAAATTAAACCGATAGAACTCAATAAGGGAAAAGAATCGACCTGGCTAAAGGAACATGTCTACCAAAATGTAGAAGCCATTGAGCCGCAGTTTGTGAATTTCAAAGAAGATCTAAAGAAAACTACAACATCCTCTGGACTTGATTTATTCTATGTGGAAAATCAGGACAATGAGTTGTTCAGTCTCTATTATGTTTTAGAAATGGGGCGTCTCAACGACCTGAAAACGGCTTTTGCAATTGAGTTACTTCCTTATCTAGGTACCGACAAATATGGGGTTGAGGAAATTAATAGACGTTTCTATGAACTAGCTGCTGATTTTGGAGTAGTGAGTGGATCAGACCGTATTTATGTATACCTAAATGGTTTGCAGAAAAATTTCGATGCTTCATTGGAACTATTTGAGCATTTGCTGCATAATGCCAAGCCCAACCAAGTAGCCTTAGATGCCCTGGTCGCACGAACACTGAAAGGACGGGAAGATGCAAAGAAGAACAAGCGCAGTATTCTTTTTAGTGCCATGATGAATTACGCCATGTATGGAGAAGATAATCCATATACCTACCGACTCAAGAAGGATGAATTGCTTCAACTCAAAGCGGAAGAATTGTCTGGACTCATTCATGGATTGTTGGATTTTGAACATTATGTATTCTACTTCGGTCCGAAAACTTTGGAAGAAATCACTCCAGCCATTGACACCAAACATTCAGTGATTGCAGAGCGGAAAGCTTATCCAGCAGAAAAAACATTTACTTTCAATAAAGCGCCACGTAAAGACCTGGTTTATTTTATCGACTATGAAATGGTACAAGCCGAAGTTTTATGGCTCCGGAATAGTGGAGAGTATAAAGAAGAACAACAGCCGGTGGCACAAGTGTTCAATGAATACTTTGATGGAGGAATGGGAACTGTTGTTTTTCAAGAGTTACGTGAATCAAAAGCCTTAGCCTATAGCACCTATGCTCACTATAACTTAGCCAGCAAACCAGGGGATCCGAACTATATCATGGCCTATATCGGCACCCAAAGTGATAAGATGATGGATGCGGTGCCAGCGATGGTTAACTTGTTTAATACACCGCCTACAGATGAAACGGCGATTCGAAAAGCAAAAAACTCCTTGAAGCAGAATCTTGAAACGCGAAGAGTCTTGGAGGAAGATATTTTCTTCAGCTACCTTAGCAATAAGCGAATGGGCCGCGACTACGATATCAATCAAAAGATTTATGAGCAACTAGACTCCGTGAATATGGCAATGGTGGCTGAGTTTCAACAAACCTATTTTGGTTCTCAAGCTTACTATTACTGTGTATTGGGATCGAAAGAGCGTATTAGCCATCGTGACTTGAAGAAACTCGGAAAAGTAAAGGTGCTTACCTTGGATGAAGTCTTTGGCAAAGATTAAGGTGTGAAATGAAAGGGAAGTCTCTTGGAACACTTTTTGAAACAATGAGGTTGCACGTATGAAAAAACTGCTTTACATAGGATTGAGCCTCTTTTTGGTATTTACTACTCAAAGTTTTGAGATGGCCCAAGAAGCTACTCTGAAGTGGGAGGAATGGAATGCCGGATATAAACGAGGCATTGCAGAGAATAAAATCATCTTGGTCGATGCCTATACTGAGTGGTGCGGCTGGTGCAAAAAAATGGATAAGGATACCTATGCAGATCCTGCTATCATCAAGAAGATTAACAAGGATTTTGTAGCAATTAAGTTCAATCCCGAGCTGGATAAAACATATTTTATTGATAGTACTTCTTATACCGGTCGAGAACTCCATGCAATGCTTTCCAAGGAATACAGAACAGGCTATCCGACCACCTATTTTATTCTTCCTCAAAACAACAAGCTTTTCATTAACCCAGGCTACGAAGCCCCAGCACAATTTGCAGAAACACTCGACAAGATGCTTGGCGAAGCTGGAATCAAGTAAGACATAAGTGGTTGAGAGGTGAGAAGGTGTTAAATTAAATGCCATTATCCTGAAGATCAAGCTCTTCGCTTCGTAGAAAGACAATATGGTGAATGACATGCCTGGTGTTTGATGGAGCGACTAAAACCAACTTTCACTGGTAGCTTAATGAAAACTACCCACCCTATCTAAATGTCTCACTGTCTACTAATCGAGCGGTCTACCGGTAGATTAACAATTTCCTCGAAACATTCATCGTTTCATACCTAATTCGGACTAATATTTGAATAATTTAGCGCATCCATGTCCGCCAACAACTACGACATCCTTTTACAGAAGCTCGACGCCTTTATCAGGAAATATTATAAGAACCTGATTATTAAGGGTGCTATCTATTTTTTAGGCATTGCTTTGATGGATTATTTGGCGGTAACTGTGCTGGAATATTACGGTCGATTCAATACCCCAACTCGTGCTTTTCTGTTTTTCTTTTCCTTGGTCTTGATGATTTTGGTCTTTGTCCGCTATGTGGCGATTCCTTTGGCCTCACTTTTTCGTATTGGCAAACATATTAATCATGAGCAAGCGAGTCGGATTATTGGAGAGCATTTTGGCGAAGTAAAGGATAAGCTTCTTAATACCTTACAACTGCGCCATCAGGCAAGTTTGGATCCGTCGCGGTCGGCTTTGATTGAGGCAAGTATTGACCAACGTAGTGAAGAACTTAAGCCAGTGCCCTTTGTTCAGGCGGTCGATTTTAGCACAAACAATAAATACCTAAAATACCTTTTAATACCTGTGTTAATTGGTGTTGCGCTCTTTTTCATCAATGCGCGCATCATGCAGGAAGGAACCATGCGCTTGGTGCAATACAATAAGGAGTTTGTCCCGGAAGCACCCTTTGAGTTTGTCTTAGAGAATGACAAGCTTGAAGCGACGCAAAACGAAAGCATAGAGGTGGTACTAGGTTTAACTGGAGACGAAATTCCCCAAGAAGTATTTCTTACTGCAGATGGCAAACGCTATAAGATGGTGAAGAATGCTGCCGGGAAGCAGGTTTTTACCATTAAAAATGTTCAAAAAGATTTCCAATTTGCTTTTGATGCAGACGGGTTCAAATCAAAGGAATACGATTTTAAGGTGGTTGCAAAACCACTCATGGCTGGAATCAGCATCCGCTTGGATTACCCAAATTATACTGGAAAATCAAGCGAAACCCTCACAAACACTGGTGACCTCAATATTCCTGAAGGAACGAAAGTCAACTGGATAATTACGGCCCGAAATACCGATCAGGTCTGGTTGAGTTTTGCCGAGGAGGGCCATATGCCATTGGAAGAAAAGGCGAAAGGTAAGTTTGTGGCCCATAAGAACTTGTTTAAAAGCGCTACCTATTATGTTGGGCTCGGACGAGAGGAAGCAAGCAGTAATGATTCGATCCCGTATCATATAACAACCAATCCAGATGCCTTTCCAATTATTCAGGCTGAAGAGAAAGAAGATAGCATGCTGAATCGCGTGAACTATTTTGTTGGAGAAATTAATGATGATTATGGATTTAGTGCCTTGCGTTTTGTGTACCGTTTTGTAAAATCAGAAGACAGCAAAAAAGTAGGAAAAGGGGAGGAACTGGCGCTACCATTGAGCAAAGGAAAAAATGCCCAACAGTTCTTTCATGTGTGGAATTTAGCAGAATTGGGTCTTGCCCCTGGCGATAAGCTCGAATACTATTTTGAAGTATATGATAATGACGGGCTGCACGGTCCAAAGCGAGCAATCTCCCAAACGAAAATTTATGAAATAGCTTCTGCCAAAGAAATCGAGGAACAAGTTGAGAAGAAAACCGAGTCCATTAAGAAGGAGTTAGAAGATGCCCTGAAAGAAACCAAGAAACTCGCTAAAGACATACAAAAGCTCCAGCGTAAAATGCTTGAGAAGAAAACCTTGACATGGGAAGATCAAAAAGAGTTAGAGGAACTCCTAAAAAGGCAGGAAGAATTGCGCAAAGAGCTTGAAAAATTGAAGAAGGAAAATGAACGCACCAATAAAATGGAGAATGAGTTCAACCCGTTGCAAGAACAGCTTCTTCAAAAACAACAGGAATTAGAAAAATTATTTGATGAGCTTTTCTCTGAAGAGCTTCAACAAATGATGGAGGAGATGCAAAAGCTTCTGCAGCAAGAAAATAAAGACATGCTGAAAGAGGAGTTGGAGAAAATGGAATTGAGCGAGAAAGAACTCGACAAACAGCTCGATCGCATGCTCGAAATGTACAAGCGCTTTGAAGTAGAGAAGCGAATGGACCAGGGCCTTGAAAAATTGGAAAAACTAGCTGAGGAGCAGGAGAAACTAGCTGAGAAAACTGAAGAAGGCAATGAGACGCCTAAGGAACTCAAAGAAAAGCAAGACTCGCTCAATAAGGAATTTGAAGAACTCCAGAAAGACATGGAGAAACTGGATAGCCTGAACAAAGAACTAGAGGAGCCCATGGACTTTGACCAGCCTGAAGAAGAGATGGAAGACATTGAGAAGGAGATGGAGGAAGGTTCTGAGCAGCTTGAGAAGAAAGAGAAAAAGGAGGCAGCGAAAAAGCAGAAAGAGGCAGCGAAGAAGATGAAGGAATTGGCAAAAAAAATGAGCCAAGAAATGAAGGGGATGGAAATGGAGCAAACCATGGAAGACTATGAAACCCTTCGTGGAATTCTTGAAAACTTGATTCAGCTTTCTTTCGATCAGGAAGCATTGATGGATGACCTTGCGAAAACAAGTGGATATAATCCTCAGTATGTAGAGTTGGTTCAACGTCAGAAAAAGGTACGTGATGATGCCAGGATAGTAGAGGATAGTCTCTTAGCCCTCAGCAAACGGGCCCTCGTCCTCAAATCTTATATCAATAAAGAGATGGGCAAAATCAATGATAACTTAAATAAATCATTGCGACTCCTTGCGGCCAGAGAGGTACGCAATGCCACAGTTACCCAGCAGTATACCATGACCAGCATGAACAATTTGGCGGTCATGCTTTCTGAGATACTCAAAAACATGCAGGACGACATGATGAGCATGTCCGGTAGCGGTGGTTCTAGCTCAAAGAAATCCAAGCCAAAGAAAGGCGACACCAAAAAGATGAAGGAGATGCAAGAACAGCTGGGCAAAGAATTACAAAAGATGAAGGGTGAGCAAGAGGGTGGTTCAGAACCAGGCAGCAAAGAATGGGCGCAAATGGCAGCCAAGCAGGAGATGATTCGCCGTATGCTTCAGGCTATGAAGAAGCAAATGCAGGAGGAAGGAAACGGAAAAGAAGCCGGTGAATTGCAGAAAACCATTGACGAGATGGAAAAGCTCGAGAAAGATTTGGTGAATAAAAAGCTAAACCTAGAAACGATGCGTCGTCAGCAAGAAATTGAGACAAGAATGCTCGAACATGAAAGGGCGGAGAAGCAAAGAGAGCAGGATAATAAACGTGAGTCCAAAGAAGGAACCCAGATTGAAAGGCCTTTACCTCCAGAATTGGAAGAGTACCTCAGACAAAAGGAAAGGGAGAATGAATTATTAAAAACCCTCCCACCCGAATTACGCCCTTATTACAAGGAAAAAATCCGCGAATATTTCCGCAACATCAGCCAGTAGAGAAGCAGAATCTTGAGGTTAATGTCAGGGTCAAGGACATATCTCAGTCACTTCGACCATGTGCGCCGCAGCGAATGCGAAGGAGTAGCCTGTCGAGAAGGGGAAGGTTGAGCCCTTCAGATGAAAAATCGTCTCCCGTTGAGTATTTTTCGGGTCGTAATAATGGTAATGATGGTATTGTTCGTCCTCATTTAAAGACGTAAAATCTGGCGTATCTACGGTTGGCGTTTTGATGAAGGGTGGTTTTATGGATAGCCTCTATATCCGATGTATCTGAACCGGAATCGAGGCAGAAATGCACGCAGGACCACAAAAAAAAGCAACCCTTTCAGGTTGCTTTTCTATGAATAATATTAAACGAATTATTTCACCTTCGCCATGGCTAGGTCCATTTTACCGGTGCCTAGTGCGCGAAGCATTTTAGCATGGTTTACAACGGCAGAACCGAAACTCTTTTCAGAATTATAAGGAAGGTTAAATTCTTCCGCAGTTTGGCGTACAATCTTAGAAATCTCGCGGTAGTGTACATGCGAAACATTCGAGAACAAATGATGTTCTACCTGGTAATTCAGGCCTCCAATTAACCAGCTAAACCAGCGGCTCGTTGGAGAATAGTTTGTTGTGGTGATCAACTCATGCACAGCCCAGCTATTTTCAATTTTACCCTCGTCGTTAGGAAGTGGGTATTCGCAGCTTGGCATTACGTGTGCCGTTTGGAAAATCAATGCTAGAATGAATCCGCAAATAAATTGCATGATAAAGAAGCTGAGAATGATTATTCCTGCAAACCCAGGGTTCAAGACAATCGGTAATACAAGGATATATCCGATATAGAAAGCCTTCCAAGAAATAGAAATCATTAACTCTTTGCGGAAATTTTTAGGGCTACCCGTAAGTTTAAGGTCTTTGTAATGTTTCAAACGAACAAAGTCAGAAACGAATAGACGCAATAAAGTCATCAATCCATATAAAAACCAAGCATACAAATGCTGGAAACGATGGAACCAACGTAGTTTTTGATGTGGCGAAAAGCGCAATACAAAAGGCATGGCGATATCTTCATCAGCCCCTTCAATATTGGTAAAACTATGATGGAGAACGTTATGTTGAATCTTCCAAACGAAAGCGTTACTTCCAATAAGATTCATAGAATAGCCCATCCAATCATTTACTTTTTTGCTTTTTGAAAAGGCACCATGGTTTGCATCGTGCATTACGCTTAATCCAATTCCAGCCATGCCGAGACCCATTAACATCCATAAACTCATCATGGCCCAATTGGTTTCTACATTACCAAATAGGATGAAAAAGTAAGGTGTGAAATAAAGCGTGAACATGAAGATGGTTTTGAAAATCATCTTTTTATCACCAGTTGGTGTCATTTTGTTTTGCTGAAAATACTCATTAACTCGTTTTTTCAGCGTCGAGAAAAATTCCGCGTTTAATTCGTGCGAAAACTTTGGTTTGTTAAATGCCATAGTAAAATAAAGGCGCAAGATAACCTAATTTTAGCAATACAAAAAACGCCGCACGCCTTGGCCCCCATGCAATAGCGGCGAATCGTTGGTATACAAGGATTTGTCGTCGTACATGATTTTAATCAGGAATTGCCCAAGCAAGGATATATTCTTCAAAAAACTCGTAGGTGACTTGCAATCGGTGGGTTTCTAAGTCTTTGCGGATTTCTCCACGGAGCATCCCAAGTCCTTCAATTTTAACATGCAAATGTTCACGAAAATCGAGTTCGCCTTCGGGGTGGTATTTGAATAAAGCTTCTTTGGCCGACCACACAGTATGCATCCATATAATATCTTTTTCACCCTTCAATTGCTCTTTTTCATGTTCATTCATGAATTTATGTTGGATTCGCTCAATGCGCGGGCTTATTTTTTCTATGTCAATGCCAATTGGTGTTTTCGATAGCACGACGGCTGCATAGTCGCCAGCATGCGATATAGAGATATGGAGATGAGGAATCGATAAAACTGGTCTTCCACTGGCTAGGCGGTGCAGCTGGTAATTGTCTGAATAGCCCAATTCTTGTAAAAGTTCTTGCAAAAGTACCCGGGAGGCCAACCACTGGCGGGCCCTGGTATCATTAGTTATTTGAGTGGCTTCGGTAAAATGTAGAAGGCGTACTAGTTCCTCTCGGCTCTCTGAAATTTTCCAAAGACCGCTAAGACTATCACTTTTAATATATTTGTGCCAGACCTTGGGCATACAAATTTCAAAAATAGGCGAATTTAAGGGCCATCAGCAAAGTATCTATTCCATCACGAACATGGGCCATGGAGATTTTTTGAGTGTGGGTGGAGGAGGAATGCTCGTTAAGTGGAATAAATTGGAAAAAGATGGACATTTAATTTCCCGTATTCCAGAACCGATCTATTCCATTGCCTATCATCAAGAAAGAGGGGTGGCTGCAATAGGCACCCGGGGCGGAACTATATACGAAATTGAAATTGCCAATACCCGTCTCCTTCGTCAATGGACCGCTCACCAAGAGGCTATTTTCGACCTACATTATGAGAATGATTATCTTTTTAGTGCGGGTCATGATGGGCATCTAAAAAAGTGGGGAGGTGAAATAGCCGAGCCTTTGTTGGATATTCTTCTTTCAAACAAAAGCCTACGATGTCTACATGAAAACAAGGGATCTCTATGGATAGGTGGTTCGGAAGGTAAAATTTGGCGATTGAACGATGGTGATGATACGGTGTGCGAAATCCAGAAGGTTAGTGATAATTCTGTTTTTGCTATTGCCCGCATCGCTGATCAGCTAGTAACCACAGGCCGAGACGCCCACCTTCATGTATGGAAACGCATGGAGAAATTGAATGAAATTTCTGCTCATTGGTATACCGTTCATGCTTTAAGTCTCAGTCCGGATGGCCGCTACCTCGCCTCTGGCAGTATGGATAAAAGTATCAAAATATGGGATGCCAAAACCTTCGAATTGCTGAAGGTTATTGATCGGGAACGTTACGGCGCCCATACGAGTTCGGTTAATAAAATAGTATGGCTCAGCGATACTGAGTTCTTGTCTTGTAGTGACGATCGGTGTATTTATTTGTGGGAAGTGTCTGAGATATAAGAGGGTGAGATGTGAGACGTAAGACAAAAGAGATTCTGGCTCAAGGCTCAAGATATTAGATATAAGAGGGTGAGATGTGAGACGTAAGACAAAAGAGATTCTGGCTCAAGATATTAGATATAAGAGTGTGAGATTTTGAGAGGTAAGGCTTGTGTTTTTTGACACAAACGTGACAAATCAATAGTGTAAGTTTTCTCGGGATGAAGGAAATTTGGGTAACCAAATATTTCGAACCATGAATACGAATCACAATTACAAAAAACTATCCATTTATTCAAGAGGCCTAGAGCATGCGGCTAAAATCATTGAGCGGATTGATACAATTCGCCCCTACCGACTTGGAGAACAAATTGCGGCTTCTTGTGTGTCCATCCCAAGTAATATTGCAGAAGGTTCTCAGAGACTAAGTGAAAAAGAATTTATTCGCTACTTGACCTTTTCTAGCGGATCTGCTGCAGAATTGGAAACCCAATTAAACATCGTTCTTCTAGCCAAAAAGTACGAAGAACTCCCACTAGAAGAATGGATTAAAGAAACCGAAGAAATCAACGCCATGATTCGCGCCTTAATCCGAAAACTGCTATCCAAGAAAACCTCCACCAAATAGTTCTCAACCCCAAGAGCTAAGATTTAAGACCTAAGACGAAAGCCCCATGTCTTACATCTCATGTCTTACGTCTTACATCTCATGTCTTACGTCTTACATCTCATGTCTTACATCTCATGTCTTACATCTCATGTCTTAAATCTCCCGTCTTACATCTCATGTCTTAAATCTCCCGTCTTACATCTCATGTCTTAAATCTCCCGTCTTACATCTCATGTCTTAAATCTCCCGTCTTAATTCAAAAATCATAAATATCTTCGCGCCATGATTTTATCCGATAAACGTATCCAAGAAGAAATTGATAAAGGAAGCATCCTCATTGAGCCCTTTCGCAAAGAATGTTTGGGGACAAATTCCTATGATGTACACCTTGGTCGTTACCTAGGAACTTACGTGAATCGTGAGTTAGATGCTCGTGAGCATAATAAAATTGAAATCTTTGAAATTCCATCTGAAGGGTTTGTCCTTCATCCAGGAACCCTCTACCTTGGAGTCACGGAAGAATACACGGAAACCCATGAACATATTCCGTTTCTGGAAGGAAAATCAAGCACCGGCCGCTTAGGTATCGATATCCATGCTACTGCCGGTAAAGGTGATGTAGGCTTTTGCAATACCTGGACCCTCGAAATTTCCGTATCTCAACCCGTCCGCATCTATGCTGGCATGCCAATCGGGCAACTTATTTATTTTGTCGTTGAAGGTGAAATCGAAAATAACTACTCATCCAAAAAAGGCGCGAAATACAATACGCGCACAGTAAAGCCGGTGGAGAGTATGATGTGGAAGAATAAGTTTTAATTCGAGATTGAGAGGTTTCGAGATTGAGAGTAACGACAGTTGTGAGGATTGAGGTTCCGATAGTTAAATATTTCTAGATGGTCAGACAACTAGACAGCTTTGGGGCATCGTTTCCTTTTTAAGCCAAGTCAAACACCTAAGCCGAGCAAACAAACTGCGCCATTACTCAGGCGACAGCAACACCCTCCGTCTGCGTCCGCCGTAGCGTATGCGAAGGAGGAGCCTTTGCGCCTTCCGCGTCAAAATTAGGCCGAGCAAAATAGGCGTCGTCAAACACGACACCGCCAACAAATAAACCCGCACCACGACAGATACTTCCCCAACCATTTTGCCTATCTTTGCGGCCAGAAAACGATGAAAAAATATTGGTGGAAATATTTGGGTGCCGCTTTGGTGTTTTATACCATCATTGCCGGGCTCCTTAATCCTGTTCCTGAGCTCGTAATACTCAATGAAAGTATCCGGAATTTATACTTTCATGTGCCCATGTGGTTCTCTATGATTGTCTTGCTATTGGTATCCTTTATCATTAGCATTCGTTACCTCGGGTCGGGCAAAGCGTCGCATGATATATTGGCCACGGAACTAACCTATACTGCACTGCTTCTTGGCACATTAGGCATATTAACTGGCATGCTTTGGGCACAATTCACTTGGGGGTATTTCTGGACGAATGACCCGAAACTTAATGGTGTCGCAATAGGCATGCTCATCTATATGGGATACTATATTCTTCGCCAAGCAATTGAAGACCCAGAAAAGAAGGCCCGTGTTGGTGCTGTGTTTAATATTTTCGCCTTCCCAATATTTGTCGTTTTAATTTTTGTCCTGCCACGGATTAATGACTCCCTACACCCAGGAAATGGGGGGAACCCAGGGTTTGTTAGCTATGATTTGGATAGCGGAATGCGCGCTGTCTTCTACCCTGCTGTAGTAGGATGGATATTGGTTGGTGCATGGATTGCCAACCTGAGAACTCGTTTAAGAAAATTAGAAAATCAAGATGACTTGGATGTCTAAAAAACACAGAAGCCTTTTTGTTATGATGCTACTGAGTGTAGCGGCTAGAGCTCAAGAGGTAGAGATGGCTACAGGATTACGTGCCAGCGGAAAAATTTATGTGGTGGTGGCTGTTTTGGCTACCATTTTTACGGGTATCGTGGTGTATTTGGTGAGCCTCGATCGAAGAATCAAACGTTTAGAGAAAGAAGAAAAAGGATGAAACCGCGTTATATCATTGCCATAGTATTGATTGCTGTAGGGATTGCAGCCATTGTAAGTTTGTATGGAAATGCGTCGCAATACGTGACCTTTGAAACCGCTTCGGCCACCCCAGGTAAAGAGTTTCATGTTATTGGTGAACTCATGAAAGATTCATCCATGCATTATGATCCAGAAACAGATCCTAACCATTTGGAATTCTTCTTGGCAGACAGCACACATGAAGTGAAAAAGGTCATCTTCCACAGCCCAAAACCGGCCGATCTTGAACGTTCGGAAAAGGTGGTTATCATTGGAAAAATGAATGGGGAAAATTTTGAAGCGTCCAGCATCTTGCTGAAATGCCCATCGAAATATAATGATGGAACGCTCGAAGAAAGTGAATATAACGCGGTAGGCTCATGATGGATATCAGCGCATTCGCTGGCGAGCATTTGCTCATCGGTAATATTGGTAAAATCAGTATCTACCTGTCTTTTGCCGCTTCCCTATTTACCGTTTTTGCCTATGGATGGGCAACCTTCAACAAAGAAGACAATGAATTATGGCGCAAGATAGGTCGCATTGGATTTTGGATTCACGGCCTCTCTGTAATTAGCATTTTTGCAACGCTTTTTGTCATCATTCAACAACATTTTTTCGAATACCAATACGCGTATCAACATTCATCTGTAGAGCTGCCTGTTCGCTATATGGTCAGCTGTTTCTGGGAAGGACAGGAAGGAAGTTTCTTGCTATGGATGACTTGGCATGTGGTGCTTGGATGGATTTTGATGTACCGTGCGAAAGAGTGGGAATCTCCTGTGATGATGGTCATGGCGATTGCGCAGGTAATGCTCTCAACCATGCTTCTCGGAGTTGAAATTGCCGGAACGAAAATCGGGAGCAACCCATTTGTTTTGCTCCGTGATGTACAACCGCAAATCTTTAACCTTCCCTTTATTCAAATCCGTGGAGCAGAAAATTACCTATCTGGAATTCAGGACGGAAACGGGCTGAATCCGCTACTTCAGAACTATTGGATGGTAATTCATCCTCCCACCTTATTCTTAGGCTTCGCGGCGTGCATCGTACCTTTTGCCTATGCGATGGCAGGTCTAATGACTGGCAAGCTGAGTGAATGGGTAAAACCAGCCATATCTTGGACCTTGTTCGGAGTGATGATCCTCGGAACTGGAATAATTATGGGTGCCTTTTGGGCCTATGAGTCTTTAAGCTTTGGCGGATATTGGGCATGGGATCCAGTGGAGAATGCCTCCTTGATACCGTGGTTACTACTCATTGCCTTGAGTCATACACTCATCATATTCAAGAAAACGGGGAAAGCGCTTTATATCACCTTTATCTTGGCCATATTTTCCTTTCTGTTGGTCCTTTATGCGACCTTCCTCACGCGGAGTGGAATTTTAGG
>Ga0100380_10000423_pt1 | contig 47119 bp, 45 predicted proteins | sample CryGeymeta201504_FD_80417 | JGI IMG/M metagenome (GOLD analysis project Ga0100380, IMG submission 80417) | Groundwater microbial communities from Crystal Geyser aquifers in Utah, USA - Crystal Geyser metaG 2015-04 | ecosystem: Environmental > Aquatic > Deep subsurface > Groundwater | place... | reverse complement strand
CAAAGCTTATTCAGCGAAGGCGGAACTCATCACTCCTCACCTCATCATCTCCTCACCTTCTTCAGTCCATCCCCCACGCGTCGTAGAGGAGATTGATAAAGCGATTTTCTTCAGGCTTCATCTCATTGTCGGCCATCACAACTTTCATGGCAAAGTCGAGCACTCGGTTGCGGTCTTCTTGGCTGCTGATGGAATAAAAACGTGCAGCAACTTCACTAAAATGGCTTTCCATCTCTTCACTTGGCAGGATCTTGAGAAAGGCCTGTTCTTTGATCAAATCAATTTTTCCGGAGAATGAATTCTCAAGGAAATCGCTGATTACTTGGAGTTCTTCGTGAGAAGTTCCCCCGTCTGATAACGACAAAATTACCAGGAGATGAAATCCTGATTCCGTGCGGTTCATGGCGGTAATGAATTGCGTAGGCATACGTCTCAAATATAGGGGTTTTTGCTATTCTGGCAAGGAGAGATTGAAGTTCCATACCTCTAGACCATCTTGGGCCAATCTTCCTTGATTGATCTGTAGCGGCGATGGAATGTTGTTGGTATACAATTGTCCGGTTCCTAAGCCTTGAGGCAAGGGGTTTTTATACTGTGAAGCGAACTGGGAAATGGCAGCTAAGCCAAGGTTCGATTCAAGTGCCGAGGTAATCCACCAGGCAGTATGCTTGGCTTCGGCTTGCTTGATCCATTCAGCGCTAACGCTAAATGCGCCGAGTAAACCTGGTTTGATGATGAGGTATTTTGGTTGTATCACTTGAAGCATTCTATCACCATCCATGGCTGGGTTAATGCCAAGGAGTTCTTCATCGAGCGCAATATCTAAAGCAGACTTGGCACAGAGTTCCGCCATATGCTCCCAATTGCCCTGACGAATGGGCTGCTCTATACTATGCAGTTCGAAACGATTTAAGTCCTTAAGCATGTCAAGCGCATCCGATAAGGGAAAGGCACCATTGGCATCTACCCTTAATTCAATCTGGAAGGCTGAATACTTTTTACGAATCGCCTCCAGCAGGCGGCATTCTTCATCAAAATCGAGGGCGCCAATCTTCATCTTGATGCAGCGATAGCCTTGTTGAATCTTTTCCTCTACCTGGCTCAACATCTCTTTCTTGCTGGCCATCCATATTAAACCATTTATATGGATAGACGCAATGCCATCTGCAAATGAACCGGTGAAAAACTGCTGCCTGCCCCCATTCGCCAAATCGCGGAGCGCAGTATCATAACCAAAGGCAATGCTCGGCCAAGAATCTAAGTCGAGATCTTCTAAAGGAGCACCTTCATTGATTAGGTCGATACATTGATTGAGTTTTTGAACAAAATCCGGACGGTCATCTATGCTCAAATCAGCAAAAGGACTGATTTCTCCATACCCAATAAGACCCGCATGATTCTGAAGTTTTAGGAGATAAAGTCGTTTCGTTTCTAGGGTATTCCGCGAAGTTTTGGCTGGCTTTCTAAACTGTAAATCGTGAATGGAATAGCTGGCAATCATACTAAGGAAGTAAGTATTGAAGCACCCAAACAAAGACGATAACTTGTCCTAAGGAAGTTAAACTTAAGCCTTTCAAAAAGGGATTGTATTCGGCTGGATTTTGCTTGGGCAGTAAGACTTTCATGGAATTGATAATAACCGGAATAAAACCAAATAGGGCCACATAGCGTAACCTAAAATCTGGCGTATCAGCAAAGGGCGAAAAGCAGGCGGCCAAATTCAAATTCCATAGATAGATGAATTGGCAAATAAAGGCGAGCAGAATGAGGGAGGCATGATACAGTCGGGCTTTTTGAGCGCCCATGATCACGACCAAGGTGCGCTTATTGGAATCGCGGTCGTTGTCGATATCCCGCATATTATTAATGTTTAGCACACCGGCAGCCAGAAATCCATAGCTCAGCGCTGGAAATACTAAGACTGAATTAATCTCACCCAAATACAAAAAGGATACTCCAAGTATGGATACCAAGCCAAAGAAACCAACTACAAATACATCACCTAAGCCAGCATATCCATACGGACGTTTTCCCACCGTATAGCGAATTGCGGCCCAGATTGCGGCGAGTCCGAGTGCGAGCATACCTAAGGCCTGAAGCATTTGCTCTGGACCAAAAGCCATCAAAATCAAAGAAATTCCCAAAGCAAAAGTGAGGGCACCACAAATAATCAGGGCGCGCTTCATCTCGGGCTGGGTGATCAATCCCGACTGCAAAGCACGCTGCGGGCCAAGACGTTTATCGTTATCTGTTCCCTTGATGAAGTCGCCATAATCATTGGCCAGGTTGGAGAGAATTTGCAAACCAAAAGCTGTGAGCAGGGCAAGGGTGAAGATTGTCCAGCTGAAGGCAATATTTACTTCCGGAAGAAAACTCCCCAGGATGATTCCACCTGCCGCTAGGGGCAAAGTTCTAAGGCGCAATGCCCCAATCCAAGCTTTTGATTTAGCGCTCATAAGCAACCTGTTCTTCCGCCATCGACCACGATATTGGTTCCTGTGATATAGGCAGCTTGTTGCGAGGCCAAGAATACAGCGGCGTTGGCTACTTCATCCGGAGAGCCAAAACGACCCATTGGAATTTCGCTCAACATTTCTTGTTCAACCGCATCAATAGCATGTCCCCCTTTATTGGCTTTGTTTTCTATGATGGAAGATAAGCGTCCGGTGCTTGTTGCGCCAGGCAAAACGTTATTGACAGTAATTCCTTGAGCCGCCACTTCCAAAGAAAGGGTTTTAGACCAAGAGGCCACGGCTCCGCGGGTGGTATTAGAAACACCCAATCCTTTTAAAGGAACCTTCACCGAAGTAGAAATCACGTTGATGATTCGTCCGTATCCCGATTTGCCCATTCCTGGTAATACAGCCTGAGCGATTTGGTGGTTATTGATAAGGTGCGCATTCAAGGCCGCATAAAAAGCTTCCGTTGTGGCATTGGTAATTGGACCACCTGGAGGGCCTCCTGTATTGTTCACGAGGACATGGTAGACATTGGTGAGACAGGCCGCTTCTACGGCAATTTTCACTGCTTCGGTATTCGAGAAATCAGCCACAAGCATCGCATGTACTTGTCCTTTGCTGGAATCAAGCTCAGCCATTACCTTACCGAGTTTTTCGGCATTGCGGGCAAAGAGAGTCACGTTAGCGCCAGCAGCCGCAAGGCCTAAGGCGATGCTTCTTCCGATTCCGTCTGAACTGCCACAAACAAGGGCATTTTTATTTTCTAGGTTGATAATCATAATGCACCGCAAAAATGCAGAATTTCGGGGAGGAAATCAGGATAGATACTTTCAATTAGATGTATCGCGTTATATTTGGGTATGAACCGAATCCTACTCTCCTTGAGCATGTTCACCTTGCTCTTTGGCTGCCAACAACCAGCTAGCGTCCAAATTACCGAGCAGACCCTGCAATGGCCACTGCTCGATGAAGTCTCTGATATTCGCTCCCAAATCTGCATGCTCGGGGGACATTATTTCATTGCGACAGATAGATCCGTCTATCAACTGAATGATAGTAATGAAGACACCAAGCCAATTTTGCTCTTCAATTTTCCTGATTCACTTTGGAAAACCATCACTGACTTAGAATACCCATATGATACAGCATATACGCCAGAAGAATTTGGCTCTAATTATACCAGGGGAATGCCAGACTTCCTCATCGAAAAGGTTCATGTATTGGATGAGGATCATTTAATGCTTTTTCTGGCCTTCAACTCTTTAACAAAAAACCACCTAGACGAGGGTTATGTGCTCAATAAAGACACAAGAACTTGGTCATTAAATATTCACAGCAAAAAATTGGAACCTATTCCTTATCAGGGCTATAAACAAGCCATTGTTCAGGACACCATTCGCATCGTGCATCTCGAATATTATTACCCCATTATAAATATAAAAACAGAAGACAAAAGCCTTCTATATACAGCAGATATTTGTACCCAACAACCTGGAACTTGTGATTTATCTTCACTGATTGCATGCTATGACCTTCAATTGGACAGTGTAAACACATTCAATATTTCAACACTTCCAGAAGCATCTGACCCCGGGAAAGTTCAGTTAATTAAGAATTATCAACTATTAGGTATTCAGGGTTATCGTCCGCATCGAATTATGTATTTGGACACATCAAAATTCAACGGACTTTATCCTTATTCAGCCATATTCCATAACAAATCAGAACGTTTTGTTGTCTATTCTTACATGAGAGATGCAAATACCTCAACCTACTACTGTCGTCTTGACATTATTGATTTGCAAGGAAATCTCAAAACAGTTTGGGAGAAAGAGGGTATCAATGTTCTAAGTCCTGATATTCATGGTGATGAAGAACATGGCTATCACCTCATTTACGACAAAGAAGGAGAGATTGTTCAAGTAAATGTGTTAGCTCAATGAAATCTATCCTTACTTCTTTATTTCTGATAATCCTTTCTTCCTGCAGTACATCATCGTCTGAATCAGCAGCCATCTATAATCAAAATAAACTCATACACTAAGTGAAGACCCGACAGTTTTCGCAGCATTCGTAAGAAACGGGAAATATGGGATTCTAGTCATCCATTAGTTAATTGATAGCATAGAATTAATTCCTCTCGAGGAATGGAATGCCAAGGATGAACAATGGCCATACACTACGAAAATTATTCAAAGCAGAGTTTCTGGGAAGAAATCTGAATGGATACTTTCAATTACACGAATCACGTTATATTTGGGTATGAACCGAATCTTACTCTCCTTAGCCTCGCTCGCTCTGTTTTTTGGCTGTGGACAACAAGCTAGCTTTAAAGCTACAGAACAAACCTTAGAATGGCCGTTGCTCGAGGAGGTCTCTGACATTCGCGCCCAAATCTGCATGCTCGGCGGTCATTATTTCATCGCCACAGATAAATCCGTCTATCAACTGAATGATAGTAATGAAGACACCAAGCCAATTTTGCTCTTCACTTTTCCAGACTCCCTTTCGAAAACGATCACTGATATAGCCTATCCAGGCGATACAGCCTATACGCTAAATGAAATCGGGGGAGATTATTTTCGCGGAATGCCTGACTTCCTTATTGAAAAAATTCATGTTCTAAACAAGGATCATTTGATGCTTTATTTGACTTTTAATAGTATAACTAGAAGCCGGATTCCTGGATCTAAGGGTTATGGTGCAAATCGTGATATACGATCATGGTCTTTAAATATTCAAACACATGAACTTGAACCTCTGCCCAACAAAGGCTTTAAAAATTTTATATTTATGGATACTCTTCGCTCAGTAGATTTTGATTCACGATATCCAATCATGCCTTTACAAAACGCGTCTAAAAGTTTTCTTTATTCTTCCAATACCCGTACTCAACCAAATAATGGCCCTTGGGCACTGGATAATCTCATAACTCAATATAACCTAGAAAATGATAGTGTTTTGGGATTTGAACTCTCAGCTTTGGCAAAGGCTCAAAGTCTTGGCGAAATACAAATCACTAAAAATTACCAAATCATAGGGATAGAAAATAATATTCCACACCTTATAATAAGCTTAGATACATCTGATTTCAAAAATATATTGCCATGGGCTATTAGATACTACAAGCCAAATAATTGCTTCTTAAGTTATTCCTACATGGGGAATACACAAACAGGAACATACCACTGCCGCTTAGATATTATTGATAAAGAAGGAAAACCAAAAACTATTTGGGAGCAAGATGGCATCAATGTTCCAAGTCCTGATATTCATGGCGACGCTGAAAACGGCTATCACTTGATCTATGACAAAGAAGGCGAGATTATTCAAGTAAATGTGCTAGCCCAATGAGATTGATCCTTTTTTCCAGCATGTTGATTTTCTTATTCGCATGCTCCAACCCTTCGTCTGAACCAATAGCTTCCTTCAACCAAGACAGCCTCGTCTTCTATGCAAAAAACCAACTCAAAAACGAGAATGGATGGATTTTGCTCAGCGAACCTGGAATCTGCTGGCGTTGCAGCGGCTACTACTATTTTCTTGGAAAAGAAGTGAAAGCCCAAGACAGCTTAGAACTTGTGCTCATCACCCACAAAATGCGAAAGGCCACACGTGAGGATATGTATGACGGCATCAACTGGGATTTTTCCGATAGAATCGTCCACCGTGAAGATCCAACAGCTTTCGCAACATTAGGACGAAACACCAAACCGGGATGTCGATTAATCCATCTATATGGCGATAGTGCCGAAGTTTTTCCTCTCGATGACCGCGATGCCATGGACTCACTATGGCCAGAGATTAAGAAAATCATACAAGAAGGGAACTAAAGCGTTTGCGCCTTCAATCCGCTTCGTATCTTTGCGTCATGCACGATCTGGAGCCTTATTATATGTGGCGAGATCTTTATGTGGCGAGCGAAGACGAGAATTCTCCTTTCTTTGAACGGGAGTACAGTGAGTTTGAGTTCACCAACCAGATCTATAACCATCTTATTCATCCGCAGTGGGACTTCTTTGGTTCCAATACCCTCTATATAAAAATCCTCTATGCCGATTACGATGAGGGCTTCTGCATCATCGAAATGATTGGGGAATGGAACGATGCCGTCGACAATGACATCATGTTCCTAAAGCGCGATATTTTCGAGCATCTAATTGATTTTGGCATCACCAAGTTCATTATGGTGGGCGAGAATGTGTTGAACTTTCATGCTTCCGACGACAGCTATTATGAGGAACTCTATAGCGATATCGAAGACGATGGATGGATGGTCTTTCTCAATTTCAGGGAACACGTTTTAAAAGAATTCCGTGATGCCAACCTCGACTACTATATCAATTTTGGTGGCGACTTCGACGAACTTTACTGGCGCAAATTGCAGCCACAAGCGCTGTATGATGTAGTAGAGAAACTCTTAAGTCGGCGGCTTGGAAATTAACCCGCTAAGAGTTTTTTAACCACCTCAGAAATTCGCTTTCCATCGGCTTGTCCGGCGAGCTGTTTGCTAGCCATCCCCATCACCATTCCCATTTGGGCCATGCTGCTTGCACCGGTTTGGGTAATCACTGCCTGAACAGCTGCTTCGAGGTCTGAATCACTCATTTGAGCAGGGAGATATCGATAGATTACGCCCAGTTCTTCTTGCTCCTTTTCGAGCAAATCATTCCGCCCTTCCTTCGCATAGATATCACTCGAATCACGGCGCTGCTTAGCCATGCGCATGAGCACTTTTAATTCATCTTCATCGGTAATTTCCGTACCGCTGCCTTTTTCAGTGCGCAATAGTTGAAGTTGGGCCTTGATGCCTTGAAGTGCGCGTAGGTCACTTTGGTTGCGCGATTTAATTGCGCCTATGAGGTCTTTACTAATGGTATCGTATAGGGACATTGAGGTTGATGTTAACAGTGGACAAAAAACTATGGTCTATGGACTATGGTCCATGGTCTGCTATAGCCAGAAATGGAAACTATCGCCACGTAAACCAAGGCGTAAGGTCTCCAAAGGAATCACCTCATTCGGAGCAATATTTCCGAGGCTGACATTGGCGCCATAGAGTTTCATAAACCATACTTGCTGTGATTTCTGTGGGGCTTCCCAAAGAATTTTCTCCTGAGGAATTTGGGTAAGAATTTCTTCTACCAATCCCGAGCGAACTTCCCCGGTTCCGCGGAAAATCCCTACGTTACCTCCTTCGCGGGCTTCGGCAATTACCTTCCATACACCTGCTTGAATTTCTTGTTCCATCATCTTGATCCATTTGTATGGAGGGATGATCTTTTCGGCATCTTTACTTCCTACTTCACTCAGTACGGTTACGTGTTCGCAGGTTCTTCGGATATATTCACATTTTTCATCGGCAGAAATTTCGATGGAGCCATCGGAAATCTCGGCATGGGTCAATTTATATTTCTCAAGCAAACGCAGATAGTCCTCAAACTGGTTGCGCACAACGTATGCTTCGAAAAGGGTTCCGCCGAAGTAAACAGGAATGCCAGCATCTTGGTAGAGCTTAATCTTTTCACCTACTCTTGGAGTGATGATAGAAGTTCCGAATCCAAGTTTAACGATATCAGTGAACTCAGCGGCGACTTCGATAAAATCTTCAGCCTCACGTAGACTAAGTCCTTTATCCATAACCATTGTTAAGCCTGATTCACGAGGTTTTTGCGTGCGTGTTGGAAGATTGCTTATTTCAAAATTCATGGGAGTCAAAGGTAAATTATTCGATGAAATTATTAGCGACGGTATTCATCCAAGAGATCTTGAACCAATGCATCGCTTGAAGCCAATGGGGCAGAATCCAAAAAGAGGAAATGTTCATTGTAATTAAGCGCCAATCCCTTCTTCAAATATTCATAAGAGAGGGAATGAGAGGCGAACATATAATGGTAGGCTGCCTGGCGGTAATAGATTTGATGCACTTCAGGATTCATCTGCAAAGCATCATCCAAGAGGTCAATGGCCTCCTGACGTTCGTCGAGGTTAAGCTTTAATAATGACCAATCGAGCCACGCTTCCCAAAGCATCGGGTCGTATTGAACCGCTTTCGCATAGGCGCGATCAGCTTCAATTGTATCATTAATCTTCGCATAAACATCCGCCAAGCTGTACCAATAGTCCGCATCTTCTTCTTCAAGCTTGATGGCTTTCTTGATGAAGGCGATAGCTTCGTTATAGCGTTCTTCATGGTCAAAGCTCACCCCCATTCCAAACCAGGCTTCGGCTAGGTTAGGATTCAGCTTGGTTGCTTTTTTATAGAAGGTTCTTGCCTCCTGCATTAGCCCTAGCTTTTCATAGCAGTTACCCATATTGCAGAAGATAATCGCATCCTGACCTTCGAGTTCCAAGGTTATCTTGAAACATTCGATGGCTTTCGAATACTCTTCCATCTCTACAAGGGTATTTCCTTTATTAAACCAGGCAGAGCTGAAGTTTTCATTGATGAGGATAGCATAGTCATAGGCCCAAATGGCCTGATCATAGTCGCCAATCCGATTGTACATTACACCGAGATTATACCAAGCGGCAAAGGAATAAGGTTGTTGATCGATATACTGCAGATAGAATCGAATGCTCTCTGCCGGCTTGTCCATCACATCATAACAATAGGCTATTTCATAAAGGACCTGTTCATTCTCCGGCTCCTCATCTAGGAGGCGACTCAAATAATTTAAAGCCTCATCAAACTTGCCTGAGTTTTGATAAACATAGGCGATGTTTAAGTAGATTTCTGATTTCTCGTCTGTCAGTTCAAGCGCTCGCTCATAACATTCAATCGCCTCATCAAAACGTTCGAGCTGATCCAAGACCTCCCCTTTTACAAGAATAATATCGGGATTGTACGGCTCAAGTACTTCCGCCTCTTCAATGGCTATAAGGGCATTGCTGGTATCGCCCATCATGGAAATGATTTGGGCCTTCCGGATGATAAAATCCGTATTAAATGGATAAATATCTCTAGCGAATGAAATGGCCTCTAACGCTCTTTTAAGCTTACTCTCACCTACATAGTAATCAACCACGTCTTCCAACTCGTCAGAGTCAAAATAAAGACGGTCGTTATCACGAAGCATGCGTTCATACTTCTCAACCGCCGCAGTCATATCCGCGTCTAGGAAATCATCGGGCTCCATAGGCTCTTAAGGGGTTAACCAAATCTAGGTAATGATGGAAGAACTTAAAACATCTGCCTTCCATTAATTATTGACTTTGTGTTGACAACTTCCATGCCGCCCAGAGAATCGCGGCATTCTGGCAGAAAAAAAGCGAAAAGCTTTTTTAAGTTCCGAAAATTCAAATTCCAAAATCCAAATTCCACGTTCCAAATTCCGAGTTCGCCATCCTGAACGGAACAAGTTAATTTTGAGCTTAGCAGAATGCTTACGAAAAGTCGAAGGGTTCAAGCTCCAATAAAAAAAGCTCCAAATTCCGAGAACTTAATCCTTGGAATTTGGAGCTTTCTTTTTTTAGAATTTCCCTCGGAATTATTCGAAAATAACTTTGAGGGTTTGTGCTTGTCCGTTTTGTTCAACACGCAACATATACATACCGGCAGGCAAGCCGTTTCGGTTAATCTCAAGGCTTTGATTGCCCGCGTCGATTGTTCCATTAAGCAATACCGCAACTTCTTTCCCTTGCAAATCATAAAGACTAACGCGTCCATCAACGCCAGCACCTTCAAAGCTTACAAGCATTTTATCGGTACCCGGATTCGGATAAGCATTCAATGAAAAGTTCGCTTGTGGTCCATTTATACTCGTTACGAGGGTGGTGAAATTCCAAAAGTTCGACCATTCTCCAAGCCCGTTTGCATTCGATCCAGCAACTCTCCAGTAGTATACTTTGTATGGTAAGAGCTTCACGTTTACGTTAACGGTGGTCGTCGGCGCATTTACGATACCATAAAAAGCAGTATCGCTAAAATTCGAGTAGGTCGAAACCTGCACATGGTATTGGTCTGCATCTGCAACTGTGCTCCAAGTAAGTGTTGGATTTATCGATACATCCAAGGAAGCAGATGTTGGCGAAACGTTTGTAGGCTTTCCTGGCGGAACACCTTGAACCGTAAACATAAATACCGAACTAGTTTCTTGATAGAAAGTGAAAGAATCATGGCTAATAACTCTCCAATAGTAAGTACTGTCAAAATCAAGGGTATTGATTACGGTATAGGTGGTTTGGCTACCTTGGAGCATTGCCTGTAATAAAGTATCTGCAAAATCCATGGTTTTGGAAAGTTGGAGTTCAAAGCTATCTACTTCCACTGCCACGGTATCCCAAGTAAAAATTGTTTTTGCTGGTACAAGAGTTTGCCCATTTGTTGGCGTCAACAACGTGGTGGTGCGGGTTTGGGCCTGCGCTGCAAAAGCCACTATCATCAAACAAATGGAAAGAGTAATATTTTTGAGCTTCATAAAGTATAATTATCCTTACAAGTTTAATAAATACTCGTCAAATTCCGACACCCTTATAACCAACCTTCGTCGGCAAAACTGGCATAAGATTGCTGTGTAATGATTAAATGGTCCAATACACGCATATCCAAACTCTTCGCACCTTCGGCCAATTTCTTCGTAAGATCGATATCGGCCTGACTCGGTTTCAGTGAAAGACTGGGGTGGTTATGGATGAGTATCAGTCCGCAAGCACCATCTTCTAAGGCTAGTTTAAAAATCATACGTGGATCGGCTACTGTACCAGTTATTCCGCCTTTGCTAATTTGCCTTTCGCGAATGATACGATTCGATTGATTGAGAAATAGCACCCAAAATTCTTCATGACCTAAGTCGGCCAGGCGTCCTTTCAAGCGTTCATATACTTCTCTGCTTCCTCGAATAGGACTTCCCGTATCGGTGATTGGTTTTCGCCGTGTGCCCAATTCAACCGCCGCCATGAGCGTGATGGCTTTAACCTGCCCGATACCTGGAAAGCGTGTAAGTTCCTTGACACTCGCTTTTGCGAGGAGATTCAAGTCTTCACCGTAGGAGCGCAGAATGTCGCGTGCTAATTCTAAGGCAGAAAGCTCTTTGGTGCCTGAGCCGAGCAGGATGGCGAGGAGTTCGGAGTCGCTGAGCTGATCTCGGCCTTTATTGAGTAATTTTTCTCTCGGACGATCGTCTTCCGCCCAGAATTTAATGGCTCGTTTTTGAGGATAGTGGTTCATCCCACTAAAATAAAAAAGGCCATCCGTATTCCAGATGGCCTTTCAATATTTTGACTGTAATTTTACAGTTTACCGACAAACTTAGCCAAGCGACTTTTTTGGTTCGCTGCCTTGTTACGGTGAATCACGTTTCTTTTCGCAAGCTTATCCAACATGCTAAACACTTTTGGAAGTGCTACGGTTGCTTCCGCTTTGTCACTTGTTTTTCTCAAGTTCTTGATAGCGGTACGGGTAGTTTTAGCCTGATATCTATTTCTCAGTCTTTTGGCCGCGTTGCTGCGAATTCTTTTGATTGCCGACTTATGATTTGCCATTGTTGTATGCTTTCTTCTTAAAAATTAAGGACGGCAAAGGTAAAAACGAGTTTGGACTTAAACAATAGCAATAAGAAAATAATTCTTCGATCGATCTGTCGACCTATCGATTAATCGACTTGGCGAAAATAGACATTTAGACGATGAGATAATCAGACAATCAGACAATGAGACAATCAGACAATGAGACAATCAGACAAATGAGATGGTTAGACAAAAGTCCTGACCTTCTGCGGGTGCAGCAAATCACAAATCATAATTTCAGTTGGGGAAAGAAGCGTTCGGCCTGGAAGACCAGAACCTGTTCCAATCACAATTCACAAATCACAATTCATAAATCATAATTCATAAATGAGCGCGTGTGTTTTATCTTCGCCCCGTTTATGTCAAAACAAGAAGAATCACTCAAAAAAATCATCTCGCATTGCAAGGAGTACGGGTTTGTATTTCAAAGCAGCGAAATCTACGACGGACTATCTGCTGTATATGATTACGGCCATAACGGAACGGAACTTAAAAAGAACATTCGCGAGTACTGGTGGAAAGCCATGGTACAAATGCATGAAAACATTGTCGGCATCGACTCGGCCATCTTCATGCACCCTAAAGTATGGAAGGCTTCCGGACACGTAGATGGGTTCAACGACCCGATGATTGACAATAAAGATTCAAAAAAACGCTACCGGGCGGATCAGCTCCTGGAGGATAAAATTGCCAAATATGAAAAAGAGGGAAAAAGCGATAAAGCTACAGCCCTTCAGTTGGCGATGGATACCGCACTCGAGGCGAATGACTTGCCTGCATTAAAGGCATTGATTGAAGAGCAGGAAATTGCTTGTCCGGTATCGGGAACCCGCAACTGGACTGAAGTACGTCAGTTTAATCTTATGTACTCCACTCAAATGGGGTCATTGGCAGAGGAAGCGGACGAAGTTTACCTACGTCCGGAAACGGCTCAAGGAATTTTCGTAAACTTCTTGAACGTTCAAAAAACGGGGCGCTTGAAAATTCCTTTTGGGATTGCACAAACAGGTAAAGCTTTTAGAAATGAGATTATTGCGCGTCAGTTTATCATGCGCATGAAGGAATTTGAACAAATGGAGATGCAGTTCTTTGTTCGTCCGGGAACTGAAATGGAATATTTCGAATACTGGAAAAACTACCGCATGGCTTGGCATAAATCTTTGGGGATTCCTGATGACAAATACCGCATCCATGAACATAGCAAGTTGGCCCATTATGCCAACGCCGCTGTCGATATTGAGTATGATTTTCCTTTTGGCTTTAAAGAAGTGGAAGGAATTCATTCCCGCACCGATTTCGACCTTAAACAACACCAAGAATTCTCTGGTAAAAAACTGCAGTATTTCGATCCGGAAATCAACCAGAACTATGTGCCTTATGTGGTGGAAACCTCTCTGGGTCTTGACCGGATGTTCCTTTTATTGATGTTCCATTGCCTGCAAGAAGAAACCGTGGTGAACGGCGAAAAAACCGATACTCGCACTGTATTGCGTCTACCAAATGTATTGGCTCCGGTGAAGTTGGCTGTATTCCCATTGGTGAAAAAAGACGGCCTGCCAGACAAAGCACGTGAAATTATTCAAATGCTCAAATTCGACTTTACCTGTTCGTATGAAGAGAAAGACGCCATAGGAAAACGCTACCGCCGCCAAGATGCGATTGGTACTCCTTTCTGTGTGACCGTCGACTATGAAACCATGGATGACAATACGGTGACTTTGCGTTACCGCGACAGCATGGAACAAAAGCGTGTAGCCATTTCGGACTTGCCTAAAATTCTTAATGAGGAAATCAGTTGGAAAAAAGTATTAAATTTCGAATCATGAAAAAATTACTCTTACTCTGCTTCCTATTAATCGGTGTTGGGGTGCATGCCCAAACTAACTTCAATACATGGGACCAATTCCAGTCTTCACGCTTTGGTTTTACGATGAAATATCCAGATTTATGGGAAGTGAACGAGGAGAGCAATGGCAATTATACTTTTCATAATCCTTACGAACGCCTTGGAATGTTCCGTATCACCATAGATGACCGGGGCGATTCGGCAACGGCGGCGAATGACCTGGTTCGCTTAGAGCAAGAAAATAACGGGAGCGGACAAATGGTTGAAGGAGCTAAAAAAATGGTCATGTATAAAAGCATGATTGTGCAAGATGGCGTCAATTTAGAAGTCCACCATTGGGTAATACAAGTAAAAAACACTTTATACCGCTGCTCCTACTCATTCGATACCACCTTGCGCAATGCACCTAATTTGGTGGAAGAAATGAAATTAGCCTATCAAACCATCGAGTCGCTGAACTTTACTACAAAATGATTGAAATCAAGAATTATATCGGAGGCAAACTACAGGCAGCACAATCTGGTGCTGTTTTGCAGAACCCCGAACCGGCCACTGGCGAAATATTCTCTACCATTCCCGACTCTTCTTCAGAAGACGTTGAGTTAGCTGTAAAGGCAGCAGAAGAAGCATTCCCAGCCTGGAGTGCGCTTTCCAATAATGACCGCGGTCGTTATCTCTTGGCTATCTCACGCCGCATCATGGAGCGTTTAGATGAATTGGCGGAAGCAGAGAGCAAAGACAATGGAAAACCCCTCTGGCTGGCTAAAAAAGTCGATATCCGCAGGGCGCATGAAAACTTTGAATTTTTCGGAACGGGGATCATGCATTTTGCCTCTGAATCTCACCCGATGCACGACGGCATCAATTATACCTTGAGAAAGCCTCTTGGTGTGGTCGGCTGTATTTCTCCTTGGAATTTACCCCTTTACCTCTTCACTTGGAAGATTGCTCCGGCGATGGCTGCTGGAAATACCGTGGTAGCTAAACCTTCTGAGGTGACCCCTTATACGGCCTATCTCCTTTCTGAAATCTGTATCGAAGTTGGACTTCCTCCTGGTGTATTGAACATCCTTCATGGAATAGGACCAAAAGCAGGCTCAGCGATTGTATCTCATCCAAAAACTAAGGCCATCTCCTTTACCGGAAGCACCCGAGCAGGAAAAGAAATCGCTAGCATTGCAGCCCCGATGTTCAAGAAATTATCCCTCGAACTAGGTGGCAAAAACCCGAATATCATTTTCGCGGATTGTGATTTTGAAAAAGCCTTGCGTACTACCATTAGCAGCTCTTTTGCCAACCAAGGACAAATCTGTTTATGTGGCAGTCGCATCTTCATTCAACGCCCTATATATGAAAAATTCCGTGATGCCTTCGTTGAAAAGGTGAAACGTATGAAGGTGGGCGACCCAATGGATCCAGAAAGCAAACAGGGTGCAGTGGTTTCTCAAATGCATTACGACAAAGTGCTTTCCTATATCGCCTTGGCAGAACAAGAAGGTGGAAAAATCTTAGCCGGCGGCAAAGCTCTTCACCCCGAAGGACGTTGTGAAAAAGGCTGGTTCATCGCTCCGACTATCATCGAAAATCTAAGCTATGATGCCCGCTGCAATATGGAAGAGATTTTCGGCCCAGTGGTGACCATTACCCCTTTCGATGATGAAGTCCATGTGCTCCAAATGGCCAATGCCACTGAATATGGATTATCTGCAACCGTCTGGACTACTAACCTTCAAACATCCATGCGTATGGCCGAAGAAATTCAGGCAGGTATTGTATGGATAAACTGCTGGTTAAAACGTGATCTACGCACTCCCTTCGGCGGCGTAAAAAGCTCAGGCGTAGGCCGCGAAGGTGGTTGGGATGCCCTGAAATTCTTCACTGAACCGAAGAATGTGTGTATTGAGTATTGAGTTCTGCTGAATTTGTAGCGAGTTATTCAAGCGGTTCTTACCCTGCATCTTTCACTGACCAACATAGGTATAGGTGGAGGTTTCAGTCACCTGCGTATCTTGACCGAATACATGTACCATCATATCCAGCACTTCTCGTTGCATCAAGTACTCATTAAAGCCAACATCCCACTTGTATTCGGTGAGCACACTGAAGCCATTGGTTTTAAGAATTGAAATTTTAAATGGCTCATGCGCCCGAACCTCGATGCTTTTGAGATGTTTACTTGCTGGATCTATTTTCACATAGTAGGTGCAATGCGCAAAATAGCTGTAGTCCTTTGACAAGGTATTGGCATTCAAACGAAAGGAATATTGAAATTCATCCTTTCCGTCTTTCTCAACTTTTAAGGTGTTTGGATCCAAATCCACACTCCATGAATCATAAACGTGCTTTTTACCCGTATAGAAAATAGCCTTTTGCTTTTCCGATGCTGACTTGCCATTCACTAAAACAAGTTCCCAATTCCCCTTGCTTCCATCATAGGTATACTTCGCATTATTTACCTCCTTCTTTGAACCGCCTCCATTGATCTCTTCTACTAGGTCGAAACTATGGGTAGCGGTATTCACTTTCGCATGATTCATGATAAAATCATGGGTCAAATTGCTGCTTTCAAGTACCTCAATGATACGATCCTCATCAGAAATTACTGAAAATGAAAAGGATGCGGCAAGCAGACCCAAGAATAAAAATCGCAGACTTGTTTTCATAAAAAATACATTTCCCAAATCTAAACATTCCTGTCTATTTGACAGCTCAAATTATCCCCATCATGGGGTAGAAGTAAACCGAATAATATTAAGTGAAATCACCCCGCTAACTGAAGCTTTATCACAGAAATCGCTCCTTGCTTGTTTTTTGTTTGAACAAAATAAACTCCTGTTGTGGTCTGGTCGAATATGATCAAACTTCCTTCCTGCTGAAAGGCAATTTCTCTCCCGATAACATCTGTAATCTTTATTATTTCTACCTCTTCTTGTGTGAAGCGAAATGAACCATTGGATGGATTTGGATAAATGCTCAATTGCTGACCATCAATTAACTCATCCATGCCGACATTCAAATAACGAAAGCGGTACAGATCATTTTCATTTGGGAAGCCATTATAAAACCCGATAGAATCCATGCTTGTTGTCACACTGCCTGCATGGCCCTTTACTTCGATACTTTCCTGCACATTCGAATAGTTCCGATTGAAGAGATAAATACCAATGGCATATTCGCCAGGTAAACTTCCCTTTCCATACCTAAATTCAACTGTTTGGTCTTTTTCATAGATCCATAATTGGAAATTTACTCGGGTATCTAGATCCGTATCGATAGCCAATTGTTTCCATTGTATCTTAAGAATTCTATTTCCAGGTGTTTCATCAATCGCATAGGAAACTTTGGAATCTGCATCCGGGAAACGGTATTCGCCATAAATCGGCAGAAACCAGAATCCACGATCTTTCGTTTTGCTCATCCAACCCTCATAACCAATCTCTAAGGTGTCAGAAAAATCATGACCAAAGGACCTGAAAATAGGAAAAACAGGAACAAGCTTAAAGGCCCCGGTATCATCAAAAAGAAGGATGTCGTTTTGGAGCTCGACATAGGGTTTTTGTTCCGATTCAAAGGAATAGGATTGGGCCTGGACCAGATGAAAGGTGACCAAGGCGACTAAAAGCGTAATTAATTTTTTCATGTTATCATTTTTCTGAGAAACGGAAATATCCATCTGCGGTTGGATTTCTCATCCTTAGAATTGATATGAGGTATATAAGCTTTGACAAGTGACCTCTTCGATGATTTACATCGACTAAAAAGCGGACAACTCATCCTGCTTTAGTGGGCATTATGTAAATTGCTGCATTACTATGAAAGCAATAATCCCTGTAGCTGGAATTGGCAGTCGCCTTCGTCCGCATACCCATACCCAACCCAAGGCGCTTATCCCTGTGGCGGGAAAACCCATTCTCGGTCATATCGTTGATGGATTGATACATGAAGGCATTGATGAGATCGTCTTTATCATTGGCTATCTCGGTGATAAAATAGAAAGTTATATCACTCAAGCCTACCCAAAATTGCAAGTGCATTTTGTCATTCAAACCACGGGTAAGGGAATTGCTCATGCCATTTGGTTGGCTAAAGATCATATTCCTGAAAAGGAGGAAATACTCATCGTCTTGGGCGACACCATTTGGGACGCCGATTTGACAAAAGTATTAAGCTCTGAACACTCGTCCATTGGCGTAATGACTGTCCAAGATCCTCGGCAGTTCGGCGTGGCACAGGTAGATAAAGACGGTATAGTTAAAACATTGGTGGAGAAGCCCCGTATTCCAAAAAGCAACCAAGCGCTTATCGGAGTGTACTTCATTAAAGATGCCTCAACACTTAAGGAAGCCCTGGCCTATAATATCCAAAATGAGGTACGTACGAACAATGAATTCCACCTGACCGATGTGCTCATGCGGATGATTGAAAATGGCGAAAAGATTGACACCTTCACTGTTGGGGCTTGGTTTGATTGCGGAAAAAAAGACATTCTACTCGAAACCAATGCCACCCTGCTCAAGCGGCAGAAATCAGAAATCATCGCACCAAAGAAAATGCCCTTTACGGTGCTCATCCCACCCGTATTTATCGCTGACGACGCCCAGATTTCGCATTCGATAATCGGCCCCAACGTTTCCATTGGCGAAGGCGCCATCATCCATAATAGTATCATATCTGAAAGCATCATCGGTCCTTATGCACAACTAGAAAATGCCGTATTAAAATCTTCTCTCATTGGAAATGACGCTTCGTTAAGAGGATTGGTATCTAGCCTGAATCTTGGTGACAGTACGGAGATTGATTATAATCGATAAGGTTGAGGTTGAGAATGTACCGATTATTGATTGCCAGCGCTTTGGGCAATATTCGCATCCCGATAGCTATCGGGACACAAATCACAATTCATAAATTATAAATTTATATTTCATGCACGCGATGGACAGATGATTATCTGTCCCTACGATTGATTTCCAAATCACAATTCACAAATCGCAAATCATAAATTATCTTGCGGGCATGCAGAATCGTATCACTTCGTTATTTGGAATTGATTACCCCATAATTCAGGCCGGCATGATTTGGTGTTCGGGCTGGCGTTTGGCTTCGGCTGCTGCGAATGCCGGGTGTTTGGGACTAATTGGAGCGGGCTCAATGTACCCTGAAGTGCTGCGGGAACATATTCAAAAATGCAAAGCCGCTACCGATAAACCCTTTGGCGTGAACGTACCGATGCTTTATCCAGATATTGAAAAAATCATGGACATCATCGTGGAAGAAGGGGTAAAAATTGTGTTTACCTCAGCAGGAAACCCAAAAACGTGGACCAGCTTCCTCAAAGAAAAAGGTATTACGGTCGTTCATGTGGTATCCAATACCAAGTTTGCACTCAAGGCACAAGAAGCTGGGGTTGATGCCATTGTTGCTGAAGGGTTTGAGGCGGGTGGTCATAATGGAAGAGAAGAAACCACTACGCTTTGTTTGATTCCGATGATTAAGGAAAAAATCCAGATTCCTGTTATTGCAGCGGGAGGAATAGGCTCTGGAAAAAGTATGCTTGCGGCCATGACCTTGGGCGCTGATGGGGTGCAAATTGGGAGTCGTTTTGCGGCTAGTCTTGAGTCTTCAGCCCATGATAATTTTAAAAATGCGATAGTTGAGGCGGGTGATGGCGCCACGCAATTGGCACTCAAATCCCTTGCTCCCGTACGTTTGATTAAGAATAAATTTTTCGAGAAAGTGTATGAAGCGGAAAGTCGTGGGGCATCAAAAGAAGAGCTCCAGCAGATTCTCGGACGTGCACGCGCCAAACTTGGGATGTTCGAAGGCGATATGGAAGAAGGGGAATTAGAAATCGGACAAATCGCAGGTAATATCCATGCGATAGATAGCGTTCAAGACATTGTTAACTCCATTCTAAAGGACTTCCATCATACCCAAAAAGAGATGAGCGGAAAACTCTTTTAAGCGGAAACAACTATCTTCATTTATCTATTGGCTTAAGAACACATGCGCAGACTCATTTTCATTATTCTTGGCCTTTTGAGTTTTTCGCATTGCGTGAATGCTCAAGAACAAGTGAGCACATGGAGCTTTGCCGACAATATAGGCTGGAAAGGCCTAGAGCTTTCCTACAATATTTATGGTGGTTCACAGCCCTATTTTAAAGACATTCGAGACCTTGAGAAATATGTGGATGCCACTAGTTGGGTAAATTCGCCCGTCACAATTCCAAATCCATTAACCTTATTTACATTCCCTACCTTCTACAAGTCTTTGTCTATTCATGCTGTTTTTGTTCCCTTCAGGGAAGCTAAATCGAGGTATATCTCAAAAATGGAATGGCACTCAGGGTTAGAGTTTCAATTCGGTTCACCAGGAACCTATTTTGAGTTGAATGGTCAACCTTATAAAATTCGTTTTCATCAGCGCAACTTGATGTTCAACAACAAATTATTCCTAGAACAACGAATTAGTAAAAACCTCAAACTTTATGGGGGTCCGAATTTCAAATTAAGTCTGGTTCCTGTAGAAAGTTTAGAAATAGCTGAATTCGACAACGAGCGAAATAGGAAAGCTGGGTTTGGTATTAAATATGACCCTGTGGTAAGTTTTAATCAGACTTTATTTTCCATGGGAGGTGGATTATCACTCGGTTTCAAGCTAAATCTCAGCTGCCGGTTTAATATTAATTTCGAATATCAGTATCAGTATCTCTATCGCTACATGCAGGTTGGAAAATTGAACACTACCTATTCAGGTGGTTCTGTTGGTATTCGCTACAAATTCATTAAACCTGACCCTAATGATAAAGAGATAACCAGTCCCTTTTGGTAAGTTCGCTTCTGTATTACTTTTGCATGATTATTTGACCTCTTGGACGACTACGACTTATACGAATTTCCGAACGGCCTTCGCCTATATCATCACCTCAGTGCTTCCCGTATAACCCATTGTGGTTTTGTGATGGATGCCGGTTCGCGCGATGAAACAGCTAAGGAAATGGGTATGGCGCATTTTATTGAGCACCTTTTCTTTAAAGGGACCAAAAAACGCAAATCCATCCATGTGCTAAACCGCCTTGAAGTGGTGGGTGGAGAACTCAACGCCTATACCAGCAAGGACAAAACCTGCGTTTATGCTTCTGTGAATTCCGATTATTTCGCCCGTACCGCTGAGTTGCTTTCCGATATTGTTTTCCATTCCAATTTCCCCGAAAAAGAGATTGGCAAAGAGCGGAATGTGATCCATGAGGAAATCGATATGTACCTCGATTCTCCTGAGGAAAATATTCTAGACCTCTTTCAAGAAATGGCCTTTAAAAATCACCCATTGGGGTTCAATATTTTAGGCACCCATGAAAGTTTGAATACCTTTAAACGTGAGGACATCCTCAATTTTTATAGCTCTTGGTATATCCCTGAGCGTATGGTGTTTGTATACAGCGGACCCAAAACGCTCAAGCAGGTAAAACGCATTCTCGAACCCCATTTTTTGGCGATTCCGGCAGCCAATGGCCAAGCCAAAAAGCGTTTGTATTTTGATGAAAACGCCTTTAAGCCCTTCCAAGCAATCGAAGAAACGCCTCATGTTCAAACCTATTTGACTATTGGTGGACTAGCCCCGAATAACCAACAAGAAGATCGTTCGGCAATGGCATTCTTGACGAATATTATTGGCGGACCGGGCCTGAATAGCCGGCTCAACCTTTCGATACGTGAACGACATGGATTTGCCTATGATGTAGAATCAAACTTCCAAGCGATGAAGGATATAGGTCTCTTCCATATTTATGTAGGAACAGATGGCAAGCACTTGAAAAAGGCGCAAGAACTCATCTGGAAAGAGCTCAAGTTTTGGCGCACAAAAGGACTCAGCTCCGCCCAATTGCAACGTTATAAAAACCAATTCAAAGGGCAGATTTTGATGGGAGAAGAAAACCGCAGTGGATTGATTCTCTCCGCAGGAAAGATGCTTTTGGATGAAAGACCCATCGATAGTCTGGAAACAATTTTTGCTCGAATTGATGCCATTGATGCCTTGAAAATGATGGATATCGCAAACCATTATTTGGTGGAGGACCAAATGGCCAGTCTAATTTTTCAAGGGTCGGGGAACAATTAACCAAAACCTCTTAGCCAAAGAAGACGAACCCTTCTAATGAATTCCTATATTGCAGCATGGAATTTATTGATGAGAATCTCTCCGCATACGCAGAAAATCATACAAGTGCCGAAAGCAAACTCCTTGCTGAGTTAAACCGTGAAACTTGGGCGAAAGTATTAATCCCCCGCATGCTCTCCGGACATATACAGGGACGCTTATTGAGCATGTTTTCAAAAATGATTCGTCCGCATGAAATATTAGAAATAGGCACCTATACCGGATACAGTGCGCTTTGTTTGGCTGAAGGATTAGCCGATGGCGGAGTGCTCCACACCATTGATATCAACGAAGAGTTAGAGGACATGGTAAAGCGCTATATTCACGAAGCAGGAATGCAGGAGAACATCAAGTTCCATGTGGGAAATGCATTGGAAATAATCCCGCAATTAAATAGCTATTTCGACTTGGTATTTATCGATGCTGACAAAGAAAATTACAGCAACTACTACGATATGGTCATCGAGCGGATGAAGCCTGGAGCCTATATCATAGCTGATAATGTACTGTGGAGCGGGAAGGTTTTGGACGAAAAGGAAATTGCACATGACGACGAGACCCGTGCATTGCATGAGTTCAATGAGAAAATCCAGAACGATTCTCGTGTAGAAAATATTCTGGTGCCCATTAGAGATGGGCTAATGGTCATCCGCAAGCGCTAATTAGTCTTCTTGCTTCTTGCCTTTGTATACTTTGTATCCAAGTGCAGCACCTCCAGCGATAAGTAGGCTAAGGCCACCATCCAAAGGAACTGGGTTAGTAGGATTGTCTGGTTGAGCAATGGCTAAACCTGCAACAAGTAAAAAGGCGAAAAGAAAAATTACTCTGTTCATATATCGAATATAAATACAAATCAAAAATAATCCAAATAAAACACTAAGCCTTACGCGATTATTCTAATGCCCGTTTTAATAATGTGAGGTAGCTTTTCTGCGGTATTTCCAGTCCGCCCATACTTTCCAAGTGGGGAGTTAAGTACTGCATATCGAGTAATTCAAACTCATTTCGTTTCAACCATTCGACAAGATAGAAAAGTGCCACCTTGCTGGCATCCGTCTTTTTATGGAACATCGACTCGCCAAAAAAGGCACGTTTAATTGCTACTCCATACAAGCCACCAACTAACTCTCCGTCCATCCAACATTCTACACTATGGGCATATCCATCGCTATAAAGTTCGGTGTACACGGATTGGATTTCTTCGCTGATCCAGGTTTCATCGCGCTCAGAACACGCTTTAATTACAGCAGGAAAATCCTTATCAAGGCTTACTTCGAATTCTCCTTTGTTTAATCGGCGTTTTAGAGATTTACTCACTTTGAGACCGTCCAAAGGAAGGATACCGCGCATTTCAGGTTCATACCAATAGATGGTGAAGTCTTCTTCAGGATGGGCCATCGGAAAAACACCCATGGTATATCCTTGAATAACTTGTGCTGGTGTGAGGAAATTCATGCTGCAAATTAACGCAAGGGCATCTGCAAGCGCAATTCTATATGTTGATTCCAGCCTAGTTGTGTCAAAATAAATGAATCTTCACGTTCTACATTATCGATTGTGGCTGGAATCGCAGTGACATTGTACTTGGTATTCCACGCATCGCGCAAATAAAGTTCATAGTGCAGTCCTAAGGCCCAATCGTTCGGCAATACAATACGCAGTCCAGCTAAAGCCGAGACACTAGCGTTTAGTCGACCCCAGCCCGACCCACGGTATTCCACCTTTTTATAGTAATTATCTTGAGGTCTAAACTCTACATCCATCTGAGCTCCACGTAAGGCAAGAAGATGGGCGCCGAGACCTATATATGGTGCAAAACTCCCCGCTCGGGTATACTCAAGTCGCATCACTGGACCATGCAGAAGCTGACTCCCCTTGATCACCTTATAAGCGGAAGGGCTTGGGTCAATCCGGTTGAGTTCCTTCATATCCATGCTATTTACATGGAATTGATATCCCATGTGAAACCCAAGAACATCCTGCTTAAAAAACTGGCCTTTTGAACCGTATTTCGTAAAGCCAAGGTTCATGCTCCAACCTCCATTTACCTTCATATAGGAAGAATTATTCGATTCAGTCATGGCCCCGAAAGACTGGGTGGCCCCGGCTGAAACATCAAAATACCAGTAGTCTTCAATGCTTTGTGCAAAAGCGCCTGTTTGGAATAATAAAGAGAATAGTAATAGCTTAATCTTCATAGCCCAGTTGAATTCTAAATCTTAAATCCCCACTTTCAAAATCAAGTTGGGTAGGATAAAAGTTGGACTTTAAATAGGATCCATCAAAAACACCATTTAATAATTCTGTATCCGTATTGTCGTTTTGATCCCAAAGTGTAACCGCATAAGAACCAAAAGAATAATAGATAAGTTTATAGTCACCACTCCAATCTTGAGGACATCGCCAAAATATTGGCAGCTTGCTTTTATTACGTTGCAAGTCGCCTGTTCCGTATTTAAAATTATCGCGAAAGAGTTCGACATAAAAATCCCCGCCACTTGTATTGTCGTCGTCGTTTTCTGGGAAATAGTTTTTTGGGAATTCCAAGATTTCAAATCGATCGAAGCGAATAATATTGGGTTCTCCCAGAATCGTTACTTGTGCGGTTTGATAGGCTGTATCTGAATCGCAAAATGCTGTTAAAGTAATGGTATAAACACCAGCTTGAGTATAGGTATGTTGCGGATTCGTAAGACTCGATTGATAGCCATCACCAAAGTCCCACTTTACTCCTGTAGCACGTTCTGAAAGGTCAGTAAAATTGACTTGAGCAGGTACTCGGTAATTGTTGTTGGTCGCACCATAATTGAAGATAGGAACGACTGGAAGCGTGTTCGATGGATAATTGAATACGGTAGAGTACTCATCAAACCCAATAGGATTACTCACCCGAAGGGAAATGCTAACATCCCCTACCTGGCTTACTTGAATAATCGGATTTTTTCCTGAATACACGGAACCATCCACGGTCCATTGGTACGATTCATTGCCCAGTTCATTACTTACCTGAGCGACCAAGCTCACGTTAAAAGGCATGGAACAATTGAGGTCGTGCTTTAAGATATTAAGAATTTGAGGCGGTTCTGGTTCTCCTACTGGCACTTGCAATCCGTTTTCATCTCGGTTGCAACCTAGCAGAAGAAGAGCAGTTAATAGCAATACGAATCTATTCATGGGCTTAATCCATAGCCTTCAATTCTGATACCAAAGAGGTGAGCATTTTCTTTGCATCGCCAAAAAGCATGCTGGTCTTGTCGCGGTAAAAGAGTTCATTCTCGATTCCTGCATACCCTGCATTCATGGAACGTTTCATCACAATCGTTTGACGCGCATCTTCCACTTCAAGAATGGGCATTCCATAAATCGGACTCGTTGGATCGGTTTTCGCAGCTGGATTTACTACGTCGTTTGCTCCGATCACCACTACTACATCTGTGGTCGAAAATTCGGGATTGATATCTTCCATCTCTACCAGTTTATCATAATCGACATTGGACTCAGCCAGGAGCACATTCATATGCCCAGGCATACGTCCGGCAACTGGATGGATGGCGTATTTAACTTCCACCCCTTCTGCTTCAAGTAACTCCTCGAGCTCATGTACAACATGTTGTGCCTGAGCAACTGCCAATCCATAACCCGGAACAATCACCACCTTTTTTGCGTATTTCAGCAGGATAGCCGCATCGCTCGAGTTGATTGACTTCACCGTTCCCTGCGGACCCTCTCCTGAAGCCGAACTTGCTCCTCCGCCTCCAAAATTCCCTATCAATACATTGATAAGCGAGCGGTTCATTGCCCGACACATTACAATGGTTAGGAGCGTACCAGCAGAACCGACCAAGATTCCTCCAATGAGCATCACCTTATTATCATACAAGAATCCACCAAAGGCCGCGGCAACTCCGGTAAACGAATTCAGCAAAGAAATGACTACCGGCATATCCGCGCCACCAATTGGCATAACGAATAGTACACCATAAAGTAAGGCCAAGACACCCACTCCGTAAAGCAGCATGTCGGATTCAATAATTCCGGAAACACTCAAGAAGGCCAGCACAACGAGGGCAAGGAAGAGTCCTATATTGATAAACTGCTGGCCAGGAAGCATCTTGTCTTTAATCTTGCCTTCCAATTTTCCATAGGCAATGATGGAACCTGAGAAGGAAATAGCTCCAATAATCAATCCAGCATACATAATAGAAAGTCGGGTGAGCATCGCACTATCGGCGCTGGCTAATATTCCGCTGAGTCCTCCTCCTGTATGATGCATCAAATGGCGGTATTCAATCACAGAAATCAAGGCCGCACAAGCACCCCCCATTCCGTTGAAGAAGGATACCATCTGTGGCATAGCAGTCATCTGCACCCGCTTGGCCATGAGCCAGCCAATTCCTGTTCCGAGTAGGAGTCCGCCAAAAATAAATTCGAGGTTATGGAGGTGATTCCCTCCTTCATCTTCATAGAGAAAGATGGTCCCAAAAATGGCAATGGTCATCCCAAAGGCCGCAATTAAATTCCCCTTCCGTGCCGACTTCGGTGAGCCAAGCATCTTCAACCCTAAAATAAAGGTGAAGGAGGAGACTAGGTATATTACGTAGAGTAAGTTCATGATTCTCAATTTTGACCATGGACCATAGACCATGGACCATAGCTGTATTTGTTAATATTTTTAATTCCAATGGCCAACGACCATTTACCATGGTCCGTGGTCTGTCGACTATTTTCTCTTCTTAAACATTTCCAACATCCGGTCGGTAACAACAAAGCCCCCGACAACGTTCAAGGTTCCCAATACCACAGCAATGAAGCCCAGCACCAAACTAATGGTTTCTTCGGCTTGTCCCATTACGATGATGGATCCAATAATAACTACGCCATGAATTGCGTTGGCACCACTCATTAATGGGGTATGCAATACGGATGGAACATGGGAGATTAATTCGATACCTACGAAGATCATAAGGATTAGTAGGTAGATGAAGTCTTGGTTACTTGCTATAAACTCTATCATTTTCGATTTGTGATTTGTGAATTGTGATTTATGATTGTTGAATTATGATTTATTTGCGGCCCAGTTGTTTAAGTGTTGTATTTCGTGCTGCATTCATAATTGCTACTATTTCGTTTGCTTCTTTTTCTAATTTTTTACTTTCCTCGGACTGAATAAAATTTGTTTCATGCATGATTTCCAGCCAAAAGGCGGATTCATCAGCTTCTTCGACCACGATACCAATTTTACTGGCAAACTCTTGATCCGACCTTGCCCTACACGCTGCGCGATAATTTGCAGCTACTGAAGTTGCAGAACGAAGAAACTGCTTACCAATTACCCAAGTTTCTGGATCTTTTGGCATTTGCCGATAGAGATATATGGCCTCTTTAGCAAAAGCTTTCGTTCTATTTCTCAACTCCTGTGCTTCCATACTTTTTCAATTTCTAATTCCTCCTATTCACAAATCACAATTCACAATTCACAAATAGGTTTAAACTAAGCGTCAGTTCATTGCCGCACTCGTTGGTCCTCCAGTAACGAGACAACCTTTGGTAATCTCTTCTTCCATTTCCCATTTAAAGCCATTTTCATCGCTTAGGTGTTGGAAGAGATTTTGAATATTCTTGGCATAAAGCTCGGAAGCATTCGTAGCAAGTGTGGATGGAAGATTTAAGGCGCCAATGATTTTGACTCCATTCTTTTCTACAATTTTACCCGCTTCACTGAGTCCGCAATTGCCGCCCTGCTCTACTGCCATGTCGACGATTACTGCTCCGTATTTCATCTTGGACACTTGTTCATCAGAAATAAGAACCGGTGCTTTTCCTCCGCGAACCAAGGCTGTAGTGATAATTAAATCTGCTTGAAACAAGGATTTTTCGACCGCTTCGCGCTGTTTCTGCAAGAATTCTTCGGAAACATCCTTGGCATATCCGCCTTCTACATTCACCGCATTTTCTGCCTTTACTTGGATGTATTTCCCTCCGAGTGACTCGACCTGCTCTTTGGTTTCCGGTCGCACATCGCTGACTTCAACCACCGCTCCTAAACGCTTGGCCGTTGCAATAGCCTGTAAGCCAGCTACTCCAGCTCCAAAAATGAGAACTTTGGAAGGAGTCACTGTTCCGGCAGCAGTCATCATCAATGGAAAAATTCGGGTGAGGTGTTCAGCACCAAGAATAACTGCCTTATAACCAGCCAAGTTCGCTTGTGAACTCAGGGCATCCATACTTTGAGCACGAGAAATCCGCGGAACTTCTTCCATTGCAAAGGCCGAAATATTCTTCGCTTTTAAGACATTCATCAATTCTTCGTTTTGGGAAGCATAGATAAACGACATAAGCGCTGATCCAGAAGGCATCTTCTCTACCTGACTTAGACTCGGTGGATTCACCATTGCAAAAAGTTGGGCATCATACAAAGCATCTCCTTCTCCTAGTTTTGCACCTGCTTTTTCAAAGGCTTCATTTGTAAAGGATGAGCCTAAGCCTGCATCTTTTTCAATCTGTATTGCGTGACCTGCCTTGGTCAAGGCCTGCACAACGGCAGGAGATAAGGCAACACGTTTTTCCCCTTCGCGGGATTCTTTGAGTACACTAATTTTCACGTTGTCGTGGTTTAGAGGTTGAAAATCAGGTCTAAATTAGTGTTTTTATTTTTTCTTTTTCCAAGCAATCCAAATCGCAGAAAAACCACCAAATAGGAGATAGAAAATAGTTTGATAGCCATGGTTGAGCAAAGCAAAGGTGGTGCTGCTTAAGGCGCCGAGTCCGTAGAGACCAAGTAAACCTCCAATCACCGCATGATAGGCACCCATGCCTCCACCTTGGATGGGTAAAGTCTTTACCAAACTTCCAACAACCATTACTGTAAAGGCCATGCCCAAACTGGCCCCGCTGGCTGCAGGCAAGGCTTGAAACCAGAGCCAAGTAGTAAAAAAATAACAGGTCCAGATTGCCACAGAGAGAAAGAAGAAAAGAAGTAATGTGGAAGCGTTGAGTTTCAAGAGGCTGGCCAAGCCTTCCTTCACCTGATGGATGATTTTTCGGAGGCCTTCATTGATGTTTTCTTCAATAATTAGGTAGACTCGGTAAACTGCAATAAGAATAATCAGCGCCACAAATAGTCCAGCGACAATTCCAAAATAGCTTTCTTTTAAACGATTGTCAATCGGCTGTAGCAGCTCAATATCCATCCAGTTTCTAAGCGCTTCATTTTGAAAGAAAAACGCCATGATGGACACGAAGACTAAGAAAAGCAAGTCGGTTGCGCGTTCCATGACTACCGTCCCTAAGTTCTTTCCAAAACTTGGCCCTCCTAGCGACTCTAAAGAGGCACAACGTGTAATTTCCCCGAGTCGAGGAACGGCAAGGTTCACAAAATAGCCGAAGAGAAGAGAATGATAGATGGAAGCAAACCGCACCTGTCTTCCCAGCAGCAATTGCCAACGCCAGCTCCGTAAAAATTGACCGCCCCATGACGGAATCAAGAGCAAGAGCAGGTAAATCGGACGAACCGTTGCAATTTCTTCCTTCAATTCATCAAAGGGAACATTCCGAAATGCCAGGTAAAACAAGAACAATCCGAGGATTAAAAATCCCCAGTAGGCACCTTTTTGAATTGCTTTCATCCTGCTCACAAGAAACAAAAGAATTACTTTTGCAGCGAGTATGCAATTGTTCCATAAAGAATACCCTGGTCCTGGCAAGCCATTGATCATCATGCATGGCTTATTTGGAATGCTAGATAACTGGCATAACCTGGCCAGAAAATTCGCTTCCCACTACCATGTTTTTCTCCTAGACCTCAGAAATCACGGGCAATCTCCACATGCTGATGCCATCAATTATCCCTTGATGGCAGATGACCTTTGGGAATTTATGAAGGAACAAAATATTCCCCAGGCTTATATCCTTGGCCATAGCATGGGTGGAAAAGTGGCTATGGAATTTGCGTTGCGTTTTCCAGAAAAATGCCTGAAGTTAGTCGTTGTTGATATTGCTCCTGTGCAATATAAACCTGGCCATAATGACATTTTCAAAGCGTTGTTTGCCTTGGATATTACCAATGCAGAAAAAAGCCGCAAAGATTTAGATGAAGATATGACTCCCTTAATTCCTGAGTTCGGGGTTCGTCAGTTTTTGCTCAAAAGCTTGGAACGCAAAGAAGAAGGTGGCTATGCATGGAAGTTTAACCTCAAGGCCATCCACAATCATTATGAGGAAATCCTCGCTGAACTCAAAGACGACCGAAGCTATGGAGGACCAACTCTATTTATACGTGGAGGTAACTCCCCCTATGTGCAAGAATCGGCTTTACCACAAATCGAAGCACTCTTCCCCAACTACCAACTTGAAACAATCGAGGGAGCTGGCCATTGGGTACATGCGGAGAAGCCGGTTGAGTTGATTGATGAGGTGGAGCAGTTTCTTTCTTAGAGCATAGTCCATGGACCACCACGTGCGCCATAGCCTTTTCGGGGAAGGCGTATAGACCATAGCTGGTTGTTCCGACGAGGAGATTGGAAGTTCTAAATTTTCAAATCATAAATCACAATTCATAAATCATAAATCCTATATTTGCGCTACTTATCCAGAAAGACGGAGGGACTAGGCCCGTTGATGTCTTGGCAACCATTGGAAAAAGTCTCTATGACTTCATCCGAAAGGTGCTAACTCCTACCGGAAGAAATTGCTTCTTCTTGGAAAGATAAGATTCGCAAGTCGATCCTACTTTCTGGTACAGTATTTATTGATTTTACAGAAAGGAGAAAAGGATGAATAAGCCAAATATTCGCGAGGAACTCAGTAAACGTGTCCTCATTCTAGATGGTGCGATGGGCACCATGATTCAACGCTACAAATTGGAAGAAGATGACTTCCGTAATGACGCGCTTGCCAATCATACAAAACCTTTAAAAGGCAATAATGATTTGCTTTCCATTACTCGGCCGGATATTATTAAGGCTATCCATTTGGAATACTTGGAAGCCGGTGCCGATATTCTCGAAACCAATACCTTCAGCGGTACAACCATAGCACAAGAAGATTATGGTTGCGAGCATTTGGTGCATGACATCAATTACCTCTCTGCCAAAATTGCCAAGGAGGCAGCTGATGAAGTAACGGCCAAGAACCCAGAAAAACCGCGCTATGTTGCTGGCTCAATGGGACCAACAAACAAAACCGCCAGCATCTCCCCCGACATCAACGACCCAGGAAAACGAAGCACATCCTTCGACGAATTACGCATCGCTTTTAAAGACCAAGCGCGCTCCCTCATTGAAGGTGGAGTTGACCTATTACTTTTGGAAACGATCATTGATACCCTCAATGCTAAGGCCGCCCTTTTCGGCATCCAAGAATTGTTTGATGAAGGACTCCGCGAAGTGCCTATCATGGTTTCAGGAACTATTACCGATGCCTCCGGAAGAACACTCTCCGGACAAACCACCGAAGCATTCCTCATCTCTGTTCAACATATGAACCTCTTAAGTATCGGATTGAATTGTGCCCTTGGTGCATCTGCTATGCGTCCTTATTTGCAGGTCCTCGATCAAAATGCCCCATTCTTTGTGCATGTCTACCCCAATGCCGGACTTCCAAATGAATTCGGACAATACGATGAAAGTCCAGACTATATGGGTGAGCAAGTTGAAGAATTCTTACAAGAAGGATTGATCAATATTTTAGGTGGCTGCTGTGGAACTACGCCGGATCATATAAAAGTAATGGCAGAGCTGGCTACTAATTATGGACCACGGTCGACAGTCCACGGACCACAGTCGACCGCAGTTTAACGAAAAAGTAGAATGGCCCGCTGACCACAGCCGACGGACCACAGACTGCAGTAAAGAATAAGGCTTAACATTAAAATGACGGAATTGTGACAGTATATTGGTTAACAAGTAGTTACCTTCAAATCAAAATGGCTTTTAAGTTTGAGAATTTGAGGGTTTGGAAATCCAGTTTAGAATTAGGACATGGTATCCGCGTAATGGCGAAGACTTTTCCAAAGGAAGAAAAATACGGGCTGTGCTCCCAAATAATTCGGGCGACCGATTCAATTGGACTAAACATTGCCGAAGGATCAACCGGACAAACAAACCCTGAATTTAAACGCTTCCTAAGCATCGCTTTAAGATCAGCCATCGAAGTAATTGCCTGCCTTCATATTGCACTGAAAAATGTTTATTTAACTAAAGAAGAGTTCAATCAAAAATACGAACAGACTGAAAGTTTAATCATCCAAATACAAGCACTTAAAAACTCAATAAAATAAACCTTTGCTGTGGACTATCGTCTGTCGACTGTGGTCTGCCGCATAACCGAAATGTTAATTGGCCAGACAGAACTGGTCTAGACCACGAAACTCAATGACAAACGAATACAACCTCCAACTAAGCGGCCTCGAACCTCTCACCATTTACGCGGGCTCCAACTTTATCAATATCGGCGAACGTACCAATGTAACGGGCAGTCGTAAATTTTTGCGTTGCATCCAAGAAGGGCGCTTTGATGATGCCGTGGAAATTGCGCGAGAACAAGTGAACGGTGGTGCACAAATCATCGATATCAATATGGATGAAGGAATGCTCGATGGAAAAGAAACCATGGTTAAATTCCTGAACCTCATTGCGGCTGAGCCAGATATTGCCCGGGTTCCGGTAATGATTGATAGCTCCAAATGGGAGATTATAGAAGCTGGACTCAAATGCATTCAAGGAAAAGGTGTGGTGAATTCCATCTCCATGAAAGGGGGCGAAGCGGAATTCATTGAACAAGCTAAAAAGGTAAAACGTTATGGTGCGGCAGTAATTGTCATGGCTTTCGACGAAGAGGGTCAGGCCGATAGCTACGAACGTCGTATTGAAATCTGTGCACGTGCGTATAAAATTTTAACCGAAGAAGTTCACTTTCCAGCAGGCGACATCATCTTCGACCCGAATATTTTTCCAGTGGCTACAGGGATGGATGAACACCGTCAAAACGCGATTGACTTCTTTCGTGCCACTAAATGGATTAAAGAAAATCTTCCTGGCGCCAAAATTAGTGGTGGGGTCTCGAATGTATCCTTTTCTTTCCGCGGAAATGATCCGGTTCGTGAAGCCATGCACTCGGCCTTCCTTTACCATGGCATTCAACATGGAATGGACATGGGAATTGTCAACCCAAGCCAGTTGGAAGTATATGACGAAATCAATAAAGAACTTTTAGAGCGTGTAGAAGACGTTCTCCTCGACCGCAGAGAAGACGCTACCGAACGACTCCTTGAATTTGCTGAGTCTTTCAAAGGAAAATCGAAGGAAAGAATCGAAGACCTTACTTGGAGAGAAGGTCCAGTGCAAGATCGCTTGGCCCATGCCTTGGTGAAAGGAATTGTCGACTATATCGAATTGGATGTAGAAGAAGCTCGAAACACCTATGCTCGTCCGCTTTTGGTGATTGAAGGCCCCTTGATGGACGGAATGAATGTGGTGGGTGATCTGTTTGGAGCAGGAAAAATGTTTCTTCCTCAGGTAGTGAAGTCTGCCCGCGTGATGAAAAAGGCCGTAGCGTATCTCCTCCCTTATATGGAAGAGGAAAAACGCCTAAATCCAAATGCGAGTCAGAATGCGGGAAAAATCCTGATGGCCACCGTAAAAGGTGATGTGCACGATATTGGAAAAAACATCGTAGGTGTCGTACTCTCCTGCAATAATTTTGAAATTATCGACATGGGCGTGATGGTGCCTGCTGACAAAATCATTGACCGGGCCATCGAGGAAAATGTTGATGTAATTGGACTAAGTGGCTTAATCACTCCTTCATTGGATGAAATGGTTCATGTGGCGAAAGAGTTGGAAAGACGTGGATTGAAAATTCCATTATTGATTGGAGGTGCAACCACTTCTCGTATCCATACCGCAGTAAAAATCGATCCGGAATATGCGGGCGCTGTTGTGCACGTGGTCGATGCTTCAAAGGCTGTCCCTGTGGCTAGCTCCTTAATTAGTGAGGATTTACGTGAGGCCTTCACGATCAAGCAAAAGGCTGATTACAAAAAATTTGCGGAAGATTATCATGCACGCAAAAGAGAAAAAAACCTATTAAGCATCAAAGTTGCACGTGCCAATAAGCAAGTAATTGATTGGAGCACCTACTCCATCGCTAAACCCAAGCTTCAAGGCGTTAAGACGTTCAATAATTTCCCCTTAGAAAAGTTGAGAGAGTATCTCGATTGGACGCCATTTTTTCAGTCTTGGGAACTTGCAGGGAAGTATCCAGCGATTCTTACCGATAGCGTAGTAGGTGAAGTCGCTACCCGCCTGTTCAAAGACGCCAATGAAATGCTCGACGAAATTGTGAGCCGTAGATTATTTACTGCAAATGGGGTTATCGGACTATTTCCTGCGAATAGCCAAGGAGATGATGTAATTCTTTATGAAGATGATACCCGCAGCAAGGAAATCGAACGTTTTCTATTCTTGCGTCAACAAAATACCAAAGGGGCTGGACTTGCTAACCATTGTTTAGGTGATTATGTCGCCCCTGTTGAATCGGGTAAGGCCGACTATTTTGGAGCCTTTGCGGTAACTGCTGGTTTACAAGTTGATGAGTTGGTGGCAAAATACAATGCAGAGCTCGACGATTATAAAGCAATCATCGCCAAAGCCCTTGCCGACCGATTAGCAGAAGCCTTTGCCGAATGCATGCACGAAATGGTGCGTAAAGAATGGTGGGGATATGCGGCCGACGAAAGCTGGAGTGCTGAAGATTTGGTAAAAGAAAAATACCAAGGAATTCGTCCAGCACCTGGATACCCAGCTTGCCCAGACCATAGCGAAAAACGCAAACTCTTCAACCTACTCAACGCTGAAGAAAATGCGGGAATAGAACTAACTGAAAGTATGGCCATGATGCCAGCTTCTTCAGTGAGCGGGTTCTATATCGGACATCCTGAAAGTAAATATTTTGGTTTGGGAAAAATCGACAAAGACCAAGTTCGCGACTATGCCAAAAGAAAAGGAGAATCATTGGAATGGACGGAGAAATGGTTAAGCCCGGTATTAAATTATTAATACCGGATAATTCGCTCGCTATATATTCCTGATTTTGTACGTATGATTAACATATAGACACCTGGAGGATACAAGCCAAGTGATAAACTGCTTCGTTCTGATTGAAGGTTTTGCTTGACAAGTTCTTTGCCAACTGCATCAATAAGGACAAGACTCGCCAATTCCTCTACCGACTCAATCTCAATGAGATCTTTTGTTGGATTTGGATAAACTTTAAACTGCCTTTGGCTATCTTCTGTTAACCCTACCTGACCGTCTACCCGAATGGTTTTCGTTTTCTCCGCGTTTTTTCCGCAGAAATCTGTAATAGCAATGGTAACATCATAATTACCCGATTGGCTATAGGTATGAACCGGGTTAGCTAGAGTACTTGTGGTACCATCACCAAAATTCCAACTTAGAAAATTGACGCTCGGGCTAATGGCAGTAAAAGTTGCAGCGAGCCCACTGGTTGTATAGGAGAAATCTGCACTGGCGTTTCCATTGCTGGTTGTGGCGCTTATTTGGGCCGTTGAGCTACAGCCCGCTTTATTGACTGTGACAGAATATATGCCCGGCTTATCTACCTCAATGGTTTGCGTTTGCTCACCTGTGCTCCATAAATAGGAATCCATATCTGCTGTGGCGATTAATTTTAATTTTTGCCCAGTTTGTCCGGGGCAAAAAACGGTTCCACCTGGAGCAGAAATAGCCGTAATAGGTGCTTTTACCTCTACAGAGTCTGTCCCTGCGCAGCCATCTTCATTTATGGCTACAACTTTATACCAACCTGCTTTAACGACTGTAATGGTATTTAAGCTTGAGCCATTGCTCCATAAATAATCCTCAAAACCATCGACACTCAAAGTGAGCGACCCACTGCATAATTCGAATTTACCCGTATTACTTGTTATGGTTACCGTTGGTGGATTTGGATTATTTACCTGAACAAACATTTCATCTACAGCAATACACCCATTTGGTGTGGTCGCAGTAACCTGATAGTGCTGTGATAAAGGAGGCCTTGTCTTGGTACTCGCCATATTTGGCGTTTTCAAAAAACTTGGCGGAGTCCACTGATAAGTGACTGACTCCATGGTATCCAACAAATTCGCTTCGAGAAGGTGTTCTGTGCCACAATCAATCACCACATCGGGTCCCGCATTTACCCGCATTGGATCCACCTCTACATTGAATTTCCTTGAGAGGGTAGCACCACAATAGTTTTCTAACTCCAACGTATATTCAGTGTTTGATGAAGGGTAGAATATCCCATTCATGGCTAAGCTATCCTGAATACCTTGCAAAGGGGACCAAGAAAAGTCAGTATAGTTTGCAGCTTGTGGCTGAATTTCAACTTTTTGTCCGCACACAATTTTTTGATCTGTTAAGGGCTGAAGAGAAAGGCTTGATTCCCTCAATTCCGCCAAAAAAGTATGATCATCGATACTATTTGCGTAGATGAGTGTATCATCAAAACGTCCGATTGACCTAAAAATTCCAGACACTAGAATATTGTTGTTTATGAGCACTAAGTTTTGTGCTTTGAAATTGGCATTAGCAAAGGGTTGCTTAATCCATACCCAATTTTTACCTGTATCCAATTTCCCCCAAAAAAGACCCGAGCGATTTTTATTGATATAAAAAGTATCTAAATAAATTCCTGAAGTGTAACCATAATAACTCCCGGCACAATACAAATTCCCAAAAACATCCTTTACCAAGCTAGTAATACTTAAACTGCCGTTTCCCGCAGTTTTGCTCTTCACCCAACTTTCATTGCCATTCCAATCAAACAATCGGAGACTGCCATCATTCGTAGCAACATAAAGTGAATCATTAGCAACAAGTAAGGCCCCGAGATTGTTATTCAATGTTTTCAACCAAGAATGCGTATTGGTTTTTATGTCTATTTTTAATAAATAACACCCAGCAGTCGCTCCATATCCCCCTCCTACATACACAAACCCAGAGTCATCAACGGCTACATGGCTTGCTAAAACAGTTCCTGGTCCAGAACCTGCAGCAATAAAATCCAAAATATTCCCTGAGGAATCTAAAGTCAATAATCCTGAGTTGGTACTACCAATTGATTTCAAGGTGTCATCCCCAACTATTACTTGCCCGTAATAAGTAGTTGTAAGAAAGATTTTAGCGTTCGGACCAATGACCATGGCGGTGCTGGATAGCTGGTCATTCACAATTTGTTTGTCCCAAATTACCTGGCCGTCTTTTGAATATTTTGTCGTTCGTAGCGAATTATCAAAAGAAAGGAATAATGAATGCACATATATTGCATCCGAGTCATCTATTCCCAAAAATTGCCGTGCAGGGTTGTATTGAAGGACTTTAGCCCAAATTATATTCCTTGAGTCATCCATTTTTAGAAGAACACCTCTTTCTGTGCTTTTGGATATGAAGGTATCCACTCCAAATATTGCAGTATCCTTAAATGTACCAAGCATATATACGTTGCCTGCATGATCTGTTTTCATTTGATCAATAGCGGTCTTCATGCTCGTGTAACCGACCTCCGTAGCCCAATTGAACTGCGGACAAGGTGTAACTCCCTGTCCAAATGTAATGTTACCAAGAACAGCTGAAGAAAGGGACCCAAATAAAATCAAGAGCCTCAATGCGTTCAATTTGAGTCTAAAACCCATCACTCGAATATTTACCGTCTGCATAGCTATCGTCTCCTGTATTTCGATTATCCTTAAACCGTAGAAATATGTCCCAATCGTTATTTCCTTTTCTTGGACTTTGGTAATACAACCAATACACACTGCGTGATAGCAAGTAGATATCGCGTTGAATATCGGCAAAACGCGCTTCCAAATCTCCAGCAGACCCCGCCTTAAAATAATTTCCAGGGCTCGCTAGTTGCTGCAAGGTGGGTTCATCCAAACTTTGACTTTGCAGGGCTGCAACAAAAACGGTGGCCTGAAGCGCTTTATTGATTGCCGTTGATTTATTCTGGGGGCTTGCTTCTTCCTTTCCATCTGTGAAGAGCAGTACATTGCTCTGAATAATTTCATCGGTGGCGTATTTCTCGGCAGGAAGTTTATCTACCGCAGTAATCAATGCCTCATATAAATTGGTAGAGGTGCCAAGTGCTGTCTCCGGCAAACTGCTAATAGCTGACTCCAATTGAGCCTTATTCGTGGTAAAATCGATACGAAGTTTTGGCGCATCACCATCAAAAGTATAGATGGCAATCTTTTGTTGGGCAATACTCGACTTGATAAAGGTTATTGCAGCTTGCTTGATTTGAGGAACAAGACCTTCCACACTCTTACTCAAATCCAAAAGCATTACTGTATTCACGGTTACAGGAATCGCCCCGAAGGTGTCAATGCGCACATTGGCTTCTACGCTTTGGGTCATATCATCTTGGTAATCGAGCAATTCATATAACCCTACCGAATTTAACCCTTGCACCCCACGGTGATTTTCATCCAGGACTTGAAAAAGCATATTGACTTGATCCTTGGAGACATCCGTTGTTAACTGAAACTTTCCAACATTGTATAGGCGATAGAAAGGCTGCTGAGGTTCAGAAACGGGCTCATCCTTTTTACAAGAGCTAACTAAAAGTAAACCCAAGAAGGCAGCAAATACATATTTTTTCATTTCTTATTTTATGATGAATTAATTAAAACTTTCGCATAGCGCGAGCTTGGATACTTGCACTGCGCGAAATAGGACCGCTCCCACTTGAACTTTGTGTGTAAAAATCCCTAGTCGCTTGCGTGGTACCGCTTGGTGAGCACGACCAAAATGAACCATAGAGATCAAGCGGCTTCATTAGAATATTCCAATTGTACATTTTCTTTAATACCAAATTCCACTCATAGTGACTGGGGAGATACCAATCGGAATAACCACCGTATGAAAAATCTTGGCATACTTTCGCCGCATAGGATCCTGAACCCATCATTTGAACAAGTTGATTGGTTCCTGCTTCCCCATCATTCAACCCATACATCAACGAATCGCAGAAGTCAGATCCTGGCTTGCACCATGTTATGGACGACGAAGCATCTTTGTCTGCCAAAATATAACCACTCGTTCCATTGCCATTGATATGAACAATATACCCTCCTTGATAAGGCTGTCCGACCACTAAATCCGGCACAACAAAGGGTACAGTTTTTTCGCAACCTTTTTCGTTTTTAAGAATGAGGTGGCTCGTATCTCCTTTTTTGAGATAGCCAGAAATTGTAATCCCCCCTACTGATGAGTAATTGGGGTAAATACCTGGTTGATTTTGAAATGGTGCATTATAATACAGGGTGGAAGAGTCTGGAAAGTCTTTTACATCCACAAACATTTTTCCATTTATCCCATCAAAGCTCACCGTAATTTTTCCATCAAAATCAGTACATTTTGGAACCAACTCAATGGGAAAAAAACCCTTTATCTCATTGAATGCGTCTTGGTATTCGTAATGTAAAATAAAGAGGTTTGTTTGGCTGCTCGAGGTAGAATTTATGCTAATTCCATATTTCCCAGTTCCCAAACCACGTACCATTCCAATTGCGGCTTCATCACTTTTTAAAGAAAAGCTTAAGCCAGTATAATCCGTTTCTGCCAACTCCCCTATTTCTTCTGCTCTCGTACCCGGCAATTGAAAGTTCTTCATCCGCTTAAAATCTGCGAAAAAGACATTATCATTCACCCAACTAATGATATCATTCAAGGTATTCACCGTCGAATTATAGAGGTAATAGGTGGTGAAAAAGCCCACCGTTGATGGGGCACTATTGCTTCCTTGATCTTCCATACTAACTCCACGTTCACGGAATTCAATTTTCAGTTCTTTTTCTTCGCCTTCGTAAAATTTCAATTCATTTTGTTTTTTGAAATAGCCATCCACGTCATCGAGCACCATGTTCGTTTTAATGACTGGCGCTAAATTAAATGTCATAAGATGACCAAAGGCTTTGTAACAACCAATCGAAGCGACTGCTACACCGATTAACTTATCTGGACCCACGCCCAAAATTGCCACAGCAACACCGCCTGCCATGGCTAAAACCGAAGCCTTGCATTTCACATACAACACAAAACGGTCTTTTGAATTATTCTTCAGAGCCAAATCATCATAGTCATCGTTGATGATGCCGTCAAATAACTCTGCATTGGCTTGGTAAAAGAGGGCGTATTGCCTTTTTTCTTCCGCACTCGCATTCTGATAAATCTGTAAAAAATTAGAAATCGTCGCCTGAACTTCACTTTTTGCTGGAAGGGTATCCATTTTGATGGTTTCCGAAAATCCTTCCATCATAGATATCATCGGTTCAAACGTTTCTTCCGGCGATTTAAGCAGTTTGGTTTCTACAACCGTATAGGCCAAAAGCAACTCAGGTTTTTCTTCAATCTTTAGTAGCTGTTCACCCGCAGGGGCATCATATGGAACCATAAAATATAGCCCTGTATCATTCATCTGTGTGAGTTTGATGGATTGATTTCCCAAACTTCCCACAAACTCTTGTCCATTTAATTTATCGGGAATGGAGACCTTCACCAACTGACCTTGAAATACAGAACCTCCGTGATAAGTCGATTCATTACCGTCTTCAAAACCATCGGATTTCTTACAGGATGGGACACTCAAAATCGACAAACATAACGCAAGAATCCAATATTTCGCCTTCATCCTATATATACTTTGCTCGTGAATAGATCATTTTTCAATACGCAATTTAAAACCTACATATTACTGGTGTCTATCCCCATAATTAGGGAATTATATCCATCCAGACCTCACCATATTCGCGATGAGTTCAACCGTGTTTTTACTCTTTGTTTTCTTCAATAAATTCTTGCGGTGGCTATGAACCGTTTCTTCCGACACATGCAGGTGGCGGGCAATTTCCTTGGTGCTCATGCCTTCTGCCAAGAGGGTCGTAATTTCTAATTCGCGTTTGGTTAAGCTTTGCTGAAAGCTTGTTTTTTCTTGTAAATCACCCTTCCATACATTGGTTATCTTAAAGGAGTTTGCCCCATTTAATCCATGAAAAAACAAAGACCGATTGATAAATCCTCCCAAATCTGTAATGTCTGTTTGCACACCAAATACCTTAAGTAAGGCCCCGTCTTCTTGAATGCGCAATACCGAAGTTTGCATCAAAAACTGACGATAGACCCCATCGGATCTCCGCTGACGGAATGAGTAACAGTACTTATAGTTAAAAATTTCCTCTGGATGTTTGAGCTTCACGATAAAATCAGCCACTCTTTCTTCGCATTTATTAACAAAGGGGAAATCCTCTGGATGAATAATATCAACCAAAGTCTCAAGTTGAAATTCTGATGCATCATACCCTAAAACCTTAGACACATGGGGACTGACCTGTTCAAAGGTGAGGGATGGAGAGTCAATTACATAATAATAAAACGGACCTGGACACATCAGCTCACCGATAATATCAGTGAGTGAAATGATTTCTGGAGGGAGGGGTTTTCTTCCCAAATATCCATCCTTGCTCGCATAAGTTGAGCGAATCAGTTCAAACTTCTTTGACTGCATTAAGCAAAATAAATGAAAAGAAATTATTGATAGCTACCTAGAATCCGGTATTCTTGAAACTTCATAGCAAACACTTCTCAATTAATGACTAGACGGATTATCAAAACCACCATTGTACTCTTCTTATGCCTTACTGCTTTCAGCTCTTTTGCTCCTCTACAGGAATTCGATTTACTCTGGGGCGACAAATCTGACCATAAAGGTTATTTCAATGTTGTTGGCGAAAAAGATGGCGTAGTATACAGCTTCAGGAGCGACTTAAAGACCTTGTTTTTTGAAAAAACCAATGCCACGAACATGGCGCTTATCTCTTCAGAAAAATTAAATGCACCGGAAGATATTCAAGGTGCTATGGGCTACTTCAACAACGGAAACATGGTGGTGATTGGTGGAAATTATAATCGAAGAAAAGCATTCTACACCCTTCATGGTGCCATAATAAATCTTGAAGGCGAAGTACTTAAGCCTGGTGCGGCATAACTAAGAAAGAATATTTTATTTTCTTCTTGACAAAAGAGACATAGGTAATTTTTCCATATTATTGTCTGCTATTATGCGGTCGTTATTCTCCTTCTGTACCCTCATTCTGCTATGGAGCTGTTGTTTTGGTCAATCAGCTCCTAAAAACTATGAGCCAATTCGCTATACGCCAATTGCTTTGGAAACCTTAGAAAGTCTAAGATTAGCCTTTGAAGAGCACTTAGCCACTTATTCTTTTGAAACCAAGAAAGAAAATAAGCTTGCTACAGAATTTGTAACCAAACTCCATGAATCTTTATCCGCACAAAATGAGCGAGGAAGCTTATCAGGGGATGATCCGCTGAGCGCGTATTTGCAAAAAATTGTCGATCAAATGGTTTCTGCAAATTCACTGAAGAAAGACTACTTCAAGGTTTTTCTTTCGGTAGACGATATCCCAAATGCCGCGAATTATGGTGAAGGTGTTATTGTCTTTAATCTCGGACTACTATCTCGACTCAATACTGAAGGAGAAATTGCCTTTATTCTCGCACATGAAATGGCGCATGATATCAAAGACCATGTTTTTAATGGTATCCATAAAAAAGTCATTGCCTTAGAAAGCAAGGAGTATAAAAAACGGGTCAAAGAAATCGAAGACCTCGAATACAATCAACGTGCTGCAGCATTAGCCCTTCAGAGAACTTACCTCTCCGAATTTAATGAGCATGGACGAGGCAATGAATTGGAGGCAGACTCGCTCGGTTTAGTTCTCATGCAAAAAGCCGGGTACTTTGTTGAAGATGCACTCACGGCCATCGATTTGCTCGACCATTCAGATGACATGCCCGTCTTCCAATTGGATTACCCATCCTATTTTAACTTCCGAAATTTTGCTTTTAACGAAAAATGGTTGGAGAAGAAAAGCACCATAAACCTCGGCGGCAACTTAGAACAATACGCAACTCCCGACTCCCTCAAAACCCACCCTTCATGCAAAGCACGAGACGCGTCCCTGCGGATTATTGGCAATGCTGCCGACTATCAGTTTGATAGCAGCAAGCAAGTAAGCTATTACGCATTACGAGAAACGGCATTTGCTGAACGTATCTCCTACTACCGAAGCACTGGGCAATTCAGTTTGATGCTCTACTATTCCATTTGGCATTCGCAGATATCCCCAGACAATATCTTCTATACCAATAGTATAGGTAACGCCTTGTATGGCATCTATACCGCACAATATGCCCATAAATTTTCTATGGCGGTTCCTTTCCCAAATCAAAAGATGGAACCCGAATATGCACAGCTATTGCGCTTCTTTCATAAGCTCAACCTGACCAATCTCGAACAATTATACCATGCCTATGTTTCTGAGCGAATTTCACCAGCGGGAAGTGATGCCTATTCCGATTTACTGCACGCCCTTTCAGATGCCATTGAAATGAATCAAGACCCAGAAGGACGACAAGAAATTATAGCAAACTACGAAGCAAAATATGGGGATTCTCCCTATACTACCTATATCAAAAATCAATTTCCAGAACCTAAAACCAAAAGAAAAAAATGATGATGAAAAAACTACTCTTTGCCCTAGTCTTTATGCTGGGCAGTATTGGTATTACTCAAGGCCAGAATTATGAGTTCGACAATGTTGAACGTTCCGGAACTGGCGGCATTAGGGCCCTAAAAGACGGGAACCAAGTGCTCGGATACATCAGTGTTGTGAAACTCGATAATGTGTCGAGAAAGGAAAAACTTTACGGTGTAACCATCCTCGATGAAAACCTCCAAAAAACCCATTACCAAGAAATGGTTGTGGACAAAAGAGCCTACCTCGTGAACCAAGCATTTAATCAAAACAGCTTCTGCTTTGCGTTCATGAATTACAAGAAAAAGACCATCGACTATGTAATTTATGATTTGAAGTTGAATGAAATTGGCCGATTGGTAGCCGAAGATATTCACCCAAGTGACCTACAAAATGGATCAGGCAATTCAGGGGATGATAAACTTACCTTGAGCAACCTAAAACCTGTTGCAAATAAAGGCTATGTGCGCACTGGATACGTGAAAGCAAAAGGCTATAAAGCAAGCGTTCAAATGTTCGATAATAGCGGAGAACTTCTATGGAGTCAGGGAACCAACTACAAAGGAAAAATGTATGAAGGGGCTGACATCCATCATGTTGGAGAGAAAATGGTTATCTCCAGCGTTATTTCTAAAAAGAGTGCCTTTTCCTCAGAAACCAAATGCTTTATCGTTGCTCATGATATCAATTCAGGCGATGAAATATACCGCATTGAAACCATTGATAGCAAGCACCAAATGTTCCCTTATGATGTTTCATACAATGAGAAAACAAATGAGTTTATCGTATGCGGAGAGTATTACAAAACCGGTGAAAATATCTATAAGGTAAAAAGCCAAGGATTCTTTATCCAATCTTATGAGGGTAAAGAAGGAAAACTAATCAAAAGCTCTTTGATCAATTGGAACAAAGACGTAGCGAAGAAAATGCCTAGCAAGAAAAAGGCAGGTTATAAAGAAATGGATGTGACTATCCATAAGATGGTCATCACAGAAAATGGAAAAATTTACGCCATCGGTGAGCAATTCAAAAAATCAATTAGTGCCTTAGGCGTTGCTTCAACCGTTTTAAGCCGCGGTAGTGGAGGCGGTGCATCAAGTGTACAAATTGAAATCCATGATTTGATGGCATTCGAAATCGATAGCATGATGGAGCTTACTGCAGTTCATGTATTTGATAAAAACGTAAGTAAGGTATTGCTTCCTCAAGGTTATGGAATGGTGCGTGGCTACCTGCTCGCTAACCTCCTCAAAATGCAAGGTAACTTCGACCATTGTTATACTGCGGTTAGTCCTGACAGACAAAATTTCAATGCCGTATACATCGATTACGATCGTGAGAACCTTTTCAAAGGAAAATACAATATCGGCGTGGTTGGATTGAATGAGAATAACGAAGTTTCTAGCGATTTATATGAATTAACAACCAAACCTTATTCCTTCTATGTATGTGAAGCGAAGCCTGGCTACGTAGCCATCGTGGAGTATTTTAAGGAAGATAAAAAACTCTCCGTACGTTTAGAAAAATCAAATATTGAATAGGCAAAAGCCAGTATACCATTAGCAATAAGTCCGAAGTAAAAACTTCGGACTTATTTTTTTACTGGCGTTAATCAATTCATCTGGAATAAGCATCCCTCGAATCATAATACTAAATTGCACCTTATGAAGCACTTCTATAATCGAACCTTGGCATTGACCTTGTTCATGGCCCTTGGCTTTATTAATGCGCTACAGGCTCAGCACGCATTGCTCCCGGCCTGGGAAAAAGGCGATACGCTGGAATACTTCATCACCGAAAGCGAATTGGTTGAAAGCGAAAGAGTTAGTCTGGAAGCTTATACCGTGAGGCTTTACGTGAAAGAGCATAACCCGCAAAGAAGTATTCTCGAAGCCCACCTCTATCTCCCAAAGCCCTCGAATCGCGGACCGCATTGGACGCCTTTCTTGAAAAAATTGGAAGAGGTACCCTTCACCTTTTTTATGCAACCGGGTGTGGGCAATACCTTTCAGTCGGCGGTGCAGGTAGAAGCCACGATGGCAGCGCTAGACAAAGTGATGCTTGCGCTCGTTGAACAAGAACAAATCAAGCCCATTGATTATGCCGAGATTGCTCAATGGATGAATGGACTAAAACCAAGAAACGAATTACCTCTCGTGCTGGAAGGCTATTTTCAACCGCTCAATAAAGTCTTTGATCAATTCGGTCAGCACCAGCTCCCTTCTGTCCATATCCCCTTTACCGATTTGGTCAAAGATTGCGGCGATTCAAGCGTAGCCATACATTGGATCATCGATGAAAAGGTTCACTTTGCGCATCCCGACACCATGTCGCTCACCAAGCAACTCTTGGTTGACCCCAAGAATAAGCCAAGCATCTATCAAGCCTTAGCCAATTGCGAAAAGCTCGACGGACTCGAAGCCAGCATTCAAATTGATGGCTATAGCAATGTACAGACTGAAGAATGGACCATCCTAGTAAATCAAGGGCAAATTCCCAGCTACAAATACGATAAGGTTATTACGATGCGTTTTCAAGAGTTGGAGACCACACGGACTAAGCAAACACGGATTATGTTACTACGGTAGCGATTGATAAACGTCAGTTGATTGAATGAGAATGGCCCAATCCTCGGGGTGCATTCTTATTTTGGGGGGAAGAAATAGGCGCTTTAGTAAAAAAGCACCATGTTTTTAATTGCTAATCCTATTACCAAATGCATATGAAACGCTTCAATAAAATTTTCTCGATAATTTTAATCCTGCTATTCAGCATTGTCAGCGCACATGGTCAATCGGGTACAATTAGCGTTAAGAAGCTTGACATCAAATTAGCAGGTCATTGGAAACTTACCAGCTTTAGGAACCCCGATCAATTTTGTGATACTTGGGAATTCAATAAGGATGGGAGTTTTATCTATTGGAATATCCATAGAAATAAGCGTAAAGGAGTAATCCCAACCGAGGGCATTGGTGTTTGGGAAATGAAAAATGACACACTCAATATTCGTCTTGAAGCTGATCGTAAAGAAGGGAAGGTGACAAAATACGACAGCAGTTTACTCTGGCAATTTTTAATCGTTCCCATAGAAAACGGCTACCAAATAACTTTAGTCAATGACAATTATCCGCCGCCAAGACATGGGGCAGTACTAATTTTAGCCAAATTCGATTGATAGTGCCTTGAATGAACTTCTAATCAAATAGGTGAATTGAAATCTCATCATAGATTGCCTTCTACATCGCAGCCCATTGTCTGAATCACGGATTAATCGGATTAAAGGATTCCGCGGATTTTGTTCGTCGCCACCCCCTACCTACCTACCTACCTACCTACCTACCTACTTACCTACTTACCCACCTACTTAAAGAACACCCATCGTCTTAATCGCCGATTAATCGGATTAAAGGATTTCACGGATTTTTCTCCTCATTCCTCATTCATCACTCCTCATTCATCACTCCGCTCTCACACTCCGCACTCCCACTGATTTAGCTGTGGTCCATGGTGGCTCTGTAGTAGTTTATGGTT